>Ga0194131_10007771_pt1 | contig 14286 bp, 10 predicted proteins | sample TA2KigO120mmetaG_FD_148631 | JGI IMG/M metagenome (GOLD analysis project Ga0194131, IMG submission 148631) | Freshwater microbial communities from Lake Tanganyika, Tanzania - TA2015053 Kigoma Offshore 120m | ecosystem: Environmental > Aquatic > Freshwater > Lake | place: Tanzania: Lake... | reverse complement strand
CTCGGCGACCGTCGCCTCTTCCCGCAGCGCTTCCAAGGCGATCTTCGCCTTGAATGCCGCATCAAACTTCCGTCTTGTCTTCGCCATCGCTCCCTCCGTCACAATGACGGATCAGAACGCGGCTCCACTCAAGCCCCTGGTCCCAAAACCGGGGTCCACTTCTGCCTTCGATCTCGTTATGAGTGAAGCGTCGTAGAAGCAAATCTCACGGGACGAGAGGACATGCGGAACGCCCATATGGGCGACACCGCGGCCTGACCCAGATTGCGACCGTTCAAGGCGCAATGGGCTTAACCAAAAGCCGGGATGGAACGGCGCGGCATGGCTGCCAGCTAGCAGCGACGCGCCGCAAGTCGTCGCGCACAACGACGACCGCGCCGCATCGACCGCGCGCCCGGTTCAGTGCGCGGTCCAGCCGCCGTCGACGAACAACAGGCTGCCGGTGGTGAAGGACGCGTCATCGCTGGCAAGGAACAGCGCGGCCTTCGCGACCTCCTCCGGCTTGCCGAAGCGGTTCATCGGGTGGCGGGCCTCCCACGCCTTGCGCGTGGCCGTTGGATCGTCGTAGCGCCGCAACGATCGGGCGGGCATCGGCGTGTCGATCACGCCCGGCATGACGGCATTGACGCGGATGCCGTCCCGGGCGTGGTCTACCGCCATGGTCTTTGCCAGCGTGGCGATGGCGCCCTTGCTGGCGATATAGCCGGCGTTGCCGCCGCGGCTCGACACCACGAGCTGCGAGCCGATCAGGATCACGCTGCCGCTTTTGGCCGCGATCATCGCCGGCAGGGCGGCATGCAGCCACAGGTAAGGGCCCTTCAGGTTGACGGCGATCACCCGGTCCCACGCCGTCTCGTCCATGCTGACCACGGTGCCGCCGGACGAGATGCCGGCGCACGGCATCAGCACGTCGATGCGGCGCCACTCGGCCAGCACGCCGGACACCGCGGCCTCGACGGCGGCGCGCTGGCTGGTGTCGAGCTCGAAGCTGAGCGCGGTGCCGCCCTTGCCGCGGATCCGCCCGGCGGTCGCCGCCAGGCCGGCGGCGTCCTGGTCGGCCAGCGCCACCTTGGCGCCTTCCGCCGCGAACAACTCGGCCGCCGCCGCGCCGATGCCCGAGGCGGCGCCGGTGACGATCGCCACCTTGCCCTGCAGTTTCATGCTTTGGCTCCCGATCGCATGGACGCTACATTAGGCGCATTCGTGGAGTGCCTGCCATGCCCGCCAGCCTCTCTGCCATGCAAGTCGCACAATACCGCCGCGATGGGTTCCTCTTCCCGGTGGACTGCTTGAGGGCAGAGGAAGTGCGCCATTTCCGCGGCCGGCTGGAAGCCTTCGAGCGCGAGCAGGGCGACACCTTCGGCAAGCTGCCGGACTTGGTGCGCTCGAAGTCACACCTGCTGTTCACCTGGATGGACGCGCTGGTGCGGCATCCGAAGGTGCTCGATGCGGTGGAAAGCATCATTGGCCCGAACATCCTGATCTACCACCTGACCTCGTGGCTGAAGGAGCCGGGCGAGCCGTCGCACGTCTCATGGCACCAGGACGGCACCTATTTCGGGCTCGAACCCTACGAGCAGATCACCGCCTGGATCGCGCTCTCCGACGCGACGCCCGAGACGGGCTGCATGAAGATCATTCCGGGCAGTCATGCGATCGGCCAGCGGCCGCACAAGGACACCCCCTCGCCCGGCAACCTGCTGTCGCGCGGCCAGACCATCGATCATCCGTTGGACTTCACCAAATACGTGATGATGCCGCTGAAGGCCGGGCAGATCTCGCTGCATCACACCCACATCGTGCATAGCTCCGAGCCGAACCGCACGAACGAGCGCCGCATCGGCATCGGCGTCAGCTATATCCCGCCGCGCTGCCGGCTGATGAACGACGCGCGCGTGACCGCCATGCTGGTGCGGGGCCAGGACGAATATGGCCATTTCGACCCGGAGCCGCGGCCGACCGGCGACTTCGACCCGGCCTCGCGCGCCGCCCATACCGACGCGGTGAGTAAGTTCTTCGAATCCAACAAACTGCTCGCCGCGCGGCGGCGATCGGGCAACGTCGGCATCTGATCCAAGGGGCGCTCGGGACGTAAGCCCCTGACCGCTCTTGCCGTGACCCACACGTCGGCGCCCCTGCACCGGGGGGATCCGGCGTGATCCGTGGCCTGGCACCGATCCGCGACGAACAAGGTGGCGATGGCGGCCGGTTCGCAAGCCTGGATCGAGGCGGAGCCCGCCGGCTGCGAATTCGCCGACGAGCGGCCCGGCAAACGCCTGCGCCTGGCCCGATCACGGGCAAGCTCAGCGGCCGATCACCTCGGGCTGTGGCATGCCGAACAGGTCCGGCACGGTCTTGCCGGCGGCGATGGCGCGGAGCCAGCCCTGCTCCTTCTCCAGATGCGCTTCCGCCTTGCGCAACACCTCGGCCGCGCGCTCCAGCGGCACGACGACCACACCATCGTCGTCGCCCAGCACCAGGTCGCCCGGTCGGACCGGCACCCCGCCGGCCGCGATCGCGCTGTCGATGATGCCGCCAAACCCATCATGCGGCCCGCGCGGCACCACGGCCCGCGCGAAGGTCGGCAGGCCGTCGGCGCGAATGTCCGCCAGGTCGCGCACCGCGCCGTCGATGACGATGCCGGCGATGCCAAGGGCGCGGGCCGCCGCGGTGGCAATGCCGCCCCAGACCGCGGTGTCCAGCACGCCGCCCGCATCCATGACGATCGCCTCGCCCCGCCGCGCCAGCGTCAAGGCGACCTGCACGATGCCGCCGTCCGCCGCCATCGCCACCACGGTGCGGGCCTGAGCGCAGAGCCGCATGCCCGGCGCCACCGGCTTGATTGCCGCCGCCATGCTCTGGGTGCGGTTCATGCAGTCCGACGCCACCGCCGTGGGAATGCGCCGCCAGGCCGTCAGCACCGCTTCGTCGAGCGTGGCATAGGCTGGCACGTAGCGTTGATAGGCCATGGTCTGCGCTCCTTCGGGCGGTCGCCGGGTTGGCTGCCATGATTTGAACGACGGTGCCCGGTCGGGGCAAGCTTCTGGCGCGGGGGGATCGAATGCTGGTTCTTGTTCCCGACAACCAGGTCGAGGAAGCCGATATCGAGCGGGCGGCGCTGGGGCCGGGCGCCGACCTGCGGCTGTTCCGCTGTCAGCGTGGCGAGAGCGTTCCGGACGCCCTGTGGCGGGAGTGCGACGGCATCGTCATGTGGCACGAGTTCCGCCTGACGGCGGCGCTCGTCGCGCGGCTGCAGCGCTGTCGCATCGTGGTGCGCTGCGGGGTCGGCTACGACAACATCGACGTCGCGGCCTGCACCCGACATGGCATCCCGGTCTGCAACGTGCCGAACTATGGCACCACCGAAGTGGCGGATCACGCCATCGCGCTGCTGCTGGCGCTGACCCGCGGCCTCTTTCCCTACCAGGAGCGGCTGAGGGCGGACCCGGTGGTGGGCTTCCGCTACGACGCGGTGCCGGTGGTGCGGCGCATCCGCGGCCGCCGCCTCGGCATCGTCGGCCTTGGCCGGATCGGCACCGCCGTGGCCAGACGCGCGCTCGCGCTCGACATGGCGGTCGCCTTTTTCGACCCTCATGTCGGCGAAGGCTGGGATCTCGCCCTCGGCCTCGCGCGCTGCGACAGCCTGGAGGCGCTGCTGGCGACCGTGGACGCCGTCAGCCTGCATGTCCCGTTGACGCCCGAGACGCGTGGCATGATCGGCAGCAAGACGTTGGCGGCGATGAAACGGGACGCCATCCTGATCAACACCGCGCGCGGCGCCGTCGTCGACCTCGATGCATTGCATGCCTGCCTGCAGCAGCGCCATCTCGCGGCCGCGGCACTCGACGTGCTGCCGTCCGAACCGCCGGATCCCCGGCACCCGCTGATCGTTGCCTGGCGCGAGGGCGCGGACTGGCTGAGACACCGCCTGCTGCTGACGCCGCATGCGGCGTTCTACAGCGAGGATGGCTTCCGCGACCTGCGGCGGCTGGGCGCGGAAACCGCCGCGCTGTGGCTCGGCGCCGGGCGACTGCGCAACAATGTCAATCCTGAGTTCCGACACCAGGCGCCCATTGGTCGCTAGCAACCAAGGCCAGGACGACCGCACCATGGAACTGCATGTCGGGATCGATGTCGGCGGCACCTTCACCGACATCGCCATCAACCGCGCCGATGCCGGAGAGATGCTGCTGTACAAGGTGCCCTCGACGCCGGGCGCCCCCGACCAGGCCATCGTCCAGGGCCTGGCCGCGGCACTTGGCGAATACGGGCTAGCCGCCGGCGACATCCAGCGCCTGTCGCATGGCACGACCGTCGCCACCAACGCGCTGATCCAGCGGCGCGCCGGCAAGGTGGCGGTGGTGACCACCGAGGGTTTCGCCGACCTGATCGAGATCCGCCGCCAGGCCCGGCCCCGCATGTACGACGTGCATCTCGACCACCCGCCGCCGTTGGCCCCGCGCCATCTGCGCTTTGGCGTGGCCGAGCGCCGGCGCGCCGACGGCGTGGTGCACAAGCCGCTCGACGAGGCGGCGGTGCGCGCCCTGGCGCCTCGCCTGACGGCGGAGGAGGTCGACTGCGTCGTCGTCTGCTTCCTGCACTCCTACGCCTTTCCCGAACACGAGCAACGCGCGGTCGCCATCCTGCGCGAATGCCTGCCGGCGAAGGTGCATGTCATCGCGTCATCCGGCGTCTATCCGGCGTTCCGCGAGTACGAGCGGTTTTCCACCGCCGTGCTGAACGGCGCCCTGATGCCGGTGATGCACGACTACCTTGTGCGCTTCACAGCGGGCGTCGCCGGCCTTGGCATCCCGGCCGATCCGAAGCTGAGCCAGAGCGTCGGCGGCCTGATGTCGGTTGCGATGACGCGCGAGCTGCCGATCCGCAGCGCCTTGTCGGGGCCGGCGGCGGGCGTGCTGGGTGCCGCCTATCGCGCGAGCAACGCAGGCTTCGGCGATGTCATCACTCTCGATGTCGGCGGCACCAGTTCTGATGTCAGCCTGCTGCGCGACGGCTGCCCGCGCGAAGTGCAAGCGCGCGATCTGGCGGGCTTTCCGCTACTGCTGCCAACCCTGGACGTGAACGCGGTCGGTGCGGGCGGCGGCAGCATCGCCTGGGTGGATATCGACGGCCTGATGAAGGTCGGCCCGCGCAGCGCCGGCGCGGAGCCTGGGCCCGCCTGCTATGGGCTAGGCGGCACGGAGGCAACCGTGACGGATGCCAACGTGGTGCTGGGACGTCTGCCGGACGACGCCTTGCTGGGCGGCCGGATGCCCATCCAGCGGGCGCTGGCCGAGCGCGCCGTGGCGGCGCTGGCGACGCGCCTGGGTCTCGACCTGCACGAGACCGCGCTCGGCATGGTGCGGGTGGCGAGCGCCACTATCGTCAAGGCGATCGGCACGATCTCCATCGAGCGCGGGCATAACCCCGCCGACTTCTCGCTCTTCGCCTTCGGCGGCGCCGGCCCGCTGCACGCCAGCGACGTGGCCCGTGCCCTGGACATCCGCACCATCGTCGTGCCGCCGCATCCCGGCATCCTTTGCGCCGAGGGCCTGCTCGGCGCCGACGTCGTCGCGGACTTCGTGTTCTCCACGCTGCTGGCCTTGGAGGACGCGGCGACGGCGGTGGTGGAACGCGGTCGGGGCGAGCTGTTGACGAAGGCCGCCCAGTGGTTCGAACGCGAGCGCATCGAGCCCGCCGCCCGTCGCCTCGCCTGGAACTTCCGGCTGCGCTATCGGCGGCAGAATTTCGAGCTCTCCGTACCGTTCGCGGGCGGGGCGTTCGACCTGGCGGCCTGTCGGCAGGCCCGCGCCGCGTTCCATCAGGCGCACGAACGCGCCTATGGCTATGCCTCGGCCAGCGAACCGGTGGAGTTCGTCAGCCTGCAATTGAAGGCGATCGGAGTGTTGCCGAGGCCGCCGCTGGCCCGGCTGGCGCCCGGCCGGCCGGGCGCCGCGGCCGGCAGGCGGCGGGCGATGTTCCGTCTGCACGAATGGCACGACACGCCGGTCTATCGCCGGCAGGACCTGGGCTGTGGACAGGAACTCGCCGGCCCGGCGATCGTCGAGCAGCTCGACACCACCAGCCCGATATTTCCCGGCGACGTGGCGCGCGCCGATGAATGGGGCAACCTGATCATTCGACTGGCGTGAGGGAGAAAGCCATGACGTTGAGCCCCATCGATGTCGAGATCTTGCGCAATCAGCTCAACGGCATTGTCGAGGAGGCCTATATCGCGCTGATGCAGAGTGCGTACTCGACCAACATCAAGGAACGGCGCGACCACAGCGCAGCCCTGTTCGACGCCGTCGGCCGCGCCGTGGTGCAGGGCGAGAGCCTGCCGCTGCATCTTGCCTCCATCCTGGGGCTGGTTCGGCTGGTGCTGCATCGCTATGGCGCGCAGGGCGTGCGCCCAGGCGACATGTTCGTGTCCAACGATCCCTTCGTCGGCAAGGGCTCGCACCTGCCGGACGTGGCCATCGTGGCGCCCGTGTTCTGTGGCGATCGGCTGGCGCTGTTCGTCGGCAATATCGCCCACCATGCCGATATCGGTGGCATGGCGCCTGGCAGCATGGCCGGCGGCATGACCGAGGTATTCCAGGAAGGCCTGCGCATACCGCCGATCCGGCTGGTGAGCGGCGGCGAGATCGTACGCGACGTTTTTGACATGATCTTGTTGAACGTGCGCGTGCCGGAGGAACGGCTGGGCGACTACATGGCGCAGATCGCCGCCAACCGGCTGGCCGAACGGCGCTGCCACGAACTGTTCCGCCGCCAGTCCTTGGCGCATATCGAGGCTGGAATAGAGGAGATCATCGCCGGTACCGAGCGCCGCGTGCGCGCCTCCATCGCCCGCTTGCCGGATGGCGAATATCGCTTCGCCGACATCATGGACGACGATGGCCTGGGCAAGCGAGACATCCCCATCGCGGTCAGCATCGAGATCCGCGGCGAGGAGATGACGGTCGACTTCACCGGCTCCTCGCCGCAGGTGCTGGGCAACATCAATGTCAGCGAGGCCGGCTTGCAGGCCTGCGTGCTGTTCGTCATCAAGTCGCTGATCGACCCGGATGCGCAGTCGAACCACGGCACGCTTGCGCCCGTTCGCATCGTCGCGCCCTCCGGAACGATCGTGAACGCGGCCTTCCCCGCCGCCACCGCCGCGCGGGCCAATACCGCGCAACGCATCATCGAGGTGATGTACGGCGCGCTGGCCGAAGCCATCCCCCAGCGGGTGACCGCCGCCGGCAACGGCTCCACCACCATCGCCGCCTTTTCCGGCCATGGCCCCGACGGCCGATATTATCTCTATCTCGAAGTGGTCGCCGGCGGGGCCGGCGCCCGTTCCTACAAGGATGGCACCGACGGCGTGCAGGTCCTGGTGACCAACACCACCAACCTGCCGATCGAGGCGCTGGAAAGCGAGTATCCCTTGCTGGTCGAGCGCTATGAGCTGGTGCCGGATTCGGGCGGGGCGGGAACCTGGCGCGGCGGGCTTGGCATGCGCCGCGTCTATCGCGCCATCGACCACACGCTCAACTTCAGCGGCCAGGCCGACCGCTTCCTCAACCGGCCGTGGGGCCTGTTCGGCGGCGAACCGGGGGAGACCGGCTCATACACCATCGTGCACGACGATGGCCGACGCGAGCCGCTGGCGGTAAAGCCGCCGACAGTCGCGGTTCCGCCAAGCGCGGTCATCGAGGTCGTCACCACCGGCGCCGGCGGCTATGGCCTGCCCGCTAGCCGCGCGCGCGCCAAGCTGGACGAGGATTGTCGTTCCGGCAAGTTCTCGGCCGAGTTCCTGCGCAAGCATTACGGCTATCGCCCCGACGGGCGTTGAACGACGGGCGCCGGCCAGGGCGTGAATTGCCAACGAAGGGCCGGCTGTCTAGGGTCTTGCGCCAAGACGGAATGCGGGCGGAGCCTCTCTCGGTGCGCCGGGTGGGGCAGACAGGCGGACAGAGGATGGAAATCGGCGTCGATATTGGTGGAACTTTCACCGATCTAGTGGCGCTGGAACCCCTGTCGGGTGCCATCACGATGGCCAAGGTGCCGACCACGGTCGAGGATCAGTCGGGCGGCTTCATCGCGGCGGTGGGCGACGCCAAGATCGCGCTGTCCGAGCTTGCCGCGGCAGTGCACGGCACGACCGTCGCCGTCAATGCGCTGATCGAGCGCAAGGGCTGCGCGGCCGGGCTAATCACCAGCCAGGGTTTCCGCGACGTGCTGGAACTGCGCCGTCGCGACCGGCCGAGCGCCTATGGACTGAAGGCCACCTTCACCCCGCTCATCCCGCGCCACCGGCGCGTGGAAGTGCCGGTATGCGTCGATGCGACGGGCCGAGTGCTCGCCGAGGCCAGCCAGGATGATCTGGCGAAGGCGTTGGCGGAGCTGCGGCAGGCCGGCACCGAGGCCATCGTGATCAGCCTGTTCAACGGCTATCAGAATGCCGCGAAGGAACAGGAACTGGCCGAGCGACTGGTGGCGCTCGGCTGGCCGGCCGACCGACTGACCGTGGCGACCGCCGTGTCACAGGAGGCCCGCGAGTTCGAACGCAGCTCGACCGCCGCGATCAACACCTACGTGCAGCCGGTGATGGCGAAGTATCTGACACACCTGGCCGATGGCCTGGCGGCCAAGGGTTTCGCGCGCGACCTGCTGGTGGCGCAGTCGAATGGCGGCGCGGTGCATTGGTCGGAATCCGCCCGCCTGCCGGTCAATTCGGTCCTGTCGGGACCGGCGGCGGGGGTGATCGCGGCTGCCCGCATCGCCAGCGAAGCCGGTTTTACCAAGGCACTGTCCTGCGACATCGGCGGCACAAGCTGCGATGTCAGCCTGATCGATGGCAGCATGCCCTCGATGCGGGCGCAAAGCGAGCTTGAATTCGGTCTGCCGATCTGGCGGCCGATGGTGGACGTGCGCTCGATCGGGGCCGGCGGCGGCAGCATCGCCTGGATCGATCGCGGCGGCATCCTGCGCGTGGGGCCCCGCAGCGCGGGCGCCACTCCCGGACCGGCCTGTTATGGCAAGGGCGGCGAGGATGCGACGGTAACCGATGCGCATCTGGTGCTGGGCCGCTTCGCCGAAGGGATGACGCTCGGCACGGGCGGCGGGCTGGGGCTCGACCGGGCCAAGGCGGCCGCGGCCGTCGAGCGGCGCGTCGCCACGCCGCTCGGTTTGTCGCGCGAGGCGGCGGCGGAAGCGATCATCAGCGTCGCCGAGCAGCATGTCGCCTCCGCGATGCGCCGCATTTCGACCGAACGTGGCCATGACCCGCGCGACTTCATTCTGGTGCTGTTCGGCGGTGCCGGCGCCGCGCATGCCTGCAGTCTGATCCGCGAATTGTCGCTGGCAGCCTGCCTGATCCCGCCCTATCCCGGTGCCACATCGGCGCTGGGTTGCCTGTTGTGCGATCTGCGGCAGGATTTCGTGCAGACCGTCAACCTGCGTCTCGACGAGCGCAGCATGATTGCGGCGCGGGAAGTCTGGCAGCGGCAGCGCGCCGAAGGCCACCGGCGGGTGACCACGGCGGGAGCCGAGCTGGACCGGCTGGAGGAGCAGTTCTCGCTGTCGTGCTGCTATCAGGGACAGGCGCATTCGATCGAGGTCCCAGTCGGCGATTTTTCGCTGGGGCAGGCGGCACTCGAGAGCGAATTCACCCGCCAGTACCGCCGCCGCTACAGCACCACGCTCAGCGAATACCCCATCATCGTGACGGCCGTGCGGACGACCGTGCGGGGGGTGCGGCCGACCCGCCGGTTGGCGCGTCCCGCGCATGTCGCGGCGCCGCCGCATGGCAAGCGCGCCGTGCTCCAGGCCGGCACTTGGCACCAGGCGGCGGTGACCCGCCGGCAGGCCTTGGCCCCGGGCGTCGTTCTCTCCGGGCCGCTGATCGTCGAGCAGCCCGACACCACGATCTGGGTCGAGCCGGGCTTCGCCGCGCGAATGCTGGAAAATGGCGCCTTGCTGATCGAGGCGCTGCGCTGAGGCGAAGACAGGCTCAAGCAAGGGAGCGCGAGTCGTGACATTGGCAGAAGACCGGACGCGGGCCGGCGCGGTCGACCCGCTGACGCTGGCCGTGGTGCAGGGCGCGCTGCAGGAAATCACCAACGAGATGGATGCTGCGTTCAAGCACACCGCCTTTTCCCCGATCATCGCCGAGGGCAACGATCTGGCGAGCGGCATCTACCATGCGGAGACCGGCGAGGTGATCTCGCAAGGCGAGGATAGCCTGCCGTTGTTCGTGGCGGTGATGCAGGATACCGCCAAGCACGTGTTGCGCAGCGTCGCCGGGCGGCGGAACTTCGAGCCGGGCGACGTCTACATCGTCAACTATCCCTATTTCGGCGGCACCCATCTGATGGATGTGAAGATGGTGATGCCCTATTTCGCCGAGGGCGACCTGTTCGCGCTGCTGGCGAATACCGGGCACTGGCCGGACATCGGTGGCGCCGTGCCGGGCGGCTTCGCCGGCCATGCGACCGAGGTGTACCAGGAAGGCCTGGTGCTGCCGCCGATCCGCCTGTATCGCGCGGGCCAGCTGGACGAGGAGACGCTGCAGCTCATCCTGGCCAACATCCGGGTGCCGCGACCACGGATCGGCGACATGCACGCGCAATATACCTCGCTGCGCCTGGGCGCCGACCGGCTGGACGGCCTGGTGCGCCGGTTCGGCAAGCCCGCACTGCGCGCCGCCATCGCGGAGATGTTCAACCGGGCCGAAGCCGTGATGCGCTCGCACATCAGGGACTTCCCCGACGGGGTCTACCATTACCGCGATCACATGGACAGCGACGGCGTCGATCCCGACCCGCTGAACATCGACCTCACCCTGACGGTCAGCGGCAGCGACATGACGATGGATTTCAGCCGCAGCTCGCCCGCCTGCAAGGGACCGTTCAATTCCGGCCTGTCGTCAACGGTCTCCGCCTGCCACGTGGCGCTGAAGCACGTCTTTCCCGACGTGCCGATCAATGCCGGTTCGTTCAAGCCGGTGAGGATCGTGGTGCCGGACGGCAGTTTCCTCAACGCCAAGCCGCCCCGGCCGGTCTCCGGCGCCACGGCCGAGGTCTCGCAGCGGATCATCGACGTTACCTTTGGCGCGCTGGCGCAGGCGGCGCCGGAGAAGATCACGGCCGGCTGCTTCTCCAGCACCATCAACGTCACCGTGGGTGGCGATGACGAGCAGCTTGGCGAGTACGTGCTCTATCTTTATTTCGGTGGCGGCTATGGTGGCCATAGCGGCAGCGATGGCATCAGCAACGGCTGTTCGCTGCAAAGCACGGCGCGGATGACGCCGATGGAGATCTACGAGCAGCGCTATCCCTACCGCGTACGCCATTTCCGCATCCGCGAGAACTCCGGTGGCTACGGCCGGCATCGCGGCGGCTACGGCGTCGACATGGCGATCGAGCTGTTGCGCGGCACGGCCGTGGTCTCGCTGCTGGGCGATCGCGGCAAGTTCCCGCCGCGCGGCCTGCTGGGCGGCGAGGACGGCGCCTGCACCCGCTTCCAGGTGTTGCACAAGAACGGTCAAGTCTACACGCCGCCCTTCGTCACCAAGGACGAACGCTATCCCCTGCAGGCAGGCGACATCATCCACATCTGCTCGGCCGGGGGTGCGGGCTACGGCCCGGCCAGCGAGCGCGCGCTGGAAGACCGCCTGGCCGATCGCCTGGCCGGCTACTATCCCGGTCGCGAACTGTAACGCAGCGGTCGCAAGTTCGAGTGCTGCCCGGCCCACCCTGGCGATCGAGCACTTGTACGATCGCCGTTCTTGCGCGGTGTCCGATCGGATGGAATCGCGATCGGCGATCCATCTGATCGGAACCCACCGCGCTGCACGCATGGTCGTACGGCAATGGCTTCCGTTCAAACCGAACAGGCCGGTTCGATTCGTACGGAAATTGCCTTAGCGGCGGTACCCCATCGCCCGTTCGACCCGCGTCCGCGCCAGCGCCTGTGCCGCCGCGCGTGGCGAGGCGGCCCCTGCGTCAACCGCCGCCAGCACCGCGGCCGTGTTGTGCGCGACCTTCTCGGCGATGACGGCCAAGGCCTGCGCCTCCGTCCCGCCGCGATACTCCACCGCGGCCGCGATCACCCCGCCGGCGTTGGCGATGAAATCCGGTATCGAGAGGACGCCGCGCCGGTGCAACGCCAGCTCGGCGTCGTGCGCGATCGGGATGTTGGCTCCCTGCAGTACCAGCCGGGCGCGCAAGCCGCCTTCGTTGCGCAGGTCGATCACATCCGGCCGGGCCGCCGGAATCCAGATCTCGCAATCCGCCCCGACGATCGCCTCCGGGCCCAGCCGTTCGACGCCGGGCAAGGCGGTCACGGCCTCGCCCTTCGCCTTCGCCGCGTCGAGCGCCGTCAGGTCGCGGCCACCCGGCGCCAGCGCCGTTCCGCGCGAGTCGGACGCGGCGACCAGGCGCGCGCCGCGCTCGACCAGGAACCGCGCGGCATGGCGGCCGACCGCGCCGTAGCCCTGGACGGCCACCCGCGCGCCCTTGAGCGCGATGCCTGCCTTGGGCGCGGCCACCTCGGCCGCTATCGCCAAGCCGTAGCCCGTCGCGCCGATCTCGTCGAGCGGGATGCCGCCCAGTACCCGCGGCAGGCCGACCGCGCGGCCGATCTCGTCCCGTATCCAAGCCATCGCCTCTTCGTCGGTCCCCATGTCGGGACCGACGATGTAGTCCCGCAGATGGCGGATCGCCCGGGCGAAGGCGCGCAGCAGCCGTTCCTTGTCGCCAAGCGGCATCGCCGAATTGCCGAAGATCACCGATTTGCCCCCGCCATGCGGCAGGCCGGCCGCGGCGTTCTTCAGGGTCATGGCCCGGGCCAGGCGGATGCATTCGTCGCGGCTCACGTTAGGGGCCATCCGACAGCCGCCGATCGCCGGTCCGGCCGCCGTGTTGTCGATCGCCACGATGGCCCTCAGGCCATGGCGCGGATCATGCAGTTCGACGACCTTCTCCGGCCCCAGCGCGTCAGCCTCGATGAAGCTCGCGGTCGCTTCGGGCATGGCCTCGTCCTAGGTTGTCTGTTCCAGGGCGGCGATCAGCGCGCGCAAGAACCGCGCGGCCTCGGCGCCGCTGATGGCGCGGTGATCGAACGTCAGCGACAACGGCAGCGTTCGCCGGGCCTCCAGGCCGCGCGCCGTCACGCGGGCGCAGGGCGCGATGCGGCCGGCGCCAACGATTGCGACCTGCGGCGGCACCACCACCAGAGCGGCATGCCGGCCGGCGATGCCGCCGAAATTGGACAGCGTGATGCTGGGGCCGCGCAGGTCTTCCGGGCCGGCGCGGCGCTCGCGCACCGCGCTCACCGCCGCCGCCAGTCGCTGGCGCAGTGTCGCCTGGTCGGCGGCCGCGCAGTCGCGCAGCACCGGCACGATCAGGCCGTCGACGGTATCCACCGCGATCCTGACATCGACCTTGGCATTGCGCCGCCAAGCCAAGCGCTGGCCATCGAAACTGGCATTGAGCGCTGGCTCCGCCGCGACGGCGGCGGCGATGGCCGCGACCAGGCGCAGGGTCACCTCCGGCTCGGCCGGCCAGCCCTCGACATCAGCCTCGTCGTGCACCGTCGCAGGCACCACCTCGGCTCCGGCACGGGCCATGTTGCGCGCCATGCTGCGGCGCACGCCGGCGAGGGCTTCCCAGCCCTCGGGCAATGCGGCCGACAGAGCGGCGGCGGCTGCCACGTCGGCGCGGGTGATGCTGTCTTCCGGCCCGCTGCCGACGCAGGCTGCCAGGTCGACGCCAAGCTTGGCGGCGAGCGCCCGCACCGCCGGAGCGGCCCGCACGGCTGTCGCGCGCGCCAGCGCCACGATCGCTGCCGGCGACGCCGGTTCCAGCCGGCCGACGACCGTGCCGGCGTCCTCCCCCGCCACCGCCTCGGTCTCGATGTCGACCAGCGGCGCGCCGACCACGACCTGCTGCCCCTCGCCGACATGCAGGCGCAGGATGCGCCCGGCCCAAGGTGCCGGAACCTCCACCACCGCCTTGTCGGTCTCGACTGCCACCAGCGGCTGGTCGGCTCCGACCCGGTCGCCGACCGCGACATGCCAGTGCACCACTTGGGCCTCATGCAGGCCCTCGCCGATATCCGGCAGGTGGAACGTCTTCATGCGTAGGCAACCGGACACCTCGAAGAACCCCATCATTGACGACGAAGCATCGCCGATGAGGGCATGGCCTGCGGCCCAGCCTGCGGATTGGGTGCTGTGGCGGGGTCTATTTGGTCTGCGGTGGCGTGTCGATGCAGTGAGCGGCGCAGTGAGCCCAT
>Ga0194131_10007765_pt1 | contig 14300 bp, 13 predicted proteins | sample TA2KigO120mmetaG_FD_148631 | JGI IMG/M metagenome (GOLD analysis project Ga0194131, IMG submission 148631) | Freshwater microbial communities from Lake Tanganyika, Tanzania - TA2015053 Kigoma Offshore 120m | ecosystem: Environmental > Aquatic > Freshwater > Lake | place: Tanzania: Lake... | reverse complement strand
CACTTCTCGCGGAGCGCCTGGTAGTTTGCCTTCCAGCGGCGCACCTCCTCGGGCCTGAGCGGGCGGTTGCGCGCGGGAATGCTGAAGTTCGCAGTGCGCTGGAACACGGTGAGGTGCTTCGCCTGGATCGCGATGATCGGGATGGATTGCACGCCGGACGAGCCGGTGCCGATCACGCCCACCCGCTTGCCGCTGAAGTCGACGCCCTGCTTCGGCCAGTCGGCGGTGTGGTAGAGCGCGCCGCCGAAGCCCTCGAGGCCCTTGATTCCGGGCAAGTTGGGAATCGAGAGGCAGCCGGTGGCCATCACGCAGAAGCGCGCAATGAAGCGCTCGCCGCGGTCGGTCTCGATCATCCAGCGGCCGCAGATCTCATCGAACGCGGCGCGGGTCACCCGGGTCTCGAACTGCATGTCGGAGCGGAGCGCGAAGCGGTCGACCACATAGTTGATGTAGCGGAGGATCTCCGCCTGCCCCGCGAAGCGCTCGGACCAGGTCCACTCCTGCTGCACCTCGTCCGAGAACGAGTAGGAGTAGGTCATGCTCTGCGCATCGCAGCGCAGCCCCGGATAGCGGTTCCAATACCAGGTCCCGCCGGGCCCGGCGCCGGCCTCGATGACCCGGACCTTCAGCCCCCTGCCGCGCAGGCGATAGAGCGCGTAGATGCCCGCGAAGCCGGCGCCGACGACGATTGCGTCGAACTCGGGTTCGCTGGTCATGGACTCGGCCCTACCTCTTGCGGAACGCCTTCCGCAGCGCCTTGCAGGCCGCGGCATGGGCCTCCGCCGCAACATCGAATTTCCCCGTGGCCGTCCAGAAGCCGTGGATGTGGCCCTGATAGTTGATGTGCTGGGTCGGCACGCCCGCCTTCTTCAACGCCTTGGCATAGGCGACGCCCTCGTCGTAGAGCGGGTCGTGGCTCGCGGTCATCACGAGCGCCGGCGGCAGACCGCTCAGGTTCCTGGCCCGGATCGGCGCGGCGGTCACCGTGCTCCGCTCCGACTTCTTGTTGAAGTAGCAATCGAAGAACCAATTCATGACCTCGGCGGTGAGCAGATAGCCCTCGCCGAACGTCTTGTAGGACGGCCGATCTTCCCGCGTGTCGGTCACCGGATAAACCAGCAGCTGGAAGACGAGCTTCGGCCCGCCCTCCTTCTTGGCGCGCTGGGCCACCACAGTGGCGAGGCAGCCGCCGGCCGAATCGCCCGCCACCGCAATGCGGTTCGGGTCGCCGCCGAGCTTGGCGCAGTTCTTCGCGACCCACTTGGTCGACGCCCAGGCGTCGTCGGTCGGTTTCGGAAACTTGTTCTCAGGCGCCTTGCGATAGTCGACCCCGACCACCATGCAGTCGGCGCCCTCGCACATCGCGCGGCAGGCGTTGTCATGGGTGTCGAGCCCGAGCACGACATAGCCGCTGCCGTGGAAGTTAATCACCACCGGCAGGGCCTTCTTGCGGGCGTAGCCCTTCGGCCAGTAGATGCGGATCGGGATCTTGCCATGGGGCCCCGGAATCTTCCGGTTCGCGACCTTGCCGACCTTCGGGCCCGGCGCCTCGAGGCTGGTCACCAGCGCATTGAAGTCAGCTCTCACCTCGGCGATCGGCCGATCCCAAAGGGGCTTCGCCTCCTGCGCGTTAACCTCGTCGCATACCGCCTGAACCTGAGGATGCAGTCGCATGTGGCTCTCCCCGTTTGCTTCTTCCTGGCTGGCGGCCGGGCCTACGCCATGACCTGGCCGCGATCATAGTTGTAGGCTTGGCCGGTGATGTCCTTGGCCGCATCCGTCGCTAGAAAGAGATAGAACGGCGCGAGTTCATCCGGCTCGATCCAACCGCGATTGATCACCATCGAGGCGAGAACCAGATCGCGCGCCTCCTTTGTGATGTGCTTCTCGTTCAGCTCAGTGCGGATCGTGCCGGGGCAGATCGCATTGACCGTGATGCCGCGCGGACCGAGCTCGTGCGCCAGCGAGCGCACCAGGCCGATGATGCCGTGCTTCGCGGCGCAATAGGCCGCATATTCCGCGCCCGCCGCCTTGCCCCAGATGGACGCAGTGAAGATAACCCTCCCACCTCTGCCCATCGCCGGCAAGGCAGCGCGCGTGACATAGAAGTGGCCGTTCAGGTTGATATCGATCACCTGCTCGAAGACCATGTCTACTTCATCGCGTGGTCCGTCCACAGGCGTCTTCCAGCCCACACCCGCATTGTTGACCAGCACGTCGATCGGCCCGAGCGAGCCCATGGTGCCGTAGATGTCGGCGCGGTCCGTGATGTCGCAGCGCCGCCCGGTGACCGCGCGCCCGGTGTCCACCGCGAGTGCCGCTGCGCTCTCGATCACCAGGTCATCGCGATCGAGCATGGCGACATCGGCGTCAGCCTTCGCGAACGCCGCTGCCACGGCCAAGCCGATGCCACGCGCGGCGCCGGTTACAACCACACGCTTGCCCGACACGTCGAATGGAGCCCGCACCGGCCATCCCTCGAGTTGGCTCTGCACCGACAGATTAGGTATTGGCCATGACGTGTCAACGGCGAGACCTACGCGACAGCTCGGGCGTCGAGCCATTGCGATTGACAGCCGATGAGCCAGGGTTCGAGACTTCGCCGCCGCGCATGAAGGCTTCGACAACCTTCATGACGGCCACAGGGCCAGCCGAGCACTTTCGCCAAGTGGGTGGCGCCGAAGGCTGGGCGGTGACCACAGCACTGACAGGGAGCGAGCCTTGAACGTCCTCGTCACCGGCGCTGATCGTGGCATCGGCGAAGCGCTGTGCCGCGCCTATCGCGCGCGTGGAGACCGGGTGGTCGCGGCCTGCTTCGGCGACTCCCCTGGGCTCAGGTCAGCAGGTCTACGGGTCGAGCCCTCGGTCGACGTCACCTCGACGCCGACCTGTTGCGCGCTCGCCGACCGGCTCCGCCGCATCGCGACACGGATCGACGTCCTAATCAACAATGCGGGCGTGGCCGCCCTCGATCGGCTCGGCTCGCTCGACTACGACAAGCTTCGCCGCCTGTTCGAGGTCAACGCGCTCGGCCCATTGCGCGTCACCGAGGCGCTGCTCGACCTGTTCGCGCCGGGAGCCAGGGTTGCGATCGTGACCAGCAGGCTGGGCTCGCTCGGCGACAACACTTCGGGGGGCCGCTACGGCTATCGCCTCTCGAAGTGCGCCGCAAACATGGCGGGGATCAACCTCCATCAAGACCTGAAGCAGCGCGGCATCGCCGTCGTGATGCTCCATCCGGGCCAGGTCAGGACGGCGATGGCGGTGCTGGACGAAGCAGTGCAGGGCGTTGAGCCGGAGGTCGCCGCCGAAGGCCTGATGCGGCAAATCGACCGTGCCAGTCCCAACGAGGCGCCGGCGTTCGTCCACGCCAAGGGAACACTCTTGCCGTGGTCGTGCGACGACCAACCGGACTTCACCGGTCAGGCTTCCCTCCAAGTACCGCAGGCTTCCAGGCCGGCCGGCGTGAAGTTGACCAGCGCGCTCGGAACGGCAACCCGGCGACAAGCCCGCCGCAATCGTATCGGCCGCGGCTAAGCCGAGAGGCGCGAGATCAAACCGATGAGTCTGGGCACCATGACCTGGGTTTGTCGACGTTGATCGGTCACCTTGGTGGAGTCGATCTCACCGGTATTCGTTGGGCAGCATTTAGAGGGGAGCCCGGGCCGGCCGCACCCTTGGCGCCCAGATTGGCCTTAAACGAACATGGCACTCGGATCCGTCTCAGGGGGCTGGTCAAGTCCGACAAAGTTCGCCAACATCCGGTTGGTCCGGTTGCCCGCCGGGGGCAATTGCGGCGATCCGCCGGAGCGCGCCGAGACCGCGGTCGAGGGCGACTGATCGACCGCGTGGCGGCGCGCCGAACGATTGGCGCTGAGCGCCACTCCCAGTGCCTCGCGCGGCCGATGCGCACGTGTCGACAGCCTCCTAGACGCGACCCTCTGGCCGAAGGGTGATCCGATGGGCTACACCATTTCCGAGAAGATCTTGGGCAGAGCATCCACGGCCGGTGCGCCGATGCGCGCCGGCAGCGCCATCGAGGTGAAGCCCGACTTCGTGCTCGGCTACGACTTTCCCGGCTATCTCGACGTGATGTTTCGTCAATTGCGTGAGGAGCTCGGTTGCGAACGGGTGGTCGAGCCCGAGCGCTTCGGCATCTTCATTGACCACATGGTGCCGGCGACGACTCCCGCCGAGGAGGACTTTCATGCCATCACGCGATCGTGGTGCCGCGCGAACCATGTGCGGCTGCACGAGCGAGAAGGCATCGGTCACCAAGTCGCAGCGGAAGCGGGCTATGCCGTTCCGGGCGCCTTCGTCGTCCATTTCGATGGCCACGTCTCCCAGCTGGGAGCGTTTGGCACGCTTGCGATCGGCATCCATCAGCAATTGCTTGAGGCTTTCGCACGCGAGCGCATTACCTTCACGGTACCGCATACCACGAGGGTCAACCTGCGGGGCCGGCTCCAGCGCGGGGTGATGGCGCGCGACGTCTTCCACCATCTAGTGCGCGTGCTCGGGCCCCGTTCGTGCCGCTTCCAGGTGCTCGAACTCGGTGGCCAGGCGCTCCCGACGCTCTCGCTCGAGGGTCGCCAAACCATCACCGGTCTTGCCATGTTCACCGGCGCGCTGAGCTCGATCTGCAATCCCGACCAGGACGCCCTCGATTATGCCTTGCCGCGTGCGCTCAAGCAGCTCGAGCCCGTGAGCAGCGATGAGGATGCCAACTTCGCGGCCGTGCATGACATCGATCTGAGCGGGCTGGCGCCGATCGTCGTCGTGCCACCGAGCCCGGCGGCGACCGCTGATCTGGTCGATTATCTTGGCCTCCCGGTGCAGGCCGGCTATCTCGGCTCCTGCGCCTCCGGTCGGCTGGAAGATCTTCGCGCCGCCGTCTTAGTGCTGTCGGGCCGCAAGGTGTCGCCCGGCTTCGCACTCCATGTCGTGCCGACCAGCCGCGCCATCATGGCCCAAGCTGCGGCCGAGGGGCTCCTCACGCCGCTGATCGAGGCCGGCGCATTCATCTCGTCGAGCTCGTGCGACTACTGTTATGGCCGGATCGCGACCATGAGCGCAGGTCAACGCGCGGTCTCAACCGGCACGCTCAATGTTCGCGGTCGCATGGGAAGTCCCGATTCAGAAATTTATCTGTGCAATGCTGCCGCCGTTGCCGCGTCGGCGATCGAAGGCAGGATTGCCGACCCGCGGCACTACCTGCCGTGAGCAGCGAGCTCGCGAATCTTCGTGGTCGCATCGCCTATGTGATCGAGGCGGCGGACTTCGACGTCGACCAGATCATCGGCGTCGAGAACATACGCCTGACCGATCCCGACGCGCTCGCGGCACTGGCGATGCGTCGCTACGATCCGGATTTTGCAGCGTTGGTGAAGCCCGGTGATATGATCGCCTGCGGCGAGAATTTTGGCTATGGCCATCCCCATTTCGGGCCGATGATCGCCTTGCGCCGGCTCGGCATCGTCGCGGTGCTCGCCGAATCGTTCGCGACCGGCTATTGGCGTGAGGAACTCGCCGAGGGTTTTCCCCAGATCGCCTGCCCAGGGGTCCTCGGCTTGGTTCGTCGCTGGGACACCGTCGAGGTGGACTGGAGTGCCGGCGTCGTCCGTAACTTGACCCGAGGTGGGAGCCTGGCCCTTCAGGCCTACTCCGCAGCCGAGCGCGACATGATTCGCGCGGGCGGACTCGTGCCTTATCTCCGCGAAAAAATGCGAACTCCGTAAGCGATCGGCGCTGGCACCGCACGGCGATGCGCCAAGGCGCAACGCCAGTGGTCCAATCGGAAAAGTCTGGATCGAGCAATCGGCCGCATTATTGGCGTGGCGCGCCGACCAGCGTACTGGCGGGTCGGACGGAAACCTGCAGCCTCTCAAGAGTCTGCCGCACAGCGCGGACAACGTCGGCCGCGTTTGGGCCGTCACCGTGAACCAGAATGGCCTGCGCGTCGAATTCAAGATCAGTGTCGTCGACGGTGCGTAGCTTGCGGTCTCGGATAAACCGCTCAAGGCGGTCCGCAACGCGCCCCGGGTCGACCCGCCGTTTCTGCCGCTCCACGATCAGGGAGCCGTCACACCGATATTCCAGATCGATGCAAAGCTCGTGCACGATCCGAATACCCTCCGCCCGCGCGATCTCATAGAATCGATGGCGCTCGAGCGGTGTTGGCCAATACAGAACCCAACCAGCATCGACCCGATTGATCGCGTCGATCATGGCGCCCGCAATGGCATCATTCTTGGCGAGCATGGGGTAGAGCGCGCCGTGCGGCACCAAATGGTCGATCGTCGCACCGACTGAATCTGCGATCTGGCGCAGGGCACCGATCTGATAGAGGGTCAGGCAGCGCGCTTCATCGGTCGAGATGTTGATCTCGCGCCGCCCGAAGCCAGCGATGTCGGGGAGTCCCCAGTGCACGCCCACGGCGACCCCGTGCTGCTTGGCAAGTTGCACCGTGCGCTCCATGTGCACCGGATCGCCGGCATGAAAGCCACAGGCGACATTGGCTGAAGACAGATGTGGCATGATCTCGGCATCGGCGCCGAATGCGTAATTGCCAAAGCTTTCTCCGACATCACTGTTGACGTCCATCGCATGCTGCATGGTACGACGCTCCCGTGGCCACAGTTTGTCAGCGAGCGCGGCGCGACCCAGCTTCGTGCCAAGATGCGCACACGCCTGAACCACAAAATACTCGAATTTTCCCTATGAGTCTTAATACGCCGCGCCCCGTCCCACTGACGCGGCCGATCGCGCTCCAAGGACCATACGCATCGGACCCACTGCATTGGACTCGCCGAGCCGGCGCGCACCAGTCTGAAAAACTGGTTCCTGCGGCCGCTTGTTCGGTGACGGTCGCACTGCTATGGTTTCGCGGAATCGTGAAATGGAATTAGCATGAAACGTTGTGGTCGAGCAAAACGACCAACGGAGTTCGAGTATCAATAACATTCGAAATGGCTTCTAGGGAGGGTACAATGGTCGTAAGAAATTAGCATGAAACGTTGTGGTCGAGCAAAACGACCAACGGAGTTCGAGTATCAATAACATTCGAAATGGCTTCTAGGGAGGGTACAATGGTCGTAAGGAAGATGCTTTCGATAGCCGCGGTGGCGTTTGGAGGTGGCCTTGCCTGTGCTGCCCCAAGCCAAGCCGCTGATGACATTGTAATCGGCTTCGCGATCGCTCAAAGCGGCTGGATGAATGCCTATGATGGCCCGCCGTCGGACTCCTCGTTGCTTGCGATCGATGAGTTCAACGCCAAAGGCGGCGTGCTTGGAGGCCGCAAGTTCAAGGCGGTGTTCTCCGACACCAAGTCGGAGCAGGCCGAAGGCGCGCGCGCGGCGCAAGATGTGATCGGCAAGGGCGCTCAGTTCATGGTCGTCTCGTGCGACTACGACATGGGTGCGGCGGCAGCAACTGTCGCCAATGACAACAAGATTGTGGTGATCTCGCTGTGCGCCTCCGATGCCAAGATGGGGGTGCAGGGCATCGGCCCCTACGCGTTCACCATGTCCAACTCCTCGCTCACCAGCGGCGCGGTGCTCGCCGAGTGGGGCTGGAACAAGAAGAATTGGCGCAGCGCCTACATACTGCTTGACACTTCGATCGAGTACGACAAGGCGATCTGCGCGGGCTTCAAGTCACGCTGGGAGAAGCTCGGCGGCAAGATCCTGGGTGAGGACACCTTCAAGCAGGACGACGCCTCGATCGCCTCGCAAATCACTCGCTACAAACAGGTGGCCGAGCAGAACGGCGCACCGCCCGACGTACTGCACCTATGCTCCTATGGCGGCGGCGGCGTGAGCGCAATCCGCCAGATCCGCGGGGCCGGCATCAACTCGCCGATCACCGGAGGGGATTCGATGGACGGCGACTACTGGACCGAGGGCATCGGCAAGCTCAACGACCATTACACTGGCACCTACGCCTCGGTCTTCGGCGATGACGTACGCAAGGAGGTCAATGCCTTCTTCGATCGCTATGCCGAGAAGCAGGGCGGCAAGCGGGCCTGCTGCTCGTTCGCGCTGCCCGGCTACAGCATCATCCAGGCGTACGCGATCGCGATCGAGCGCGCCGGTTCGACCGACAGCGACAAGGTGCTGGCCGAGCTCAACAAGTTTAAGAATGAGCCGCTCTTGGTCGGGCCGACCACCTTCACGCCCGATCTGCACATTAACCTCGAGCGGCCGCAGGCGATCATCGGGATCAAGGACGGCAAGGGCTATTTTGTCGACCTGATCCAGCTCCCGGAGCCGCCGCCGCTGCAGCTGATCTTTAAGAAATAGCCCCTCGGGCGGTCTGCGCTTCACGAGTTCGCCGACCGCCCGAACTATCCCGATTATTGGTCGGTCCATTGGTGTGGCCGTTGGACTAGGCCGGATGTCGCAGGCGCCGTGAGGGGGGCTTTCGCGGGTGCAAGCGGTCGTACAAAACGTCATCGACGCCTTGAGTCTTGGGAGCCTGTTCGCGCTCACCTCGCTCGGGATCGGGCTGATATTCGGCATCATGCGCCTGATCAATTTCGCGCATGGTGACCTAATCATGATCGGTGGCTACGCACTGATCGTGCCCTCGACAGCGGTTGCCGCGACCATGTTCATCGGGGAATGGCATCCTGGGGCAGCGGTTGCGGCGGTCATCTTTATCGTCGTCGTGTTTGCGATCGCCTGCGAGCGGCTGGCGTTTCGCCCGCTACGGCGCGCCAATCCCTCGGTGTTACTGATCACCTCGTTCACGCTCAGCTTCTTCCTGCAGAATGCGGTGATCATGATCTACGGCGGCCGACCCAAGGGGGTCGACCTTTGGCCTCTGCTGGTCGAACCGTTCATGCTCGGCGATATCCGCCTCCCTAGGCTTCAATTGGTGTTGATCGGCGCCACGGCTCTCCTCCTGCTTCTGCTGGTCCTTTTCCTGCGCCGCACGGCGATCGGGCGGCAAATGCGCGCGGCCTCGGAGGATTTCCTGATGGCCCGCTTTCTTGGCGTGCGCGCCAATCGGGTGATCGCAGCGGCCTTCGCGATCTCGGGCCTGCTCGCCGCCGTCATCTCGCTCCTCTTCGTGGTGCAGAACGGCGTCTTGAAGTTCGACATGGGCGTGCCACTCGTGCTCGCTGCGTTTGTCGGCACCGTGGTCGGCGGCATGGGCAGCCTGGTCGGCGCCGTGATCGGCGGCTTCGTGGTCGGGATCGCAAGTGTCTTCTTCCAGGTCGTTCTGCCACTCGACATGCGGCTCAATCGAGATGCCTGGGTCTACGGCCTGATCCTCGTGATTCTGCTTTTGCGGCCCGGCGGGCTGGTCAAGGTCAAGGCGGTACAGGAACGGATCTAGAGCGTGAGCCGCGATCTGCGCCCCCTCGCCGTCGCCCGCTACGTCTGGGAACCAGGCACCCTTGGATTCGGCCTGCTCGTGCTCACGCTGATCGTGTCGGCAATCGGCGACAAGGTGATCGAGCGTGCCGTGATCGTCGCGCTGTTCAACACGGTCACCGTGGTCGGACTGTACATCTTCATCGGCAACTCGGGCGTGCTTGCCTTCGGCCATCTCGCCTTCGCGATGATCGGCGGCTATGCCACGGCCTGGTTCACCATGAGTCCGACAAAAAAGGGCTTCGCGCTCCAACTGCCGACCTTCTTGGCCGAGACCGAGCTGCCGATGCTGCCGGCGGCGATCATCTCGGCACTCCTCGCCGCGATCGTGACCTTCATTGTCGGTATCCCGCTCATGCGGCTTGGCGGCATCGCCGCGAGCATCGGCACCTTCGCCGTGCTGATGATCTTCTACACCCTCTACTCGAACTGGGATTCCTGGACCTTCGGCGCGAGCACACTCGTCGGCATTCCGATCTACGTCAATCTGTGGGTGGCGCTCGCCTGGGCAGCGATCGCGCTGCTCGCCGCCACCGTCTACCAGAAATCGCGCTTTGGCCTCGCGCTGCGTGCGACTCGCGAGAATGAGGTGGCGGCCAAAGCGGTCGGCATCAACGTGCCGCTCCAGCGCCTGATCGCCTTTGTCCTGAGCGGCTTCTTTGTCGGCCTCGGCGGCGTCCTTCAGGCCCACTATCTCGGTTCGATCGTGGTCAAAGCATTCTGGCTCGGGCCCACTTTCATCGCCCTCGCCATGCTAATCATTGGAGGCCAGCGGAGCCTAACCGGCGCGGTGATCGGCGTGGTGCTGGTCTCCGCCGTGCAGGAGGTGCTGCGCCAGATCGAAAGCATCATCGGACTGTTCGGGCTGAGCCAGCTCGTCATCGCGCTCATCATGCTGGTGATCCTGATCGTGCGGCCGAACGGCATCGCCATGGGGCGCGAGATCCCGTTCCCAAGCTTCGGGAGCCTCCGCCGCGTTGCCGCACCACGCGGCGCCCTTGAGCCAGCAGCCGCGGAGCACGCGATCGTCCCCGCCGGTGGCAACCTCGACGAGCGGCTCGAGGCGTTCGATGTCACAGTCAGGTTCGGTGGCCTTGCCGCGGTCGACCGTGTCACACTCTCGGTTGGCCGGCGCGAGATCGTCGGCCTGATCGGACCGAATGGCGCCGGCAAGACCACGATAGTGAACGTGATCACCGGCTTCCAGAAGCCTACCCAGGGCAAGGTGGTGATCGGCGGGGTTGACGTCACCAACTTGCCGCCGCACGCGATTGGGCGCAAGGGCCTTGCGCGCACCTTCCAGGCGGTCCGCCTCTACCCCGACATGCCGGTGAGAGAGAATCTCGAGGTCGCGGCGGTCGGCGTCGGGTTGTCGCGCGTCGCAGCAGGCCAGCGCGCTGCCAGTATCCTCGACTGGATGGAGTTCAGCCACAAGGCGGATGCGCGGGCCAACACTTTGCCCTATGGCGACGAGCGCCGGGTCGGAATCGGACGCGCGCTCGCCATGGCGCCACGCTACGTTCTGCTCGATGAGCCGGCGGCGGGCATGAGCGATGCCGAATGCGACGAGCTCATGCGCCTTATTTCACGCATCCCCCAAAGATTTGGTTGCGGCGTGCTCTTGATCGAGCACAACATGCGGGTAATCATGGGGGTCTGCGATCGGATCCACGTGATTGACAGCGGTCGCACGATTACGGAAGGGACGCCGCAACAAATCCAGAGAGATCCAGAAGTGATCCGCGCTTATCTGGGATCGAAATCGGGTGCCGCCGGTGCTCGAGGTCGATGATATCTACGTCAGCTATGGTCGGATTCCGGCGATTCGCGGGGTCAGCCTGACTGTCGATGAGGGCGAGATCGTGTCGCTGGTCGGCCCAAACGGCGCCGGGAAATCGACCACCCTCATGACAGTCGCCGGAGCCCTGGTGCCGACCAAGGGGGCCGTGCGCCTAAAGGGCCACCCGATCACCGGTCACGCACCGGAGAATATTGCCAGACTTGGTGTCTCTTTTGTTCCCGAAGGGCGGCACGTCTTCACCCAGCTTACGGTCGAGGAGAATATCCGGCTCGGCACGGACATGCGGCGTGACAAGGATGCGATCGAAGCGGATTTCGAGCGCGTGCTGTCCTATTTCCCTTTTCTGCGTGAGCGGCTTTCGACGCCGGGCGGCAAGCTCTCGGGTGGAGAACAGCAGCAGCTGGTCATCGGTCGGGCGCTGATGACCGCACCAAAGATCATCCTGGTCGATGAACCTTCGCTCGGCTTGGGGCCGATCATCGTCGACCGGGTCTACGAAATCTTCCACAGGCTGCGCGAGGCCGGCAACACGCTTTTGGTTGTCGAGCAAAGCACGCACCGCGCATTGCAGAATGCGGATCGGATTTATGTTCTGCGCAGCGGCCGCATCGAATTGTCTGGTTCGAGCCGAGACCTTACCGACGAACAGTTGGAGTTCGCCTATTTTGGCTTCGACTCACCCGTCGGTCAGGGCGGCGGTCCGCATCCCTGACATGGCCCGCTCCAATCTCGGCCGCGAGGTAGGCCGAACACCTGCCGGCGCACGCCTGAATGGGCGCTCGACTTGCGAGCGACGCGCCACCCCGAGATCCGTAGGAGCCGTCGCATGATGTTTGCCGAGCCCCGGATATCGCCCAATGGCGACCGGTACGTGTTGATCGAGTTCGGCGATGACAGCGGTCTTCGCCTCAACCTGCGGGCGCGCGGATTTTCCGAGGCGCTCGACAAGGCTGACATCCCGGGTGTCCTTGAATCCAACCCGGGCTTCAACTCGGTGCTGGTCGAGTACGATTCCCGCCGCATCGACTATCGCGACCTGATCCGGGAGGCCATGGCCCTGGCGCAGGACGTCGGTATCCCTACCGAGGTCGAGAGCCGCCTCGTTCATTTCCCGACGCACTATCTCGATCCGTGGACCCGCGCGTGCATCGATGAATACCGGAAAACAATCAAGGAGCGACCCTACGACCCCGAATTGATCGTTGCCGAGAATCGCCTCTCCGGCCTCTAGGAACTCGTCGCGCTCCACTCGGCGACCGAGTACTGGATCGGCATTATCGGAGCCTATCCCGGGTTGCCGCTCATGCGACCGCTCGATCCTCGTTGCACCATCTACGCGCCGAAATACGATCCGCCGCGGATGTGGACGCCGCGGGGCGCCGTGGTCTGCGCCGGCGGCGCCACTGCGATCCAGACCCTGCATTCTCCCGGCGGGTTCAACATGATTGGCCGCACGCCAATCCCGCTGCTCGACCCGGTGCATCGAAATCCCGCGTTCCAGGGAAATATTGCGCTGCTACGCCCGGGCGATCGGGTTAAGTTCGACGTGATCGACCTCGCGGAGTACTCTCGGATCGAGGCCAAGATCGCCGAGGGTAGCTATGCTTTCAACATCATCGAGTATCAGCGCTTTTCGCTGACTGCCTACGAGGCCTGGGTCGCCTCGCTTGATGCCAGGACGCGATACTGATGGCCGGCGCCGCGGTGGAGGTCGTCAAGGCCGGGCTCGAGACGACGATTCAGGACTATCCGGGGCGCATCGGCGTGATCAGGTCGGGCTATCCGGTGTCGGGCCCGATGGATGGATGGTCGTTCCGTCTGGCCAATCGGCTCGTCGGGAATGACCCCACCGCGGCTGGGCTGGAGTGCCAATTCATTGGGCCGACTCTTCTCTTTCACGACGATCGGACGGTCGCACTTTGCGGCGCGCAGATGCGCGCAACACTCGACGGCGCGCCCATGGAGATGTGGGCGAGCACTTGCGTCCGAGCGGGTCAGATCGTCGCGCTCGGATCGGCGCTGCGCGGCGCACGCAGCTATCTCGCCGTGTCCGGCGGCATTGACGTCCCGGCATTCCTGGGTTCAAGGGCGACCTACGTGCTCGGCCAAGTGGGCGGCATCGAGGGTGCGCCGCTCAAAGAGGGACAATGCCTACCGCTTGGTCGAGGGGTGAAGCGCGCGGGTCAGCGTCGCGTGGCAAATCAAGTGAGGCCCGTGTTTCCCTCCGACCGTGTCTGGTCGATTGAGGTGGTGCCTGGCCCCAATGACGACTGGATCGACGACGACGCTCAGGCTCGATTCTTCGCCAGCGGCTGGACCGTCTCCACCAGGAGCAACCGTGTCGGCGTTCGTCTCGACGGGCCTGAGTGGAGCTTCGCCCGACGCGCCTATGACAAGTCGGCCGAGAATGGCAGCCATCCATCGAACGTGATCGAGCATGGATACGGTCTCGGCTCGATCAATCTTTGCGGCCAGACTCCGATCGTGCTCGGGCCCGACGGCCTGACACTCGGTGGCTTCATCTGTCCTTACACCGTGCCAACCGGCTCGCTGTGGAAGGTGGGCCAGGCGCGCCCTGGCGACGTATTCCGCTTCCTTTCTGTCACGGTCGAAGCCGCACAGGCCGCACGCGATGCGCTCGACGCCCTGTGTTTCGCCTCGGACACGATCGAGGAGCTTTGATCGGGTGTTCGGGCCCGCGCTACCCGCTTGGCGACCTCGGCCAAGCCTTCGGCGGTCGGCGGCGCGGCCGAAGCTGGACCCGTTCGTCGGGATCATCGACCAGACCCTGGAAGAGGATAAGAGCCGTCCGGCGAAGCAGCGGCACAGCTCGAAGCGGATCTTCGAGCGCCTGCACGACCAGCACGGCTATTCTGGCGGTCTGACCATCGTGAAGGATGACGTGCTGGCGCGGCGTCAGCGGCAGCGCGAGGTGTTTGTGCCGCTGCGGCACGACCCCGGCCATGCGCAGGCGTACTTCGACGAGGCGCTGTCGGAGAGCGGCGGGGTGGCGCGGAAGATCCACTTCTTCGCCATGGACCTGCCACATAGCGACGGGTGCTTTGTGCAGGCCCAGCCTCTCACCCAGCTACACTGTTAGTGACACCAAATGCGGCGAT
>Ga0194131_10007760_pt1 | contig 14303 bp, 7 predicted proteins | sample TA2KigO120mmetaG_FD_148631 | JGI IMG/M metagenome (GOLD analysis project Ga0194131, IMG submission 148631) | Freshwater microbial communities from Lake Tanganyika, Tanzania - TA2015053 Kigoma Offshore 120m | ecosystem: Environmental > Aquatic > Freshwater > Lake | place: Tanzania: Lake... | reverse complement strand
AAGTCCGTCACCATGACCTTGAGCACGCGTGCTTCGATCGTCTCGAGGATGTTCTTGATGAGGTCGTGCGTCATCGGCCGCGGCGTCTCGATCTTCTCGAGCTCGAGCGCGATGGCGTTCGCTTCGTAGATGCCGATCCAGATCGGGAGCGACCGCTTGTCGTCCTCGTCCCGGAGGATGATGATCGGGAGATTGGAGAGCGGGTCGAGGGCCAGGCCCTTCACCTTCATCTCGACGAACATACGGCCTCCTCCGGGCTCGCCACCAGCTCGCCGCGCAGGCTGTGGGGCAGGACGTCCGTGATCCGCACGCGCGCGAGGTCGCCGGCGGCCACGCGGCCGCGCGCGTCGAAGTTCACCACCCGATTGCAGCGAGTCCGACCCGAGCGCTCGCCGGCGTTCTTCTTGGCGACGCCGTCCACCAGGACCTCGACCGCTTCCCCGAGCCGCCGGAGGCTGCGCGCATGCGCCGCGCGCGTCGTCACCTCGAGCAGGCGCGCGTTCCGCTCGGCCTTCACCTCCGCGGGCACCTGGTCCGGCATGGTCGCGGCCGGCGTGCCGGGGCGCGGCGAGTAGCGGAACACGAAGACGTTGTCGTACGCGACCTCGTCGACCAGCGCGAGCGTCGCCGCGAAATCCGCCTCCGTCTCGCCGGGGAAGCCGACGATGAGGTCGGTGGAGAGCGAGATGTCCGGGACCGCGCGACGCAGCTCATCGATCAGCCGGAGATACCCGGCGCTCGTGTAGCCGCGGTTCATCCGCGCGAGGATGCGGTCCGAGCCCGACTGCAGCGGCAGGTGGAACCACTCGCACACCTTCGGCACGTCGCGCACCGCCGCGATCATGCGCGGCGTGAGGTTGTACGGGTTCGACGTCGTGAAGCGGATGCGCGCGAGGCCTTCCACGTCGTTGACGGCGGCCATCAGCGCGGCGAGGTCGGTCGGCGGATCGAGGTCGCGCCCGTAGGCGTTGACCGTCTGGCCGAGCAGCGTGACCTCGCGGCAGCCCTCGGCCACGAGCCCGCGAACCTCGGCGAGGATCGCGGCCGGCGGGTGGCTGCGCTCGCGCCCGCGCGTGGTGGGCACCACGCAGAACGTGCAGTGCTTCTCGCAGCCTTCCATCACGGTGACGAACGCCTTCAGGCGCGGCGCGCCGGCGGGCTTGGCGGTGATCTTCACCAGCGGCGCTTCCCCGATCTCCAGCACGCGGCCGTGCTTCGCGCGCTCCACGAGCTCGGCGACGCGGGCGATCGCGGGCGAGCCGAACACGAGGTCGACCTGCGGCGCCCGGCGCTGGATCTCTTTCGTGTGGAGCTGCGCCATGCACCCCATCACCCCGACCGTGATGCCCGGGCGCCGCGCCTTGAGCTGGCCGAGCTGACCGAGCTTGGAGAAGACCTTGTCCTCCGCCTTCTCACGGATCGCGCACGTGTTGACGAGGATGAGGTCGGCGTCGGCTTCGCTGTCGGTGAGCTCGTACCGGTGGTCCCGGAGCAGCCCGGCCACGCGCTCCGAGTCGTACTCGTTCATCTGGCAGCCGTACGTGATGAGGTGAAGTTTTGCCATGTCTGATCGGAACTTGGGTGTTGCCTTCGACCGTAGCACCCACCCTGAATCAAGTCAACGAAACGGCGGGGAGAACGCGCGTGATGGAGGATCGGGGGAGCGAGCGACGCCCGCTCCCCCCGAGGCTGCGCTAATCGATCTCGTCGGGGCGCCCTGCGGCCCGGGCGCCCGCTTTCGCGGGCTTCGCGCCGCCGTTCGCCGAGCCGTGCCCGTTGCTGCCGGTGCCGAACGCCGGCTTGAACTCGAACTTCTTGTCGAGCCGCGCGCGACGCTCCCGCCAGCCCTCCTGGTACTCGAGCTCGTCCTCGTGCAGCGTCGCCGGCTGCTTGACCCCGTGCGCGTTGCGGAACTGGATCGCGAGGTCGGAGGCCTGCCGCCGCACCGAGTCCCACGGCGTGCCGAGCGCGAACTGATCGGAGATGGCGCCGATGCGGCCCGTGTGGATGTTGCAGGACAGCGTGATCGCGCTGACGATCGGCCCGGACCAGAACGAGGTCTGCGAGTTGATCGGCATCGGCAGGATGTGCAGGTTGTGGCTGCCACGGCAGTCGCCCGCGACCATCGGGCACGTCGACCACGGCGAGGTGATCTCGCCCGGCGCCGGCCAGTTGCCCTGCGAGAACGCGAGGAGCACCGGATCGTCCTTGCCGCCGTACGTGAAGCCCTTCTTCGTCTTGATGTTGTGCAGCCGCTCCGCGGAGCAGATGTAGCCGAGCTCGCCCGGCGAGCCGTCCTCGTTGCGCGCCCAGATGCGCGCGATCACGAAGCGCGACGAGCGGCAGAGCCCTTCGATGTCGTAGAGATCCTCGGGCGCGCGGAGGCGGATGACCTTCTCCTGCATGCCTTTCGCGAGCTCTTCCATCTTGCCGTCGAGCGCCTTCGGGTCGCGCGGGTGCGCGCCGGCTTCGACCGCCTGCGCCTTGGTGTCGAGGTCGACGATGTCGAAGATGTAGCCGCGCTTCATGCTCGACGACGCGATCACGAGGCCCGTGTTGAACCGCGGCAGCATGTACGCGCCGGTGGCGAAATAGTTGAAGGCCATCGGCTCGGTCTTGTCCGCGAACGACACCAGCACCGTCTGCGAGGCGTTGTCCTTGCGCACCGGGAACGGCAGCGCCACGGTCGCGGGGCCCGCGCCGCGGAGGTTGCCGGTGAAGGCGTCGGCGACGAGGTCCTGCCCCGGGCCGTAGAGGCCGAGCTCGGCGGCCTTGGTCGCGCCTTCCTGGAGCGCGTCCCACATGAGCTCGTCCACCACGCTCATGTCGGCGTGCTCGCTCATGATGCCGGTGACCGCGACGTCGTCGCCGGTGTGCGTCACGATGAGCGACGTGAAGATCGGCTCGCCGCGGTAGCCGTTGTTGTCGAGCACGTACTTCGCGATGATCGACTTCACCTCGTCCGCCGCGACCACGTGCCCGCCCACCCCGCCGACGTCCGCCTTCGTCGCCTTGATGTAGCGCTGCACGAGCGCCGGGTTCTTCGAGAAGATGTGCGATTTGTACGAAAAGATGTTCGGGGTGCTGGTGACGGGGATCTTCTCGGACACCGTGATGGGCAATCCGGCGAGCTCGTCCTTCGACTGGTGGTACTCCGACATAGGCACGGGCTGCCCGCTCCCGTAGCGCCGGTTTGCCATGCTGGCCTCCTCTGAAGTGACGCGGCCCGGGGCCGCGCAAAGGTTGTCGCATCCGAGGATAGCGAGGTACACTCGGCGGCGTCAAGCAAGGACTTTACGACCATGAAATTAATTTCCACAGGCGCCGAGCTCCGTCAGACCGTCCAGTGCCTCGAGCTGTACTACCGCCAGGGGCAGAGCCAGAAGGACATCGCGCGCGCGCTCGGCGTCTCCGCGGCGACGGTCTCGCGCCTGCTCAAGCGCGCGTACGACGACGGGCTCGTGCGCGTCGAACTCGACCTGCCGCGCGCGCCGGCGCTCGAGACCGCGCTCGTGCAGCGGTTCGGCCTGCGTGACGCCGTGGTCGTCACGTCCGGGGGCCGCGCGGACGTCCGCGAAGAGCTGGGCGGCGCCGCCGCGGCGTACTTCGAGAAGATCACGGCGCACGGCATGCGCGTGGGCCTCTCGTGCGGCTTCACGCTCTATCAGACCGTGCGCGCGCTCCGCGAGCGCCGGCTGCGCGACCTCGTGCTGTATCCCCTCTCGGGGGAGAGCACGCTGAAGCTCGTCGACATCTCGCCGAACACGCTCGTGGGCATGGCGGCGGCGAAGTACCGGCCGCACGTCACCGCGTACGCGCTGCCCGTGCACCACCTGCAGTCGCCGCGTCAGCTCGCGCGGGAGCGCCGCCGCCTGCTGCGCGACCCCGAGATCCGCCGGATCTACGCCGGCGCGCAGGACGTGGACGTCGCGCTCGTCGGCATCGGGCGCATCGGCGAGTCGACGCCGGGCTTCTGCGCGCTCGCCGAGGCGTACGGCGTGAGCGTCGAGCGACTGCGCCAGCTCGGCGTGGTCGGCGAGATCAACTACCAGCCGTTCGACGTCGAGGGGCGCATCGTCGACCGGCCCGAGCTGCGCCCGCTCATCCAGCGCGTGCTCGCGGTCGACGGCCCGCACCTGCAGGCGCTCTCGCGGCGCGACGATCGCTGGGTGGTGGCGGTCGCGGGCGGGGCGGGCAAGATCGAGGCGGTGCGCGGCGCGCTGCGCGGCCGCTTCATGAACGTGCTGGTGACCGACCAGGACGTGGCCGCCGGACTGATCGATGGGGGGGCTCCGGGCGCCCCCCCGGCCCCCCGCGCTTCGGGCCCGGACTGAATCCGGGCCCTGCGCGACGACGGCTCAGCGGCGCGGGACTGACTCCTCCTCGAACACGCCCATCCGCCTGAACTTCTCCTGACGCTCCTCCACCAGCCGGGCCGCCGGCGTCGCCGCGAGGTCGGCGAGGTGGCGCCGCAGCGCCGCGCGCACCTCCGCGCCGGCCGCTTCCCAGTCGCGGTGCGCGCCGCCGGCGGGCTCCGGGATCACCGCGTCGATGACGCCGAGGCGGAGCAGATCGGGCGCGGTGATGCGCATGCTCTCCGCGGCTTCCGGCGCCCGCGAGGCGTCGCTCCACAGGATCGCGGCGCACCCTTCCGGCGAGATCACCGAGTACACCGCGTACTCGAGCATCAGCACGCGGTTGCCCATGCCGATCGCGAGCGCCCCGCCGCTGCCGCCCTCGCCGGTCACGATCGTGACGATCGGCGTCGCGAGCCCGGCCATGGCGCGCAGGTTCCGCGCGATCGCCTCCGCCTGCCCGCGCTCCTCGGCGGCGGTCCCCGGATACGCGCCGGGCGTGTCGATGAACGTCACCACCGGCTTGCCGAACTTCTCCGCGAGCTGCATGAGGCGGAGCGCCTTGCGATAGCCCTCGGGATGCGGCATGCCGAAGTTCCGCGCGATCTTCTCGCGGGTGTCGCGGCCCTTCTGGTGCCCGATCACCACGAGGCCGCGGCCCTCGAAGACCGCGAGCCCGCCGACCACCGCCGCGTCGTCGCCGTACACGCGGTCGCCGTGCACCTCGATGAAGTCGTCGCACAGCATGCGGATGAAATCGCGGGTGTGGGGACGCTTGGGATGGCGCGCGAGCTGCGTGCGCTGCCAGGCGGTCAGCGCGCCGTACGTTCTGACGCGCTGGCGCTGGAGCCGGTCTTCGAGCTTGGCGATCTCGTCCGAGTGCTGGAGCGGGTCGTCGACCGCGCGCAGCGCGGCGATGCGCGCCTCCAGCTCGAGGAGCGGCTGCTCGAACTCAAGACCGTCCGGCATACTCGACCGTCACGGCGCCCTGCCCCAGCAGCGCCTCCAGCTTCTCGGTGAGCGCGGCGCTGCCGTCCACCGACACCGCGCCGGCGCGGACGACGACCTCGAGCGACGGCACGAGCACGTGGACGAAGAGGGGCACCTCGCCCGCGTGCTCCCCGCACGCCTTGCGGAGCGCGTCGAACGTGGCGGCGCTGGCGCCGGCCGCCGGTACCCGCACGCGGCAGGCGCTCGGCGTGGCCGGCGCGCTCCCGGTGCCGTTCGTCTTCGCGGCGTACGCGAGCGCGTTCGCGAGGAGCCGGACCTGCTCCGCGAGCACGACGCGCCCCTTGTCGGTGTCGTCCACCTTGCCGCTGATCAGCAGCGCGTCCCGCGAGCGGAGGAACGTCGCCCCGGCCTTGAAGGGCTCGGGGAAGACCGTGACGTCGACGGTGCCCTCCGTGTCCTCGATGGTCGCGAACGCCATGCGATTGCCGCTCTTGGTCGGGATCTCGCGGAGGCTCGCGACCTGGCCGAAGAGCAGCACCTTGCTGCCCGCGGGGCGCGAGGCCAGCTCGACCGAGGAGGTGATGCCCAGCGACTCGATGAGCGGCTTGAAGCGCGCGAGCGGGTGGCCGGACACGTAGAAGCCGAGCACCTCCTTCTCGAAGGCGAGCCGCTGGTCGTCGTCCCACTCGGGGACCGTCGCGGCGTCCGCGGACGCACGCACCGGCGCGGGCACCGCCGCCGGGATCAGATCGAAGAAGGAGCCCTGCCCTTCGGCCTTGTCACGCTGCTGCCGCTGGCCGCTCTCCATCGCGGCGTCGAGGACCGCGAGCAGCTGGGCCCGCGCCATCCCGACGGAGTCGAAGGCGCCGGCCTTGATCAGACTTTCGATCACGCGCCGGTTGACCAGGCGGAGGTCGACGCGCGCGCAGAAGTCCTCGAGCGTGGTGAACGGCCCGTCGGACGCGCGGGTCTTGAGGATCGACTCCATCGCCGCTTCGCCGACGTTCTTGATGGCCGCGAGGCCGAAGCGGATGGTGTGGTCGTGCACGCTGAACTGCACCGAGGAGCCGTTGACGTCGGGCGGCTTCACCTCGACGCCCATCGCGCGACATTCCTCGATGTACTTCACGATCTTGTCGGTGTCGCCCATCTCCGAGGTGAGCAGCGCCGCCATGAACTCGACCGGATAGTTCGCCTTGAAGTACGCGGTCTGGTAGGCGACGAGCGCGTACGCGGCCGCGTGCGAGTTGTGCACGACGATGCCGTTGGCGATGAAGCTCGCCGGCCCCGGCACCTCGATGTCGTACGTGGGCTCTTCGCCGAGCACTTCGAGGTCGTAGGGGCGCGACCAGGCCAGCGGCGAGTCCACCAGTGATTGAAGGAAAGGGTCATCCAACTGCTGAGCGAGTCCAGCAAGCGTATCGCGCCGGATGCCTCCGACGCGCCAGTTCTTCGGCGTCAGCGCGCTGTAGCCGGAGCCGAGCTCGCGCAGCCCTACGCCGAGCGCTCCAAAGCGCTTGACGATCGCATCGCGCAAGTGGTCCAGGAACAGCGTCGGCGGGATGACATCCATACCGCTCGAGCCATTCCGGCGGCGATTGTGCTCGTACATCTCCACGAGCTCGTCCAGCGCAGCGGCTTTTCGCTGCGTCAGATGCGGCGCCACGAGCGTCCGGAATCTGGCGAAGGCATTGCGGCCGTCGAGGACGTTTACGGTGAACCCGACGCGGCGCTGGCCCCGGTAGGCGAAGGTTTTTCGGTGGATCTTCGACATGATTCCGAGCTTCAGGAACAGTCGCTGCACGTCCCGCGCGAGGCCCTCCGAAGACGTGGCGTAGGAGATCGATCGGGTCTTGGGATGGATGCACCCATCGCCTTGGATCAACTTCGCGACAAGGACGGCTACTGCATCCCGATTCCAACGATCGACGATCGCGGGAATGCGCTTGTCGAGGGCCTTCATTCCCCGGAGGCCGCAGTCGTCGAACAAGAACGTGACCGCGCCCGCGGGGTGCTTCGGTTCGCGGCGCGCGGGACGAGCCGAAGAGGCGCGACCATCTCGGCGGTGTTCGATGCGCGCCACCGTATTGTCGAAGGCCTCGAGGATCGACCGCATGTCGTGAATCTCGTCCGGGGAGCTCGAATAGAGATAAAAGTGGGTCTCGTAGCCGAGACTTCCCTCCGAAAGCGCATAGCCCAAGAGCGCGGGAAGATGCGGCGAGACCTCTTCACTACCGCAAGGCAACTCGCGGACGACGGCGACCATGTCCGTAGCGGGATCGAGATCTTCGACATTCACCCATCCGCGCTGCGTAAAGACGGGGTGATCGAGTGTCGATTCGATCTCGAACCCATTCGTGAGTCGCAAACGCGCAACACGGCGGACGCCGCTCGGCCGGACGCCGGTGGTGCGCGCGGGTCCATCCTTCGTCAAGACGATATCGCCATCGCGGACGTCGACGATTCGCTTGACCGAGCCGTCGGCCATAGCGATTTCTGCTTTATAATTTAAGCACTTGTTGAAGCCGTATCCCGCGAACTTCTCCATCAGCTCCCAGACCTTCTCGGCCTTGGCGGCTGACGTCTTCCGCTCGGCGCAGCCCGCGAGGAACTTCTCCTTCTGCTTCGCCATGAGCTCGCGGTCCTTCTTCCCCATGGCGCGGCGGAGCGTGTCCGCCTCGCCCATCGAGAAGCCCGCCATGGCGACCGCGAGCTGCATGATCTGCTCCTGGTAGATCATGATCCCGTACGTCTCCTGCGTGATCGCCTGCATCGCAGGATGCTCGTACGTGACCTTCGCGCGCCCGTGCTTGCGGTTGATGAAGTCCGGGATCAGGTCCATCGGACCCGGGCGGTACAGCGACACCATCGCGATGATGTCTTCGAGCCGCTCGGGCTTGAGCCCGCGCAGCGCCTCGCGCATGCCGGACGACTCCAGCTGGAAGACGCCGAACGTCTTCGCGTCCGCGAGGTCGGTGTACGTCTTCGCGTCGTCGAGCGGCAGCGCGTCGAAGTCGATCTCGATCCCGCGCGACTCCTTGATGAGCTTCGCCGTGTTGGCCAGCACGGTGAGCGTGCGCAGTCCGAGGAAGTCCATCTTCAGGAGCCCGAGCTTCTCGATCGGGCCCATCGCGTAGCCGGTGATGAGCTCCGGGCGCTTGGGATCCTTGTAGAGCGGGACGTACTCGTCGAGCGGCTCGTCGGAGATCACGACCGCGGACGCGTGCACGGAGGCGTGGCGCGTGCAGCCTTCGAGCGCGCGGGCGATGTCCCACAGCTCCTTGACGGCCGGCTGGCTGCGGACCATCTCGGCGAGCGGCGGCGACTTCTGGTGCGCGTCGTCGAGGGTGATGTTCAGCGGGAAGCTCGGCACCGCCTTGGCGATCCGGTCGACGTCGGCGAACGGCATCGCGAGCACGCGCCCCACGTCCCGGATGACGGCTTTGGCGCCCATCGTCCCGAACGTGATGATGTGGGCGACCCGGTCCTGCCCGTACTTCTGCGCGACGTACTTGATGACCTCGTCGCGCCGGTCGTCGGCGAAGTCGATGTCCATGTCCGGCATCGAGATCCGCTCGGGGTTCAGGAACCGCTCGAAGAGCAGGTTGTAGCGGATCGGGTCGACGTTGGTGATCTCGAGGCAGTAGGCGACGAGCGAGCCCGCCGACGATCCGCGCCCCGGCCCGACGGCGATCCCGTGCTTGCGCGCGTAGTGGATGAAGTCCCACACGACGAGGAAGTAGCCCGCGAAGCCCATCTTTTCGATGACCCGGAGCTCGTGCTGCAGCCGCTCCTCGATCGCGTCGCCGGGAGTCGGCCCGTAGCGCCTCCGTAGCCCGTCGCGCGTGCGCTCCTCGAGGTACGTGTTGAGCGTGTGCCCCTCGGGCACGAGGTAGCGCGGCAGGTGGAACGAGCCGAAGTCGAGCGTCAGATCGCACTGCTCGGCCACGGCGACCGTGTTGGTGCACGCCTCGGGGATCTCCGCGAAGACGACCGCCATCTCCTCGGCGGTCTTGACGTAGAACTCCTCGGTCGAGAACTTCCAGCGGTTCGGATCGTTCAGCGTGGACCCGGTCTGGATGCAGAGGAGCGCTTCGTGCGCGCGCGCGTGCCCCGCTTCGAGATAGTGCGAGTCGTTGGTGCCCGCGATGCGCGCGCCGATCTGCCCGGCGATGCGCACGGTCTCGGCGGTGACCTTGACCTGCTCGGGAAGCCCGTGCGCCTGGACCTCCATGAAGTAGTGGTCCTTGCCGAAGACTTCCTGGTACCAGCCCGCGGTCTGCCGCGCCTTCAGCGTCTCGCCCGCCGTGATCTGCCGCGAGACCTCGCTGTTGAGGCAGCCCGAGAGCACGACGAGCCCGTCCGCGTGCTGCGCGAGCAGCTCGCGGTCGACGCGCGGCTTGTAGTAGAAGCCCTCGAGGTACGCCTTCGAGACGAGCTTGATGAGGTTCTTGTAGCCCGCCTGGTTGCGGACGAGGACCGTCAGGTGGTTCGCGCCCTCGTAGCCGCCGTCCTGGTTCCCCCGCTCCGTCCGCTTGCCGGGCGCGATGTAGAGCTCGCAGCCGAGGATCGGCGTGATCCCGGCCTTCTTCGCGGCCAGGTAGAAGTCGATCCCGCCGAAGAGGTTGCCGTGGTCGGTGAGCGCGATCGCCTTGAACTGGAGCGCCTTCGCCTTGGCGACCAGCTTCTCGAGCTGCGCGGCGCCGTCGAGAAGGCTGTACTCCGAGTGAACGTGGAGGTGGACGAACTCAGCCACGATCTAGGTCGCCTCCAGACAGCGGCTCAGGTGGCGAGGAGTCCCGCTAACGCAGGTGTTGCACCTCATCACATGTAGAAGCGGTACAGAGGATTCGGCACAGCGTCGTCGGGCATCTCGGTCAGTATCGTTCCGACTTTCCGAGCAAACGAAATGGTTATCGGATGACGCCCGATCCCCTCAGCGTTGTTCCAGTTCATCTTTGTGAGGGCGAGGATCTCACGGCTCCGTTCGACGATATCGCCTCCACCCGCAATACCAATCCGCAACGGAGCCGGTATATGAGGTCCGGGATATTCGTCCCACCAAGGAACAAAACCCGTCGTAAATAAATAGTGATCGTAATCGCCGACAGTGCAGAGCGTCCCGCGCGACGGCTCTTGCATCCCCCGCCGCAGGAGCCGAAAGCCTGTCGGGGCAATCCACACGAGATCGCAAGCCGGAACCTGAGCGAGTAGTGACTCTCGAAAACCGCTTTGTTCTTCGGGTTGATATCGAGAGGTCTTGTGAAGGACGACTCGCGAGGGCAAAGAGTCGGTCCGCGCCTTGTATGCGGCAATGACACGCTTCGCAAGCTCTGATGCTTGTTCCTCGGTCAGGTACGGCTGACGTCCGCGGGTCTGACTTCGCGGAATCGTCCCCCCCTGAAGGGCGAACGGTTCAGTCTCGCTCGAAAACGCCTGAGCTAGGCTCGCGTATACGACATCCCCGCTGCGACGTTTCAAGTGGTGAAATGACAAGCCCACGAAGCAAGTGTCTGGCGTCAGGTCATACGGCCGCCACGGAATTCGGCCTGACTTGTAATACAGGGATACAGCCAAGTTCCATGCGCGGGTGGCGTCACTTTGCGTAGACCGAACAGCCTCGTCGGGGACATACGTATGGCGGCGAAGAACTTGTATCGGTACGGGATTAGAGTGCGCCATGCACCGGGCCTTAAGCGCGCGATAAAAACTTCTGAACAGGAGCTCTTCCGCTTGAGGCTTGAGTTCCGCTACGAGTCGCAGCTCTTCTGCGGAAGGTGCGAAGAGTGATATTTGCTCGTCGTCCTCCTCACGCTGAAGGCGTTCCAAGGCCGCTCGTTCGCGCTCTGTGAGGCGGGGGTTGGAGATCCGAAACTCCGCAAGTTCTTCTGGTATGCAGACGAGCACGACGGATGGGCGAACGTCACCGAACAGACTTTCCACGCGCTCACCGAAGAGATCAAGCAAAGCAGTGAACGCATCGCGCGGTGCCAGCGCCTGCGCCTTGCTGTACTCGTCGGGTTCGATTACACGAACGAACTTATCTGGAATGTCGTATCGACAGGGAAACACTCGGGACACGCCGGGGAATTCGCGAAACCGCCGCGCATTTCGTTCAGTCCCGAGGACCAAACTATGAATTTGCGCGAACCATGCCCGGACCGCCTCGATCTGCGCAGGCAACGCAACGACACCAAGCTCTAGCCTCTCGATATAGGGATCCGCCGGTCTCTTGCGTGCGAGTGAGAGCTTGGGTTCTTTGCCGACTTCCCCGTTACCAAATAGAAGGTCGGGCTCGCGAATTGGCTCGACACGCAGCCTCAAGACGAGCCTCGTCCCGCCGTCTCAGGGACTTCAAACTGTAGAAACGCCGCATCTATCACTAAGTCACCGACTCCGAGGCCAGGCAGTCGGATGCTCGGGCTTCCTGCGGAGAGGAACCGCGCCCAAAACGTCAGGTCGTCTTCGACGTTCTTGTTCCGGTCAAAACGCATGCGCCGCGTTGCTCTAGCAGTACGTTCGAAGGGCGGAAGAGGTGTCACGCCATCTTTACCCGTGAACATGTAGAACGGCTTGATCTGAATTGCCCAAGTCGCGTCGTATTCCACGATCGAGTACGCGACGCCCTCATTTTCATGCCAAGGGCTGCGCTCTCCGCGCCGCTTCACCACGTCACGGTGTATGCCTCGCCTTTTCGGGGAGTCATAAATGAGCGTGTTGACCTGCCCATCCAAAAGGTGGAAGTACGCGCGGTTGCGACCTTCTTCGCGATAAAAGCCTTTCGCTTCTAGCCCGTCTAGATAGAGTTCCCAATGCTTACGAAGGAGCCAGACGAAAAGACGCCTCTGGTCGCGGCTGGCAATGAAAGCAGGAGTATCGATTTTTAATAGCGTATTCGGCTGACGGCGACGCATGAAATCCGGAAATTCGTTTAGATTCGCAAAGGACACCAAGCGACTTCCGTCGCCTGCGAGGACCGGAAGGAGAGCCGGATCCTCGTCGGGCAGAATGAACGGCCGCTTCTCAGCATCATCCCCGGTGGCGGTCAGCACAGAGACGACTTGGGGCATGACCGAGAAGGGCAAGAGATTCGTGACGTAAATTCCGACCGGTGAGACAGGTCGAGCAACTCCAGCCGTTGATCCCTGCACAGGTTGCTTGAGGATAGCCTTGAAGCTTGATGCTTGGTCTTCCGCAACGAAGACCGCGTCTCCCCCATTTTCCAACATTAGGTCTCGCACATCAGCCAGGCCGCTGCCGGCTTTGTCCATCGATCCAACGCCGAAGAAGATGTCTGCAAGCGAGGGGTTGCGGAGATCCGTCACGTCACGGACGGGCAAGAAGGATCCGTCCGAGCCGATGGCGATCTTTCGAAGGACGTAGTCTGTCAGGCCGCCTGGATTCCGAAAAACGAGCGCCGCCCCCGGCTCAGCTTCGATCGTAGCGAGTTCGGTAGCGGCATAGTCCCTATGTACTAGCAAGTTTACGACTGCCTCGACCAATGCCCGCTTGGGGAATGCTCTCCGAGGTTCAGCCGACATCGCCGTCTTCACACGGAGAACGGCGTTGACTTCGGGGCCATCGAGATACTCGATTAAGTTCTGAAACTGGCTGATAAGGTTCCCGCTGAAAACCCTTCGCCCCTTACCCGAGCGAGTAAACACGACGGAAGCATGTGGGTATCGCTTAGCCACATCGCGGCCGAACAATAGATAGCAGCCCAATGTTGGAGAGAGTCCGGCCGCGCCTTCGCCGACCAAGCCGAGCTCTCGCAAGAGCGCCAAGCAAGTATCGCTCGTGACTTGCGCTCGCCCAAGGCGATCACAGTAGGTAGCGAGTGTCGACAGAACGAGACCTTCGTCTATATCGCTAAGCGATAGCGTCTCCAGCAGTTCCTCGTCGTGCGACGAGCGCGCTATCCGAGTCGGAGCAGCGGGGCTGACTACATACGAATCCTCACTCTTGAGTTCTGACGCAATGTCTCGAAGCAACTCGTCAAAGCCCTCGATCTCGAGGTGAACGAAGTTGCTACCGACGATCGTCCGTAGCCGGTCGACGTTGGGGTGCAGAGCAGATCCGGGAAGAGTGCACCAGTAGATGCCTCGGCGATAACTGCCACTGCTCGAAACGCCAGCTTCAAGCAGGTCGACCATAACGGACTGCTCGGCGCCTCGATACCCGACGATGACGAGCGGCGAGTAGTCGAGGAGCGGCCGCAACCGCGATATCAGCCCGTCCGGAAGATGCAAAACCTCATTTGGGTCATTGCGGTCGGTATAGAGCTCGATGGCGCCGTGGAGGTATCCCACTTGGTTTCGTCCAAATGGGGTGAACTGTTCCAGATCACCAGGGTGCCTGTTAATCTCGACAATCCCGCGGATGTGCGGGCTCTTTTCGCGCAAGCCCTGCACAATGAGCCCATCGAAGTTGGTCGTTAGCGCTGTGTGAACCAACCCGCGCATCATCAGGTCCGCAAGATGTCGGTAGCCGTCGTTCAGGCCGTTAACCGGCTCGACGAGTTGCATTAGAAACTCGCGCCGGAATTCGCGCGGAACAAGAAGATGCTCCACAGCCAACGGAAAATTCTCTGAGAAGCGTTCGGTATCTGAGATGAACCACCCCTGCTGCTGGAGCCAGGGAAGCCAATCCGTAGGCTTAACGCTTTCGACGGATCGACGAGCACCCGTCACGTGTCGTTGATATGCCGCGCGCGCGATCCTCTTAACACCTTCGTCGGCGAGAGGGATGCCCGCCCGGAACGACGCGCCGGCACCCAGGAGAAAGACTGGCCGATTCGGTCGATCAGCCCGAAGAAGAAAGGCGATTCGGTTAACTGCGGCGCTTTGGTTAAACCGCCGTGGGCTGGCCAACGGGACTCCCTACTCCCATTCGATGGTCGCGGGCGGCTTCGACGAGATGTCGTACACCACGCGGTTCACCCCGGGGACCTCGTTGATGATGCGGCTCGAGATCGCGCCGAGCAGGTCGTACGGCAGC
>Ga0194131_10007759_pt1 | contig 14304 bp, 18 predicted proteins | sample TA2KigO120mmetaG_FD_148631 | JGI IMG/M metagenome (GOLD analysis project Ga0194131, IMG submission 148631) | Freshwater microbial communities from Lake Tanganyika, Tanzania - TA2015053 Kigoma Offshore 120m | ecosystem: Environmental > Aquatic > Freshwater > Lake | place: Tanzania: Lake... | reverse complement strand
CGGCGGCCAAAGTTGAAGAGTGTTTTTAAAGGCGATTCGCGATTGCGCGTGGCCTGTTGCAAATGGGCCACACAGAACCAATGGCGCGTCCCTTGCTGAAATCCGCCACCCACAGCGTATTCCGCCGATCCGCTCCGCGCGTTTCTTCGCCGCAAAAGTTAGGATTGGCCCCGGCGGCTGCTCGCCGCCGGGGAGGTCGTCACCAGGGCGTTCCTTCACGGGGACGAAGGCGCCCGCGCTGGTGAACGACCTTTTCCAAGATCTCATTGCGCCCGTCATAGCGAACATCAGGCGATTTCCCTTTGAGCAATCAGACTGGGGCTGAGGGCCGCGCCTCGATTGAAGCAAGATCGGACTTCGAAGCGGTCCATCACAGCAACCACGTTGAATTCCTGGACGGCGACGAAAGACCCACTGGGCGGCGGCGGCGTGTGGACCGCCGCCAGGATTTTCCCGACGGTCACCGCGAGAGCCGGATCAACGCCGACGAGTCGGAACTCGGCACTTGCAAAGATCGCGAGATCATGCGCAGCGATTCGCGCGGTTCCGGATTTTCGACGGGCCTGAAATGGTCCTTCATCGCCGCAACCTGAGCGGTGCGGCGAGCAAAGCGGCTACGCGGACTGGGCGCAGAGAATTTTACGGGTTCGCCTTGAGCGGGCGTTCCCGCCTGCGGCAAGGCGGTGTAAGACTCAAATTCTGGGGTCTATGGAAAATGGTCTCGGCTCGCGCTTTGGGCGACATTCGGTGCATGTCACCATGTGGTGGATGAGTCCTAAAATGACCAAGCAGACCCGGGAGGCATCTCAGTGAGCGTAATCACGCGTCCACTCGATGGGGCCGATCCCGCAGCTAACGCCAGCGCGGCCTATCGCATCATCTGGCGGTGGCATTTCTATGCGGGCTTGTTTTGTCTTCCATTCATCGTCGTCCTGTCGCTTTCGGGCGCGATTTACTTGTTCAAGCCGCAAATCGACGCCTATTTGGACCGGCCTTACGATCGTCTGGCGCTCTCGGAACCCGTGAAAACGCTCGACGAACAAGTCGAGGCAGCTTTGGCGGCTAACCCAACCGCGCGTATTAAAGGCTTGCAGTTGCGCGATGATCCAACGGATGCGGCGCGCGTGCATCTCATGACGCGGGACGGCCAGGAACTGCGAGTGATGGTGCGGCCTGATACGCTCGAAATCTTGAAGACCGAAGCGCAGAAAGGCCGCTTCACAAACTTCATCCACGACCTTCATGGCGAATTGCTGGTGGGTGAACCAGGCGCCATCGCTGTTGAACTTGCCGGCGCTTGGGCCATCGTGATGGTGATTACAGGACTGTATCTCTGGTGGCCACGCTCAAGCAATGGACTTGGCGGCATCCTATATCCGCGGCTTGGCGGTGGGCGCCGCTTCTTACGCGATCTGCATGCCGTCACCGGAATATGGTTGTCGTTCTTCGCGCTGTTCTTCCTGATTTCGGCACTGCCCTGGACCAAGGTTTGGGGCGAGGGTTTCAAATATGTTCGCGGCGTTGGTCAACAGCCGCAAGTTCGACAGGATTGGACGACCGGCCCGGCGTCCGCGCAAGCGCAACGGATAGAGGCTTACGGCAATTCGCCCCAGGCGCGAAGCGAAGCGCCTGACGATGAGCACGCCGAACATATGGCTGGAGGCGAACATTCAGAGCATGCCGAACACCGGGGGCACCACGCGAAGGCATCTCGACTCGTGGGCTTCGACGAATTGGCGGCGCAAGTCGCGCCGCTTCATCTCGCCGACCCCGTGCTGATCTCGCCGCCATCTGCAAAAAAGCCGAATTGGATCGTGCGCTCGGACGCGCAGAATCGCACGCTGCGTACGACACTCGAATTCGATCCGAATCATTTCGAACAGGTGAAGGCGGAGAGTTTCAGGGATCGCGCGGTGATTGATCGCATCGTTGGGATCGGCGTCGCCGCGCACGAAGGTCAGCTGTTTGGATGGCTCAACCAATTGCTCGGCTTGTTGACCGCGATCGGCTTTCTAACGCTCGTCGTCTCAGCCTTCCTAATGTGGTGGCGACGCAGGCCACAGGGGGCGTTGGGAGCGCCGCCAGCGCTGACGCGCGCGCCGCGTCTCGCGGCATTCGTTATTGTGTTGATCGTGGTCCTAGGCGCTTTCCTGCCGACTCTTGGATTGTCGCTCGTCCTCGTCCTGCTGGTTGAGCGACTTCTCCGCCGCTTCAGCCCTGGCGCGGCCAGATGGTTGGGGCTCCTGCCGGCGCCAGGTTGAGGAACTTCGGTCATCACGATTGCGCCTGAGCGACCTTGATGTTGGAAATCGAAGGTACCTTCAGCCGGCCTTATGACGCTGAAGTGCACCTCGAACGTCGCAAACCAGAGTAACTTGGTTGCGTTTTCAACTCGGGCGGAGCTGCCCGAATGACGCCATTGGGTGTTTCGTCGCACGAGTTGCCGACAAATTATTCGCATCGTTAAATCCAGATTCACAAGTGGTGGACGCCATCAAACGGGCCAGCGCTTCACGTTGGTAGAAGCGTTTGACCTGCCTCCGAACTTTCATCCAGTAGCAAGTTGAGTCCCGGCGGTTGATACGCCCGAGGGCGCGGGGGTAGCAACAGGCGATCGGCGGCGCTGGTCGGGGTTGCGGAGCCGATCGCCTGTTGCGATGAGATTGGCCGCATACTCCGCCGGCGTGGCATAGCCGAGGGACGAGTGCGGGCGTTCGTGGTTGTAGTCGTTCGCCCAGGCGCCAATCTTCGCCTTGGCGTGGTCGAGCCCAAAGAACAACGTCTCATTCAGCAGTTCGTCGCGCATACGGCCGTTGAAGCTCTCGCAGAAGCCGTTCTGCATGGGCTTTCCCGGCGCGATGTAATGCCACTCGACCCCATTCTCGCTCGTCCACGACAGGATGGCGTTCGAGGTGAACTCGGTCCCGTGGTCGGAGACGATCATGCCCGGCCTGCCGCGCCGCGCGATCAACGTCGTCAGCTCGCGCGCGACGCGCTTGCCGGAGATCGACGTGTCCGGGATCGCCGCCAGGCATTCGCGTGTCACGTCATCGACGACGTTGAGGATGCGGATCCGCCGCCCGCAGGCGAACTGATCATGCACGAAGTCCAGCGACCAGCGTGCATTCGGCCTCGCCTCGACGGGGATCGGCGCCCGAGTTCCGACAGCACGGCGGCGCGCGCGGCGCTTGCGCACCGTCAGTCCTTCCTCGCGGTAGAGCCGGTAGATGCGGTTCTTGCCCGACTTCTCGCCGTCCTGCCGCAGCAAAATGAACAACCGCCGATAGCCGAAGCGCCGACGAGCGTTGGCGAGATCGCGCAGCTTCGCGCGAAGCTCCGTGTCCGCTGATCGCCGCGGCAAATAGCGGACGGTCTTGCGGTCGATCTCGACGATGCAACAGGCCCGACGTTCCGACAGGCCCATGACGGCCCGAAGGTGCGCGACGGCTTCGCGCTTCACGGCGGGCCCTACCATTTTTTTGACAGAAGTTCCCGCAGCGCCGCCGCGTCGAGCATCTGATCGGCCAAGAGCTTCTTCAGCCGGGCGTTCTCATCCTCAAGCTGCTTCAGCCGCTTGGCTTCAGAAACGTCCATGCCGCCGAACTTGGCTTTCCAATTGTAGAGCGTCGTTTCCGACACCGCGTATTTGCGCGCCAGATCCGCCGCCTTCGCTCCGGCCTCCTGCTCCCGCAATATCCCGATGATCTGCTCTTCCGTAAACCGCTTCTTCTTCATCGTGTCCGTCCTGCAAGGGGCCGGACTCTAATCACTTCTGGAGGAATTTTCACGTTGGTAGAAGCGTTCTACTTTCTCGATCGCTACTCAACGGCGTCGAATTCATCCGCCAGCGTCGAACAGCCTGGATCCGCTCTCGAAGCTCAAGATCAATCTCGGACGGACGAGCTATGCGGCTATCAGCGCCCATTTGGAGCGGAGCTTTCTGATTCACTGGCCTCTTCAACTTTCGCGGCGCCATGGATCGCGTCTTTTTCCTCTCAGCTCTCAGAGCTGCTTTCGCGCGGAAACGGAAGTTCCCACGCTTGCCCTTTAAGCAAATACTGAACGTCCAGACATCTTGTAGTTTAAGAGTTTGTCCACGGCTCAATGCGTCAACGATTTGATCAAGGACGTTATCAACAAGGTGTCTCGCCTTCGCCAGAGAAAGCCCTTCGCACCGATCGGCAATCGCTTGCGCCAGCCCGTCTCGCGTTAGCAAGCCTCCATGTCCTTTCGCGCCCTGATCACCGTTCTGGGGGCGAAGCGGAAAGACAGGAATTTGAGGCGCAGTCGATTTTGCGGATACCTGCAAATCATTGCTCCGAACGTTGGCGAATTTCATACCGGCACAAGTAAACGGAATGGATAGCGACACAGCGCCTATGCCCCTTCCGTGTCAGTCGGCGAAACCATGGAAGCTCTCTCCTGAATCCACCGCTCCGGCCTCCATTGTCGTCGCACGCCAAGCTGCGAGAAAAGCCCCGCTCGACACGTCGAGCGGGGAAGTTGGTGGGTCCCCACGCGGGGGGAGATCCATCCGCGTGAAGGCCATGGCGCAGCTTGCGCTACGCGATTGCGGCCGGCGTCGATACGGGGGGCACCGACGCCGGCCCGGCGGGCCGTCTGGGGTCAGACGTGCGCGCCAATTCAGCGGCGTATCGCCAAGAGACCGTCGTTGCCGAAAAGTTCGCGCAGGCGACCAAGGATTTGCAGCACGACGCCGAAAATGGCGAGAGACATCCATCCAAAGAAGACGAATCCCCAGTGCAGCGGGCTGGCGAAGCCTTCATCCATCGACCAGGATGTGTGGCCCCATTCGTTGAAGCCGACATTTGGAATGGTCATGAACACGCCAACGACGAGAACGGTGAAAGCGAGCGAAAAGCCCTTCGCGAAATAGGGAAGGCGCGTCCTTGCGTAGAAGAACGCGCCCATCCCGATAACTGCGAAAAGCGGGTATGAAATATAGAAGGTGATGATATTGCTTGGCGTGAAATCCGTGTCGCGAATCGCGGTCATGTGCCAGACGGCCGTTTGCTCCGAGAAGAAGCTGAGGCCGAAAAACATGGCGAGCGAGAAGATCGTGAGCCATTGCACGAGGTAAACGTATCGGCGCATCTCGGCTGCAGGTAACAGTTGAGACATATTCCGGTCGCGCGTGCGCCACAGGTAGCCAATCAGCGCCGCGCCGCCAAAAACATTCAGCACAATAGCGCCCTGTAGCAGCCGGGCCCAGTAGATCTGAAACTCCGGTGCGAATGAATCGAGCCCTGCGGTCCACCCGAAGGCCTGCTCATAGGTTCGCAGCAGGACGACGAGGAAGGCGAGCGCCAGAACGCCGAACAGCAGCGGTTTGGTATTTACGATCGCTTCGGCGCGCTGCGCTGAACGAGTTGTTGCGGTCATGCTCATAGAATTGTCTCCATAAGATTTGAACTGACGGAAGGGCGTCGAAAACGTCCTTCTTCCGTTTTTGGCGTAGCGCATAGGAGCGCCGAGCCTTGCGACAGCCGCTTGGCGAAAAGCCGACAGCCGCGCAGACGTCTATGTCAGGAGGAGATCAGGCTGCGGCGGAAGGAGGCGCGCGCGGAGACTGCGGTGCGCTCTCAGGCTCGAAAAGAAGTGCGGGAGCCGAGCGGAACGCTGCGAAGACGACGGCCTCGTCCGGGAAGGCTATGACAAGGGCTGAAACAGGTTTGATGTCGGGCGCATCGAGCGCGGCGCTGTGAAGAATGCAGCAAAGACCATGTTGGTGGCCGCTGCGAGGTCCCGCTGGCTGGCCGCCGTCGCTCGCAGCCTTCTGCGGCGCGCAGGTTACGCCGAAATAAACGTCCGCCCCGCCGTTAACCGAGGCAACTGCAAAGCCAGCGAAGACAATTTGAAGCAATAGAAAGCCGCCGGCGAGCGTAGCAACGCTGCGCGCAAAAACGCCATGCTTTCGAATGAACTGACTCACCGCCGCCTCTCGGTTCAATCGTGGAGGCTAGGTTGGTGGCGCGACCCGGTCAAGCACTCCGTTCGTGCGCCGCGCCATATGCGTCGAAACGTCGCGCGACCATAAGAGTCCGACTCAAAATTAATTCTTTGTGCTGCAAACTTTTGCGAGGCGTCGGAAGAGTTGTCTGATGGAGGCGATGAGAATTCATGCCTTGGGAAGAGGCGACGGCGGCTTCCCAATCATTAGCGAGCCTTCGACAGCGATTGATCCACGACAGCGTGCGCTCGACAATTTCGATTGCAGGACCATTCATTTCCGCCGGAGCGGTTTCGAGCTTCTCGCCGGCGTAGCCGCTGTCGTTGAAAATGTGCGCAATAGTCGGAAAGCTTTCGCAGCCGCGGCCGATGAGGCGTGGCGCGCCGTCCCTGTCCTGAATGCGCGCCTCCTGCACGATCCCGGTCAGCATATGGCCTTCCGTGTCCGTCACGATGTGGCGCTTGCGGCCCTTTGATCTTCTTTCCCGCATCGAAGCCGCGCGCACCGCCAGCTTCTGTGGTTTTCACCGATTGACTGTCGATGATGGCCGCCGTGGGCTCCGCCGCGCGGCCACAAAGCGTGCGCGCAGCGCCAACCAGCGCTTCATTGAGCAGGTAGAGCGCGCCGCTGTCGCACAGTTGATAAAAGTAATGCTGGACGGTCGTGACGGGAGGAAAGTCCTTCGGCAGCATCGCCCATTGGCAGCCCGTCCCGGCGATGTATTGGATGGCGTTCCAGACATCGCGCAGCAGGATCTTGCGCGGACGCCCGACGCGCGAGGGCGGCGGCATGAACGGTTCGACGATCGCCCACTCTGCATCCGTGCAATCGCTTGCATATCGCGTCCCGCTACGGACATGGTTCCGGTCCAGGCGGTCCGATTCTCTGTCGATTCGCAACCAACAGAGAATCACAAGCCACTAAAACCACTCAGGCGCGCGCGGAAATTCTTCTGCGGACTGTCGGCTGTCTGTCAACATGTCCGGCGTGGATTCGTCTCGGCTCGATTTCGCAGGGGGAATCGGAGCGATGCGATTCGGATTTCGAGCCGGCTGGCTTTGTCGTCGACGACGTCGTGATTGATTCGGGCGACGCGGTGATAACGTTGCATTCATCGGCGCCTTCGGCCCGCTGCCCGGCTTGCGGGACGGTCAGCGGGCGCGTCCATAGCCGGTACGGCACAACAGTCGCCGATCTGCCGATGGCTGGCCGCGCGCCGCGCGCTTCGCTCACCGTTTATCGGTCCCGATCAGCAACGACGCGTTGCTGCGGATCGTGCGTCGACGCGGCATGAAGTCCGCGCCGCCGCCGTCGGTCATCGGCATCGACTACTGGGCCTGGCGGCGAAACCAACGGTACGGAACGCTAATCTGCGACCTTGAGTGGCGCGAGACGATCGCCCTGCTGCCGGATCGCGAGCCCACGACTGCTGAAGCGTGGATGGCGCGCCAGCCTCAGATCGCCGTTGTTGCCGGCGACCGCGGCGGTGCCTATGCCCTCGCCGCGCGACGCGCGCTTCCTCACGCCGTGCAGGTCGCCGATCGCTGGCATCTGATGAAGAGCGCCAGCCAAGCGTTCCTTAACGTCGTGCGCAGGTCCATGCGCCAGATTCGGACGACGATTGGGGCAGCGACGGTCAATCCCGCCCCGCTGACCTATGCGGAGGACGTCGCGATGCATTGAGGCGCGCTCACGGTCGTGATGCCGGAAACGGCACCCGCCGCTTCCGGCAGCGCGATTATCGCGCCGACTCTTAGGCGGCGCGGATCGAGGCCGGGATTGGTTTTCGCTAGGTCACGCCACTTGCCAGCGTCGCCATAGAGTCGCCGCGCGATGCGCGCCAGCGTGTCGCCGACGGCGATACGATAGGAGCGCGCAGCGCCTGTCGCTGCGGCGGCCGGGGCTGCCTTCGGCGCCTGCGACGGCTGCGGCTCCGGCGCCAGCGCTTCTTTCGCTGCGATGGATGGCGCCTCGGGTTCCCGCCGCAGCCTTCCCTCCGCAATTGGGCGCTGCGCCGACATCATCGGCGAGGACATCAAGAGTTGCATTCCGACCAACATATAGCCCATCGAAGCGGCCATTATTGTCATGCAGAAGTTCTCGATGAGCGTCGAACGGCGATCGAGGCCCGCGACGGTGACCGTTCCGCCGCCGCCTCCGGCGAAGAGGGAACTGACGCGCGCAAGGCTCTGCTCGCTGGACAGGCCCAAGGGCCAAGCCATCGCTTCCAGCGCCAAGTAGACGGCGAGGCCATAGCTGACCCAAGGCCTCCAGCCATTCATCGGCTCCCACATGTAGATCATCGCGCCCTGCTGGATCAGCGCCGGGATCCAGAGGAGATCGAACGAGCCGTGTTGGAGAATCTGGTAGACGATCCAAACGAAGATCGCCGCCGCGATCGCGACATAAAGCGCCACCCAGACGGGCTGCGAAACGAAGTCCCAGCCGAAACCGCTCGCGCCGAACATGTAGAGCATGCCGACCGCCATCGCGACATGGGTGGAATGGTACCATCGGCACTCTCGGCATCCCTGAGCCAGATGACGGCAATGAAAAGTGAAGATTGCGGCGAGCGCCGCAATCCAGAATGCTGAGAAGGGAGCGCTGAGCAGACCAGAGGCTGCATACATAGAATAAGAACCCCCGCCGCTCCGCCGCGAAGGTGGCGATCGTAATTCAGATAGGCGCCATCCGTGAGCAAACCAAGCCTCGCGACGTCGTGACGGCAACAACAAAAACGTGGACGCGCCTATTCCTAAATTGAAAAGAGCCAACAGATCTTCATTCTTCTTCGCGAAGAACAGGCGGTGCTACGGGTCTTCGACTCGTCGGCCTTTTGGCAGCATTGCACCGCGACGCCCAGCTCGTCGGCCGCCTTGATTGTCGCGTCGGTCAGGTTGCGAATGACCTTATGACTGTTGGCGTGATCCCGACTTTCTTGCAGCGGCGCACCAGCTCGCAAATCATGCGCGCGCCGGTGAAGGTCTTTCTGGCGCTCGGCGAGCCCTTCGACTGGCAGAACGCCAGCACCCAAATGCGCAGAGGCGCACCGCGGCTTCGACACTCGTCTCCCCGGCGCGATGCGGCGGTTTTCTTGCGCTCAGGCCGACGCTCCCCGCGCCGGCCGGAAATCGCCCGCCGTTCGCGGCCTATACCTTGCGGCACTCTTCCGCGCATTTCTTACAAGCCTCGCCGCACGCCGTGCATTCGGCGATCTTGGGAAACTTGTCGCACTCTTTTTTGCAGTCCATGCAGATTTTCTCGACCGTCTTCGCCAACACAGGCACATGCGGCGAGTTGACGGCGGCGAGCGCGGCGAGCGCGTTACACGCGGCGACCAGCTGGAAGGTCGAATCCGCGCAAGCGGCCATGCTCGTATCCTTCATCGAGAACATGCCGAAACAATGCCTGAGACAGTCGTTGCCGGTTCCGACGCATTCAAGCGTGGCCTTTTCCAAGGCTTTGTAAAGCGCCGGATGCATATCCTCCATTCCCCCGCCGCCGGTTGCCTGGGCAAAAGCTTGAGAGGCCGACGCGATTGCGGCGGCGGTTCCGACAGTGGCGATGAATTCGCGGCGTTGCATGGTTTTTTCTCCATCAAGATCAGCTATGAACCCACATTCGCCAGATGGCCAGCGATTGTGAGCCTATCTTCACCCGACTGACGGTTTTCGGCAAGCCCATAGCCCCAGCCGGCCAAGTGAGCGGGGCTGGGGGTCGGCGAATGCCGCGCCGAGCGGTGGAAAATGTCGAGCTTGCCGTCATCGAGACGCACCTTTCCCGTCAGTTCCATCGAACGCGCGACACCCGAGCGGGCTAAGCCGTTGATGCGAGCGGCGGCCGAAGCTCCGCGATCATCCGCAAAATGTCGGCGAACAGTCCCCGTGGAATGGCGACCTCCGCCATCTGGAAGGCGACGTAGCGCGCGTGAGCGACGACCTTCGCGCCGATTTTGATCAGCTTTTGCTTGAGCGTCGTCAGCGACCAGTCCTTTATTGGCTCCGGCGTCGCCAGCGTGCGCAGGAAATTGCCGAGGTTGTAGGCGAGCGCATGAAGCTGAAGGCGCACGGCGTTGGCGGCGAAGGAGCGGCAGGACAGCCGCGTCCAGTTGATCGCGCCCTTGCCTTCCTTGATGAACTGCTCGCAGGTTCCGCGCTTGTTGTAGAAGCCAACGACGCTCTCGGCGCGTCGCGCCATGTTGGTGACGATGAAGCCGACGCGCGGATAAAGTTCGCCCGGATGCCATTCGACCTTGGCGACGACGCGGCGCGACTTTGTCCAGCTTCCAGCCTGATAGGTGAAGTTCGCATAGAAGCGCCGCACTTCGTTCGGCGGTCGTCCCACGGGGCGCGTCAGCAGATGAGCGATCCTTTCTTGCAGGATGCGGTTGGCTGGCAAGCGGATCGCGTATTTGACCCCTTCTGCTTCGAGATAGTCGTAAATGTCGGGATTAGCGAAGCCGGCGTCGCCGCGGAAGTAGATGCGTGAGACCTGGCCTTTGTAACGCGCCACGACCGGTTTCAGCACGTTCTCCCAGCCGTCCGCGCTATGGACGTTGCCGGGACGCAGCGCGCAGCGCTCCAGGTCGCCGAATTGATTGAACAAGAATAGCGGATGATAGCATGTGCATTCGTAATGGCCGTTCCAACAGCTCTTTTCCTGTTCGCCATGGGTCGGACTGACGCTCGAATCCATGTCGAGCAGGATGCCCCTTGGCGGTCGGCGACTGTGGACGCGGTCGATCCATCGACCGGAAAGATTGGTGAGGGCGGAGAGGTTCTTCTCGGCGGCGAGCCAGCGCGTTTCGAAGCGGCCCATTTGACTGGCCGACGCCGCGCACCCATGCGCCGCCTTGCCGCCGACGACCCAGCGCATCGCCGGATCGTGTCGAAGCCGCTCGGCGTCGTTCACGTCTTCATAGCCGGCCAGTCGCCCGAACACAGATTGACGCAACAGCCCGACGAGCGCATGTCGGCCGTTCTTGCCGGTGCGGGCGTCGGCGAGCGCTTCGCCCGCCATCGCGGAAAGACCGAGCGCGTCGTCGAGTTCCCGATAGGCGAGCAATCCTGCGTCCGAAGTGACCACCGATCCGCGAAATTGCACCATCAAGCGCCGGTCGAAATCGAGCCTCAAAGCCTCGCTAGCCGATTCACCCGCCGGGTTCGTCATCGCCGCCTCGCTCAAACGAGCCTAACCTTCTGAAAATGATGCCATAAATGCCGAAATTGTACAGCAAAATCAGAGTTCATCCGGCGAATGCGGGTTTATTGCGAGCCATGTCTCGCCGGTTCGGTGGCAAACAGTGCGCGCCGGCGTGAACTGGCGTTTCAATCCCTTCTCCGTTGGGCCAGTGCTCGCCAAATACTGAGTCCTGACGCTCAGAAAGGCGCTCGCGAACGAAGCCCGGTCCCTCGGCCGGGCTTTCCTTTTTAAAAACCGAAGCATATGCGAAAAAAGGCCGCGTCGGCGCGCATGGACCGGCGTGACCAACTCCTTTAAGGGAAAAAGAGAATCACGCCGACGTTCGATATCCCCACTTTCACGGCTGCGGACAATGGCTCGAGCGGCGCGCCAATGCTACGCCTTCCAGACCGCTCGTGACGGAGCCGACTTAGCGACCATGATCCGGAAAAGGTCCGTTCTCGTTCTCGCTCTCCTCGCGAGCGTTGCGATCGGCGCCGCGCTGCCGTCGCTCTTAAGCGCCGTGCGTAACCGCGTCGCGCCCGACCGCCAAAGCGAAGCGACCGCGCCCGAACGCTCCGACGGCGAAATCCGGCTTTCGGCCGCTCAGATCGAAGCGTCGAAAATCTCTCTAAAAGCGGTTGGTCCTGGCGTTATCGCGCGTCAGCTCACCGTCCCCGGCGCCGTCAAGCCCGATCCTGATCGAGTCGCGCGGGTCGCCGCCAAGGTCGCGGGCGTCGTCGAAGAACTTCGTAAGCGCCTCGGCGACAGCGTCGCGCGCGGCGAAACCATCGCGATCATCGACTCGCGCGAAGTCGCCGAGGCGAAAAGCGAATATCTCGCGGCGATGGCGAACTTCGATTTGCAGAATATTCTCTATCAGCGCGAGAAGGGTCTCTTCGAAAAGAAGATCACCGCAGAGCAACTCTTTCTGAAGGCTAAGGCGGTCTTTACGGAATCCAAGGTGAAGCTCGATCTGGCGCGGCAAAAGCTCGCAGCGCTGGACATGAGCAGGAAATCGCCGCTCTGCCGACTCAGCCGATCGCCGATCTTCGCCGCAAGGAGATTCGTTCGCCAATAGCTGGCCGCGTTATCGAGCGTCTGGTCAGCGTCGGACAGCCGGTCGGCGGCGAAGGTCAGGCGAAGGAACTCTACGTCGTCTCCGATCTCTCCGTCGTCGAAGTTGAACTGGCGGTCCCGGCCGCAGATCTCGGGCTGTTGCGCGAGGGACAAGACGTTCGCGTCCAAAACGCCGAAGGAAAAAACTTCGAGGGCAAAATCACCTATGTGAACGCGATGATCACGCGTGAGACGCGCGCCGGAAATGTTCTCGCGCGCTTTCCCAATCCGGACTTCTCGCTGCGCCCCGGCAGCCTGCTTGAAGCCGAGGTCTCCCTTAAGGAAGCGCGGGTGAAGCTGAAAGTTCCGCGCGCGGCTGTGATGATGATTGACGGGAATCCCAATGTCTTCGTGCGCACGCCTGATGGATTTATAAAACGCGAGGTTGAACTTGGACGGGGCGACGATGATTCGGTTGAAGTCGTCTCCGGCCTGAAGCAAGGCGAGGAGATCGCCGTCTCCAATGTCTTTCTGTTAAAGGCGGAGCTCGGCAAACAAAACATTCCGGCGGAATGATGCGGATCGAAAGCCATCCTTCCTCGACTCTCTGGACGGCGCTTCAACAGGCCGCCAGGAATAGTCTCGTCGCTGGCGGCGGTTGATGCTCAAGAATCTCATCGCCTTCTCGGTCCGAAGCCGTTGGCTTATCGTCTTGTTGACGGCGCTCGCCGCGCCGCTTGGCGTATGGTCGCTTATGCGATTGCCAATCGACGCCGTGCCGGACATCACCAACAATCAGGTGCAGATCAACGCCTTCGCGCCGGCGCTTTCCGCCTTCGAGATCGAAAAGCAAGTCACCTATCCGATCGAGAACGCGATCGCGGGAATACCCGGGCTCGAATACACCCGCTCGCTTTCGCGCAACGGCTTCGGCCAAGTGACCGCCGTCTTCGCCGACAACGTCGACATTTACTTCGCGCGCCAACAGGTCGCCGAGCGCCTGACGCGCGCCAAGGAGAATTTTCCGCCCGGCGTCGATTCGCATAAATTTACATGTGGTCGGTTGACTACGCGCCGCACGCCAACGAGAAGCCGGCGCGTGACGGGGAGCCCGGCTGGCAGCGCAATGGCGATTATCTGACGCCCGAAGGGCAAAGGCTGCGGACCCTGCTTGAAAGGACCGCCTATCTGCGAACCGTGCAGGATTGGATCATCAGGCCGCAACTGCGCACTGTTCCAGGAGTCGCCGGCGTCGACTCGCTTGGCGGCTACATCAAGGAATATCACGTTCAGCCCGACCCCGCGAAAATCTTCGCTCTCGGACTCTCTTTCGCCGATCTCGCCGGCATTATCGAGCGCAACAACATCAGCCGCGGCGCCGGCTATGTTGAACGCAATGGCGAGGGTCTCGTCGTGCGCAGTCCGGGTCGCCTCGAATCAATCGAAGACATCGCTAAAGTCGTCGTCTCGACGCGCGGCGGCACGCCGGTGCGCGTCGAGGACATCGCCCAGGTGGGCGTTGGACGCGAATTGCGCATGGGCAGCGCCAGCATGAATGGCGAAGAGGTCGTGATCGGCACTGCGCTGATGCTGATCGGCGCCAACAGCCGCGAAGTGTCGAGCGCGGTCGACGCCAAAATGAACGAGATTCGGCGATTGCTGCCGCCCGGCATTGAAGTGCGCACGATTCTGAACCGCACGCTTCTCGTCAACGCCACGATCAAGACGGTCGCCTTGAATCTCGTCGAGGGCGCGGCGCTCGTCATCCTCGTGCTCTTCGTGATGCTCGACAATTTCAGAGCGGCGCTCGTGACGGCGATGGTCATTCCGCTGACGATGCTGCTGCTTGGCGTTGGCATGTACGCCGGAAAGATCAGCGCCAATCTGATGAGCCTTGGCGCGCTCGATTTCGGATTGATCGCGGACGGCGCGATTATCGTCACCGAGAACTGCCTGCGTCGTCTGACGCAGCGCCAGAATGCCTTAGGCCGCGCCCTCACGCTCGAGGAACGGCTGACGACGGTCATCGACTCGGCGGTCGAGATGCGGCGTCCAACTGTCTATGGACAGGCGATCATCATTCTCGTTTATGT
>Ga0194131_10007758_pt1 | contig 14304 bp, 13 predicted proteins | sample TA2KigO120mmetaG_FD_148631 | JGI IMG/M metagenome (GOLD analysis project Ga0194131, IMG submission 148631) | Freshwater microbial communities from Lake Tanganyika, Tanzania - TA2015053 Kigoma Offshore 120m | ecosystem: Environmental > Aquatic > Freshwater > Lake | place: Tanzania: Lake... | reverse complement strand
GCGCTAGCCGACGCCATCGGCGGCGAGGTCGGCTACAGCGAAGGCGCATCGGCGGCCGTGCTGCTCACCTTCTCCGGCGGCTACCTGCCGCCCGACGAGTTCTACGGCCTGCCCACGCCGGCGTAGCCGGTGCGACAGCACCCATCAAACACGGCAGGCGCTCCTTCTTTTCTGTCATTGCCGGGCTTGGCCCGGCACTCCATGATGCGGCTTCGCGGTTAAGCCGAATGACGATGGAGGCTCGGGCCAAGCCCGAGCCTGACACCGAGTAAGACAGCCTTCGTGCCCGACATCCCCGCTGCCGAGCTCCTGACCCTGGTCGCGGTGATCGCCGCCGGCGGGGCGTTGACCGGCCTGCTCGCCGGGCTCTTCGGCATCGGCGGCGGGGCGGTCATCGTGCCCATCCTCTACGAGGCGCTCCGGGTGATCGGCGTGGACGAGAGCGTGCGCATGCAGCTCTGCGTCGGCACCTCGCTGGCCATCATCGTGCCGACCTCGATCCGCTCGGCCCTGGCCCATCGCCAGCGCGGCGCCCTGCGTCTCGACGCCATCGGACGCTGGATCCTCCCCATTCTCGCCGGCGTCGCCGCGGGCGCGCTGCTGGCGGCCTGGGCGCCCGAGCGCGTGTTCAAGCTGCTCTTCGTGCTGTTCTCCGTGCTGATCGCCGTCAAGTTCCTGCTGGGCGAGAGAGGCTGGCGCCTGGGCGACCAGCTTCCCGGCAGGCTGGCGATGGCCGGCTACGGCTTCGTCATCGGGTTTTATTCGTCGGTGATGGGCGTAGGCGGCGGCTCGGTCACCACCCTGATCCTCACGCTCTACGGCACGGCGATCCACACGGCCATCGGCACGGGGGCGGCGGTGGGCGTGGTCATCTCGCTCGCCGGCACGCTGGGCTTCATGGCGGCGGGCTGGCCCTATCAGGCGTCGATGCCGGCCTTCTCGCTGGGCTACGTCTCGCTCCTCGGCGTGGCCTTGATGGCGCCGCTCTCCGTGCTCACCGCACCCCTGGGGGCGCGTATCGCCCACGCCCTGTCGAAGCGCCAGCTCGAAGTGGCGCTCGGCCTGTTCCTGCTGGCGGTGGCGCTGAGGTTCGCGCTAAGCCTCGTTTAGCGCGGCGGCTTTGCGCCGTGTTGCGACCGCTTGGGGTCCGGCATAGGCACGTCGTCGACAGTCTGACGCCCCGGAGCGACAACGCCGCGCACGGGGCCTCGCGCCAATCCTCGCTTTTTCGCGTGAGGGCCCGGTTTTCCTCGCTCATTCGCTCTGGCAGCAGCCGGATTCTTCATCCACAGCCTAAGCCCAGGAGCCGCCTCGACAAAACCGGTCAGTCTAGACAAAAGTCATTAGACACTCTGGAGGCCGCCGGGGCGGGCTGCCCCGAAATCCTCCCGCCCGCTCAAGGGCTTGAGAATTCGCCGTTAACGATTCTGCGGCGGCGGTTTTCCGCAGTTTTCCGCGATATATAAAAAGCATCCTTCATCGCCCCGGCGGGCCGCCAAGCCGCCGAGGCTTCACTCGCGCTGTTCACGATGTCAAAGAACCGCCTAACATATGGTGGACGTATTGGCTATTACAAGGGGCGTCCGACCTATTTCTTCGCGTCGACCAGGTCGATACGCAGGCGCTTGCCCAGCGCCGCGGCGGCGCGGCCCATGGTGGCGAGGGTGACGCCGGAATTCTCGGGGTCGAGCAGGCGGTCGAGTGCGGCCCGGCTGGTCTGCATGCGCTTGGCCATCTCAGCTTTGGTGACGCGACGCCGCCGCATGGCCTCGGCCACCTGCCAGGCGAGCACGCGTTTCTGCGCGACCGCAGTGACCTCGGCCAGAATCCCTTCCGTCGTCAGGAAGCTGTCGAAGGAGGATCCGATACGCTTCTTGCTCATCGTCGTTTCTCCACCTGCGCCTGGCGCTCGCGGGCCAGTCTGATGTCGTTGTCCGGAGTCCTCTGGCTCTTCTTGATGAAGCCATGCAGCAGGACCATATGTCCTTCGGCGACGCAGAACAGCACCCGGGCGATGCGGTCCTTAATCGTCGTGCGTACTTCCCACAACCCGCCGCCCAGCGGGCGACAAGTGGGCATGCCCACCGGCCAGCCGAACTCGACGGTTTTGATGTCCTCGCCGATCCGGCGCCGGTCGTCGTCGCTCAGCGCCGCCGACCGCAACCATTCACGCACCGGCTCATGCCCGGCGACGTTGCGGTAGAACGCGGCAGGAAGGCGCTTGGCCGGCGGGTTCATCTCGGCCTATGTATCATTTTTGGTACGAGCCGGCAAGGCCGGCGCAACGCGCAGCCGGCGTAAGGCGGAGCGCTAGCGCGACGGCGCCGCAGCGAAATCGTCTGCGATTTCGCGGGAGGCGCTCCTTCTTCGTCATGCCCGGGCTTGACCCGGGCATCCATCCGGATGGATCGTCGGGTCAAGCCCGACGATGACAGTGTGAAACGGAACACAGCATGCCTAACGGCTTCCTGGCGATCTGGTCCGACATCTCCCCGGAGAACGAGACCGACTATCTCCACTGGTTCTCGAGAGAGCACGCCCTGGAACGCCTCTCTGTCCCCGGCTTCCATTCGGTCAGGATGTTCCGCGCTTTGGACATCCCCGAGCGCCGCTATTTCATCCTCTACTGTCTGGAGAATGCCGGCGTGGTGAGCAGCGAGGCGTACCTGCAGCGGCTCAACCGGCCCACCCCCTGGTCCCAGCGCATCATGCCGCTGCTCGGCAATTTCGCGCGCGGCGGCGGCAGGGTGGCGGCGGCGCGGGGCACGGGGCAGGGCGGCTTCGTCTCGGCCGTGTGGCTGGACGCCGCGGCGACGGCCAGAGCGGCGGAACTCGCCGAGGCCGGGATCGCCCATGACCGCATCGCCCGTGTCCAGGTGCTGGCCACCGACCACCAGCGGACCTCCGTGAAGAGCAACGAGAAGGCCCTCAGGGACAAAGACCGCTCTTTCGACGGGCTGCTGGTGATCGAAGGGCTGGATGCCGAGGCGGTACGCGCAGCAGTGGCGGCTCTGGCGAGGGATGCGACAATTTACGAGACGGTGTTCGGGCTGGATCGGTGAGAGTTGCGGGCAGTTTTAGAGGCTGCGGCGCTCCACTGGGTTCAAATCGCGATAGGGCCTCGCATCGTATGCGGCGCCATTCAGCGTCGTATCGAAGATCTGGCTGACCGACGCGCCGCTGCTTGCTGTCACGGCGCTGAGCACTCCTCGGCTTGGACCACGCAGGTCGTCATATGTCACGTCAATAAACGAGACAGTCACATAGTGAACGCCGACCATAGCGGTGACGCCCAAGGCAACCCGCCGTTGCATGGTTTAAATCATCTTCGGGCTCCGATTGTCATTGGACTTTAAATCAGGTGAGTTCCTGTTTTGTTCCTATCACGCCGGGAGGCGCTTGTGAAGGCCCAACGCTTCGGCAGCGCGCATAGCGAAGAAGTTGGTTGCCCGTGCGCGGTCCGGCTGGAATTGCGATCGCACTAGTCGACGGTGACGGACAGATCGAATTCGTTGAGTAGCGGGCACTAAAAAAACCCGGGTCTTGCGACCCGGGGAGTTTGACGTCTAGGGAGGAAACGCTGCGGCTCTGTGCTACGGGAGGGAACCCGTCGAGCCGCAATCGGGGCTGCCGCTGCGCCAGCCACGGCGCAGTGGGGCCGTCGATCTGCTGAAGCTCGGGTGTGCCACTAAGTCTGTCTCCTGATTCCGGTCCAACTCGGTCGGTTATGTCGCCTGCGAGCTTGTGCTGGACCCCGGGTCGGCGCTCGCTTCGCTCGCTGGCCCGGGGTGACGAGTAGGAAGGCGTAGGCGTCGGCTGTTGGCGCTGAGGGGCGAGGCGCCCCTTTGTGCTGGACCCGGATCAAGTCCGGGGTGACGAGTAGGCGTGGGCCGGTGAAGGCGTGCTGTAGTCTTTTTAGTCCTCCTCACCCCGGCCCTCTCCTCAAGTGGAGGAGAGGGGGAGGGAGAAGAGGGCACGCGAAGCGTGTCGACTGGTTGGCGCGCGTCAGCGCGACAACCTCAGCTGCAGCCCGAGGTGGAACCGCAATCCAGGCACTTGGTGCAGGTGCCGTTGCGCACCATCTTCGAGCCGCCACATTCGCTGCAATCGTCGCCGGTGAAGCCCATCTGGCGCGCCGCCTTGTACTTGTCGGCGGCACTCTGCTGGACTTGCGGTTGGTGATGATGATGGTCGCCCATCTGGTGCTGATGCTCGGAGTGCAGCTCGGTCGCCGAGGTGTCGAAGCCCAAGGGTCCCTTGGGGGGCTCCTTCTCCTCGCTCTCAGCCGCTACCTCGGTCAGCGGGTCGGTCTCGATCACGCCGACGTTTGTGATTGGCGCCTGCTGCAGGCCGGGATCGCCCGCCGGCACGGTGACGCGGCCCGTCGCCGCGTTCTTGCCCACTCCCGAACCCTGGCCGCCGTCCAGCACGGTGAGCGTGCGGGCGATGCGCTGCTCGTGCCGGCCGCGGGTCAGGCCCTTGGAGATCGAGCGGTTGATCTCGTCCACCACCTTCTTGGCCGCGGCCGAGCCGCCGCTCGGCAGCTTCGCCTCGTCCTCGTCCTCGCCGACCGCGTCGGGTACGAGATCCTCGTCCTGCACATGGGCGAGGTCGTCGCGGCCGAGATAGGAGACGGCGAGCTCGCGGAAGATGTAGTCGAGCAGCGAGGTCGCGTTCTTGATCCGGTCGTTGCCCTGCACCGGGCCGTTGGGCTCGAACTTGGTGAAGATGTAGGCGTCGACGAACTCCTCCAGCGGCACGCCGTACTGCAGGCCGATGGACACGGCGATGGCGAAGTTGTTCATCAGCGAGCGGAAGGCGGCGCCCTCCTTGTGCATGTCGATGAAGATCTCGCCCAGGCGGCCGTCGTCGTACTCGCCGGTGTGCAGATAGACCTTGTGCCCGCCGACGATCGCCTTCTGGGTGTAGCTCTTGCGCCGGTTGGGCATGCGCTCGCGCTCTGCCTTGGCGGCGATTTCGATGCGCTCGACGATGCGCTCGACCACCTTCTCCACCTTGATCGCGGCGGGGGCGGCGGCGATCTGCTCGGCCAGCTCGGCCACATCCTCGTCGTCGCCGACCACCGAGGCCAGCGGCTGCGAGAGCTTGGAGCCGTCGCGGTAGAGCGCGTTGGCCTTGAGCATCAGCTTCCACGACAGCAGATAGGCTGCCTTGCAGTCGTCCACCGTCGCGGCGTTGGGCATGTTGATGGTCTTGGAGATGGCGCCGGAGATGAAGGGCTGGGCCGCCGCCATCATGCGGATGTGGCTGTCCACAGAGAGGAAGCGCTTGCCGTTGCGCCCGCAGGGATTGGCGCAGTCGAAGACCGGCAGGTGAGCGGCCTTGAGGTGCGGGGCACCTTCCAGGGTCATCGAGCCGCAGCACCAGGTGTTGGCCGCCTCGATCTCGTTCTTGGCGAAGCCGAGATGCTTCAAGAGGTCGAAGGAGGGATCGTCGAGCTGCGCCTTCCCGATCTTCAAGGTCTCCAGGCAGAACTCCTCGCTCAGCGTCCACTTGTTGAAGGCGAATTTGATGTCGAAGGCCGACCCAAGCGCCTTCTCCACCGCTTCGATCTCCTTGTCTCCGAAACCTGCAACTCGGAGCGCATTGTGGGATAGCGCGTTGGAACCCTCGAGCGTGCCGTGCCCGACGGCGTAGGAGACGATGTCGTTGATCTGCGCCTGGCTGTAGCCCAGCGTCTTCAGCGCCTCGGGCACCACGCGGTTGATGATCTTGAAGTAGCCGCCGCCGGCCAGCTTCTTGAACTTGACCAGGGCGAAATCGGGCTCGATGCCGGTGGTGTCGCAATCCATCACCAGGCCGATCGTGCCGGTGGGCGCGATGACCGTGGCCTGGGCGTTGCGGTAGCCGTTCTTCTCGCCCAGCTCGAGCGCTGCGTCCCAGGCGCGGCGTGCCGCGGCGACCATCTCGGGATCGGGGCAGTCTTCGGCCTTGAGCGGCACCGGGTTGATGCTCAGCCCTTCATAGCTTCCAAGATCACCCCCACCCCAACCCTCCCCCGTCGAGGGGGAGGGGGTAAGACGCTGTCCCTCTTTTCCCTCCCCCCTTGAGGGGGAGGGTAGGGTGGGGGGTGTCGCGCCGCCGACGCCATAGGCGGCGCGGCGGTGGTTGCGCATGACGCGCAGCATATGGCCTGCGTTGGGGCCGTAGCCGGGGAAGGGGCCGAGCTCCTCGGCCATCTCGGCCGAGGTCGCGTAGGAGACACCGGTCATGATGGCGGAGAGGGCGGCGCCGATGGCCCTTCCCTCGTCGGAATCGTAGGACAGGCCCATGGCCATCAAGAGGCCGCCGATATTGGCGAAGCCGAGGCCCAGCGTGCGGAACTCGTAGGAGAGCTCGGCGATGCGCTTCGAGGGGAACTGGGCCATCAGCACGCTGATCTCCAGCGTCACGGTCCACAGCCGGCAGGCATGCTCGAAGCCCTTGATGTCGAACTTGGCCGTGTCCGCGTTGCGGAAGGCCAGCAGGTTGATCGAGGCGAGATTGCAGGCCGTGTCGTCGAGGAACATGTACTCGGAGCACGGGTTGGAGGCGTTGATCCGGCCGCTCTCCGGGCAGGTGTGCCACTCGTTGATCGTCGTGTCGTATTGCAGGCCGGGATCGGCGGAGGCCCAGGCGGCGTGGCCGATCTGCTCCCACAGCTCCCGGGCCTTGACCTGCTTGTGCAGCTTGCCGTCGGTGCGGCGGGTGAGCTGCCACTCGTCGTCGGTCTCGACGGCGCGCAGGAACTCGTTGGTGACGCGCACCGAGTTGTTGGAGTTCTGGCCGGAGACCGTGAGATAGGCCTCGCTGTCCCAGTCGGTGTTGTAGACCGGGAACTCGATATGCTCGTAACCCTGCCGGGCGAACTCGACGACGCGCTGGATGTAGTTCTCCGGGATCATCGCCTTGCGGGCGGCGGCGATGGCCTGCTTGAGCGCCCGGTTCTGCCTGGCATCGAAGCCGGCATCGCCGGCCTTGCGGTCGACCGCCGCCATGATGGCGTTGAGGTGCTTGTTGGCCAGCTTCGAGCCGGAGACCAGGGCGGCGACCTTCTGCTCCTCGATCACCTTCCAGTTGATGTAGTTCTCGATGTCGGGATGGTCGATGTCGACGGTGACCATCTTGGCGGCGCGGCGCGTGGTTCCGCCCGATTTGATGGCACCGGCAGCGCGGTCGCCGATCTTGAGAAAACTCATAAGACCGGAAGACTTGCCGCCGCCCGAGAGTTTTTCATTCTCTCCACGCAGCCTGGAGAAGTTGGAGCCGGTACCCGAGCCGTATTTGAACAGGCGCGCCTCGCGCACCCAGAGATCCATGATGCCGCCTTCGTTGACCAGATCGTCGGCCACCGACTGGATGAAGCAGGCATGCGGCTGCGGGTGCTCGTAGGCGGACGCGGAAGCCACCAGTTTGCCGGTCTGGAAATCGACGTAGTAGTGCCCTTGCGCCGGGCCGTCGATACCGTAGGCCCAGTGCAGGCCGGTGTTGAACCATTGCGGGGAATTGGGTGCGGCCTGCTGGGCGGCCAGCATGAAGCGCATCTCGTCGAAATAGGCGCGGGCATCCTGCTCGGTGTCGAAATAGCCGCCTTTCCAGCCCCAGTAGCACCAGGTGCCGGCGAGGCGGTCGAAGACCTCCTTGGCCGACTGCTCGCCGCGGGATTTGGCCCCTTCCTCGGCCTCCTTGCGCCACAGCCAGGCCGGCACGTCGCCCTCCTCGACCGGCTTCAGGGCCGTGGGCACGCCGCGCTTGCGGAAATACTTCTGCGCCAGCACGTCGCAGGCGACCTGCGACCACTGCGCCGGAACCTCGATGTCCTTGGCCTGGAAGACGACGGAGCCGTCGGGATTCTTGATCTCGGAGTTCGTTCTGGTGAAGGCGATGGAAGCGTAGGCGTCTTCACCGGCCCGCGTGAAACGGCGTTCAATGCGCATGTGCTACTCCCGACCCGTCGATTTGCTGCTTCCCTTGAGAGCCCCTGCCGCCGGTCCGGGGTGAATCCGCCGGCGGCATCCACTTCGTGTGGATCCATCGCACGGCACTGGATTCATCGGACTCGGGGGTGAGAGAACCTCCCCCGTCCGGACCTGCCCCGAGTTAGTCGCCACTAAATCTCGTGGGTTGGGCCCGGCTCGTTACCAGATGTTGGCCCCGAGTGAATCCCCCGGGCAAGGGTTTTTGTGTCAAAACCGTGTCGAGACACTAAATATAGGAGTATCAACTAGTTATTGGGGTGTTTCCGGGTGCCTCCCCCTAAAGCTTTGAAATGATTGGCAAGGGAAAAGATTTTTCTATTTGGATCAGGAGCTTGGGTCGATTCTTCGGGCTCATGTTGCGCCGCAGCAATCAGCCGCGTCGCGACTTGAGAGAGACGTTAATCGCCCTTTCTTTTCAGCGGCCTGGGGTCAGGCGCGTTCGGCGAGTGGCAAATTAACCAGCAGGTTTTGCGGCTTCAGCCGCAGCCGCTGGTTTTTGTCGTGGGCAAGGCCGAGATAGACGGGCTTTCCCTGGAGGTCTCGCCGGACAAGAGAGGGGTCCTGGAACTCCAGCCGGAACAGCGAAATCACCCGTTTGAGCCGATCCTCGTCGACCTCCTGGCCGTTATAGAGGTCGTTCATGATGGCGCTGGCCTCGGCGTCGAGCCCGACATGCCAGCTCCAGCTCTCGTCGCGGATCTGGCTGACCGGCTGGATGTTCACCGCGATCCCCAGGAAATGCGCCACCCACATCTCCAGGACTCGGGCGAGCGCGTCGAGCCCGTGCCGGCCGAAGGTGAGGTCGAGCACGGTGTCGTGCCTGTCGGCGCGGGCCCAGTATTCGCCGGCCGTCGTCGCGCTGAGCACGTCGAGATCGATCTGGCGCAGCGGCGTGTTGGACTCGACGATCAGCCGGCCCAAGGAGCCCAGTCCGCCCGAGGCGGCGTGCATCTCCACCGTCTCCTCGTCGGCCAGCATCACCGCGCCGTCCCTGACGGTCACCTTCTGGCTGCGGAAGAGCAGCTCGCCGGCGCGCGCCCGCAAAGGGTCCTCCACGCCGTTGAGGATGTGACGCAGGATGACATGCGCCAGCTGGTCGACGAAGAGCGGCGGCACGGCAGCGGGCTCGAGGAAAAGCCTCAGGTAGGCGTCCTCGAGCGTGGAAGCGGCCAGCAGGCGGTCGCGGAAGCCGAGCAGGATCTCGTAATTGTCGCGGGCATCCTTGTCCTCGACCGCCGCCAGCTCGGCCTGGCTCACGGCTTTGCGCGGGTGCTCCAGCAGCAGGGCGTGCAGGGCCCGCTCGCGCGGCCCCGATTCCTCGACCGGGCGGATCTCGGGCCGGCTGAAATAGGCACGCACGAAGTCGTCGCTCAGCCCCAGACGGCCGTCTGGCCGGGGCTGGAGCAGGCTGTAGCCGCAGGCGCGCCAGAAATCAGGCATTGAAAACACTCATGAAAACCGGGCGGTAATCTGGACGCCCGCGCGGCCCCGTGCAATAGTCCCGGCCGCTTGCATGGCTTGGGGAGTCGGCGCCGTTTCATGACCATCGCTACCCGTCTTTACACATGGTTGCGCGGCGTCGCCGTCGGGCATGACGCCTTCGGCAACACCTATTACCGCGACAAGACGGGTGCCACGCGCTACGCCGGCAAGCGCGAGAAGCGCTGGGTGCTTTATGCCGGCGAGGCCGAGGCTTCCAAGGTGCCGCCGGAATGGCATGCCTGGCTGCACCATATTGTCCTCGAGCCGCCGCCCTCGGGAGGGGTGCGCACGGCCGCCTGGCAGAAGCCGCATCAGCCGAATCTGACGGGAACGCCCCAGGCCTATCGTCCGCCCGGCCATGATTTCGCGGGCGGGCAGAGAGCCAAGGCCACGGGCGACTACGAGCCCTGGGTCCCCAACTAAGCCGGCGGAGCGTCTGACCATGGGCCGCAATCTGGTCGAGACCCTGATGGGCGCGGTGGTGCTGGTGGTCGCGGCCTATTTCCTGGTCTTCGCCTACACCACGACCAACGTGCGCTCGGTGCGCGGCTACGAGGTGATCGCCAAGTTCGAGCGGGTCGACGGGGTCGCCACCGGTTCGGACGTCAAGGTCTCGGGCATCAAGGTCGGCACGCTGGTCGACCAGCGGCTCGATCCCGAGAGCTACCTGGCGGTGCTGCGCCTGTCGATCGACAACAGTGTGAAACTGCCCGAGGACACGGTCGCCCAGATCTCCAGCGAGGGCCTGCTGGGCAGCAATTTCGTCGCCCTGGTGCCCGGCGGCGCCGACAAGCTGATCCCGCCCGGCGGCGAGATCAAGTACACCCAGGCGCCGGTCAATCTGGTGCAGATGCTCGGCAAGTTCATCTTCAACGCCGCCGACAGCCAGACGCCGAAGGACGGCGCCGCGAAGTAGCCCGGCCGCAGGCCAAGCCGATCGTCAGGAGGTGAGGCCGCGCTCCAGGAACGGCTCGGCCGCCTGGGCGATCTCGGCCGGCCGGACGGCGTAGTCGTAGTCCAGATCCGTCTGCCCCGGGCTTGCCCGGACGTCGCCGATGAAAACGGCGAACCTCTGGCCGATCTGCCGGCAGATATGACCGGTGATCAGCATGCGCTGCGTGGGCGGCCGCAGCTCGATCATCGCCGGGCTTTGCGGGGCGAAGACACAGAGATTGCTGCCGGCTCCCATCGGCGAGCCGATCACCTCGGCCGCCTGCGCCGCGGCGATCTGATCCGGCATCGTCATGCGCTCGGGGAAGATCACTTCGAAGCCCAGCGGCTCCAGTGCCTGCAAGAGCTCATATTCATTGACCACACGCCGCCATTTGGCGGTCCGGCGGCTGATGTAGAGCCGCTTCGACAGGCGCACCGCCGGCGGCGCCTCGATCCCAAAGGCGCGGCGGAGAAAACCGATATTACCCCTCGACCACCGGCCGCGTTCTTTCCAGTCGAAGTACCAGCCCATCGTCGAGGACCATAGCTGCCCGACCCGCAGCAGCTCACCCGGGCGCACGAGGATGAGGCTTTCGTACGGGTAGCCGAGAATTTCCAGACACTCTATCTCAGCCGCGCCAACAGTCTCCGGCACAACAAGCGGCACTTGCGCCGATCGTGGGTCCGCGCCCATCCGAGACGCCATCGCTACCTACCGGCCCGACGAATGCGCCAACTACTTCAACGCCGCAGGCTACGCCTCAGCGTGATCGGAATCGGCTCTAAAGCGGGACTTTCGCCGAGCCGAATTGGGTGAAGAGCGACGATCGGTCGTGGGCGCCACTTGAAGTCAAGACAGATAGGCAGAGAAACGGATCAATTGAGCGCCTTCCCGGAGCCCGCGTCAAACCACCGGACGCGGTCGGGCGACGCGGGGGCGAGACCGACAGGCTGTCTCGGCGCGAACCGCGCGCCGAGCGGCATGAAGGCGGTCACGATCGCGGCCCCGACATCGATCCGCAGGAGCATGCGCGAACCGAGGAATTCGATCGTCCGTACCGTGCCCGCGATCGGCGCCTTGTCCGGCGCCGCCTCGACGAGGTCCTCGGGCCTGATGCCGGCGATCAGGCCGCCCGAACGCCCCGCCCCGACCCTGTCGGCAGCTATCGCAACGCCGGCGGCGCGCAAGGCACCGTCGTCGACGCGCCCCTCGAACAGGTTCATCCCCGGCTCGCCCAGGAACCGCGCGACGAACACGTTCGCCGGCCGGTCGTAGAGTTCGCGCGGGCTGCCGAGCTGCTCGACGCGCCCGCCCGACATGACGACGATCTTGTCCGACAGCGTCATCGCCTCGCCCTGGTCGTGGGTCACGTAGATCATCGTGGCGCCGAGCCGCTGGTGGATGTCCTTGAGCTCCGAGCGCATCTGCACGCGAAGCTGCTGGTCGAGATTGGAAAGCGGTTCGTCGAGCAGATAGACGTTGGGCGTGCGGACCATCGCGCGGCCGAGCGCGACGCGCTGGCGCTGGCCGCCCGAGATCTCGCGCGGCAATCGCCCGAGCAGCGCGTCGAGCCCGAGGGCGGCGGTGACCTGCGTCACGCGCTCGCGCAGCTCGGGCTTCGCCGTCCGGCGCCGGCGCGCGCGCAACGGAAACGCGATGTTCTCGAAGACCGACAGATGCGGATAGAGCGCATAGGACTGGAACACCATCGCGATGTCGCGCTCGGAGGGCGGCAGGCCCGTCACGTCGCGCCCGCCGATCAGGATGCGCCCCTCGGACGGCTGTTCGAGACCGGCGATCATGTTGAGCGTCGTGCTCTTCCCGCACCCCGACGGCCCCAGCAGCGTCACGAACTGGCCCGGCTTGACGTCGATGTCCACGCGGTCGACCGCCGTGACCGCGCCGAACCGCTTCGCGACCCCTTCGAACACCACCGACTTCGCCGTTTGCACCGACATCACTCCTCAACCCTTGACCGAACCTTCGGAGAAACCGCCGATCAGGTAGCGGCGGAAACAGAGAAACAGCACGACGGGCGGGAGCGTGGCGATCACGGCACCGGCCATGAGCGCGCCCCAGTCGCGCCCGTGGAACCCCTGGAAGAAGATCAGCGCGACCGGCAGGGTCCGCATGTCGGGCGAGTCGATCATCGTCGTCGACGTGATGTAGTCGTTCCACGCGTAGAGGAACCCGAACGCCGACGCCGCGATCAAGGCCGGCTTGGCGCCGGGCAGGACCACGCGCCACGCCGCCTCGAAGCGCGTGTAGCCGTCGACGGCGGCCGCGTGCTCCAGCTCGATGGGAACCGAGGCGAAATGCGCGCGCGTCATCCATACCGCGAAGGGGACGATGTGCGCGGCATAGAGGATCGGCAGCGCGACGGGCGTGTTGAAGAGCCCGATCTGGACGAACAGCACCTGCGTGGGCAGCAGCAGCGCGTAGCCGGGGATCGCCATCGACGCCATGAACAGCAGCAGCATCGCGCTTTTCGCGCGGAACTCGAACCGGACGAAGGCGTAGCCGGCAAGCGTGCCGAGCACCACGGCCGACGAGACGGCCGCGAAGGTGTAGAGGGCGCTGTTCAGGAAGTTCCAGTGCACGCCTTCGTGGAAGAGGCGCGCGTAGTGGTCGAACGTCACCGTCGTCGGGATCAGCGACGGCGGAACCAAGAAGATCTCGTTGTTGCGCTTCAACGATGTCGAGACCGCCCATGCGATCGGGCCGATGGCGACGATCGCGGCCGCAAGCGCGGCCAGCGCGGTCAGGATGCGGGCGGCGATCTTCACGGCGTCATTTCCTTCCGCCGCCCAGCAGCCGGACATACCCGACGATCAGCAGCAGGTTGATCAGGAACATGACGATCGCGATGGCGTTGCCGCGCCCCTGGTTGAGTTCGACGAAGCCGACCTCGAACAGCAGGTAGCCCAGCGTGGTCGTCGAATGGATCGGTCCGCCAGACGTCAGGCCGATGATGATCTGGACCTCGTTGAAATAGCTGATGGTCAGGACGGAGAGGACGATCAGCAAGGACGGCGCGATCAGCGGCATCGTGATCCGGCGGAACCGCTCGAGCGCGGTCAGGCCGTCGACCGAAGCGGCGCGGTAGAGGTCGGCCGGGATCTGCCCGAGCCCGGCGGTCAGGATGATCGCGGCGAACGCGAATGTCCGCCACACGCCGACCGCGATGACGGTCGGCATCGCGTAGTCGGGATTGGACATCAGGTTGATCGGCGGGATGCCGAACACGGCGAGGATGCTCGCCAGCAGGCCGCCCGGCGACGGCAGCAGGATCCATTTCCACAGCAGCGCCACGACGATGGGGCTCATCGCCCAGGGGATCAGCAGCACCGTCAGAAGGACCCGGCCCCAGGCGCCGAGCTTCCGGATGCCGATCGCCGCGAGCATCGCCAGCGGTACTGCCAGTGCGAGCGAACCGAACGTGAAGACGAGCGACCGGCGGATCGCCTGCCAGGTCGACGGGTCGGCGAAGAGTTGGGCGTAGTTGCGCAAGCCCACGAACCCGTCGTCGCCGAAAAAGAAGATCGCACGAAGGCTCGAATAGAAGCCGAAAAACGCCGGCAGGACGTTGACCGCGACGACGACGGCCAAGGCCGGCACGACGAGCGCCAGCCCCGTCCGTCTTGTCGCCGCGGCGGGGTCCGCAGACCCCGCCGCATTCCGTTGACGCGTCGTCGCGACGTTCACCACCCGAGCGTTGCCTTCGCCTCGGTGAGGATCGTCCGGCTCGGCGCGTCGGTCCCGATGAGCTTCTGCAGCGCGGTGTTCAGGACGGTGAAGATCCGCGTGATGTCCGGGATGCGTTGCGGGAACACGAAGGCACCCTGCCCGGCAAGCAGCTTCTGGTACTCGTTCGCGACCTCGGCCGCAGGCTGCGAGAAGAACGGATCG
>Ga0194131_10007757_pt1 | contig 14305 bp, 11 predicted proteins | sample TA2KigO120mmetaG_FD_148631 | JGI IMG/M metagenome (GOLD analysis project Ga0194131, IMG submission 148631) | Freshwater microbial communities from Lake Tanganyika, Tanzania - TA2015053 Kigoma Offshore 120m | ecosystem: Environmental > Aquatic > Freshwater > Lake | place: Tanzania: Lake... | reverse complement strand
GGCTGCGCTATATCGCAGGATCGGCGTGGTCAGCCAGGTGCTACATGAACATGCGGCCACTCTATCAGCCGCAGGTCCCACAATCCGGAGCCGCCGCCTGATCAAATGTGCGAAAGATTCTGGACAGGACCTCGGCGTCGGCTCGCTGATCCTGATGTCGCACGACATCTTCCATCTGGTGCGCTGGATCGGCGTCGTCTATCTCGTCTGGATAGGGCTGCAGACCTTTTTCGGATCGCATCCGAGCCTCTCGACCAAGACGGCGCCCGGCGGCGGAAGCAACGCCGCCATCTTCCGCACCGGCCTGATCATGAAGCTCGCCGATCCGAAGACGCTTTTCTACTTCGTCGCGCTCCTGCCGCAGTTCATCGACCCGACCGGCGATGTCGCTCTCCAGGTGACGATCCTCGCCATCACCAGCGTGGTGATCGAGCTCGGCGTGCTGCTGCTCTATGGCGGGCTTGCCGGTCGCCTTGCCGGTTATGCACGGAGCCCGCGCTTCGCCAGATGGACCGACCGCGTCGCCGGCTCCTTCCTGATCGCCGCCGGCATCGGCATGGCCGCGATCCGCGAGCAGGAGTGATCATGCGCGCCGCGCTTGCCGCCCTCCTGCTCCTCTTCGCCGGCGCCGCCGAGGCGGCGGACGTCATGATCGCGCCGACCGGGAAGTTGCGCGCCGTCTTTCTCGGCGGCAATCCGGCGCAGGGCATCCAGAACAGGATCACCGGCGAGGTGGAGGGCGTCGTCGGCGACCTGACCCGCGAGCTCGGCAAGCGCGTCGGCGTGCCGGTGGCGATCACGCCGGTCGCCGGCGTCCAGGCGGTCATCGAGGCGGTCAGGGACGGGCGCGCCGATATCGGCTTCATCGCCTACGATCAGTCGCGCGCCGGCACGGTTCAGTTCTCGCAGACCTACATGCTGGTCAAGCAGACCTTCCTGGTGCTGAAGGAATCGCCGCTGCGCTCGGTCGAGGAGCTCGATCGCCCGGGCTTGAAGATCGGCGCCGGCCGCGGCGACTCGATCGCGCTGTTCATCCGCCGCAACTTCGAGCGGGCGACGATCGTCGAAGGGACCGATCCGAGTCCGGCCACGGCCATGCGGCTCCTTTCGGACCGTGCCGTCGACGCCTTCGGCGGCAACCGTCAACGGCTGACCACTGTGGCGCGGGAGGATCCCGACTATCGTGTGCTCGACGGCGACATCTTCGGCGTGCCGCAGGCGATCATCGTGCCGAAGGGCAAGCCCTCGGCGTTGATCGCGGTCAACCGCTTTATCGACGACATGCGCGCGAGCGAGTTCATCAAGGCCGCGATCGAACGTTCGGGCATCATCGGCGTCGAGGTCGCGCCGCCCTCGGATCGTTAGCTCTCGACGCGGATCCCGTATTCGGCGCCGGCGTCGATGAGCCAGGACCAGACGTAGCCGGCGAAGCTGCGGGCGACGAAGAGGTCGTAGCCGTCCTCGATGGGCAGGATCATCACCTGCGCCTTGGCCAGCACGCTCTGTGCTACCTTGCCTTGGCCGAAGCCGCGCGGATGCAGGTCGAGCGGGCAGCCCTTCGCCAGCACCGGCCGGGCGCAGCTGCCGGCGAGGCGCAGCGCGGCGCGCGCATCGGTGATGTCGGTCGCGGCATAGGCCTGGCCGGCGAGCGCGTCGGCGAGCCGCTTCAGCAGCTCGGTTTTCTGGTCGTCCTCGCAGAGGATCAGCCACTCGTCGGGGCCCAGCCAGCAGGCGCGGCTGATGCCGTTGCCGACGGTCGTATTCGCCTCGGCCGGCAGCGCATAGCCCAGCGCCGCGCCGGCGGCCGTGACCGCGCCACCGCGGGCGCGGAAATTGATCTGGCCGACGAAGCGGCGATCGATCAGCGCGACGCCGGACGGCCCGTTCGGCGCGCCGGGGCGGATGACGTTGTCGAGGGGAGCGCACTCAGCCATCGCGACGCGCATTCTCCGGATCGTAGAAGACGTGGGAGACGATCTCGGCGGCGACGGTCGGGCCGTCGAGCAGCGGCAGGTAGACGGTCTGGCCCATGCGCTCGCGGCCGTTCTTGACCAGCGCCATGGCGATGCCGCGCTTCATCGTCGGGCTCATATAGGACGAGGTGACATGGCCGATCATCGGCATCGGCCGGGCATCGCTCGGGCGCTCGACGATCTGCGCGCCCATCGGCAGCACGCGCGCCGGATCCTTGGTGAGAAGGCCGACGAGGTGCTTGCGATCCGGCCCGGTCATGCCGGCGCGGGTCAGCGAGCGGCGGCCGAGATAGTCCTTCTTTTTTGCCACCATCGCGCCATAGCCGAGGTCGTAGGGCGTGATCGTGCCGTCGGTTTCATGCCCGACGACGATGTAGCCCTTCTCGGCGCGCAGGATGTGCAGCGCCTCGGTGCCGTAGGGCGTGATGCCGTGCGGGCGCCCGGACTCCATCAGCGCTTCCCAGAGCGCGAGGCCGTGCCGCGCCGGCACGTTGATCTCGTAGGAGAGATCGCCCGAGAAGCTGACGCGGAAGATGCGCGCCGGAAGCCCGGCGACGCGGCCCTCGCGGAAGGCCATGAAGGGGAAGGCTGATGCCGAGAGATCGACATCGGTCAGCGGACCGAGAACCTGTCGCGCCTTGGGTCCCGAAAGCGTGGCGACCGCCCATTGCTCGGTGACCGAGGTGAGATAGACCTCGAGGTGGAGCCACTCGGTCTGCAGCCAGTCCTCGATCCAGACATAGACCGAAGCCGCGCCGCCGGTCGTCGTCGTCATGTGGAAATGATCGGGGCCGAGGCGGGCGGTGACGCCGTCATCCTTCAGCATCCCGTCTTCGCCGAGCATGAGGCCGTAGCGCGCATTGCCGGGCTTCAGCGAGGCGAAGGCGTTGCAATAGACGCGGTCGATCAGCGTCGCGGCACCGGGGCCGCGGATGTCGATCTTGCCCAATGTCGAGGCATCGAAGAGGCCGACGCTTTCGCGGGCCGCCTTCACCTCGCGCTCGGCCGCGTGATGCATGCTCTCGCCGGGCTTCGGATAGGCCTTGGCGCGGCGCCACTGGCCGACGGGCTCGAACAGCGCACCCTGCTTCTCGTGCCAGGAATCCATCGGCGTCTTGCGCAGCGGCACCGCGAGATGATGCACGTCGCGGCCGGCGAGCGCGCCGAAGCTGACCGGGTGATAGGGCGGCCTGAACGTAGTCGTGCCGACCTGCGGCACCTCCTGGCCCAGGGCATCGGAGAGAACCGAGAGACCGATGATGTTGCCGGTCTTGCCCTGGTCAGGCCCCATGCCCCAGGTCGTGTAGCGCTTGGCATGCTCGACCGAGCGATAGCCTTCGCGCACCGCGAGGCGCAGATCCGCCTCGGTGACGTCGTTGTGCAGATCGACGAAGCGCTTGCCGCCACGTGTCGGCGCGATCGCCGGGCCGATGCGGTTCTCGGCATTGGGCTCCGGCGCATCGAGCACGAGGCTCGGCTGGCTCGCGGTGAACCCCGCGCGGCGCGCCGCCTCGGCGCCGACGCGGCCGCCATCGGCGAGGCAATGCGCCAGGGTGAACTGCCCGGCCGCCGAGCCGGCAATGCTCATGCGGTCGGCCGGCGCCCCCGGCACGAAAGCGGCGAGCGCGTTGTCATAGGCGGCCTTGCCGCCGGCATGCGCATAGATATGAAGCGCCGGGTTCCAGCCGCCGGAGACGGCGAGCAGGTCGCACTCGATGACCTGGCGCCGGTGGACATCGTCAATCGGCGCCGCTTCGACGGCCTTGAGCCGCGTGCGCCCGCGCGAGCCGACCACGGCGTGGCCGGCGAGGACGCGGATGCCCTTCTCGCGCGCCAGCGAGGGCAGCGCGCCGGTGGGATCGGGACGGATGTCGAGGATCGCCGCGACCTCGATGCCGGCTTCCGCGAGATCGAGCGCGCTGCGATAGGCGTCGTCGTTGTTGGCGAAGACCACCGCGCGGCGGCCGGCGGCGACGCCGTAGCGGTTGGCATATCCGCGTGCGGCCGAGGCCAGCATGATGCCCGGCCGGTCGTTGCCGTCGAAGATGATCGGGCGCTCGATCGCGCCTGAGGCCAGCACGATCTCCCTGGCGCGCACATGCCAGATGCGCTCGCGCCAGCGCACGCGCCCTTGCGTCACCGGCACCGCGCGCTCGACGCAGGCGACATAGCCATGGTCGTAGGCGCCGAAGGCGATGGTGCGCGCGAAGCGGCGGACGTCGGGGAGTCGATCCAGCTCCGCCGTCGCCTCCGCGACCCAGTCGGTCGCCGGCCGGCCGTTGATCGTATAGGGCGTGTTGAGCAGCTGGCCGCCCGGCTCGACCTGGTCGTCGACGATGAGCACGCGGGCACCGGCGCGCCCGGCGGCGAGCGCGGCGGCGAGGCCCGCGGGGCCGGCGCCGATCACCAGCACGTCGGCATGCGCGTAGGAGTGCTCGTAATGATCGGGGTCGGGCAGCGTCGGCGCGCGGCCGACACCGGCGGCGCGGCGGATCACCCACTCGTAGAACTTCCAGGCCTTCGCCGGTCCCATGAAGGTCTTGTAGTAGAAGCCGGCCGAGAACAGCGGCGAGAGCAGGTTCGAGACCGCGCCGAGATCGAAGCGCAGCGAGGGCCAGTTGTTCTGGCTGTTGGCGATCAGCCCGTCGGAAAGCTCGAGCGTGGTCGCGCGCGCATTCGGCTCGATCGCGGCGCCGATGCCGGTCTCGACCAGCGCGTTCGGCTCCTCGACGCCGATGCCGAAGATGCCGCGCGGGCGGTGATACTTGAAGCTGCGCGCGACGAGGTGGATGCCGTTGGCGAGGAGCGCCGAGGCCAGCGTGTCGCCGGCATAGCCGTCATAGGCGACGCCGTCGAAGAGGAAGCGCAGCGACGTCTCGCGGTCGACGCGGCCACCCTTGGCGAGACGGAAGGTCTGGCTCATGCCGGCAGATCCGGCCAAGTGTCGCCGACCTTGTACGACGCGGCAATCCTGTGCGTGACGGTATGCCTTACGACGTAGAACCAGCGCTTGCAGCCGGCGATGTGCATCCAGCGCTCGCGATGCCAGCCTTTCGGGTTCTTGCGCATGAAGAGGTAGTCGGCCCAGGTCTCGTCGGTGGCTTCTAGATGATTGTCGGGCCGCCGGAAATGCGCCTCGCCGCCGTAGCGGAACTCGGGCTCGGCTCGCTCGCCGCAATAGGGGCAGGGGATCAGAAGCATCAGTGCGCCACCGCGGCGGCGCCGTGCTCGTCGATGAGACGGCCGGAGGCGAAGCGTTCCATCGAGAAGGGCTCCGCCAGCTTGTGCGGCCGGTCGTTGGCGATGGTGTCGGCGAGCACCCAGCCGGAGCCCGGCGTCGCCTTGAAGCCGCCGGTGCCCCAGCCGCAATTGATGAAGAGCTCATCGACCGGCGTCTTGCCGATGATCGGGCTCGCATCCGGGCAGATATCGACGATGCCGCCCCAGCTGCGTAGGATCTTCAGCCGGCTGACGATCGGGAACAGTTCGATCATCGCGGACGCGATCTCTTCCAGGATCGGCAGCGAGCCGCGCTGGGCGTAGGAGTTGAACGCGTCGATGCCGGCGCCCATGACCAGCTCGCCCTTGTCGGACTGGCTGACATAGGCATGCACGGTGCCGGACATGACGACCGTGTCGAGCACCGGCTTGATCGGCTCGGAGACCATCGCCTGGAGGGGATGGCTCTCGATCGGCAGGCGAAATCCCGCGAGCTCCGCCAGAACGCTCGAGTGCCCGGCGGCGACGAAGGCGACCTTCTTCGCGTCGATCTTGCCGCGCGTGGTGTCGAGGCCGACGATGCGCGAACCCTCGCGGCGCACGCCGATCACCTCGCAATTCTGGATGATGTCGACACCGAGCGCGTCGGCGCCACGGGCGAAGCCCCAGGCGACCGCGTCGTGGCGCGCGATGCCGGCGCGCGGCTGCGCCGAGGCGCCCATCACCGGGTAGCGGATGTCCATCGAGGGGTTGAGGATAGGGATGAAGGCCAGCGTCTGCTCGCGGCTCCAGATCTCGGCGTCGATGCCGTTGAGCCGGTTGGCATGCACGCGCCGGCTCGCCTCGTTCTGTTCATGCTCGGTATGCGCGAGCATCACGAGGTTCCGCTGGCTGAACATCACGTTGTAGTTCAGTTCCTGGGAGAGGCCCTCCCAGAGCTTCAGCGAATGCTCGTAGATCGCCGCGGATTCGTCCCAGAGATAGTTGGAACGTACCACCGTGGTGTTGCGGCCCGTATTGCCGCCGCCGAGCCAGCCCTTCTCCAGCACCGCGACGTTGCGGATGCCGTGCAGCTTGGCGAGGTAATAGGCGGTCGCGAGGCCATGGCCGCCGCCGCCGACGATGACCACATCGTAGGATGGCTTCGGCTCCGGGCTCCGCCAGGCCTCCTGCCAGCCCTCGCCGAAGCCGATCGCGTTCCGAAGAAGCTGGACGAAATTGTAGCGCCTCACGCGGCCGCCTGGAGCTTGTTCATCTCGACCCAGGTCATGGTCTCGTCGAGGGACTTCTTGAACCGCGCCAGCACCTCGTCGATCTCCGCCTCGGTGATGATCAGCGGCGGCGTGAAGGCGATCGAGTCGATGAGGTTGCGCACGATCAGGCCGTTCGCCTGGGCGCGCTTGTAAAGATAGAGGCCGACGCCGGACTTCGGATCGAAGGCTTCCTTCGTCTCCTTGTTCTTCACCAGCTCGACCGCGGCGACGAGGCCGACGCCGCGCACCTCGCCGACCAGCGGATGGTCGGCGAACTTCCTTAAGCCCGCCTGCATCCGCGGGCCGACGACGCGGACATGCTCGAGGATCCTGCGCTCCTCGTAGATCTTGAGCGTCTCGACCGCGACCGCGGCGGCGACCGGGTGGCCCGAATACGTATAGCCATGGCCGAAGACGCCGATCTTCTCCGACTGGCGCACCAGCACCTGGTAGACCTTCTCGTCGAGCATGACGGCGGAGAGCGGCATGTAGGCGGATGTCAGTGCCTTCGCCATGCTCATCATGTTCGGGCGGATGCCGAGCGTCTGGCTGCCCCACATGTTGCCGGTGCGTCCGAAGCCGCAGATCACCTCGTCGGCGATGAACAGCATGTCGTACTTGTCCAGCACCGCCTGGATCTTCTGGTAGTAGCCCTTGGGCGGCACGATGACGCCGCCGCCGCCCATCACCGGCTCGGCGATGAAGGCGGCACAGGTCTCCGGCCCCTCGCGCAGGATCAGCGCCTCCAGGCTCTCGGCCATGCGGGTGGCGAATTGCTCCTCTGACTCGCCGGGCTTGCCGTAGCGGTAGTAATGCGGGCACTCGGTGTGCAGGATCTGCGGCAGCGGCAGGTCGAAGTCGCGGTGGTTGTTGGGCAGGCCGGTCAGGCTCGCCGAGGCGACGGTGACGCCGTGATAGCCGCGAAGCCGCGCGATGATCTTCTTCTTCTTCGGCCGGTCGAGCGCGTTGTTGTAGTACCAGACCAGCTTGACGACGGAATCATTGGCTTCCGAGCCGGAGGACTGGAAGAACACCTTCGACATCGGCACCGGCGCCATCTGGATCAGGCGCTCGGCGAGGTCGATCGCCGGGTCGTGCGATTTATGCGCGAAGGCATGGTAGTAGGGCAGCGTCGTCAGCTGCTTGTAGGCGGCATCCGCCAGGCGCTTCTCGGAGAAGCCCAGCGAGGCGCACCAGAGCCCCGCCATCGCCTCGATATACTCGTTCCCCGCCTCGTCCTTCACCCGCACGCCATTGCCCGAGGTGATGATCATCGGGCCGTTGGTCTCATGGACCTTCAGGTTCGTATAGGGGTGGATGTGATAGGCGATGTCGCGGGCGGCGGCCGAGTTGAGACGCTGCGCCATGGAGGGCTCCGTCGGAAGATTCGGGGCAGTCTAGGAAGAGGGGGGAAGACGGCGCAAGCGAAAGGACGAGAAACGCCGCTGATCGTCCTTCATCAGGCGTAGCGCCGCCGCGCCTCCAGCGCCAGCCCGAGCCCGATCGCGCCGAAAGACGTGCCGAAGGCAGCCGGGCCGACAGCGCGTCGCGCACCATCGGCAGCAGCGCCGAGCCGCCGGTCATGACGAGGCTGTCGATCTGCGTTGGAGCGACGCCGGCGGCCTTGACGCAGCGCTCGATCACGTCGCCGATCTTCGTCATCGAGGCTTCGATGGCGCGGCCGAACTGGCTGCGATCGAGCCAGACGCCGAGGCCGGGCTCGATCCGCCCGAGGTCGATGCGCGTGTCCTCGGCCTCCGACAGAGCGATCTTGGCGGATTCGGCCTGGAGAGCCAGCCAATGGCCGAGGCGTTCCTCGAGCGCGGTCTCCATGCGCTCGAAGGGGATCGGGTTGCGCGCCGTCCGCTTCATCTGGCGCACCGAGGCGAGCACGCTGTGCACGTAGAGGAAGTTGATCTTCGCCCAGGTGGCGAAGTCGTGATAGAGCGCGACCGGCGCCTTGAGCCCGTCATTGCGCACGCTGTGGCCGTAGCCCAGCTCCGGCATGATCGAGGCGAGGCTGGCCAGCCGGTCGAGGTCGGTGCCGCCGACGCGCACGCCGTCATTGGCGAGGATGTCGGCCGAGCGGTCCGGAAGCTGCGCGCGCTTGGGCCCGAGCCTGACCACCGAGAAATCCGAGGTGCCGCCGCCGATATCCGCGATGACCGCGAGCTCCTCGCGATCGAGCGTCGATTCATAGTGGAGCGCCGCGGCGATCGGCTCGTACTGGAAGCTGATGTTGCGGAAGCCGGTCTGGCGCAGCACGTCCTCCAGCGTCGCCTGGGCCTTGGCGTCGGCCGCCTCGTCATCGTCGACGAAATGCACGGGGCGGCCCTGGACGACGGCATCGAGATGGCCGCCGGCCGCGACCTCGCCGAGCAGCTTGATATGGCCGAGCAGGAGGCCGATCGCTTCGTCGAAGCGGATCTTGCGGCCCTGCAGCCGCGTCTCCTGGTCCATGAGGTCGGAGCCCAGCACCGATTTGAGCGAGCGCATCAGGCGCCCGTCGATGCCCTCGATATATGTGGCGATCGCCTGGCGGCCGAAGACCGGGTTGTCGGTCTCGGCATCGAAGAAGAGCGCGCTCGGCAGCGTGACCGATCCTGCTTCGAGCGGGGCGAGACGAGCGGCGTTGCCGTCGGCAAGGCCCAGGGTCGAGTTGGATGTTCCGAAGTCGAGGCCGCACCAGGCCATGGATCCCTCCATCTGGTTCAGAGGGCATCTCAATTAGAGGCCTTTTTCGCCCCTTGCTAGCTAGTTTCTCTCGCTATAAGGTCCCGGTGCCTAGAGGTTGCCGGGCAACCCCTAGACCCTCCGCCGGCCGCTGGCCGGCGTTTTCATTTCAGCTCAGACGAACGCGCTCTCTTTTCGGCCCGTGACGCGGAAGACCGCGTAGACCGCGGCGCCGCTGGTCACCAGCAGGATGGTCGAGAGCGCGGCGGCGGTGCCGAACTCGCCGTCGAGCACCGAGAGGTAGATGCGAACCGGCATGGTCATCGTGCGCCCGACATAGAGGATAAGCGAGCTCGACAGCTCGTTGATCGCGGTGATGAAGCTCATCAGTGCGCCGGCGATGATCCCGGGCAGCATCAGCGGCAGCGTCACCTTGAGGAAGGCCTGCGCCGGGGAGGCGCCGAGCGAGATCGCGGCTTCCTCGATGCTGCCCTTGATCTGCTTCAGGATCGAGGCGCTGGAGCGCACCGAGTAGGGCAGGCGGCGGATCATCAGCATCAGGACCAGGATCGTCGCGGTGCCGGTGATCTCAAGCGGCTTCACATTGAAGGTGACGACGAAGCCGACGCCCATGACCACGCCCGGCACGATGTAGGGGATCATCAGCGCGCTGTCGAGCGTGCCGGCGAGCGGGCTGTCGCGCCGCGCCAGCACATAGCCGATCAGCGTGCCGAGGATCACGATCATCATCACCGAGACCGTCGAGTAGCTGAAGCTGTTGGCGATGACGTGCGGAACTTCGTGCATCACGCGCGTGTAGCTCTCGATGCCGAATCCGGGCTGGAAGACCGGCCCGCTGGTCTTGCGCAGCGAGGTGTAGACCACCACCAGCGAGGGGAGCGAGGCGGCGAGCACGATCGCATAGCAGACGAGATGCGCCATCACGGAGGCGAAAGGCTTCAGGACGCGCGGCTGCGGGCGGCGGAGGAGAGAACCGGAGACATTGCGGCGCCTGACCGCCCAGCGCTGGAGCGCCACGACCACCAGCGAGATCACGATCAGCACCATGCTGGTGGTGGAGGCGAGGCCGGGATTGCCGCCCATCTCGTTGGTGAAGAGATTGTAGGCCGTGGTGGCGAGCACGCGCACGCGGCCGCCGACGATCGAGGGCGTGCCGAAATCGGCCAATGACAGCACGAAGACGAGAAGTGCCGCCGAACTCAAGGCCGGCAGCACCAGCGGCAGGGTCACGGTGAAGAGCCGCCGGATCGTCCCGGCGCCGAGGCCTTCCGCGGCTTCCTCGACCGAGGCGTTGATCGTGTTCAGGCTGCTCGCCGTCATCAGGTAGACGAAGGGGAAGAACTTCAGGCTGAAGACCAGGAGGATGCCGAAGAAGCCGTAGATCGATGGCAGCTCGATGCCGATCGCGGCGAGGCCATGGCGCATCCAGCCGTTCTGGCCGAGCATCATGATCCAGGCATAGGCACCGATGAAGGGCGGCGAGACCAGCGCCAGCACCGACAAGGTGCCGATCAGGTCGCGCCCGACGATCTGGTATCGCGTGGTCAGGATCGCCAGCGGCACGCCGAGCGCGAGCGCGCCGGCCATGCCGCCCAGGCTGACGATCAGGCTGTTGATCAGCGCCGTCTGGTAGAGCGGCCGGGTCATCACGCTGACGTAGTTGTTGAGCGTGAAGACGCCGGTGCGGTTGTCGATGAAGCTGGCGGCGACGATGCTCCACAACGGCCAGACCAGCAGCACGGCGATGACGGCGAAGCCCAGCACCATCGCCCAGGTCCAGACATCGACGCGGCGCACGGAATTCATGCGGGCAGCTCGACGCGCTTGCCGTCGGCGGCGTCGAAGGCATGGAGGCGATCGAGCGGCAGGCGAAGCCGCACGCTCTCGCCGACCAGCGCGAGCTGGCCGGCGCTCGGGCGGTAGAGATGGGCCTGGAGATGGAGCCCGTTGGCGCAGCGGACATGCGCATAGGCCTCGCGGCCGGCGAAGGTGACCTTCTCCACCGCGCCCTCGACCGCGAGCGCGTTGCCATTGGTGCTCTGGCCGACGATGACGTCCTCCGGCCGGATGGCGAGCGTCATCGGCCCGCGGGCGCGCAGGCGCTCGGGGAGATCGGCGGCGGCGAGGGCGCCTTCCTGCGATCCCACCGGCATGATGTTCATCGCGCCGATGAAGGAGGCGACGAACAGCGTCGCCGGCTCGGCGTAGATCTTCTGCGGGCTCGCGACCTGGTGCACGCGACCCGACTGCATCACGCAGATGCGGTCGGAGATCGCCAGCGCCTCTTCCTGGTCGTGGGTGACATAGATGGTGGTGATGGCGAGCGAGCGCTGCAGGTCGCGGATGTCCTCGCGCAGCTCGACGCGGAGCTTGGCATCGAGGTTGGAGAGCGGCTCGTCCATCAGCAGGATCTGCGGGCTGATCACCATGGCGCGGGCCAGCGCCACGCGCTGCTGCTGGCCGCCGGAAAGCTCGTGCGGCAGGCGCTTGCCGTGATTGCCGAGCTGGACGAGCTCGAGCGCGCGCTGCACGCGCTCGGCGATCTCGGGCTTCGGGCGTCCGCGCGTCTTCAGGCCGAAGGCGACGTTGTCGGCGACGGAGAGGTGGGGAAAGATCGCGTAGTCCTGATAGACCATGCCCATGTTGCGCTTGTGCGCGGGCATCTGGTCGATGCGCTCGCCAGCGACCAGCACCTCGCCGGAATCATGCTGGATGAATCCCGCGATGGTGCGCAGCAGCGTGGTCTTGCCGCAGCCGGAGGGCCCGAGGAGCGTGAAGAACTCGCCGGACTCGATGACGAGATCGACGTCGTCGAGCGCCTTCAGGCCCGGATAGCCCTTCTCGATGTGCCTGAGATCGACCCGGGCCAAGTCCGCCTCCCCCCTGAAACGAAACCGGCAGCGCTTTTACACGCTGCCGGCCTCGGCCGATATGACCCTGAGGCTCAGCGCGCCGCCACCAGGTCGTTCCACTTGTCCATGTATTCCTGGCGCTTATCCGCCGCCTTCTTGATGTCGTACTTGATCAGCTTGACCTGATCGAGCGACTTGAGGTTGCCCACCGGCTTCGCGTCCTTGCGGATCGGCCGGCGGCCGAGCTCCTGGACGACGAGGTCCTGGGTCGGTGTCGACAGCGCCCAGTCGATGAAGGCCTTGCCGCCGGCGGCGTTCGGCGCGCCCTTGACCAGCGCCATGCCGTCGGCGATCGCCGAGGTGCCGTCTTCCGGATAGACGATGGCGACCGGGCCGCCGCCCTTCACGAACAGATAGGCGTTGTCCTCGAGCGTAAGCCCGATCGCGGCCTCGCCGTCATTGACGAAGCGCGGCACCGCGCCGGAGCTGTTCGAGAGGGCGAGGTTGCCGAACACCGACTTGAACTTGCCCCAGCCGTCATTGGCGTCGCCGTAGATGGTGAGGAAGGTGTTGAGCTGCATGTAGGAGGAGCCGGACTTGTCGGCCGCCGCCATCGAGATCTGGTTCTTGTATTGCGGCTTGGCGAGGTCGAGCCAGGTCTTCGGATACTCCTCCGGCTTCAGCTTCTTGGTGTTGACCATGAAGACGTTGACGATGCCGGTATAGGGCAGCCAGGTGCCGGTACCCTTGAAGGCGTCCGCGATCTTGTCGAACTCCTTCGGCTGGTAGGCTTCGAGCAGCTCGTTGTTGGCCTCGAGCAGCTCGGCGCCGATCGACCAGATCACGTCGGCCTTCGGGTTGGCGCGCTCGGCGCGCACGCGGTTGATGATGTCGCCCGAGCCCGCCTTGACCACATCGGCTTTCATGCCCGTGGCCTTCTCGAACTCCGGCAGGAGCCGCTCGACGATATTGGCGGTGTGCGCCGTGTAGACGCTGACGCGCTGCTGCGCCTCGGCCGATGCGGCGAAGGCGAGCGTCGCCGCCAGCGCCAGGACCGGAACCCGTGTCTTGCCCATAGTCGTTTCTCCCAGAGATGCCTCGATTGCGTGTCATGATACTGTAACAATCGGCTGCGGCCCGCAATCGCCGAAGCCGGCATCCATGTGTACAGCGCCAAGGAAGACGAATGCGTGTCGAGGCGTTCAGCGAGGGAAAGAACCTCGACGAGCCGGAGGCGAACGAGGACCGGTTCCTGGTGCTGCCGGGACGCGGCCTCGCCGTCATCGACGGCGTCACCGACCGCACGGGGCACCGCTATGACGGCATGCTCGCGGGGAAAATGGCCAGCCGCACGGTGCAGGCCGCGGTCGCCCGCTTCCTGATCGATCCGGTTGAGAAGTCGGCCGATCCTGAACGTCTGGTTACGCATGTCTCGGCGGCGATCCGCGCCGCCTATCAGGCGCATGGCATCCTCGACATCGCCCGCACCGACGCGACGCGCCGCTTCGGCGCGACCCTGGCGCTCGCGGTCGAGCAGGGGCCGATGCTGCGCTTCATCCTGGTCGGCGACAGCGGCCTCCGCATCAACGGCAGCGAGATCCTGATCAACGACACCGGGCTCGACCTCGTCACATCGAGCCTGCGCCAGGAGGCCTATCGCGTCGTCGCGGCTGCCGGCGGCAATGCCGAGGATCAGGCGAAGCTCGGCAAGGCCTGCGCCTTCGGCGGCGCGGCCGAGCTCCAGCCGGACATGGCGCCCTGGCTGGATGCGGCGGGCCTCGCCGCGCTCCGCGAGCGCTGCCTGGGGCGCTGCCGTGCCCGCTTCCCGAATGTGCCGGAGCGCGACCTCCGCCTACTGCTCGACGGCGGCATCCTCAAGGGCCAGACGCAGTTCCAGAACAACACGGTGAGCCCGCTCAGCTACGCCGTGCTCGACGGCTTCGAGGTGCCGATGTCGCTGGTGCGCGTGATCGACCGCCCGCGCGCCGAGATCCGCAGCGTCGAGCTTTTCACCGACGGCTATTTCGCGCCCGGCGCGACGCCGAGCGTGGCGGCGTGGGAAGAGGCTTTCGCCGAAGTCGAGCGTGTCGACCCGGAGAAGGTCGACCGCTACCCCTCGGTCAAGGGCACGATCGGCCGCATCCGCGCGGACGATCGCACCGTGGTGATCGTCAGCTTCTGAGGGGCGTCACGCCCGGCGGCCAGAATTTGCAGGAGACGGCGTGGTTGGGGCCGACCTCGTGCCATTCGGGCGAGTGGTCGGCCGAATGATCGTGGCCGAAGACGCATTTGCCCGTCTCGCCGTCGCGGCCGC
>Ga0194131_10007751_pt1 | contig 14314 bp, 11 predicted proteins | sample TA2KigO120mmetaG_FD_148631 | JGI IMG/M metagenome (GOLD analysis project Ga0194131, IMG submission 148631) | Freshwater microbial communities from Lake Tanganyika, Tanzania - TA2015053 Kigoma Offshore 120m | ecosystem: Environmental > Aquatic > Freshwater > Lake | place: Tanzania: Lake... | reverse complement strand
GGTTTCGACTCGGGATCTGCGGCCCTCGCAGTTAATCTTTTCGAGCGAGCTTGGTCCCAGTCAAAACAGTGTAGCCATCCAGCACCTCTATTCGTTTGCCATCGCTCTGGCAGGGGCGATTGTCAGCGCGCCGCTGATGCTGCTCGCGGCACTGCTACTTAAGCTGACCTCCAAAGGCCCGGTACTCTACAAGCAAGTGCGCGTTGGCAAAGACGGCGTGAATTTTCACGTATTGAAGTTCCGTTCGATGTACGTCGACGCCGAAGCGCGCACAGGCGCCGTCTGGGCTTCAAAGAACGATCCGCGCATCACGCCCGTCGGCCGGTATTTGCGCAAGTTCCGCATCGATGAATTGCCCCAATTCTGGAAAGTGTTGCGTGGCGACATCAGCTTCGTCGGCCCTCGGCCGGAGCGGCCGGAGTTCTTGCAGGCGCTCTCGGAAAAGATCCCGTTCTACCGCCAACGGCACTGCGTGCGGCCGGGCATCACAGGCTGGGCGCAGATCAATCACAAGTACGGTGATACCGTCGAGGACACGATTTCGAAGCTCGAATTCGACCTCTACTACATCAAGAACATCTCGTTTGCGTTGGATGTTTATATCATCCTCAACACGCTGAAGACCGTCATGCTCGGCCGCGGCGCGCAATAGGCGGCGACTACGCGAAGACAGCTTCTAGGGACTCAGAGTGGCGAACGCGCTTGGCCCGGATCATGATCTGCTCTTCGCTGGAGTCTTCGAACTTTTCGAGCACTTATTCCGGAAGAGGAGCAAAGTGTTTTCTACCATCGTGTGCAGCAGATCCGACTCGCCGCGAACATGAAGCCCTCGAAGCACCTTATTTGCCATTAGGTCGATCATTTGCAGCCTCCTTGCGGCCGTCTTTTCGAGGTCTCTCAATCCTAAGATTGTCACGAACATCGAGGACGCTTCCTGTTTTCGATCAGCCGGCAACTCGGCAAGCCGCGATTCCACCCGCTCCGGGTCGACGCGAGTGAGCTGCGGTTCCCCGTGCCACTGGCGGGCGTCGAGGAGACAGAGGCGAAAGTCCATCCGCAGTGTTTGGAGCGAGACCGCCATGCGGAGCGGCTCCTTTTCAACAGAGAGTACGGTTATGCCGAGGCGCGTTCCACGATGCCGTGGAAAAGCCAAAACAGTTTCAGCGAAACATTGTCGTGCTGCGCCATACAGCTTAAATCGCCCCACCCTCGGCCGCCGCTTCGCGGTAACTAAACGCACCACGCAGATAGTCGCGATTCATCCTGGCGATATTCTCGATCGAAATTCCCTTCGGGCAAACGGCTTCGCACTCACCGATATTGGTGCAATTTCCGAAGCCCTCTTCGGCCGCCTGCGCCACCATGTTCACGGCTCGGTCGAAGCGCTCCGGCTGGCCCTGCGGCAACAGCCCCAGGTGCGCGATCTTGGCCGACGTGAACAACGATGACGATGCGTTCGGACACGCCGCTACGCAAGCGCCGCAGCCGATACACGTCGCCGCCGACATCGACAGATCCGCGTCCTTCTTAGGCACCGGCAACGCGTTGCCATCGGGCGCCGAGCCGGTCGACACACTCACATACCCGCCGCTCGCAATAATGCGGTCAAACGCCGCGCGATTCACCACCAGATCCTTTACCACCGGAAACGCCGCCGCGCGCCACGGCTCCAGGAACAACTCATCGCCGTCGGCAAACTCGCGCATGTGCAGCTGGCACACCGTCGTGCCACGCCGCGGTCCATGCGCAACGCCATTAATCACAAATCCGCACGAACCGCAGATCCCTTCGCGGCAATCGTGATCGAACGCCACCGGTTCTTCACCCTTTAGCGTCAACTCCTCGTTCAACAAATCGAGCATCTCGAGGAACGACATGTGCGCGCTGACATCGTTGCGCTCGTAGCGCACCAACTGCCCCTTATCGGCCACCGACGCCTGCCGCCAGATGTGCAACGTGAGGCGCATTACTTGTAGCTCCGTTGCGACGGTTTCACGTATTCAAACGACAGCGCCTCTTTGTGTAAAGCGGGTTTGGCGCCGCCCTTCCACTCCCATGCGGCGACGTAGCTGAAGTCGCTGTCGTCGCGCTTCGCCTCGCCTTCGGGCGTCTGATACTCCTCGCGAAAATGGCCGCCGCAGCTTTCGTTGCGCTCCAACGCATCGAGGCACATCAACTCGCCCAGTTCCAGGAAATCCGCCACTCGGCCGGCCTTTTCCAAATTCTGATTCAACGAGTCTCCTCCGCCTAGCACATTGACGTTTTTCCAATACTCTTCGCGCAGTCCTTGGATGTGCGCGATCGCCCTCGACAGCCCCTCGGCGTTGCGCGCCATGCCGCAGTATTCCCACATTGTTTTGCCAAGTTCGCGATGGAAGCTACCCACCGTCCGCTTGCCGTCGATCGCGAGCAGCGTCTTCACGCGCTCAGTCACGGTCTCCTTGGCTTCGCGCGCGGCGGCGTGATCGTCGCCGACCTTTTCCAAATTCGTCGACGCCAAGTAGTTGCCGATTGTGTACGGAATCACGAAGTACCCATCGGCCAGGCCCTGCATCAACGCACTTGCACCGAGCCGGTTCGCGCCGTGATCGGAGAAGTTCGCCTCGCCCAGAACAAAAAGGCCGGGTATGGTCGACATTAAGTGATAATCGACCCACAGTCCGCCCATCGTGTAGTGGACAGCTGGGAAAATACGCATCGGCGTCTCATACGGACTTTCGCCGGTAATGCGGTCGTACATTTCGAACAGGTTGCCGTAGCGCTCCGAAATGGCCTGCTTACCAAGCCGCCCAATCGCCGCCGAAAAGTCGAGATACACGCCGAGCGCTGTCGGCCCAACGCCGCGGCCTTCGTCGCACATCCTCTTAGCGGCGCGGCTGGCGACGTCGCGAGGAACGAGATTGCCGAAGCTCGGGTAGATGCGCTCCAAATAATAGTCGCGCTCGTTTTCTGGGATGTCGCGCGGCGCACGTTTGTCGCCTTCTTTCTTCGGCACCCAGATCCGGCCATCGTTTCGCAGCGATTCCGACATCAATGTCAGCTTCGACTGATAGTCGCCCGAGACTGGAATGCAGGTCGGGTGAATCTGCGTGAAACATGGATTGCCAAAGTACGCGCCGCGTTTGTACGCCCGCCAACTCGCCGTTACGTTCGATCCCCTCGCATTTGTCGAAAGATAAAAGACGTTGCCGTAACCACCCGTCGCAAGCACTACCGCATCGGCGATGTGTGTGTCGATCTGCCCGGTAACCAGATTGCGTGTGATGATGCCCCGCGCCTTACCGTCGATCACAATCAAATCGAGCATCTCCGTGCGCGCATACATCTTCACGCGGCCCGCTTGAATCTGGCGTTCGAGCGCCTGATAGGCGCCGAGCAGCAACTGCTGCCCCGTCTGGCCGCGTGCATAAAACGTCCGCGAAACCTGCGCGCCCCCGAACGAGCGATTGGCCAGCATGCCGCCGTATTCGCGCGCGAACGGAACGCCCTGCGCGACGGCCTGGTCGACGATGTTAACGCTAATCTGCGCCAAGCGGTACACGTTCGATTCCCGCGCGCGGAAATCCCCGCCCTTCACCGTGTCGTAGAACAAGCGGTAGATCGAATCTCCGTCGTTCTGATAATTCTTGGCCGCGTTGATTCCGCCCTGCGCGGCGATCGAATGCGCGCGGCGCGGCGAATCCTGGAAGCAGAAACACTTCACGTTGTAGCCGAGTTCGGCCAGCGTAGCCGCCGCCGATCCACCGGCCAGTCCCGAACCAACCACGAGCACGTTGAACTTGCGCTTGTTGGCCGGATTGACCAGTTTCATCTCGAACTTACACATGTCCCAGCGTTTCTCAATCGGACCGGTCGGAACGCGCGCGTTCATCATTCCACCACCCCCGCCATCACGGCCAGTGGGATTGAAATATTTCCGGCCGCGACCACCGCCGCGAACCCCTTCGCCGCCAACTTCAAGCCGGCCCTATAACGCGGATGCGCCACGCCTAGCGATTGAAACACCGACCACACTCCGTGATAAAGATGCAGGCACAACATTGCCATCGCGAGGATGTAGAAGCATGATGCGTACCAGTCCGAGAAACCACGCACCACGTTGTCGTGCACCTGTAGGAACTGAAACTCCGGATGCGCGTGGCCCGTCGTGAAGTGCAGCAGATGATAGACGATGAAGGCCGCCAGGATTGGCCCGCTCCAATACATCGTGCGGGATGCGTAGGTCGAAGCGATCGCCACCGATTGTGCGTATGCCACTGGCCGTGCGCTGTTACGCAACAACGCTAGCTTCACCGCGCTCCATATATGAAGACCCACGGCTAGGAGCAGGATCGCCCGCGCCGTCAACAGCACTGGCTGGTTGGCGTGCAGCGCCTGCCCGTAGGCGTCGATGGCATGCACACCGTCTTTTGCCGGCAAGAAGATCTGTAAATTGCCGAGCATGTGCACCAGCACAAACCCGAACAAGACCAGTCCGGAAACTGCCATCACCGCTTTCTTGCCAACCGGTGTGGCGTATAACTGCGCGACTCGCGCCGGCGAACTCATGAAACTTCCAGTATAGAACGACGTGATTCACCCATCGGCATTCGCGGCGGCCTCGTAGTGATTGCTGAGGAACGAATACACATCATGAAACTTTCACTCGCCGCCGTGGCGGCGCTCTTGTTCTGCTCGTCTGCTAACGCCGAAAACGCAGACGCCCTGGATTCTCGGAACATACTGGTACGATTCGACACCGCCACCCCGGGATTCAAAGATGACAGCAGATTTATTCGAGGCCTGCAACCGGGTGAGTCGATCCTCGGCATCGACTTCCGCCCGGCCAACGGCCAACTCTACGGACTCGGCAGCACCAGTCGTCTCTATCGCATCGATCCCGCCACCGGCGCCGCCTCGGCTGTCGGCGCCGCGGCCTTTACGCCCGCGCTCGACGGAACCGAGTTCGGTTTCGACTTCAATCCCACCGTCGATCGCATTCGTGTGGTTAGCAATACCGGGCAGAATCTGCGCCTGCATCCCGATACGGGCGCAGTCGTCGCTGTGGATACCAAACTCAACTCGGACACAATGGCCAACTATCGCATCGTCGGCGCGGCCTACACCAACTCAGTCGCCGACGCGACAACAACAACGCTCTACGGCATCGACGCAGAACTGCGCGCACTCGTCACGCAAATCCCACCCAACGACGGCAAACTCAACATGGTCGGCATGATGCAAATCGACATGTCCGAGGTTGCCGGCTTCGATCTCTCGCCGCGCACCGGCATCGCCTACGTCGCCGCGCGCATCCGAGGCACGGCTTCGTCTGTGTTCTATGAAGTCGAACTTACCACCGGCACGGCGCGTCTGCTCGGCTTGTTCGACAGAGCCGATCAGATCGGTGGCTTAGCGATTCCAGGCCGATAGGTACCTTTACGGGCGGGTCGTAGCAATGATACGATCCGCCCGTATGCACAAGATCGTTTTCCTTCTCCTGACTACCACCGCGGCATTCGCGCTCGACGCTTGCAAGGGCGAAGTCAAGATCTTCCAGTTCCCGCCGGCCTTTATGCCGCACATCGACGGCAAGACGGACGACTGGAAAATCGTCGGCGAACAATACACCTATCGCAACGACAAATTGCACGGCGCTGAGTGCGGCCATCCGAAAGGCATCAACGCGAAGGATCTCGACATCTCGGTAAAAGTCGGCTGGGTGAAGGGTCTCGACCGCCTCTACTTCTTATATGAGGCCTACGACGACTATTGGGACTTTGCGCTCTACTCCAACGAGCGCCCCTATCAAAACGACATCTTCGAAATTTCACTCGACGCCGATCTCTCCGGCGGGCCCTTCATCTCCAATCCCCAAATTAAAGATCCGGTCGAAGGCCACTTCCGGTTCGGCGGCACACACGCGCAGAACTATCACATCTTTACTCCGCCGATTCATCACCAGTGGTGCATGGTGTGGGGCGCCAATCCATGGATCGCCGAATTCCCCTGGGCCCATTCGGCCTACGACTACAAATTCAAACACGGCGATAATGGCAAGCTGGTGCTCGAATTCTGGATCACGCCATTCGACTACGCTTCGAGCGACGGACCCAGCCGCTCCATCATTTCGAAGCTGATCGAGAACCAGTCGATCGGCCTCTCCTGGGCCATCCTCGATTTCGACCGCGGACAAAAGAAGGCCCCTGGCGGCAATTGCACTCTGTCGTCGAATCCGCAGAGCGTCAAGGACGGCTCGGCGTTGTGCGCCGCTCGACTGATGCCGCTCGAAGAGAGATTCCTGCCGGGCATCGAAGCGAAGTTTTCATTCCAACTCGTCGATCCCGCTCGCCGGATGGTCTACTTCAAGGACGAGTCGATCGGCGAAGTCACGAAATGGACATGGCACTTCGGTGACGGCGAGACGTCGAACGAACGCAACCCGGTCCACATCTATGCGAAGCCATCGATAAAAACCAATGTCCTTCTTGAGGTGGAGGGGCCGAAGGGCAAGTCCCGCTACTCACGACACTGGGAAGTAAATATACATTGACACTCTACATATATCGAATGTACTCTTATGTAGGACGATGAGTACCAACCTCCTTCAAGGCACGCTCGATTTATTGATTCTCAAGACGCTGGCCCAAGGTCCAATGCACGGCTACGGCATCGCACAACGGATTCTGGCGTCATCGCGGCAAACGCTTGACGTACAGCAGGGATCGCTTTATCCCGCGCTCCACCGCCTGCACCGCAAGGGCCTCGTCATCAGCGAGTGGAAAGAGACAGATGGCGGCCGCATGGCCAAATACTACTCGTTAACGAAGGCGGGCAAGAAGCAACTCGAAGAAGAACTCGAAGAGTGGAGCCGTTACTCGGCCGCTGTCGGCTGGGTACTGGAGGGCTAAGACGATGCAATGGCCATGGAGCAGGGAAGAGCGCGAGCTGGACCGCGAAGTGCGTGTTCACATCGAAATGCTCGCCGAGCAGTTTGAGCGCGCGGGGCACACCAAGCAGGAAGCCCTTCGTCTCGCCCGCAAGGAGTTCGGCGGCTTCGACTCAATCAAGGACCAGTGCCGCGACGAAAGCCGCTGGAGTTGGCTCGCCAATCTCGGCCAGGACCTCCGTTTCGGTTGGCGGATGATGCGGAAAGTGCCGGCCGTGACCGCCGCTGCGGTCCTGTCGCTCGCCCTCGGCATTGGTGCGACGGCCGCGATTCTCTCCTTGGCCGACGCTGTGCTTTGGCGCAAGATGGCCGTGCCACAGCCGGAACAGTTAGTCGAAATTCTCTGGCAGACGAAAGGGCGTTCTGAGGGATTGATAACAGCCTCGAGTGGCAGCGGCTATCGAGATGGCGCCATCGAGACGGCCAACTTCTTCAGTCCGGTAGCGGTAGAAGCATTTCGCGCGAGGGCGAAGGCAATCATCGAAGTAGCTGGATATATCAGTGCGGTTCCAGTCATGGCGAGTGTGAACGGGGAGGTGCTCGTGTCGCAGGTACGGGGCGTCTCCGGCAATTTCTTCCAGGTACTCGGTGTGCAGCCGTCCGAAGGCCGATTGATCGGTGACTCCGATGACACAGCGGCCTCGGTTCCGGTCGCTGTTGTAACGAGCCGTTTCGCGAGAACTCACGCCGTCCGTGCTGACCAGACGCTTGTCGCGAACAACGTTGTCTACACCGTTGCTGGCGTGCTGCCCGCGTCGTTTACCGGCATTGTCTATGGCGATGAAACCGACATCTACGCCGCCATCCACCAGAGTCCACAGCTGCTGGAGCCGGATAGCTTTTACCGGCGCAAGATCGCGGACCCGTTCGCGTGGTGGAGTCAAATGATCGGCCGCCGCGCCGCTGGCGTCAGCGATTCGCAAGCCAAGGCGGCGCTCGACACCATCTTCGCCACCACGTGGGCGGCTCAGCCGAAATCGCCTGAGCAGACGCCACGGATTTTTCTCTCGCCCGCAGACCGGGGACTCGGCTCCATCCGCCGCTCCATGGGCGAACCCCTAACGATTCTTCTCACCCTAGTCGCGATGGTCCTGCTGATCGCCTGCGCGAATATAGCCAACCTCCTTCTGGCTCGCGGCGCGCAGCGGGAGAAAGAAATTGCACTCCGTATGTCGCTCGGTTGCGGCCGGCTAAGGCTATTCCGTCAACTCTTCACCGCAAGCGTTTTGCTTGCAACCCTTGGCGGCGCGTTGAGCATCGCCATTACATATGCCATCAGTGGAGTGATGATAACCGTGATGGCGGCACGCGGTCTCGCTGTTGAACTCGACTTCCGCTCGCTAGCGGGAGCGTTGCTAGTTACCCTACTCGCCGTTTTGCTCTTCGGTCTCTACCCCGCGTGGCGAGCCTCACGCGTTGACACCACGCCCGCGCTCAAGGACGGCTTCGGCGCCGATGGCCGTCGCCGATGGGCGCCCGCCAAGCTACTTGTCCTTACCCAAATATCGCTCGGCGTGCTGCTCATCACCGCCGCGATTCTCTACACCACTAAATTAAACGAGATCGTCCGCCGTGATGCCGGTTTCGAGCGCGACCACGTACTGCTCTTCGATCTTCGGCCCGGCGAAATCGGATACACAGGCGAACGCCTGAAGCAGTTCTATTCCAACTTGAACCAGCGCCTTTCTGCGCTTGGCAGCGTGACCGCCGTCGGTCTCTCCAGGACTCGCCCCATACTCGGTGGCGGTTACTCCGACGATGTCGAATCGATTGCAAACAAGGTTAATGTAAGTCCCAGAATCCACCACATATCGTCTTCGTTTATCGAAGCGCTCGGAGTACCCATCGTGGCTGGCCGGACGATCACCGAGGCGGAGTGGCTCAGTGGGGCTCCGGTTGCGCTCGTGAGCGAAGTTCTCGCACAGGCCTTGAAGCTCTCCTCGCCAGTCGGGGAGCATGTGAAGACCGCTTGGAAAATACACACAATCGTCGGGGTCGTGAAAACAGCTCGCTACAGCCGCCTCACGGAGATGCGCCCGGTGGCCTATCTACCGTTTGATACAAACAATCCGAGCGCGTCTGTCACCGTCCGCACTACCATCCCGCCCATGGCCGTCCTCGAAACCGCGCGCCAAGTCGTCAGAGACCTTGACCGCAGCCTTCCACTGGTCGACATCTACACAATGGAGCAACAAATTTCGCGAACACTGCAAAGAGAACGCATGTTCGCCTGGATCTGCGGCAGCTTCGGCGTGTTGGCCCTGGTCCTCTGCGCCGTCGGCATCTACGGCCTGATGTCGCACATGACCGCGCGCCGCACCGGCGAAATCGGCATCCGCATGGCGCTCGGCGCCACTGCGGCCGATGTCCTCAAACGCGTCGTCGGCGAAGGCATGGCGCTGGCGGTCGCTGGAATCGCAATCGGCATTCCGATCGCCCTCTACGCCGCCCACCTCGCCAAGCGGCAAAAGTGGCTGCCCGAGGACGAAATGGCCTACGGCGTTATCGCGGCGGCAATCGGAGTGTTGGCCTGTTCAGCGCTGTTTGCCGTCGCCGGTCCGGCTATTCGCGCCGCGTCGGTCGATCCGATGAAGGCCCTGCGCCGGGGCTGACCGTATTATGTAAGGATGATCGTCGCTGCTGTGCTCCTGGTCGCCCAGGCTATCAACCCCACCAAACTCGTCGACCTCACCTACGCCTACGATTCAAAAACCGTGTACTGGCCCAACGCCAAAGGCTTCGAACACCGCAAGGACAACTGGGCCCGCACGCCCCTCGGCTACTGGTACGCCGCCGGCGGTTTCTCGACCGACGAACACGGCGGCACCCACGTCGACAGCCCCATTCACTTCGCCGAGGGAAAGCTGACCCTGGAGGCCATCCCGGTTGAGAAACTCACGGGACCGGTCTTCGTTATCGACATCACGCAACCCTGCGCCGCGAACAAAGACTACACCGCCACCCGCGCCGACGTCGAAGCGTTCGAAAAACGCCATGGCCCCATCCCGCGCGGCGCGATCGTGCTCTTCAAAACCGGTTGGGGCAAGTATTGGCCCGACAAGGCGCGGTACCTCGGCTCCGCCACTCCCGGCGACGTCGCCAACCTTCACTTCCCCGGCATCAGTCCGCCCGCCGCCGAGCTCCTGGTCCGCCGCGGCGTCGTCGGCGTCGGCATCGACACCGCCAGTACCGACCACGGCCCGTCAAAGCGCTTCGAAACCCACCAGGTTTTGAGCGAAGCGAACGTGTACGGGATCGAAAACGTGGCGAACATCGACCGCCTCCCCGCCAAAGGTGCCACGCTCATCGTTGCTCCGATTAAAATCGCTGGCGGTACCGGCGGACCGGCCCGGATCCTGGCCGTTTTGCCCTTACTCTCCGTCTGCTCACCAACTTGCGGCCAAACCTAAACCAATGCTCGATTGCGGGCATGTTCTTGCCACCTTCGCGTGGGGCCTCCTCCAACCCTACGCCAATTCGCGATCCACCTAGATAAGTTCAATATTTCCAATGATATACGCTATGTTGTGGATTTCTGTAGGAAAACCACAATTAGTAGTTGACCTGATGCTGACTGAAGCTGTATTCTGTAGTTCGTCAGCGCTGCTACGTCGAGTTCACTGCGTGGGTTGTGGAGTTAAGACGACCCCTCGATTCGGTGCGCGTTTACACCACTAACATCCATAGTTCACTATGTCGTGACGTGTGGATTACGATTTCTGTTCGCCTGCGGCTTCCGCAGCTCAAATCCTCCCCCAAGGTGACTCCCATGGCGACGGCTCAACAACTGGCTCCTATCTCAACGCCAACCTCTCAGCAGCTCTTTCCCGATGTTCGCCCGCAATCGCTTGAAGCCGCGATGCGTGTCCGCAAGCGCAGCGGTGCGCTTGAGCCCGTCGATGTCTCCAAGATTATTCGGGCGGTCCAACTCTGCGCCGCCGGCCTCTCCCAGGTCGACCCCATGCGCATCGCGGTCAAGACCATCGGCGGCTTGTACGACAGCGCCACCACCCGCGAACTGGATCAGCTCAACATCCAAACCGCTGCCTCGCTAATTTCCGAGGAGCCCGAGTACTCGCGCCTCGCCGCCCGTCTGCTTGCCAACTTCATCGAGAAGGAAGTCGCAGCGCAAAACATCTACTCGTTCTCGCAGTCGATTGAAACCGGTTACAAGTACGGCATCATCGGCGACACCCTGTACGAGTTCGTCAAAGCAAACGCCCGCAAGTTCAACAGCGCCATCGACGAGCGCAACACCGACCTGTTCGAGTACTTCGGCATCCGAACCATCTATGACCGGTATTTGGTCAAGAACCCCGAATCGCGCGACGTCATCGAAACGCCGCAATACTTCTTCCTCCGCGTCGCTTGTGGTCTCTCGCAGAACGTCCAGGAAGCCGTCGACTTCTACCGGCTGATCTCCGCGCACGACTACATGCCGAGTTCGCCCACGCTCTTTAACTCCGGCACCCGCCACCCGCAAATGTCGAGCTGCTACCTGCTCGACTCGCCTGAAGACAACCTCGAAAGCATCTACGACCGCTATAAAGACGTCGCCATGCTCTCGAAATTCGCCGGCGGCATCGGCCTCGCCTACCACCGCATTCGCGCCCGCAGTTCGCTGATCCGCGGCACCAACGGCAAGTCCAATGGTATCGTGCCCTGGCTGAAGACGCTCGATAGCTCGGTCAGCGCCGTCAATCAAGGCGGCAAGCGCAAAGGCGCAGCCTGTGTGTATCTGGAACCGTGGCACGGTGACATCGAAGAGTTCCTCGAACTCCGCGACAACACCGGCGACGAAGCCCGGCGTACGTACAACCTCAACCTCGCCAACTGGATCCCCGACATCTTCATGCGCCGCGTCGATACCGACGGGGTGTGGTCGCTGTTTGATCCCAAAATCGTTCCCCACTTCACGGATCTCTACGGCCCCGACTTCGACAAAGCCTATGAAGAAGCCGAGGCCGCCGGTAAGTTCATGCGTCAGGTTAAGGCGCGCGACCTCTACGGCCGCATGATGAAGACCCTCGCCGAAACCGGCAACGGCTGGATGACGTTCAAAGACGCCTGCAACCTGAAAAACAATCAGACGGGCAAAGAGAACAACGTCATCCACCTCTCGAACCTCTGCACGGAAATCACTGAAATCACAAATCAAGCCGAGACCGCCGTTTGCAATCTCGGTTCGATCAACCTTGCCCGCTACGTCAACGACGGCCAGTTCGATTTCGAGAAACTCGGCAACACCGTGCAGACCGCCGTCCGCTTCCTGGACAAGGTCATCGACATCAACTACTACCCGACCGGCGCCGCCGGCGTATCGAACCATAAGTGGCGGCCCGTCGGCCTTGGCATCATGGGCCTCCAGGACGCGTTCTTCCAACTCCGCCTGCCGTTTGATTCCGACGAAGCCAAGCACCTTTCGCGGCGGATTCAGGAGGACATCTACTACTGGTCGATGCTGACAACCGTCGAACTCGCCGAGCAGTACGGCGCGCACGATGCGTTTCAACTGACCCGCGCGGCCGAGGGCAAGTTCCAGTTCGATCTCTGGGGTGTGACGCCCGAAGTACCCGAGCGTTGGGAAGCGCTCCGTCCGCGCATGGTGAAATCCGGCATGCGCAACTCGCTGGTGATCGCGATCGCCCCGACCGCGACGATCGCTTCCATCGTTGGATCCTACGAGTGCATCGAGCCGCAAGTGTCGAACCTGTTCAAGCGCGAGACGCTCTCGGGCGATTTCATCCAAATCAATCGTTACCTTGTGGTGGAGCTCAAGAACCTCGGTTTGTGGAGCGAAGACCTCCGGACGCGCATCAAACTTGGAGAAGGTTCGATCCAGCACATCGACGAAATTCCCGCTTGGATCAAGCAGGTGTATCGAACGGTGTGGGAGGTCCCGATGCGTTCGCTGATCGACATGGGCGCCGAGCGCGGCCCCTACATCGATCAGAGCCAGTCGCTGAACTTATTCATTGAAAGCCCAACAATCGGCAAGGTTTCCTCGATGTACATGTACGCCTGGAAGAAGGGGTTGAAGACGACCTACTACCTGCGGTCGCGCCCGGCGTCGAAGATCGCCAAGGCGACCGTACCCGTGGCCGCGGTGCCCGTCTCGAAGGCGATCGCGTGCTCGCTTGAAAACCCCGAATCCTGTGAGGCTTGTCAATGATTCTCGACCCCGGCTTTAACTTAACCCTCCGGCCTATGAAGTACCCGGTCTTCTACGAAATGTACAAGACCGGAATCAAGAACACTTGGACCGTCGAAGAGGTCGACTTCTCGACCGACGTCACCGACCTGCGCACCAAGATGAACCCCGCCGAGCAGCATCTCATTAAGCGCTTGGTGGCGTTCTTTGCGACCGGTGATTCGATTGTCAGCAACAACCTCGTTCTGAATCTGTACACGCACGTCAATTCGCCGGAAGCGCGCATGTATCTGTCGCGCCAGCTCTTTGAAGAGGCCGTGCATGTGCAGTTTTATTTGACGCTGCTCGACACCTACATCCCCGACACCAACGAGCGCGCCGCCGCCTTCGCCGCCGTCGACAACATTCCGTCGATCAAAGCCAAAGCCGACTTCTGTTTCAAATGGATCGACTCGCTCAGCGAGCTGAAATCCATCGAATCGGAAGCCGACATGAAGCAGTTCCTGCTCAACCTCGCCTGCTTCGCCTGCTGTATTGAGGGGCTCTTCTTCTTCGCCGCGTTCGCCTACGTCTACTACCTGCGCAGCCGCGGTCTGCTGCAAGGGTTGGCCACCGGAACAAGCTGGGTCTTCCGCGACGAAAGCGCTCACATCGAGTTCGCGCTCGAAGTCATCAACACCGTGCGCCGCGAGCGCCCGCACCTGTTCGACCACGAGTTCGAAACCCGCGCCAAGGACATGATCCGCGAGGCGGTCGACTGCGAAACCCAGTTCGCCGAGGACACGCTTTCGGGCGGTGTCTCGGGCATCAACACGGTGTCCATGCGGCAATATCTCGAATACATCGCCGACCGGCGCCTCGCGGCGCTCGGTATCCAGCCGATCTTCCACGCGAAGAATCCATTCGACTTCATGGAACTGCAGGACATCCAGGAACTGACCAACTTCTTCGAGCGGCGCGTCAGTGCGTATCAGACCGCGATCACGGGTGAAGTCAACTTCGCGGAAGAGTTCTAGCCAAACACATTTGAAATGTTGAAACCATCGGTCGTCTGTCGGATGATCTTGTTGTCAAGACGAGAACAGGAGACTGGCGACCGATGGAAACGTTCACAAAGCTGTTTGGCAGCCTGCTTGTATTTGTATACCACTGCTTTGACCGGATTGTGATCCACGGCTATCTGAGCGGATTGTCGCGGCCCGATCAGGTGGTGTACTTTTTCCGGGACGTGGTCG
>Ga0194131_10007750_pt1 | contig 14315 bp, 11 predicted proteins | sample TA2KigO120mmetaG_FD_148631 | JGI IMG/M metagenome (GOLD analysis project Ga0194131, IMG submission 148631) | Freshwater microbial communities from Lake Tanganyika, Tanzania - TA2015053 Kigoma Offshore 120m | ecosystem: Environmental > Aquatic > Freshwater > Lake | place: Tanzania: Lake... | reverse complement strand
CATGCAGGGCGAGCTCGTCGTCCGCCCGAAGTAAGGCGCCGCTTCTCCAGACGCCACGCAGGCAGTGGCCGGGCGCGCCTCCCTACATCGCCTCGAGCTCACGACTCACCCGTTCCTTGCACTGCGGGCATATCCCATGGGTCACCGGCGGCAGGCAGCCGCGTTCGAACATCCGCATCTCAGCTACCGCGTCCTCGACCTCGCACCACCGACCGGCGACGTCCACCGACTTGCACCACCCGCACATGCGCAGCAGATCGCCGCCGCGCGGCGCGTTCGGCTCGAGCAGCGCCACCGCAGGCCGCTCCTCGGTCCGCGTCAGCGTGGTCTCGACGCGCAGGCCGGCGGGGGTGCGCGGCTCGATGACCAGATTCAGGTAGCGGCGGCGCGCTGGCGCGTCGCAGCGGAACGGCAGGGCAATGCTGGTCCTGGTCCTCAACACTCGCTGGAACAGCCGCTCGTAGAGCATGGCGCTCGTCGAGTCCGCCACGCAGGCCAGGGCTGATTGGCCCAGCGGCCAGGGCGGGGACGCCAGTTCGGGCGCGTGGTTGGCGATGGCAAACTCCGACCATCTCGCATCGACCCAGATGATCCGAAGGTCGGCGTCCAGCTCGTAGGCGCAGGTTGTCAGCTCTTCCATGGTGTCGGATCGCCCGCCCGTCCTTCCTATCTTCATCGAAGTCGACCACCGGCGTCGAACGGTCATCTCGCGGGAGGGCCGACGAAGAATCCCGTTGCGCACCACTGAGCTTCGGCGTACTGTCCGCGTCATGCAGCACCTGACACTCGCCGCCATCCTCCTGTTCGGCTGTGCGGCCCCGGCCTTCGCCCAGCGCTGTGAAAGTCTCTCCGCGCTCTCTCTGCCCACCGGCACGATCACCGGCGCGCGTGAGGACGGAGGTGCGTGCAAGGTCGCCGCCACGCTGAAGCCGACCGCTGACTCCGACATCAGGATCGAGGTGTGGATGCCGCTCTCGGACTGGAACGGCAAGTTCCAGGCGGTCGGCAACGGTGCGTTCAACGGCACTATTCCGACCGACGCGATGCAGACGGCGCTGCGGCGCGGCTACGCGACCGCCGGCACCGACACAGGCCATGAGGGCGGCGGCGCGCGCTGGGCGCTCGGTCATCCCGAGAAGGTGACCGATTTCGGCTGGCGCGCGGTGCACGAGATGACCGTCGCCTCCAAGCGCATCGTCGAGAGCTTCTACCGCACGGCGCCGCGGTACTCCTATTGGAACGGCTGCTCCGCCGGAGGGCGCCAGGCCATGCAGGCGGCACAGCGCTTCCCCGCGGACTTCGACGGCATCATCGCGGGCGCGCCGGGACTGGACTGGACGGGCCGGGCCGCGCAGGCGAACCGCGTCGCGAGGGTGACCGAAGCCAGCGAAGCCGCCCGCCTGCTGCAGCCGCAGCGCGAGCTGCTGCACGCCGCCGTCGTCAACGCCTGCGATGCGAAGGACGGCGCGAAGGACGGCCTCCTCGAGAACCCCCGCGCGTGCACGTTCGATCCCGGCGAGCTCGCCTGCAAGGGATCCAACGGCGCCTCGTGCCTGACGCCGGCGCAGGTCGAGACGGCGCGGATGATGTACTCCAGCGGCACGAACCCGACGTCAGGCCGCCAGATCGGCGGCGTCGCGCGCGGCAGCGAGCTCGAGTGGACCGACCTGGGGTGGACCGTCTCGGCGCGCAACACCGGCCTGGACCAGTTCCGCTACATCGTGTACGGCGATCCGTCGTGGACGATCCAGCGCTTCGACTTCGAGGCCGACATCGCGCGGGCCGACGAGGTGGACCGCAACACCATCAACGCGATGGACGCGAACCTGACGCCGTTCCTCTCGCGCGGCGGGAAGCTGATTCAGTACCACGGCTGGAGCGATCCGCAGATCTCGCCGTTCAACAGCACCGAGTACTACTCGAAGGTCGTGGAGACCCTTGGCGGACGCGCCAACGTGGACTCGTCGTACCGGCTGTTCATGGCGCCGGGCATGGGCCATTGCCGCGGCGGCGAGGGGCCGGACACCTTCGACGTGGTGGCCGCGCTCGAGCGCTGGGTGGAGCGCGGCGAGGCGCCGAATCAGATCGCGGCCTCGAAGGTCGTCAACGGCGCCGTCCAGCGGACGCGGCCGCTGTGCCCCTACCCGCAGGTCGCTGTCTATCGCGGCTCCGGGAGCATCGACGAGGCAGCGAACTTCACCTGCCGCGTGCCGTAAGCCGCCGTTATTCCGATTCCTCGCCGTTTCGATAAAGACGCGCCCTCGCCACCTCGGGGCGCCCCGCTTCACGCGCCAAGGCATCAAGGCGGTTCGCGCTGGCCACTCCCAGGTGATGCTCCACGATCGCGCGCGCCTCGCCGTACCGGAGTTCTTCGCGCTGCAGGATTCGGCGAGCGTCGATTTCGTCCTTGGGATCGCCCGAGACCAGCTTCATCGCGAGCAGGTATTCAAGTGATACGAGGCCGACGTCGCTGTCTCCGACGCGCGCTCGCCGCCCGGACACGCGAGCGTCCTGAATGGCGTCGGCGAACAACTGAGAAAAATGAAAGCGCCGGTCAACGAGATCGATGCGCAGGCCCCGATCGGCGTCACGAATGCCCACCCCGCCGATCCGAAGCGGCCGGACTTCGGTGTTCGGTCCGCGCAGCGATTCGGCCGCTTTCTCTGCCGCACCGACAGGAACGGCGAAATCGACGTCTTTTGTCGCGCGCGGGATGCCCCACGCGTCAAGCGCGAGGCCGCCGATGAGCGCGAAGGCGACGCCTTGCGCCTCGAGCGCCGTCGTCGCGGCCCGTACCGACGGGCCGGGATCGAACGCCTGCACTTCGCCCACAACGGACGGCTGCCCTGCTGGATCGCCGCTCCGAGGAGGTCCGGACATGCTCATGGCTAGACACTACATCCGATTGGCTTCCCAGGCGCGCGCGGCCTCGATCCGCGCGGCCATCGGCGGGTGCGAGTAGAACAGCACCTCCACGAGGCGTGACGGCCGTTCCTCGGCCAGGTTCTGCGCCGCCAGGCGCTTCATCGCGGTGACGAACGCGCCGGCGTTCTTCGTCATCTCCAGCGCATAGCGATCGGCCCGGCGCTCGTGCGCGCGCGACATGGCGTTGGCCAGCGGCAGGAGCGCGAGCGATGCCGCGCCGCCGGTCAGCACCAGCAGCGGCAGCGCCGCCAGATCGGCCTTGCCGGTGATGGCGAACCGGCCCGGCGCGGCCGTCAACACGAGGTCCGCCAGGTAGAACCCGAAGGTCATCAGGGTGATCTCGAACGCGATGCCCGTCCAGATGTCGCGGTGGACGTGGTGGGCGAGCTCGTGCGCCAGGATGACCTCGATCTCCTCCTCGCCGTGCTCGGCGAGCAGCGTGTCCGACAGCAGGATGCGCCGCGTGCGGCCGATGCCCGCCAGCGCCGCGTTCGCTTTGCGCGTCCGGTCGCTGAGCCGCCACTCGAACACGCCGAGGACGCGCACGCCGGCCCGCGCCGCCAGCGCGCCGAGCCGGTCGATCAGCGTCGGCCGGTCGAGCGGCTTCAGCTCGTAGAACATCGGCAGCAGGATGACGGGCGCGAGCTGCGCCAGCAGCACGAGGATGCCGCCAAAGCACACGGCCGCCCACAGCCACCACGTCTCTGGCGCCCACAGCAGCAGGCCGATGACGATCCAGCCGCCCACCACGGCAAACACCAGCGCCACGCCGGTCGCCTTGAGGTGATCGAGCCACCACCGCGCGGTCGTTTCCGCGGACAGGCCGTAGCGCCGCTCCAGCGTCACGCCCAGATAGAACGCCAGCGGAAGCTGGACGATCTCCATCAACAACACGAGGAGCGTCACGTAGACGAGCACGGAAGACCGGGAAATGTCGCGAAGCGTGGAGGAACCGCCGGAAATCAGCAGGAACAGGAGGACGACGGCGCTGAGCGCGGTGCCGGCAATGGAAGCGCGGCGGCGGAGTCGATGGTAGCGGGTGGCCTTGTCCTCGTTCGCCAACGCGACGATTCTAATCGCGCCGGCCGTCCCGCGCGCGGATGCGGATGCCGCCGTTCACGGTCGATGCCGTGATCCCAGGGCCCCCGCCATTGAAGGTCCCCGCCAGACGGCGCGGGGACGTTTCGGCGGTCTGCAGTTTGAGGTCGCCGTCCACGTTGATGCCGCCGTTCACGCAGGTGGCGTCGAGCGTGGCCTTGAGGTCGGCGCCGACGTCCAGCCGGATGCCGCCGTTGACGGTCGCCAGCTTCATGTCACCGCGGACCGCCACCAGATCGAGGCGGATGGCGCCGTTGGTCGTGTCGAGCGTCAGCGGACCCGACAACGCCTCTCCTATGATCGCACCGTTGATCGTCGTGGCCGTGACCTGGCCGGCGAGGTTGTCGAGGCGTATCTCGCCGTTGTCGGACTCGAGCATCACGGCCACGCCGCTCGGCACGGTCACGCGGTAGTTCACGGTCACCGACGAGTGGTCGAGGATGCCCTGCTGGCGCGGCGGCTCCGCCTCGATGCGCACGCGGCCCGCCGAGACCTCCTCGCGCATCTGCAGCTGCTTCAGCCTGGCTTCCGCGTTGTCCGTCCCGTGGTCGCGGACGATGCGCTCGGCCCGGACGTCAACCTGGTTCCCTGCCCCGCCGGTGGCCTCGATGAAGCCGTTGACATTCACGATCTCGACGGTCCCGCCGGGCTGGACGGTATAGGTCCGGGTCCACTCGTCCTCGGCCCGCCCTTCGGTGATGCCGATGGAGGTCACGCCGCGCTCGCCGACCTGGATGTCGCAGCCGGCGGCCACGGCCGCGCACACGAGCAGAACGGACCATCTCATGCCCATAGATTACGCGGAGCACGTAGGGCGGGTTCCGCCGAGGAGTAGCAAGGCTTCCGAGGCGGACCCGCCTAATTGAGCTGGACCGAAATGAGCTTGGACACGCCCGGTTCCTCCATCGTCACCCCGTACAGCCGGTTGGCAATCTCCATCGTCCGCCGGTTGTGCGTGATGAGGATGAACTGCGTGCGGTCGAGCATGCCCTGCAGCATCTCCACGAATCGCCCCACGTTGGCGTCGTCGAGCGGGGCGTCGATTTCGTCCAGCAGGCAGAACGGGCTCGGCTTGTACCTGAAGATGGCGAACATCAGCGCGATGGCCGTGAGCGCCTTCTCCCCGCCCGAGAGGAGCTGGACGTTCTGCAGCCGCTTGCCGGGCGGCGAGGCGACGATGTCGATGCCGCTTTCGAGCGGGTCGTTCTCGTCGAGGAGCGTCAGGCCGGCGCGGCCGCCGCCGAACAGCGTGCTGAACGTGACCTGGAAGTATTCCTGGATGGCGGTGAACGCCTCGTTGAAACGCGTCTTCGACGTCTCGTCGATGCGCGTGATGGCCGCCGTCGTCTGGGCGATGGAGTCCACGAGGTCCTTGCGCTGCGTCGTCAGGAACGTATGGCGCGTCTCGAGCTCGTCGAACTGCTCGATGGCCATCATGTTCACGGGGCCGAGGCGATCGATCTTGGCCTTGAGGGCCGTGATCGCTTCTTCCGCGGTCATCGATGCCGGTGGCGGTTCGTCCACGGGCCGGCCATGGCCGGCCCCTACCGCGTCGGCGACGGCTTCCGGTTCATCGGCCTCCGGATCCGGTTCTTCAGCGGAGATGGCCGCGGCGTCGGGCGTCGTGTCGCCGGCGGCTTCCATCTGCTCCACTTCGACGAGCACCTGGTCGAGCGTGCACTGCGTGGCTTCCGCGCAGGTCTGGGCGAGGTGACTGAGGTCGCTCTGCGCGGTGACGCGCGCCAGGTCCAGCTCGGCCGCCTGCGCGCGGATGTTCTCCAGCACGTGCCGCGCGTCGCGGATGACGACGTCCTGCGCGTCCACGAGGAGCCGCACGGCGGCCGCCGCTTCATCGGCGGCGCGGACGTCTTCGCGCAGCGCCTCCAGCGCGCGCATGTCCTCGTCGAGGGTCCGCTCGGTCTCCGCGATCGTCTGCAGCAGCGCCTCGCGGCGGGTCCGCGCCTGCTCGAGCTCGCCGGCACGCGCGGCAATGCGTTCCTCCAGCTCGCGGGCGCCCTCCTCCAGCCGCTCGACGTCGGCGGCCAGCGCGGCGCTCCGCTCGAGCATGGTCGCGTGCGCGGCTTTCGCGTCCGCCGCCTTCGCGCTGAGGGTGTCGGCGGTCTCCCGGGCCTCTGAGAGCTGCCTCTGGGCGTCCGCGAGCCTGCCTTCGGCCGCCTGCTGCTCCTCGAGCAGCCGCTCGACCTGTGCCTGCCCTTCAGCGAGGCGCGTCTCGATCGCGGCGCGCTCCTCCTCAGCCTGCCGGGACTCGAGCCCGACCACCTCGTTCTTCCGCGCCAGGCGGACGGCCTCCTCGGCGGCGCGCGCGACCTGCGCCTCGAAGCCGACGATCGCCTTCTCCTGCCGGTGCTGCTCCGAGGTCAGCGCCACGAGCCCGGTGGTGGCCTGCGCGATGGTCAGCTCCAGCGCCGCGGCTTCCTGCATCAGCCGCGCGAGCGCGTCGCGGTCGGCGGCGACCCGCTCGCGCAGCTCCTTGATCTCGCGCCGGGTGCCGAGGATGCCGCGGGACTCGACCTTCCCGCCGCCCGAGACGAGATGCGGCCCTCGCAGCACGTCGCCCTCGAGTGTGGCCACCGGCGCGCTCGTCTGGCGCGAGACCGCGACCGCCTGGTCGAAGCTCTCGGCCACGTAGGCCTCGGGGATGACCTTCTGGATGGTCGCGACGTGCGGGCCGGCAATCCTCAGGACGTCGGACACGGGAACGACGCCCGGCATCCGCAGCAGCTCGCGCGGGTGATAACCGTTGGACCCGGGATCCACGACGACGAAGCCGCAGCGGCCGGCGTCGTGCTCGCGGACGAGCGCTAGGCCGGCTTCGGCCTGGTCGTGCCGATCGACGATGACGTGCTGAAGCAGGTCGCCGAGGCACGCCTCGACGGCGCGCTCGTAGCGGCGGTCCACGTCGAGGTAGTCGGCGACCGCGCCCTGCTGGCCGACCTTGCCGTTGGCCTGCACGAGCACCATGCGGGCCGCGTCGCCGAAATCGCCGCGGCTCGACGCCAGTTCCTCGAGCGACGCCAGCCTCGCCCCGGCGCCGGCCAGCTCCTGTTCGCGGCCGCGCACCGCGCGCAGCAGCGCCTCGTGCTCCGCGCGGGCGGCGCTCAGCTCGGACTCGCGGGCCGCGCTCTCCAGCCGCACGGCCTCGAGCGCGTCGTGCGCGCGCACGAGCGCCTCGGACGCCTGCGCATGGTCCGCGTTGACGGCGTCGATTTCCCGATTGAGCTCGGCCTGCTCGATCTCGAGCTTGCCGAGCGTCGCGGCCACGCGCTCGCGCTGCGCGGACGCGTGCTCCATGACGTGCCGGAGGGCCGTGGCGGAGTTCAGCACGGTGTAGACGGCGCTCCGCGCCCCCTCGACCTCGCCCTCACAGGCCTCGATCTGCTGCTGCGCGGCGGCATGCGCCCAGGCGGCCTCGGCCAGGGCGGCCGCGGCTTCGTCGCGCGCCTGCTCGGCCTCGGCGGCCGCGGCACGCCGCGATTCCAGGGCAATCCGCGCCGGTTCGCGACGGCCCTCGAGGTCCCGCAGCTCCACCGTGATCTCGGTGGCCCGCGTCGCCAGCGTCCCGGCCTGGTGGCGGTTGAACTCCTGCTGCTGCTGGCGGCGGTTGATGTCCAGCTCGCGGGCGTGGGCGTCCTCGCGGATGCGCGAGGCGCGGCTGTCGGCCTCGGCCTGCTCGATGCGCAGGCGCGACAGGTCGGCTTCGACTTCGGCCAGGCGGCCGGCGGCGGCCGTCTCGCGCTCGCGCGCCTCGGCGAGGCGGGCCTGCGCCTGCTCGATGCTGCGCGCCAGCTCGCGGTAGCGCCGCGCGAACAGCACCTTCTCCCAGCGCCGCAGCTCCTCGCGCAGCCGCTTGTAGCGTCGCGCCTTGGCGGCCTGCCGCTTCAGCGTCCCGCGCTGCTTGTCGACCTCGAAGACGATGTCGTCGATGCGGGTGAGGTTCTGCTGCGCGGCCTCGAGCTTGAGCTCGGCGGCGCGGCGGCGCGACTTGTACTTCGTGATGCCGGCGGCTTCCTCGATGAGCTGGCGGCGGTCGGCGGGCCGCGAGCTGAGGATCATGCCGATCTTGCCCTGCTCGATGATGGCGTAGGCCTTGGCGCCAAGGCCGGTGTCCATGAGCAGCTCGTGCACGTCGCGCAGGCGGCACACCTCGCCGTCGATCAGGTACTCGCTCTCCCCTGACCGGTACAGGCGCCGCGTGACCTCGACGTCGCGCGTGAAGATGCGCGCGAGCTGTTCGACGAGCGCGTGGCTTGTCCCGCCGAAGCTGTGCGAAGGCGGATGGTCGTGATGACCATTGCCGTTTCCGTTGCCGTTGCCGTCGCCGTCGCCGTCCTTCGGCGGCACGGGCAGGCCGGTGAGGCGGAGACGGACCTCGGCGGCGGCGCCCGGCTTGCGCGCGTCGCTGCCGTTGAAGATCACGTCCTCCATGCGATCGCCGCGCAGGCTCTTGGCGCTCTGTTCGCCAAGCACCCACGTGATCGCGTCCGCAACGTTGCTCTTGCCGCAGCCGTTGGGACCGACGATCGCGGTCACCCCCTGGTCGAAGGCGAGCTCCGACCGGTCGGAAAACGACTTGAAGCCATGGATCTCGAGGCGTTCTAGGCGCATATCACCTGGTAGAGGGAATCAACCACGCATCTGCTGGGAGGCAGGCGTGCTCAATCTAACAAGGGCCTACCCATAGTGGCAAGGCCAAAGTAACACCACAATATTTGGGGCTGGGGCCCCAAGAGGCGGGTTGGTGTTACCGCTGCGCGCGAGTCGACGTTCCGCCGAGGCGCATCAGCGCCTCCGCTTCCGGGAACAGGGTGAGCGCGAACTGCAGCTGCGGATCCACCTTTGAGAGGTTCCGGCGCGCGCTCTCCACCCCGAACAAATCCAGGTCGATCTCGAATCGAAGCATGGCGCGGATGAACGGCTGCTCCTGCCGCCATGCGGTCTCGTCGACGCGCAGCCCCGTCTCCTGCACGAGCTGCTTGAACTCGGCCACCATCGCGTCGGTGATCTCGTAGTCGTCCCCGAGCTCGCGGGGCGCCGTCGTCGGCTTCTCGGCGATGCGCGTGTCGCCGCGGCGCGTGAAGCGCTGCGCGTAGCTGTCGAACAGGTTGCGCGCGAAGAGCGTGCGGCCGAAGCGGCCCGGGTTGAACCCCTCGAGCGGCCCGTCGAAGCGCCGGTCGGGCTCGACGCCTCCGCCGCTGTACACGCGGCGTCCGGCATCGGTCAGCTTCATGTCTTCCGCCTTGTGCGCGACGTTCGCGTTCTGCTCGCGCAGCGTGTAGGTGAGGTACTCGTCGAAGGTGCCGTCCCACGCACGCTGAATCAGGCGGCCCGACGGCGTGTAGTAGCGCGCGGTGGTCACCGCCACGCCCGCACCCTGGCTGACGCGATACACCGACTGCACGAGCGCCTTGCCGAACGTCGTCTCGCCGACGACGAGCGCGCGGTCGTGGTCCTGCAGCGCGCCCGAGACGATCTCCGACGCGCTCGCGCTGTTGCGGTTGACGAGCGTGATCATCGGCAGGTCGAGGTAGTCGCTCGCCTGCGTGGCGCGGTAGTCCTGATCCGAGTTCGGCACCCGGCCGCGCGTGTAGACGATCAGGTCGCCGCGCGGCAGGAAGCGGTTGGAGATGCGAATGGCCTGGTCCAGCGCGCCGCCCGGGTTGCCGCGCAGGTCCAGCACGAGGCGCCGCATGCCCTTCGAGCCGAGGTCGCGCAGCGCGCGCCCGAGCTCGGCGTCGCTGTTCTCCCCGAACTCCGACAGCAGGACGTACCCCGTCGTGCCGTCGATCATGAACGCGGCGCGGACGGTGGGAATGTGGATCTCGTCGCGCAGGACCTCGAGCGGGATCAGCGTGTCGTAGCCGGCGCGGCGGATCGCGATCCTGACCGGCGTGCCCCGCGGCCCGCGCAGCTTGCGCACCGCCTGATCGCTCGTCCAGCCCTTGGTGTCCTCACCCTCGATCTGGGCGATCACGTCGCCGCGGCGCAGCCCCTTCTGGTAGGCGGGCGACCCTTCGAAGAGCGAAAAGACGGTGATCTCGCCGTCGATGACGTTGATCGAGATGCCGAGGCCGTAATACCGGCCCTCCTGCCGCTCGCGCATCTGCGCGTAGCTGCGCGGATCCATGAAGCTCGAGTGCGGATCGAGCGTCTGGAGCATCCCGGTAATCGCGCTGTAGACCAGCCGGTCCGACTCGGCCTTTCCGACGTAATTGGCCTCGACGGCGCCCAGGGCCGCCGTGAACACCCTGTACTGCTCGGGAACCTGGTCCTGCGCGACCAGCGCACTCCGGCCGAAGAAGCCGCCCAGCAGGGCGCAGAAGGCGACCGCGAAGACGGCCGCCGACACGGACCGGTAGTTGCGCATATGAAGAAACTATAAACGGTTACCTTGACCCCGTCCAGACCCGATTTCTATAATGCTATGAACAATTTAAGGGGAGTTCTCATGTTTGGTTCCATCGGCATGCCGGAGCTGATCATCATCCTGGTGATCGCGCTCATCATCTTCGGGCCGCGCAAGCTCCCCGAGCTCGGCCGTTCGCTCGGCAAGAGCATCGGCGAATTCAAGAAGGCGTCCAACGAGCTGCGGAGCACGCTCGAAGAGGAGATCCGGATCGAGGAACAGCGCGAGCAGCGCAAGGCGACGAAGGCCGAACAGGACTCCGCCATCGCCGCCGCGGTCACGCCGCCCGCCGCCAGCCCGGTGGCGCCTCCGGCCGACGCGCCGGGCCCCATTCCCGCCGACGACACCGTCACGCGCACGACCGGAACCGGCCCGATTGCCTAGCCGCGTCCGGCAGCAATGGCGTTAGTCCCGTTTCCCAAGAAGGCCCCGGAGGCGGTCCCGGACGACGACCTCGATCCGGACCGCGACCCGCTCGATCTCGACGACGACGAGTCCGGCGGCGGCCGGATGTCGTTCCTCGATCACCTCGACGAGCTGCGCCGCCGCATCGTCTACGCCATCGTCTCGGTGCTCGCGGGCTTCGTGATCGCCATTGCCTTCGCCACGCAGATCTTCGACTTCGTGATGGCGCCGATGCAGCAGATGCTGCCCGCGGGGCAGACGCTCGTCTTCACCGAGCCCACCGAAGCGTTCATGCTCTACATCAAGCTCGCGCTGATGGCAGGGCTCATCATCGCGGGGCCGCTCGTCTTCACGCAGGTGTGGCTGTTCATCGCGCCCGGGCTGTACGCACACGAGAAGAAGCTCGCCATTCCCTTCGTGCTGATGTCGACGTTCTGCTTCGCGGCGGGCGCCGCCTTCTCGCACTACGTGGTGTTCCCGATCACGTGGCGGTTCTTCGTCGGCTTCACGAGCGACATCCTCACGTTCATGCCGCGCGTGGAGCCGGCGTTCTCGATCTACCTGCGGCTGATGCTGGCGCTCGGCATCACGTTCCAGCTGCCGACGCTCGTCCTCTTTCTCGCCCGCATGGGGCTCATCACGCCGCGCTTCATGATCCGCAACTTCAAGTACGCGGTGCTCATCATCATCATCGCGTCGGCGGTGCTGTCGCCCGACGGCGGCGGCGTGGGCCTGCTCGCGATGGGCGGACCGGTGATCCTGCTTTATATTTTCAGCATCGGGCTCGCCTGGATGTTCGGGAAGAAGCGAACGCCACTCGAAGACGCATAACAGCACAGGAGAGGCGCGTATGGTCGGTCGGTTCGCGGTCGTCCTGGCCCTGGGTCTCCTCATGCCACCCCTGCAGGCGCTGGCGCAGGTGAATCCGCCGCCGCAGCTGCCGCCGAAGCCCTGGCCGGCGGCGCCGCGCCTGGCCGACGGCACGCCAAACCTCGGCGCGACGGAGCCGAACAAGGGCTACTGGCACCTCGCGCAGTTCGCCAACTACGGACGGATCCTGCGCTCGCACAAGGAGATTCCGTACCAGCCGTGGGCGCGCGCGCTCGCCGCCGAGCGCCTCGCCGACCAGTCCAGGTGGGACCCGCACGGCTACTGCATGCCGCCGTCGGGACCGCGCATGATGACGACGCCGTTCCCGATGGAGATCATCCAGATTCCCGAGCAGAAGCGAATCCTGATGATCTACGAAGGCGGCGGTCACCTGTGGCGCATCATCTACATGGACGGCCGGCCGCATCCCGAGCGCGACGCGCTCGCCCAGAGCTACAAGGGACACTCCGTGGGCCGCTGGGACGGCGACACGCTGGTGGTGGACGTGGTCGGCTTCAACGAAGGCAACTGGCTCGACATGGCGGGCAACCCGCACACGGACCAGCTGCACGTGATCGAACGCTTCACGCGGAAGGACTTATATACGCTGGGCTACGAGGCGACGATCGACGACCCGGGCGCCTACACGGAACCGTGGACGATCGGCTTCGACATCGTCTGGAACGAGAAGGGCGAGATCCAGGAGTACATCTGCCACGAGAACAGCGTCTGGATGCGCAAGATCTTCCGGGACGTGCAGAACTCGATCGACGCCCAGCGGGCGCCGCGCGATCGCTAGAGCGGTTTCTGAAACGTCGTAGTGTCCGGCTTTAGCCGGACCAAGTTGATCGGCACCGCCGTGTGTGGTCCGGCTAAAGCCGGACACTACGAAGAAGTCGAAACCGCGCTAATACGATTTCGCGAACCAGGCGTGCACGGTGGCGGCGCCGCCGCACCTGATGCACGCCTTGCCCGTCGCGGGCTCGCTCCCGAACGGGATGTTGCGGATCGTCGCCTGCGTCTCCGTCTTGATGGCGGCCTCGCAGGCCGCCGACCCGCACCACGGCGAGATCACGAACCCCGGACGCCCGTCCATGATCTGCGTGAACTCGTCGTACGAGTCGGTGCGCGACGTGTGCTCCTGCCGGAACTGCGCGGCGCGGTCGAAGAGCGACTGCTGAATCGCCGCGAGCAGCTGCTCGACGTGCCCGGCGAGCCCCTCCATCGGGACGAACGACTTCTCGCGCGTGTCGCGCCTGGCGAGCACGACCTGCGACTTCTCCAGGTCCTTCGGGCCGATCTCGAGACGCAGCGGGACCCCGCGCAGCTCCCACTCGTTGAACTTCCAGCCCGGCGTCTGTGAGTCGCGGTCGTCGATGTGCACGCGGATGCCGCGCGCCACGAGCGCATCGCGGAGCTGCTGCGCCTTCGGCAGCACGGTCTCCCGCCAGTTGCCGCGCGGAATCGGCACCATCACCACCTGGTACGGCGCGACCTTCGGCGGCAGGATCAGCCCGCCGTCGTCTCCGTGCGTCATGATGACGCCGCCGATCATGCGGGTGGAGACGCCCCAGGACGTCGTATGGACGTACTGGACGGACTTGTCGCGGGCCTGGAACTTGATCTCGTAGCTCTTCGAGAAGTTCTGCCCGAGGTTGTGCGACGTGCCGGCCTGCAGCGCGCGGCCGTCGCGCATCAGCGCCTCGATCGAGTACGTCTTCACCGCGCCGGCGAACTTCTCGCTCTCCGTCTTCTCGCCGTCCATCACGGGCATGGCGAGGTCGTTCTCGGCGAAATCCTTGTACACGCCCAGCATGCGCAGCGTCTCCTCCTGCGCTTCCTCGGCGGTCTCGTGGGCGGTGTGCCCTTCCTGCCAGAGGAACTCCGTGGTGCGCAGGAACAGCCGCGTCACCTTCTCCCAGCGGACGACGTTCGCCCACTGGTTGATCAGGATCGGCAGATCGCGCCACGACTGCACCCACTTGGCGTACATCGTCCCGATGATCGTTTCCGAGGTCGGGCGGATGACCAGGCGCTCCTCGAGCTCCTCGTTGCCGCCCTGCGTCACCCAGGCGACCTGCGGTGCGAACCCTTCCACGTGCTCGGCCTCGCGCATGAGCAGGCTCTCGGGGATGAACAGCGGGAAGTACGCGTTCACGTGGCCGGTCGCCTTGAAGCGGCGGTCGAGCCCCTGCTGCATCAGCTCCCAGATGGCGTAGCCGTAGGGGCGGATGACCATGCAGCCCTTGACCGGCGAGTAGTCGGCAAGCTCCGCGCGGCGGACAACGTCGATGTACCAGCGGCCGAAGTCCTGCGACTGCGGCGTGATCTCGGTTGGAAGGTCGGGAATCTCTGTGGACATTAGTCAAAGCCCAGATCCCAATGACCAAATCCCAAGTCCCATCACTCGTCGGATTGGGGTTTGGGATTTGGGATTCGGGATTTATCAGGTGCGAAGCACGTCGGAGATGCGTCTGGTCCAGTGTAGATCGTCGCGCGCGGGGAAATCGGCGCGAAAGTGGCCGCCGCGGCTCTCCTCGCGGCGCAGCGCCGCGCGCGCCAGCAGCAGCCCGACGGTGACCAGGCTGTCGAT
>Ga0194131_10007749_pt1 | contig 14316 bp, 28 predicted proteins | sample TA2KigO120mmetaG_FD_148631 | JGI IMG/M metagenome (GOLD analysis project Ga0194131, IMG submission 148631) | Freshwater microbial communities from Lake Tanganyika, Tanzania - TA2015053 Kigoma Offshore 120m | ecosystem: Environmental > Aquatic > Freshwater > Lake | place: Tanzania: Lake... | reverse complement strand
GAACAGCATCGGCGCCAAAGAGCGGCGCATATGCCACTCGACATAGTAAGCGAGCATGCAAAGGAACACATGGGCTTTGACGCGGCCTTCTTGATGATGGAAGATCGGGCGAACCTTCAGGTCGACAGTCTGGTCGGCCGAAAGGGCGGCGGAAGGCAAGTTGGTGCGAATCACGTAGATGCCATCCAAGGCCGCTTCCTTTTCGATGCTGGCCGGCTTAGGTTCCCAGCCGAACCCCTTGTCTTTTGTTCGCCGATTTTCTGATAGACCCCGGCGGCGGCTGGAAGCGAGCCGAGCAGGGCGAGGGCGGAAATGACGAATCGCATAGTATGGAATCTCCTGGTCGATAGGGTTGAGTCGTTGTCCCCTAGCCACCTAGAGTGAAGATTCGCCGGCGGATCGATCACCGATTTGCGATTTCTTTTGAAGGGGCAGCAATGCGGGCGTAAGAAAACGAATGCGGCACACCGGTAAGACCGGTGTGCCGCCTGAGTGTTACTTCGGAGCTTAAAGACGCCGCTGAATCAGACGCGCCGCTTCTTAGGCGGCCGGCATCCGTTGTGCGGGATCGGCGTGACGTCCTTGATATTCTTCACTTCGATACCCGCGCTCGACAGCGCGCGGACGGCCGATTCGCGGCCTGCGCCGGGACCGGACACGCGCACTTCGACCGTGCGCAGACCGGCTTCCTTGGCCTTGTTGGCCGCCGTCAGCGACGCCTGCTGCGCGGCGAAGGGAGTTCCCTTTCGCGAGCCGCGGAACCCGAGCGAGCCCGAGCTCGACCAGGACAGCGCGTTGCCCATCGGATCGGAGAACGTAATGATCGTGTTGTTGAACGTCGCCTGCACATGGCAGACTCCGATCGGTACGTGCTTCTTTTCCTTCTTCTTGAAATTCTTCTTCTTCGCGGTTTTGGCGGGTGCTTGGGCCATGTCTTAGTGAATCCTTGAACGGGCGTTACTTCACGCCGGCTTTCTTCTTGTTGGCGACCGTGCCCTTGCGCGGTCCCTTGCGGGTGCGGGAGTTGGTGTGCGTGCGCTGTCCGCGGACCGGCAGCCCGCGGCGATGACGCAAGCCGCGGTAGGCGCCCATTTCCATCAGGCGCTTGATGTTCAGTGAGGTCTCCTTGCGGAGATCGCCTTCCACCGAACCCTCGTTTTCAATCAGCGTACGGATCTTGTTGACTTCTTCTTCGGTCAAATCGCCGATCTTCTTGTTTTCATCGACGCCGCAGCGATAGAGAATCGACTTCGCGCGCGTGCGGCCAATGCCATAGATGTAGGTCAATCCAATTTCCGCCCGCTTGCGGACAGGCAGATCGACGCCGGAGATACGTGCCATGTTTCTTAGTCCTTATCCTGAATTCGTTTCCGCCGGTTATCCCTGGCGCTGCTTGTGCTTGGGGTTGACGCAAATCACGCGCACAACACCCATGCGGTGGACAATCTTGCACTTGTCGCAAATTTTTTTGACCGATGCCCGAACTTTCATGATTTCCTCGTTTTCCTACTTCTTGAGACCGACTATGCGCCCGCGCGTGGGATCCTGGTCCGCAACCGCTACGAGCACCATATCACCGGGCCTCACTCTGACAAAATTCGATTCCTTGGCCGATCCCATGTGGGCCAGCATCTGCCTGTGGCTGCCGGCGAGTTCGACTCGCACGATCGCCTGCGGCAACAACTCCAAAACTTTCGCTTCCACCGGGTCTGTGCTTGCACTCATTGTTCATGGCCGTGTCAGCACCCAGGGGCCATCCTTGGTGACAGCCACGCAATGTTCAAAATGCGCCGATATCGAACCGTCCTGGCTGACGGCGGTCCATTTATCGGAAAGTACTTTCGAGGCCGCCTTGCCGAAGTTCACCATCGGCTCAATGGCCAGCACCATGCCTTCTTTCAGGCGCGGGTTTTCGTTGTTGCGGTCGACGTAGTTGGGGACCTGCGGCCCTTCGTGCAGATTCGTCCCGATGCCATGCCCGACAAACTCGCGCACGATGGAGAATCCGTTCGACTCGACGTGCTTCTGCACCGTCGAGCAGATGTCGAAGAGGCGGTTGCCTTCGCGAACTTTGTCGATCGCCATTTCCAAAGAATCTTGTGTTACCTGCAGCAGTTTGCGCAGCGAGTTGTTGATCTCGCCGATACCGACCGTGATGGCGGAGTCGCCATAGTAGCCTTCAAGCTGCACGCCGGTGTCGATCGAAATCACATCGCCCTTTTTGAGCTGAATGCGGGTGGAAGGCATGCCGTGCACGATCTGATCGTTGACCGAGGTGCACAGCGCATAGGGATAGCGGGTTCCCGATGCGGCCGAGAAATAGCCCTTGAACGCGGGACGCGCGCCGGCGTCGGCGATCATTTTGATCGCTGCGTTTTCCAGGTCCATTGTTGTGACGCCTTCGGTCGCCATTTCTCCCAGATTCTTCAGCACTTGATACACCAATAATCCGCTGCGCCGCATCTTCTGCAACTCGGCTGGACTCTTCCGGATGATCATCGTGCCGACGTACTTCCTATTCCCTTCTTCAGCTTTCCACCGATCCGTTCCAGGCGGGTGACGATGCGATCGGCCACGCCCTCGGGATCCAACTCACCGCAATCGATCGCCTCTACCTGAATCTCGAACCTCTTCAACGTTTCCGCGACGGGCCACGTTTGCGATTGGTAGGTTTGCAACCGCTGCAGGACCACCTCTTCTTTATCGTCTTCTCTGGTCGTTAGCGCCGCCCCATCGTGGTCGCATCGACCGGGGTTTTGCGGAGGATTGGAATCGATTTGGTAGATAGCGCCGCAGGTTGGGCAAGTCCGCCGGCCGGTGAGCCGGCGTAAAATCTCATTGTACTCCACCCAAAGGTGGACCAGCACCGGGCGGAACTCGCGGCCCTGAAACCACGTGGCCAGCCCTTCCGCTTGCGGAATCGTTCGCGGAAATCCGTCGAGCAGGAAACCGCTGGCGCAATCGGGCCACCCGAGGCGGTCCCAAACCATGCGGCTCACCAGATCGTCGGGCGCCAGTTGGCCGGAGGCGAGTATCGACTGCATCTCCAGACCGAGCGGCGTTTTCCGCGCGATCTGCTCCCGCAGCAGGTCACCCGTGGCCAGATGCGGCCAGCCGGTAAGCTTGGTAAGCATCTTGCCCGTAGTTCCCTTGCCGGAACCCGGAGCGCCGAACAGCATTACCGCCAGGGGTCGCTGGGGAGCAGATTTGCTGGCGGTATCGGCGTTAGTTGTTGTCAAAGATCAGAACGTCCCTGGTAAGGAATGTCAGACGGAGCTGCGGCGGCCGCGGATACGGCCCGCGCGCGGGGTAAATCCTTCGTAATGGCGCATGATCAACTGGGCTTCGATCTGGTTGACCGTATCCATGGCCACGCCGACGACAATCAGCAGGCTGGTGCCGCCGAAGTAGAAGTTGACGTTGAGGCCGTCGAGGATAAAGCGCGGAAAGTTGGCGTCGATCCAGTTGCCCATCAGCGGCAGATGCTGGAGCTTGATACCGGAGATCATGATCTCCGGCAGCAAGCAGAGCACCGCAAGGTACAGGCCGCCAACGACGGTGATCTTGGTCAGCACCTTGTTCATGTACTCGGCGGTGTTCTTGCCCGGACGGATGCCGGGAATGAATCCGCCGTACTTGCGCATGTTGTCCGCCGCTTCATTCGGGTTGAAGATGATCGACACGTAGAAGAAACAGAAGAAGATGATCAGCGCGATGAACAGGACGATGTAGAGCGGCTCGGAGTGCTGAATCGAACGCAGCATCGCCGACAGATACGGATTGTCCCGGACCCAGGCGATCTGCGTCGCCGTTTGCGGGAACGTCAGGAGCGAGCTGGCGAAGATGACCGGGATAACGCCGCCGGCGTTCACCTTCATTGGAAGGTGCGTCGACTGCCCGCCCATCATCTTGCGTCCCACCACGCGCTTGGCGTACTGCACCGGGATGCGCCGCTCGCCGCGTTCAACGAGAACGATCAACCCGACGACGAAGACCATGACCGCGAGGATGATCAGCACTTGCAGCATGTTCCACTCGCGTGTCAGAAACGCCTTCTGATAGATGTTGTAGATCGCCGAAGGCAGGCCAACCACGATGCCGGTGAAGATGATCAGCGACATGCCGTTGCCGATGCCGCGTTCGGTGATCTGCTCACCGAGCCACATGATGAACGCCGTTCCGGTGGTGAGCGAAATCATCGTGATGAAGATGAAGCCCCAGCCCGGATTCACAACGAAGTTACCCTGCGCCTGCAGCGACTGGGCGATGATAAACGACTGCACCAGCGCCAGAATGACAGTCAGGTAGCGCGTGTACTGCGTGATTTTGCGCCTGCCGATCTCACCTTCCTTCTGGAGCTTTTCGAGCGTCGGCACCATAATTGTCATCAACTGCAGGATGATCGAGCTGGTGATATAAGGCATGATGCCGAGCGCAAAGACCGTCAGCCGGCGGAACATGCCGCCGCTGAACAGATCGAAGAACCCGAGCAACGTTCCCTGATTCTGTTTGAAAAACTCTTCTAGCCGTTCGGCGTCGATACCGGGGGTCGGAATGTGTCCGCCCAACCGGTAGATCGCCAGAAGGCCGAGCGTGAAGAGAATCCGGTTCCGGAGATCCGGAATCCGGAACGCATTCGCCACTGCTTCGAAAAACTTCATGCCGATCCTTTCCGAGGGGAGGCTAGTTCGCCGCCGCCGGCTTGGCTTCGATCACGATCGCCTTGCCGCCGGCCTTTTCAATCTTCTCTTTGGCCGAGGCCGAAAAACTGGCCGCGGTGACGGTAATCGCGCGGGTCAGGTCGCCCTGTCCCAGCACCTTCAAACCGTCGAGCAACTTCTTGACGACGCCCGACTTCTTGAGCGACTTCGCGTCGAATTCGTTGCCTTCCAGTTCGTTCAGCGTCGCCACGTTGACGACTGCGTATTCGATCTTGAAGGGAGCGTTCGAAAAGCCGCGCTTCGGCAGGCGGCGGTGCAGCGGCATCTGGCCGCCTTCGAAACCGCGCATGCGCGAATAACCCGAGATCGACTTGGCGCCCTTGGCGCCGCGGCCGGAGTACTTGCCGCGGCCGGTGCCCATACCTTGGCCGAGCCGCCGCTTTTTCTTTACCTGGCCCGCCGGGGCCTTGATGGAACTGAGATTCATTGCCGTTTCCTTGGATTACTCGACAATCCGGAGCAGATGGGGGACCTTCAACACCATGCCGCGAAAGGACGGTGTATCGGGGCGCTCGACGATGCGGTTGAGCTTGCGCAGGCCGAGGCTCCGCACGATGACCTTGTGGGTTTCGGGGGTGCAGATCGGGCTGCGGTAGAGCTGGATTTTGATTTTCTTGTCGGCCATTGGAATACTCCTACATCTTCTCGATTGCGATGCCGCGCATATCGGCGACGGCCGTTTTGTCGCGCAGTAGTTCGAGAGCCGCGATGGTCGCCTTCACAACGTTATGCGGGTTGTGGGTGCCCAGCGACTTGGTCAGCACATTCGGAATGCCGACCGCTTCAATCACGGCGCGAACCGGACCGCCGGCGATCACACCGGTACCCTGCGGAGCGGGCTTCAACAGCACGCGTCCCGCACCGAAACGGCCCGTCACCGGGTGCGGAATCGTCGTTTCGAGCACGTTGATCTTGCGGAGATTCTTCTTCGCCGCTTCGATCCCCTTCTTAATGGCCGCCGGAACTTCCTTCGCCTTGCCGGTGCCGTAGCCGACCGTTTTGGCCTGCGGGTCGCCGATCACAACCAGCGCCGAGAAGCTGAGGTTCTTGCCGCCCTTGACAACCTTGGTCACGCGATTGATGGAAACCACCTGCTCCTTGAGCCCCGAGGTTGCTTCCGCGCGCCTGTTACGTTCATTTGCCATGTGTGCTAAATCCTCTTAGAATTCCAACCCGGCTTCGCGCGCCGCCTCGGCCAGCGCTTTGATACGGCCGTGATAGAGGAATCCGCCGCGGTCGAACACAACCGCCTTGATTCCCTTTTCCTTGGCGCGTCCGGCGACCAGTTCGCCGATCGCTTTCGCGCCAGCGACGTTACCGCCGTTGGCCGCGCCTTTTTCCGCCGACGAGGCCGCCACCAGGGTCGTACCCGTACGGTCGTCGATAACCTGCGCGTAGATATGCTTGATCGAGCGGAACACGGCCAGACGGGGCCGGGCCGCGGTTCCGGTGAGCTTCTTACGGATCCGGGTGTGAATCCGGCGCCGGACTTCGTCGCGATTGACTTTGCTAACCATGTCTTATTTGCCCTTTCCGCCCGCACCGGACTTGCCGGCCTTCTTGCGGAGCACTTCGCCCGTATAGCGAACACCCTTGTTCTTGTATGGGTCCGGCTTGCGGAGCCCGCGGATGTTGGCCGCCAACTGGCCCAGCACCTGCTTATCGTGCCCGGTGAGAATGATGTGCGTGTTCTTGTCGATCTTGGCTTCAACGCCCGCCGGCAGCAGCACTTCAATCGGGTGCGAATAGCCAAGCGTAAAGTGGATGATGTCCTTGCCCCTGGTTTCGGCGCGGAAGCCGACGCCGACGATATCGAGCTCGCGCGTGAATCCGACCGACACGCCCGTGATGGCGTTGAAGGCCAGCGCCCGGGTCAGTCCGTGCACGGCGCGGTAGCTATCGTTTGCGCGTTTGACATCGACGATGTTGCCGTTTTGTTCGATGGTGATGCCCTGCGGAACCGGCACCGTCAGTTTGCCCTTGGGGCCTTCGACATGAAGGTCGCCGTCGAGCTTGATCTTGACGCCCGCCGGCAGCGGGATCGGTTTTTTTCCAATACGTGACATTTGATTTTGTTCCTTGCGGTTCTTGCTACGCGGGCTCGTCGCCGAACCCGGCTTCGCCGTTTAGAGCGTGATGACTACCAAACCGTGCACAGCAGCTCGCCGCCGACGCCTTCCTTTCGCGCCGTTCGCCCGGTCATGACGCCTTTCGGCGTCGTCAGAATGTTGATGCCCATCCCGCCGAGCACACGCGGAATTTCCTTGCTGCCGCAGTACATGCGGCGGCCCGGCTTCGAGGCGCGTTCCATGTGATTGATCACGGGCTCGTTGGAGGGGTTGTACTTCAGATAAATCTTGATGACGCGCTTCGAACCTTCGTCGCCCTGTTTGTAGTTGAGGATATAGCCCTCTTCCTTCAGGATGCGCGCGATTTCGAGCTTCAGCTTCGACCCGGGCACGTCCACTTTGGCGTGGCGCGCCTGCATGGCGTTCCGAATCCGGGTAAGCATGTCGGCGATGGGATCGCTAACCATTCTCGATATTCCTTCCTTCGTGACTTCTCGTTCTTACCAGCTTGCCTTGATCACGCCCGGGATCTCACCGGCGAGCGCGAGTTTGCGGAAACAGATACGGCACAGGCCGAATTTGCGGATGTAGGCGCGGGGACGGCCGCACCGGAAGCAGCGGTTACGGTGGCGGACGCCGAGCTTCGCCGTCTTTTTCTGCTTATGCTCCTTGAGCTTCAGGTCCTTCGCGATTTTGGCGGTGGTGGCCATTCGATCTCAATTCCTCTCTTACTGCTGCTTGCCGGCAAACGGCATGCCCATGTGCTTCAGCAGCGCCAAACCCTCGGCGTCGGTACGCGCGGTGGTGGTGATGCAAATGTTGAGGCCCTTGGTCTTTTCGACCTTGTTGTAGTCGATCTCGGGGAAGATCAACTGATCCTTCAGCCCGAGCGTGTAGTTGCCGCGGCCGTCGAAGGATTTCGACGACACGCCGCGGAAGTCGCGGACGCGCGGCAGCGAGATGTTCACAAGGCGGTCGAGAAACTCGAACATGCGCTCGCCTCGCAGCGTGACCATGCAGCCGATCGGCATGTTTTCGCGCAGCTTGAATGCCGCGATCGATTTCTTCGCCTTGCAGATGACCGGGCGCTGCCCGGCGATCTGCGTCAATTCGTTCACGGCGCCGTCCATCAGCTTCGGGTTGCCCGTCGCTTCGCCCAGGCCGATGTTCAACGAGATCTTTTCGATCTTCGGAACGGCGTTGATGTTGGAGTAGCCGAACTCCTTCATCAAGGCCGGCATGACGTTTTTGGTGTAGTGTTCGCGGAGTCTTGCCATAGGTATTCCTTACTTCTTGCCGGCGAGCGTTTCGCCGGTCTTGCGGGCGATCCGGACCTTGCGGGCGCCGTCGCCTTCGCCTTCGATCTTGTAGCCGATACGGCTGGCCTTCCCATTGCCGGTGACGATCATGACGTTGGAAACGTGGATCGGCGATTCCTTCTCGGCGATGCCGCCCTTGATCTGCTTGGCCGGATTGGCCTTGGTGTGCCGCTGGACCATGCGCACGCCCTCGACCAGAACGCGGTTCTTGTCGTTTTGCACTTCGAGCACACGCCCGGTCTTGCCCTTGTCGGAGCCGGTGATCACCTTGACGGTGTCGCCCTTGCGGAGTTTAATCGTTCCCATTTAGATAACCTCAGGCGCGAGCGAAACAATCTTCATGAACCGCTTGTCGCGCAATTCGCGGGCCACCGGACCGAACACGCGCGTGCCGATGGGCTCGCCCAGTTCGTTGATCAACACGGCGGCATTAGTGTCGAAGCGGATATAGGTTCCGTCCTTGCGGCGGGTTTCCTTACGCATGCGCACGATCACGCAGCGGACAACCTTGCCCTTCTTTACCGTTCCATCCGGGGCGGCTTCCTTGACCGACGCCGTGATGACGTCGCCGAGGCCGGCGCGCAACCCGAGATCGCCGCCGCGCGGCGAAATGCACTGCAGCTTGCGAGCGCCGCTGTTGTCGGCTACCTCGAGGATTGTTCTCATCCCAATCATGACTGGTTCTCCTTATGCCCCGTGCTCGGCGACCTGAACGGCGGCGCGAACGACTTCGGCCAGCGCCCAGCGCTTCAGTTTCGATAGCGGACGGTGCTCGACGATGCGCACCAGATCGCCCACTTTGGCCAGTCCGGTCTCGTCGTGCGCGTAAAACTTCTTGCGCTTCTTCACGATCCGGCGGTACAGCGGATGCGCCACGCGGCGGGAGACTTCGACGACGATCGTCTTCGCCATCTTGGTCGATACCACTTGGCCGACCTTCTCCTGCCCTTTCGCTTTGGTTTGTTCAGCCATGGGTTACTTCGCCCTCTCGCGCAGCACGCTCAGAATCCGCGCGCGGTCTTTCTTCATCTCGCGGTACTTCTTCAGGCCGTCGGTCTGGCCCAGCGACATCTGGAACTTGATGCGAAACATCGATTCGTGCATATCGGTGGCGTCCCTTTCCAGGACCGCCGTGTCTTTCTCTCGGATCTTATCCACGTTCATGGTCGTTTCTCTCTTATGCCTGATCGTGACGGGAAACCATCTTGGTCTTGAGCGGAAGTTTTTGCGCGGCCAAGCGGAACGCCTCGGCGGCGACCTCGGGAGCGACGCCTTCCATCTCAAACAGAATCTTGCCCGGACGGATCACGGCGACCCAGAACTCCGGCGCGCCCTTGCCCTTCCCCATACGGGTTTCGGCCGGCTTCTTCGATACCGGCTTATCCGGGAAAATGCGGATCCAGACCTTGCCGCCGCGCTTGATGTGGCGGGTCATGGCGATACGGGCCGCTTCGATCTGGCGGTTGGTGATCCAGCCGCAGACCATCGCCTTCAAGCCGTAGTCGCCAAAACTGATCGAACTGCCCCGCCACGCCGCGCCGGTCATACGGCCGCGCTGCTGTTTGCGGTACTTTACCTTCATCGGCATCAACATAGGCGATTACTCCTTGTTCTCCGCGGCGCTTTCGGAGACCGCGCCTTCGGGACCATCTGCTTTCCAAGTCGGCTGCACCGGCTGCGCCAGCGGGGGCGCAATCGGACGCGAACCGGACGCGCCTTCGGCCTGCGGCGGGATGGGCTGCAAGGGCGGACCACCACGGTCGCCGCCACGGTCCCCACCTCGGTCGCCGCGGCGTTCGCGGCGCTCGCCGCCTTCGCCACGATCGCGGCGCGGGGCGCGGCGCGGTTCGGGTTCGTTGCCCATCTTGCGGAAGTCGCCGAGGATCTCACCCTTGTAAATCCACACCTTGACGCCGATGACGCCGTAGGTAGTCTGCGCTTCGCTGAAGCCGTAGTCGATGTCGGCGCGCAGCGTGTGCAGCGGCAACTGGCCATCGAGATACCACTCCGAACGCGCGATTTCGGCGCCGTTCAGACGGCCGGAAACACGGACCTTGATTCCCTTGCAACCCAGCCGTTTAGCCGAATCGACCGACTTGCGCATCGCACGGCGGAACGCCACGCGCTTTTCTAGCTGCATCGCGATCGACTCACTCACCAGCCGCGCGTCGACGTCGGGTTTGGAGACTTCCTGAATGTCGATGAAAACTTCGCGCTTGGTGCGCTTGGCCAGCTCGCTCTTGAGCTTTTCAATCTCGGCGCCCTTGCGTCCGATGATGATGCCGGGGCGCGAGGTGCGGATCGTGATACAGAGCTTGTTGCCGGGGCGGTCGACTTCGACCGAGCTCACGCCGGCGGCCTTCAGCCGCGAACGGAGTTCGTCCTTCAGGTCGAGATCTTCCTCGAGCAGCCGGGCGTAGTCCTGCTTGGCGAACCACCGCGACCGCCAGGTCTTGGTGACTCCGAGCCGGAATCCATAAGGATGTGTTTTCTGACCCATGTTTATCCTTTGTTCTTCTCGTCAACCGCGACAACGATATGGCTGATGCGGCGCTGGTAGCGGTAGGCGCGGCCCATCGGCGCCGGGCGCAAACGCTTCATGCGCGGCCCTTCGTTGACGTAGGCTTCGCTCACCACGAGCGCGTCGACATCGACCTGGTCGTTCTTGTTCTCGGCGTTGGCGATGGCCGAACGCAGCACTTTCTCGACGGTCGGAGCGATCTTCTTGTTGGTGGAGCGCAAAATGTTGATCGCGTCGCCGGCCTTCGCCCCGCGGATGAGATCCACGACCAGGCGCGCCTTCTGCGGCGAAATCCGTACAAATCTTGCTTCGGCTCTTGCTTGCATGTCCGTAATCCTTTCGCTCAGCCGGCCTTGGCGGTCTTCTCGGTTTTGGCCACGTGACCCTTGAAGGTCCGTGTCGGCGAGAACTCGCCGAGCTTGTGGCCAACCATGTTTTCGGTCACGTAAACCGGGATGAATTTCTTGCCGTTGTGCACCGCGAAGGTGTGCCCGATGAAGTTGGGCAGAATGGTGGAACGGCGCGACCAGGTCTTGACGACCTTCTTGTCATTGGCGCTGTTCAGCTTCTCCACCTTCGCCAGAAGGTGGTCATCGGTGAACGGTCCCTTTTTTAACGATCGACCCATTGTTTCCTGTCCTCTTCCTTACTTGCCGCGGCGCGTGACAATCTGGTTGTCGGTGCGCTTGTTGTTCCGCGTCTTAAAGCCGCGCGTGGGCTGGCCCCAGGGGGTGACCGGGTGACGGCCGCCCGAAGTACGGCCTTCGCCGCCGCCATGCGGATGGTCGACCGGGTTCATCGTTACACCGCGATTGTGCGGCGTGCGGCCCTTCCAGCGCGTGCGTCCGGCTTTGCCCGACGTTTCGTTTTCGTGTTCGGTGTTGCCCACTTGGCCGACCGTCGCCATGCAGCGCACGTCGATCTTGCGGACTTCGCCCGAAGGCAGCTTCAGGAGCGCCGTGTCGCCTTCGCGCGAGACCAACTGGGCCTGCGCGCCGGCCGAACGGGCCATCTGCGCGCCCTTGCCGGGGCGCAGTTCGATGTTGTGAACAACGGTACCGGCGGGGATATTCTTAAGCGGCAGCGCGTTGCCCGGCAGAATGTCGGCCGTCGGACCGCTCATCACCGTCGCGCCGACGTTCAATCCAACAGGAGCGATGATGTAGCGCTTTTCGCCGTCGACATAGTGCAGCAGCGCGATACGCGCCGAACGGCCCGGATCGTATTCGATCGCGGCGACCTTGGCCGGAACGCCGGCCTTGTCGCGCTTGAAGTCGATCAGGCGCATCAACTGTTTGTGCCCGCCGCCGATGAAGCGGCTCGTCACGCGGCCCGTCGAGTTGCGGCCGCCCGACTTGCGCCGGCCTACCGTCAACGACTTCTCGGGCGTTTCCTTGGTGATCTCGTCCCGCGTCAGCGTCGTCATGTAACGGCGGCTGGGTGTATACGGGCGGTATGTTTTCACTGGCATGGTGCGATTCCTTGTTCCCGGCGGTTTAGAGCTCGGCGTACTCCGGCATCTTTTCGCCCGACTTCAGTCTGACGTAGGCCTTCTTCCAGTCGGAGCGGTAACCGGCGAAGCGCCCGCGGCGGCGGAGCTTGCCTTCGTTGTTCATCACGCGCACGGCGTCGACTTTCACTTTGAAAAGTTTCTCGACAGCGGCCTTGATGTGAATCTTGTTGGCGTCCGGGTTGACTTCGAAGCAAAGCGTGTTTTCGCTTTCTTTCTTGGTCAGTCCCTTTTCGGTCACTACAGGGCGGCAGATTGTTTCGTAGATCGTCATTAGGCGAGGCCCTCGGAGAGTCGTTTCGCGGCCGCTTCGCTGATTAGAATCTGCTTGGCGTCGAGCAGGTGATACGGGTTCACTTCGTGCGAATTCAGCAGCGTCAACCCGGCGACGTTGCGCGCGCCGAGCAACAGATTGCGGTCACCGGTGTTGTCGATGACAAGCACCTTGTTGGGCGATTCGAGGCGCTTGAGAGCGCCCGCGAACGTCTTGGTCTTGTGATCGGCCAGCGAGAGGTTGCTGACAATCTTGACCGCGCCGTCGTTCAACTTGGCGGTCAGGGCCGAGCGCAGCGCGCCGACCAGCATCTTCTTCGGCAGCGAGTAGCTGTAGTCGCGCGGTTGCGGACCGTGCGTGGTGCCGCCGTGGCGCCACAGCGGGCTGCGGATCGAACCCATACGGGCGCGGCCGGTGCCCTTTTGCTTCCACAGTTTCTTGCCCGATCCGGCCACTTCATGCCGGGTCTTGGTCTTGGCCGTTCCGCGGCGGAGACCCGCCAGGTAGTTGCGGACGGCTTCATACAGCAGCGCCTGGTTGACTTCCGCGCCGAACACGGCTTCGGAGAGCTCGACCGAGCCCACTTTGTTGTTATTCAGATCGATAACGTCGACGGTTGGCATCTTGCGCTCCTCTTAGTGCCCCTTCTTGCTGCGGCGCAGAACGACGTAGCCGCCGTTCGGCCCAGGCACCGCGCCCTTGACCAGGATCAGATTTTCTTCGGTGTCCACCTGAACGATTTCCAGGTTGCGGACGGTGACCTGTGCGTCGCCCATATGACCGGCCATCTTCATGCCGGGGAACACGCGGCTCGGGAAGCTCGACGCGCCGATCGAACCGGGCGCGCGGTGGAACATCGAACCGTGCGAACCGGGACCGCCGCGGAAGTTGTGCCGCTTGATCAAAGAGGCGAAGCCGCGGCCCTTGGAAGTGCCGATGACGTCCACCTTCTCGGCGACCTGAAACTCTTCGGCCAAAACGCGGTCGCCCTGCTTCATATCGCGGGCGTGCGCGCCGAGACGGAGTTCCTTGAGAAACTTGATTCCGTCGGCCGAAGCCTTCTTCAAGTGACCCGCTGCGGGCTTGGAAATGCGCGCCGGTTTCACATATTCCATCAGTCCGAGTTGGACCGCGCTGTATCCGTCGGTGGCCGGTGTCTTGCGCTGCACGACCACACAGGGACCCGCCTTCACCACGGTGACCGGGACTACTTGGCCGTCCGCGTTGAAGATTTGCGTCATCCCGATTTTCTTGCCGAGAATTCCTGGGCTCATATTGCTTTCCTTGACTCCGGGGACTTTGTTTCACCCTGGCAACCGCCGCGGCGCCCTCGCCGCTCGTCATTGCGCATGGGGATTACCCCGATCCAATTTCTTTTCTGCGCCGGCCGCGATTACCGCTTGCCGAACGCCTTGATTTCCACGTCCACGCCGGCCGGCAGATCCAGCTTCATCAGCGCATCGACGGTCTCCTGGGTTGGAGACAAAATATCGAGCAGTCGCTTGTGCGTGCGGACTTCAAACTGCTCGCGCGACTTCTTATCCACGTGGGGCGAGCGGTTCACCGTCACGCGGTTTTTCAAAGTCGGAAGCGGGATCGGTCCGGCGACCTGCGCGCCGCTGCGCTTGGCCGTCGCCACGATTTCCGCCGTCGATTGGTCGAGCACGCGGTGGTCGTAAGCCTTCAGCCGGATTCGGATGGTTTCACGTAAGGACATGTTCTGGTTCTTTCAACGAAACGAGGGGACTGGATCACAGTCCCTTCGCGTTAGTTTCTTATCCAACAATCTCCGCCACGGTGCCGGCGCCGACGGTACGGCCGCCTTCGCGAATCGCGAAGCGCAAGCCCTTGTCCATGGCGACGGGCGTGATCAGTTCGATCTCCATCTGGATGTTATCGCCC
>Ga0194131_10007742_pt1 | contig 14322 bp, 9 predicted proteins | sample TA2KigO120mmetaG_FD_148631 | JGI IMG/M metagenome (GOLD analysis project Ga0194131, IMG submission 148631) | Freshwater microbial communities from Lake Tanganyika, Tanzania - TA2015053 Kigoma Offshore 120m | ecosystem: Environmental > Aquatic > Freshwater > Lake | place: Tanzania: Lake... | reverse complement strand
GGTGCGGGGTTGTCGCCATCGCCGTGCGCGCCGGAGACGATCAAGGCGATGTTGATGCCCAGCATCATGAAGTGGAAGGGCAGGATGACCCAACCGCTCTTGGGTTGAAGCGCGTTCTCGCGGACGGATGTGGTGGGAGTGCTGGTTGCGTCCGACATGGGGCCTCCTGGTGGAGGCTCGATACTACGGGCAGGTGCCCCATGCCCCGAGCATGACGCCCAGGTCCGAACCGCCCACCACGCCATCGCCGTCAAGGTCGGCTGCGCAGCCGCCGCAGGATCCCCAGGCTCCAAGCAGCATGCCCAGGTCGCTGCCGTTCACGACACCATCGTTGGTGAGGTCCGCCACACATGACTGCGGCACGCTGGCTGGATCGGCCGGATCGCTGCCGGCGTCGAGCTCGTCCCGGTCGGCGAAACCATCCATGTCCCGGTCGTAACCGAGTCGGATGCCGGTGCCATCGGGCACCGCGGTGAAGGTGATCTCGCTTCCGGGTGCGGCCATCGCGCGCAGTTGGGCCGTGGTCACGGTCTCAGCACTGCGGTCGGACTGCCATTCGGAGGTGCTCAGGAACATCCAGCCCCGCGCTTGCCCGTTGACATTGCCCTTGGCGATCAGGTCGATGCTGCCATTCGTGGCGAGCGTGGCCAGCGTGTCAAGCGTCGAGATCTGCGCGGGTGTTGCGGTCGCGAGCGAGGTGAGCGTGACCTGCTGACCGACTGCGGCGTGGGTATCGGTGGCCAGGCTGAACATGAAGGCTTCGAGGTCCCGCCGCTGCTGCTGTCCAGTGGATCCCGAGGAGAAGCTGAAGACCCCCAGGTTCAGGAAGTTGATCAGTGTGTCGAAGCCGCCATCGTGGGTGAAGCCGAAGCCACGGTTGTTGCTCTGGCTCGTCTTGAGGAAGCCGGCCTTCTCATGCATGTTCTGAAGCTGCGGGATCTTCATGCTCTGCGGCTCCTGCAACAGGTTGGCGCTGATGATCACGCCGAGCCCACCGGTCGGCAGTTGGTGGCAGATGGCACAGTTGGTCGCCGCGCCGTCGACCTGGAGCGTGTTGAAGAGCGTCTGCCCGTTGGCAGGGTTGCCGCTGCCCGCAAGGCTGGTCTTCAGGGAGTTGTCGATGTTGCGGTTGGGGTTGGGCGGGAAGCGCATCGAGGCGACGAACTGCATGAACGATGACAGCTCCGCCTGCGTGAGCTGGGTGTCGTCGCCGATGAGTCCGACGAACGCACCATTGAACTGCGACAAGCCCTCGCGATCGCCGCGCCAGTGCAGGGGTTCCGCCCCCAGGATGCCGACGAGCGTCTGCGTGGTCATCGGACCCTTCATCGGGTGCCAGTTCGCACAGCCGCCCGCGAGGCCGAAGTTGCAGTTCTGGTTGAAGGTCTTGACTGAGCCGTTGGGTTCGCCGAGGTCCCAGCCGAGGAAGTCGAGCTTGCCATCGATGTGGCAGCTGCCGCAGGAGGCCTGGCCGAGGCCGCTCGTTCGATGCGTGTCGTACAGGAACGGCCGGCCGGCGTTGATCTCATCCGGCGTCGAGTCGTGGAAAGCGACGCGCGCAGTCTCGGTGCCGCCGCTCATGCTGACCCGGCTGATCGATCCATCGAACTTGTTCATCACATAGAGCGCACCGCGTGACTCATCGAGCGCAAGTCCCGTGGGGCCTTCGCCGACCTCGATGCGAGCCTGCGGTGCACCCAAGGCATTGATCTGGAGCACATTGTTCGAGCCCATCCCGGCGACCCAGCCCGTCGTGCGTGCGGCGTTCCAGACGATCGCACGCGGATCGCCAATCGACAGGTCGCGCTGGGCCTGCGGCAGCGTGCCGGTGGTGTAGTTCAGGTGCGGATTCAGATCGACGATCGTCGGCGTGGTCGGCGCGGCCGGATCCACGCTCGCCATGCGAACGCGAATGAAGGTGCCCTTCAAGAGCGGCTCGAAGCGGATCTGGTTGGTGGCTTCGGTGCCGACCACCGTGACGCGCCCGGACGGTCCGACATCGAGCGCCATGTTGGTCGTCATCAGGCCCTTGGCGTAGGTGGTCGCGAGCGTCGAGGCGTTGATGATCGCCAGGTCCTGGTCATGGAGTCCCCACGTCACGGAGCTCGTCCAGTTCCCGTTGTTGTCGTCGCGCCAAGTTCCGTCGGCCTGCTTGCGGACGATGAGCCCTGCGCGCGGCGGCGTCGGCAGTCCGGACGCGAGCGGCGGATTGAATCCCGTGCCGGCATTCGGCGGCGGGTTCGGGTCGCCTGCGTAGGGATTGGCGGAACTCGAGACCACGGTCTCGGACAGCAGGGTGGTGGCGTTGCCGCTCTCGAAGATGGCGGCGTAGACCCGCGTGCCATCGGTGGCGAGTGCGCGCGGGTCCTCGCCCTGGATGGCGAGCACGGTGGGCGCGGTGGCCAGGTTGTCCGGGTCAAAGACGCGCACTTCATTGAGCTGGCTCACGCTCACGAACGCGCGCAGGGGGGAGCCCGCGAAGACGACATCGCACGGCTCATCGCCCGTCGAGAGCGTGGCGCGAACGCGGCGCGTCGGCAGGTCGACGATGCTGATCGTGTCCGAGAGATGGTTGACGACCCAGGCCTCGGTGTTGGAGCGGGCCCGGACGCTCACCGGATCCACGCCCACGGGCACGCTGCCGAACCGCAGCGGAGCCGAGCCGGTCACATCGAAGAGTTCAAGAACGCCGTCGGCAAGATTGACCGCCAGCAGCATGCTGCGGTCGGGCGTCAGGTCGATCGGGTGGACATGCGGGGTTTCCCAGTTCCAGAACGATGCGCTCGTTGCACGCTGAGGCGGCTGGCTGCCGGCGCGCTCACGGGTCACGACCTGGTCGATCAGCGCCAGCACTTCTTCGCGGGAGAGGTCGTGCGCCGAACGGACCTTGGCCTGAACCGGTTCGGGGACGAGAACGGCGGTCGAGAGGGCGAGCGCACTACCCGCTGCCACGGCAAGTGCGAGCTTGGGCATGACTTCAAGGTGGCGCGGGTCCGCCAGACTCAAGCGAACGATGACCGGATTTCCTGCGATGACAGCATGTTGCGGTCGAACATCCGTTCTGGGTGGACGGGGGGGCGATCAGGTGTCACTCGAGCCAGCCGTGGCACCAGTCGGAGCGGCGGCCTTCGAGAAGGTGAATGACTTCCCGACATGGTCGACCACGATCGTGTCGCCCTCACCGAACGCGCCCTCGAGGAGCTTGCCAGCCAGCGGGTTCTCGATGCGCTGCTGGATCACGCGCTTGAGCGGACGCGCACCGAAGTGCGGGTCGTAGCCCTCGTTGGCCAGCGCCGCCTGGGCTTGTGGCGTCAGCGTGAGACCGATGCGCAGCGACTCGAGCCGCTTGGCCAGGTTGGCGACCTGGATCTCGACGATGCGGGCGATGTCGGTGCGCTTGAGTTGCTCGAAGATCACCGTCTCGTCGATGCGGTTGATGAGTTCGGGGCGCAGGTGCTTCTTCAGGATCGTGCGCACATGCGCCTCGATGACCTCGTGGCGCTCGCCCTTCTCGGTCATCTCGAGGATCGCCTGCGAGCCAAGGTTGCTTGTCATGACGATGATCGTGTTGCTGAAGTCGACCGTGCGGCCCTGGCCATCGGTCAGGCGGCCGTCGTCGAGCACTTGCAGGAGCACATTGGTCACGTCGGGGTGAGCCTTCTCGAACTCGTCAAAGAGGACGACGCTGTACGGGCGCCGGCGCACGGCCTCGGTGAGGCGGCCGCCTTCCTCATAGCCGACATAGCCGGGGGGCGCGCCGATCAGGCGGGCCACGGAGTGCTGCTCCATGAACTCGCTCATGTCGATGCGGACCATGGCGTCCTCGGTGTTGAAGAGGAGCGCAGCCAACGCCTTGCAGAGTTCGGTCTTGCCGACACCGGTCGGACCGAGGAAGAGGAACGAGCCGATGGGGCGGCTGGCCTCGCCCAGGCCGGCGCGATTGCGGCGCACGGCCCTGGCCACGGCGGTCACGGCCTCGTCCTGACCGACCACGCGGCGGTGGAGTTCACCCTCCAGGTGCATGAGCTTCTCGCGCTCGCTCTCAACCAGGCGCGAGACCGGGATGCCCGTCCAGCGCGCCACGACCGCAGCGATCGCCTCGGGATCGACTTCCTCACGCACGAGCGAGCCGCCCGATGCCATCCGCGAGCGCAGCGTGCGCTCGGTCTCGGCCATGCGCTTCTCGAGCCCGGGGATCTCGCCGTACTGGATGCGCGCCGCATCGTCGAACCGGCCGTTGCGCGTGGCGACCTCGAGTTCCGTGCGCTTGGAATCGATCTCGCGCTTGAGGAGCTTGATCGCGTCCAGTTCCTTCTTCTCGGATTCCCAGCGCGCGGTGAGCGCACGGTTGCGTTCCTGCTCGCTTGCGAGCTCCTGGTCGACCTCGACGATCCGGCGCTTGCTGGCCTCGTCCTTCTCGATGCTGAGTGCGGTCTTTTCGATCTCGAGCTGGGTGATGTGGCGGCGGATCTCGTCGATCTCGACCGGAACGCTGTCCTGCTCGATGCGCAGGCGGCTGGCGGCTTCGTCGAGGAGGTCGATCGCCTTGTCAGGCAGGAACCGGTCGGCGATGTAGCGATGGCTCAGGCTCGCCGCCGTGAGCAGCGCCCCGTCCTGGATGCGCACGCCGTGGTGCGACTCATACTTCTCCTTCAGGCCGCGCAGGATCGCGATCGTGTCCTCGAGCGAAGGCTCGCCCACGAAGACCGGCTGGAAGCGGCGCTCGAAGGCGGGGTCCTTCTCGACATGCTTGCGGTACTCGTTCAGCGTGGTCGCGCCGATGCAGCGCAGTTCACCGCGGGCGAGGGCGGGCTTGAGCAGGTTGCCGGCGCTCGGCGAGCCTTCGGTCTGGCCCGCGCCGACCATGGTGTGGAGTTCGTCGATGAAGAGGATGATGCGGCCCTCGGCGGCGGCGACCTCGCGCAGCACGGCCTTGAGCCGCTCCTCGAACTCGCCGCGGTACTTGGCGCCTGCGAGCAGTGCACCGACATCGAGCGCCATGATGCGCGAACTTCGCATGGACTCCGGGCAGTCGCCGCTGACGATGCGCTGGGCGAGCCCCTCGACGATCGCGGTCTTGCCGACGCCGGGTTCGCCGATGAGGACCGGGTTGTTCTTCGTGCGGCGCGAGAGCACCTGCATGCAGCGGCGCACTTCCTCGTCGCGGCCGATCACCGGATCGAGCTTGCCCGACTGGGCGCGCTCGGTCAGGTCGATCGCATACTTCTTCAGGGCCTCGAAGCTGCCCTCGGCTTCCTGATCGGTCACATTGGTCACGCCGCTGGCCTTGCGGATGTCCGCCATCGCGCGCTCGAGGTGCGTGCGCTGCACGCCGCAGGCGGCAAGGGCCTTGGCGGCTTCGCACCGCTCGCCGGCGCAGGCGAGCAGCAGGTGCTCACCCGTGGCGTACTGGTCCTTCATGCGCGCTGCCTCGCGGTCGGCGCCGGCGAGCACCGACATCACATCGTTGCCTGCGGTGGGCTGCGTGCCCTGCACGGTGGGGATGCGCTTGAGTTCCGCCTCGACGACCTGGGCGATGCGGGTGGCATCGACGCCGGCCTTCGACAGGATCGCGCAGGCCGCGCCCTTGCGATCGGCCAAGAGCGCGGCGAGCAGGTGCAGCGAACTGAACTCACCGGCGCGCTCACGCGCGGCGCGGGCTTGAGCCTCGATGATCGTCTGCTGGGCGGCGGTGGTGAATCGGTTCATGTCCATGGTGGTCGGGTGTCCTTGTGCCCCGGGTGGCGAGGCCACCTTCCGCTACAAACGGCGTGCCAACCAAGATGGATCGGTGCCAGAGCCCCGATTCGACACCGCAGCGGGGGGTGACTGGGCCCTCAGCGCCGCAGGTCGACCAAGCGCCGCACCGGGAAACCCGGCGGCACGAGTTCCGGGCGGTCGTTCAGCCATCCCACCAGCCATCGGAAGGCATCGACCAGACGCGGGCCGGGACGGTTGAACATCTGGTTGCCGTCGACGAGGACGATCGCATCGGGGTCGCCCGACATGACCGCCGGCAAGAGCGGCCACCAGCGCTGCGAGGTCAAGACATCGAGTTCCTGCTCGATCCGATCGAGCCCGAAGCCGCACGGGCAGATGATGATGCGTTCAGGTGCCGCCTCGAGCAGATCCTCGCCGCTGACGCGCCGGCTCTTCGCGCCGGCCTCGTTGAGCACATGACGCGCACCGGCGGCGTTGATGAGCGCTGGTGTCCAGTGACCTCCCACGAACGGCGGGTCCATCCACTCGAGGAAGAGCGTCGGCGGGCCGGGTACGAACGGATTCACGAAGTCGACCGCAGTCCAGTAGCCCTCGCGCAGTCGCACCATCGTGGCCTGCGCCTGGTCGGTCATGCCCACCGCTTCGCCGACGGCCAGGACATCATCGAGCACCTGCCAGAGCGTGGTGGGGTTGAGGCTGACCACGGTCGGCTTGGGATCCATCGTGGCCGCCGCACCGCGCACGGTGGCCAGGTCGATGCTGCACACATCGCACAGGTCCTGCGTCAGGATGACCTCCGGCTTGAGTGCGCGCAGCTGCTCCACATCGAGCGTGTAGAGCGACTGCCCGCTGCCGAGCGCGGCGCTGACCTGCGCATCGATCTCGGCACTCGTGGCAGCTTGCGTGCGCTGTCCGGTCAGGACCGGCAGGTGCTCGATGCAGCTGGGGAAATCGCACTCGTGGCTCCTGCCGACGAGCAGGTGCTGGCCGCCGATGGCGCACAGCAGTTCAGTGGCGCTGGGAAGCAGGCTGACGACGCGCATGGGCCGGGAAGGGTAGTCCTGTGCGACACGGGGTGCTTGGGTCGAGTCGATCAGGGAGTACCCTTCGCCGATGCTCCGGGCACTGGCCATCCTCGCCCTCGCCATGCCTGCCTCGGCCGACACGCTCTACTCGAGCAACGGACCGTTTGGTGGTTGGTTCGGACTCTGGGGCGCCGATGTCTCGACGAGCCAATCGGTCGCCCAGCGCTTCACCTGCGCGATCGATGCCGATCTCTCGACGGCGTCGTTCTGGATCATGAACAATGCCGAGCAACCCGGCGCACCGATCGTGGTCACGATCGAGGCGGATGTCGGGACCGGGTCGTCAAGCCGGCCTTCCGGCACCATCATCGAGTCATGGCCGATCGCGGCACAGGCAAGCGGCTGGAATCCCGTCCAGCAGACCGTGACCAGCCGTGCCCGTCCGCAGCTCCGTGCCGGTGCGAAGTACTGGTTCGTCTTGCGCTCCTCGGCACCGGCTGGCAGCAGTCCCGTCTGGAACTTCGCGAGCTCAGGTCAGGGGTACACCTGCATCACGCTTCCCAACGGCACGACCTGGCAGTCATCCGGTCTCAGTGCAGGGCTCTGCATGGGCGTCACCGGCACACCGTCGTCGCCGGCCGATCTGGACAACGACGGGGATGTGGATGGCGCCGACCTCGGGGCGATGCTGACTGCGTGGGGATCTTGTGGCACCTGCGTTGCCGACCTCAACGCGGACGGTGTGGTGGATGGCGCCGATCTCGGCCACATGCTCACCGCGTGGTCATCTGGGTCCTGATGGATCCAGGAACCTTCGTCGAATCTCCACGCCGAGGTTGTCCGAAGGACGATGCCCGTCCATACTTCACGCATGCTCGCCAAGACTTCGATTGTGCTCATCGCGTCAGCACTCGCCGCCCCGGCTGATTTCACCGAAGTCCCGGGTGAGCGTGAATTCTCCGGCGAGCTCATCGTGCGGCCAGTGCAGTCGCTCGATGCCGACGACCGCGCCGCGGCGGTGAAGCGTCTTGCCGCCTGGCCCGCTCGTCGCAACGAGCGCACGGATGAGTGGGTGATCACCGTCGGCGTGGGTCCGATGGTGCCGGGCATCGCCGAGAACGCGGTGGCCGCCGAACTCATGGCGACCGGTCTCTTCCAGTACGCCTGCCCGAACTGGACGGTCTACCCGTGCGCCGAGCCGAACGATCCACGCTTCGTCGAACAGTGGCACCACCCGATGATGCAATCTCCCGCTGCGTGGGACCTCCACCGGGCCGACGCAGCCGGGGGCGTGATCATCGCCGTCACGGATACCGGGATCGTCACGCACGAGGATCTCCTCAACCGCGTTCCCGGCTTCAACAGCGCCAGCGATGTGGCCGAGGCCGACGGCGGCGTCATGGACGACATCCATGGCCACGGCACGCATGTGGCGGGTTGCGCGGCGGCGGCCGGCAACAACGGCGTGGGTGTGGTCGGCATGGGATGGAACTTCCGCATCATGCCGATTCGCGTGAGCGAGGCATCGAGCGGTGGAGCCAGCTACGAGAACCTGCTGCAGGGCGTGCAGTGGGCCGCCGAGAACGGCGCGAAGGTCATTTCGACGAGCTACTCCGGCATCGGGTACGCCCCGATCGAGACCACCGGCCAGTATGTGCGATCACTCGGCGCGAGCATGCTTTGGGCGGCGGGCAATTCCGCCACGGATCATGCAGGCTGGGATTTCCCCAGCGTGCTCGTGATCGGTGCCAGCAACCAGTCCGACCAGCGGGCGAGTTTCAGCAGTTTCGGTCGCGGGGTCGACCTGTTCGCGCCGGGTGTATCGATCCTGAGTTCGACCCGCGACGGCATCTACGGCTTCGCCAGCGGAACGAGCATGGCGACCCCGGTCGCCAACGGTGCGTTGGCACTCATCCGCTCCGCCAACCCACAGCTCACGGTCCAGCATGCGGAGCATGTGCTCATGCACTCCTGCGATGTCTGGGGCGGCGTGATGAACGGCGAGGAGTTCGGCTGGGGCCGCGTCAACCTCCTGCGCGCAGTGGAGTACGCCAACGCGGCGCTCGTGCCCGCGCCGCCGGTCGCCCGCGCCGATCGCGTGCGTGCGATCGCCGGCCAACCCATCACGCTCGATGTGCTCGCCAACGACTTCGACCCCAACATGGATCCACTGCGGATCGAGTCCTTCGATGCCGTGACCAGCATGGGTCGCCCGGTCCGGTTGGTGCCTGGCGTGAATGGTGCGAGCGATGTGCTCGTGATCGATGATGTGGGACCGTCGGCCGGCACCCAGACCCTGATCTACACCTTGATCGAGCCGATGAGCGGCGCGATGTCCTCGGAGCAAGCCATGGTCGATGTTTCCGTGGCGCGCCCGGCGGTGGTGGTGCAGGGTGACCAGCCGGGCATCAGTGCAGCCTGGTACGAGCTCAGTGGGCCGACCGTGCTGCCCGACTTCGCAACGCTCACGCCGTACGGCACGGCGGTTGTCGAGAGGATCAATTACGGCTCGACCGCCGACGCCTTCGCCGAGAGCGGTCGTGCAGACGATGTTGGAGCGACCTTCAACGGCTGGATCACCATTCCCACCACGGGGTACTGGACCCTCGGAGTGACGAGCGACGACGGTTCGCGGCTCTGGATCGGCAATGATCTGGTTGCCGACAACGATGGTCTGCACAGCATGGTCACCGTGCGCGGAACGCGGCCGTTGGCGGCGGGCAAGCACCGTCTGCGCGTGGAGTTCTTCGAGGCTGGCGGCGGCGCGGGGCTGGTCCTGGCCTGGTCCGGTCCGAACACGACGACGACCGCAGTCCCCGCTTCGGCCTTCACGCACGGTGGTGGCTTCGTGCCCGGCGACCTGAGTGGTGATGGGCTCGTCGATGGCACTGACTTGGGCACCTTGCTGTCGTCGTGGGGGCCATGCGTTGGATGCATTGCCGACCTCAACGGTGACGGCGTGGTCGATGGGTTGGATCTGGGACTCATACTTTCGGCGTGGACGCTGTGATGCGCTGACGCGCACTCCACCAACGACAGGCGCCTCCCGCAGGGGGAGGCGCCGTGATCGACGAAAGCTGGGGATCCTAGATTCGAACTAGGACAAACTGAGTCAGAGTCAGTTGTGCTACCGTTACACCAATCCCCAGTGACGGAACGCCAGTATAGCGCGGCCTCCGTGACGGATCACCCCATGCGAGCCGCGTGCCTCATCGTCGTCATGTCCATCGTGGCAGCCCTCTCGGGCTGTGTTATCCAACCGATCCAGCTCCGGGCCGTGCGGCCCGACGGCCAACCGGTGGAGGGCGTCGACGTCTATCGGAACACACTCGGTTGGTTCAAGATCTTCGCGAGCGATGACGATCCCTTCGTTTCGGATGCAGAGGGCCTGACGGGCTTCACGCTGTTCTCCCGACGCACGAGCCTGACCGTCTTCAAGCCGGGCTACGAGCCACGCCAAGTGATCGTGATGCCGTACGCCGGCGTGCGGGCGGAGATCCGTGGCGAGGGCGAGACCACGATCGACTTCGACCAGGTCAAGGGCACGGTGCCGATCGACTTTCCGCTCGTGCCGGTGACGCGCACGCCGATCGAGGTTCGGGTGCGCACTGAGGCCGGCCAACCGGTCGAGGGTGCGACCGTGTACCTGAGCACCTTCATCTACCTCAAGGAGCAGGGGGCGGAGGAGTCGCGGGGGCGCCTGCCGATCCAGCAGGTCACCACGGGACCCGATGGATCGGCGCAGGTCGAGTTCATCTCCGGCTTCATGAACCGCGTGGTGGTCAGGACACCCGGCCTGGTCAGCACCTGGGCCGAACTGCGCGCCCCGCGCGGAGTCGAGTTGGTGGCGGCTGTCCGAGAGACGCGGCCCGTGGCCTTCCGCGTGATCGACCGCAAGACGAAGCTCCCGCTCGCCGGCGCCGTGATCAGCGCCGGCGCGTCGAGCGATGGGCTCCCCCCTGACCCTGATGCGTTTTCCGTCACGACTGCGGTGGGTGGGCGCAGTCCCGAGGTGGTCCTGGCCCGCAGGGTGCCCCTCTATGTGCATGTCAAGGCACCGTGGGGCTACAGGGACACCGACATCCACCTCGACTGGCGCAAGCTGGTCGAGGCGATCGACCCGGTCTACACCGTCACCATCGCCCTTCCACGAAAGTGATTCGACGCGCGGTGCCCGGCGAGTCTAGGCTTCCGTCGTGACGACCACAACCACCATCGAGCGCTGCTGCATCGGCAGCGAGGCCACCACCAAGGGCATCACCGTGCGAGTCCAGCCAAACTGGCTCGCTCGCGAAAGCAGCCCGGCGCATGGACGGTGGATCTTCTCGTACCAGGTCCAGATCATGAACGATTCGGATGTCTCGGTGCAGCTCGTTGCGCGCCGATGGACGATCGTCGATGCAGATGGCGACAGCCATGTCGTCGAGGGCGAGGGTGTGGTTGGCAAGCAACCTCGCCTGGAGCCCGGACAGTCGTTCCGCTACGGCAGCTACTGCCCGCTTCCCACCGAGTGGGGCACGATGGAAGGCACCTTCACGCTCGTGCGCGAGGACGGCACGCCGTTCGATGCCGAGGTGCGCCGGTTCTATCTCGTCGGTTCGCCCGAGTGATCGGCGGCCGTCCGCCGGAGCCGTGGTAGAACCCCGGCATGCCCCGTGACCCCGTGATTGCGATCGTTGGCGCCACCGGTGCGGTGGGCGTCGAGTTCCTGGAGCTCATCGAGCGCCGCGGCATGCGCTTCAGCGGGCTGCGGCTCTTGGCGAGCGCTCGCAGTGCAGGAACCACCATGCGCTGCGGCGCGCGGGAGTGCACGGTCCATGAGGCGACACCCGATGCCTTCGATGGCGTGGATGTCGCGCTCTTCAGCGCCGGCAAGGGCGTCAGCAAGGCACTCGCCCCGGCCGCCGTGCAGGCCGGTGCGTGGGTCATCGACAACTCAAGCGCCTTCCGCATGGACGAGGGGGTTCCGCTCGTCGTTCCCGAGGTCAACGCGCATGAACTCGATGCGCTCGGTGCCCCGTGCATCATCGCGAATCCCAACTGCAGCACGATCATTGCGCTTGTTGCAGTCACCCCGTTGCACCGTGCCGTGCGGATCGAGCGCATGGTCGTGAGCACCTACCAGGCAGCGAGCGGTGCCGGTGCCGCGGCCATGAGGGAGCTTGAAGGCCAGGCGCGGGAGTTCGCCGATGGCCGCGAGTACACGACGGATGTCTTCGGTCGCCAGTATCTCTTCAATGTGTTCAGCCACAACAGCGCGGTGGGGCCGGATGGCTACAACGAGGAGGAGCGCAAGCTCCTCTTGGAAACGCGCAAGATCTGGGCGGATCCATCGGTGCGCGTGACCGCGACCTGCGTGCGTGTCCCGGTGCTGCGCGCGCACTGCGAGGCGATCAACCTCACCTTCGCCGATGACATGCCCGAGTCGCGTGTGCGCGAGCTGCTCGCGGCGGCGCCGGGCGTGCGTGTGGTCGATGACCGCGCCGCGAATCGCTTCCCCGAACCGATCGATGCGGCAGGCAAGGACGAGGTGCTCGTGGGTCGCATCCGGCAGGACTGGAGCCAGCCCGATCGCCGGGGCATCGATCTCTTCGTCGCCGGCGACCAGATCCGCAAGGGCGCTGCGCTCAACGCCATCCAGATCGTCGAGCATCTCTTGGCTGCCGGCCGGCTCACTCGCACGATGGTGGGGTGAGGCTCAGCGCTTCCACGCGAACCGACCTCCTCGATGACGTGCTAACGGCTTCACGCCGCTCGCATTTGACGGGTGCTGCGAGGTATTGTGCGGCCATGCCCGGTGGGTCACTGCTGGTTCTTGGTCTCTTGACTGTTGCCTTGTTGGGCGCAGTTCTGCTGTTGGTTCTGTGGCGCAAGGCTTCAGACGCGGCATCCAGTTTCGAGCGGACCGTTCAAGACCTCTTGCGGCTGAAGTCCGATCTGGAGGGGCGCCTCCATGAGACAAGCGAGAAGTTGGGATCGGAGCAACGCAGCCTCGCGTCGCTTCGTGAGAAGGCAACCAATCAGCTCGGGCACGCAAAGAAGGTCGTCGCCCACTGGAGGGCGCGGTATGAGCGCCTTGCCCACTGGGATGGAGCCCAAGATGCCATCGAGCGGACGAGGGAACTTGAAGCCAAGCAAGCACGAGCCCAGCAGATCCTTGATGCGCTGCGGAATGCTGTCGACGGTTATGGCGCACGATACGTGGTGCCACCCCAGTCGTTGCTGGACGACCTTGCGCGTGAGGCGGCACACACCGAACCTGGTCAGCGACTGAAGGAAGCTCGCGCGGCATCGCGGGCCATGGTCAGGGATGGCGCGGCGGCAACATCGGATTATGCCCAAGACGGGCGAGGGGAACTCGCTGCCAACTTTGCACTCGACGCGTTCAATGGCAAGGTCGAGTCAATCCTTGCCGATGTGAAGTCCGACAACATCGGCACGCTGGTCCAGCGCCTGAAGGATGCTTTCTTGTTGGTCAACACGCAAGGTCGAGCCTTCGGGAACTCACGCATCACGCAGGAGTACCTGGACGCGCGGCTGGCGGAGTTGCGCTGGGGCGCGTTGGTGCAGCGGATCAAGAAGGATCACAGGGAGGAGCAGCGACGTATCAAGGAGAGAATGCGCGAAGAAGCCAAGTCGCAGCGAGAGTTTGAGCGAGCTGAGCGTGAATCGAAGAAGCAGGAGGCAGACGCGGCTCGCGAACGTGCCTTGATCGAGGCTGCCCGCGAACAAGCGATTCTTGACGAGCGAGTCAGGCAGGAAGCACGCTTGCGTGAGGAACTCAAACGCCTTAGTGAGTCGCAACGCGAGAGCTTTGAGCGGGATTTTCGGTCACGGATGGAGCAAGAGTTGTCTGCTACGACTGCACAGTACGAGGGTCAACTGGCTGAGGCGGATGAACGGATCCGAGAGCTTGAAGCGTTGCGGGAACGTGCAAAGTCGATGGCACAGCAGACAAAGAAGGGGACGGTGTATGTCATCTCCAATGTTGGTTCATTCGGAGAAGGAGTGTTCAAGATTGGCCAGACGCGGCGACTTGATCCAATGGAGCGAATCTGGGAACTTGGCGATGCCAGCGTGCCCTTTGAGTTTGATGTTCATGTGTTGATAGCCGCTGATGACGCACCAAAGCTTGAGAGCACTCTTCATGAATGTTTCGTGTTGGCCCAGGTCAACAAGATGAACTGGAGAAAGGAGTTTTTTCGGGTCCCGTTGACACAGATTCGCCTTGTCGTCGACTCGATGGGCCTCGACGCCGAGTGGACAATGGAGGCTGCTGCCCAAGAGTTCCGGGAGACGCAAGCGCTCGAGTTGCAGCTGAATGCCGATGCCGACTATCGAGATCGCTGGGTTGCAGAGCAGCTCGGGCGCGACGTTGGCGACGTCGATCTTGAGAAGGTGGCCGAAGACATCTCGGATACCTCAGAGTGAGCGTCAGCGCTTGGTCGGCGGCTCGCGGGGTTCGCGGCCGAGCAGTTCGGCGAGCGCCGTGCCGGGATCGGGCTGGCGCAGGAGGTGCTCGCCCACGAGGACGATGTGGATGCCGTGCGCGCGCAGGCGCTTGAGGTCATCCGGG
>Ga0194131_10007741_pt1 | contig 14325 bp, 10 predicted proteins | sample TA2KigO120mmetaG_FD_148631 | JGI IMG/M metagenome (GOLD analysis project Ga0194131, IMG submission 148631) | Freshwater microbial communities from Lake Tanganyika, Tanzania - TA2015053 Kigoma Offshore 120m | ecosystem: Environmental > Aquatic > Freshwater > Lake | place: Tanzania: Lake... | reverse complement strand
CCTTCGAGGTGGCCCAGTTGGTCGCGTTTAGGCATCAACAGCTTTTCACATTCGTCGTACCTGCGCCCGCTTTCATTGATGAACGCCAGGTCGGACAAGGCTTCTAGATTGTCCGGATAGAGCTCGACAATCTTTTCCAGGATCGGCTTCTTGATCTCCGCAATGCGCTTGTCGCCATGCGCAGCGATGGGATCGATCTGGTTGAGAATTCGCCACGAAGTGAGGCTGTCGCGTTCAGCACGCAGCTTGGCCTGGGCGAGGCCGACCTCGAAGAGGTTGTCAGGGCGCTTGTAAAGTTCATGGAGATCGACGCCGATCGCGATGGCCTGAAGCAACTCGCCCGGATCGACGTCATCGAGCGGTCGACGAAAGAGCTGTGAGAGTTTTTCCAGAGCCGAAAAATGAGCGGGCGTTCCGCGTTTGCCCGCGACTTCCAGATACTTCTTTGCCGCGGCGCCGACCAGCCCGTGCTCGGCAAGTTCGTCCCCTTCGGTCAGGGTGCGATTGGCGATGACGTCGGCATTCTTCGAATGGTAATGGTACCAGACACCAACGCCCGAGAGCAACATGGCGAGCACGACCAAAACGTTCCACGCCCGCGCCAGGTTCGATAGCGGCACTTGCCCGATGAACCAGTCTTCAGTTGCCGGCGCCACGCGATAGGCGTCGATTGCGAAAATCGGGATGAACAGGATCGTGAAAAACCGCGTTTTGACGCAGGTGCCCGATTCGGCGTCATGCTCGCGTTGGCCGTAGGCCATCAGTCCGCAGCCAAATATCGACCACACCGACGGCGCACTGCTGATCGGCGTCATGTTCGGAAAATGCTGATCGAAATATCCTTGCATGGTCATGGTCAAGAGCCAGGGGCCAGGGGTCAGGGGTCAGGGGCGAGGGGCGAGGGGTCAGAGGTCAACGGTCGGAGCACAACATGCTCCTTGGCGCGGGGTACTTCGTACTCAGTACTCTGTGCCTCTTATTGAGTCCTGACTTCTGGCTCCCGATTCCTGAATAACACGGTGGAACAGTTCTTCCAGGTCTTCGTCATCGGACTGCAGACCGCGGACGACGACCTGGTGCAGTTGCGCCAGCTTGAAGAACGCCTGGTTGGTCCAGCCGGCGGGGACTTGCACGCGATATTCTCCCCTGCCATTGTCGTGGAGAATCTGCACGCCTTCAAGACGTAAGTCCTCCAGAAATCGGTTCGGGTCGCCCTGAAGAAGCAGACGATAGCGATCGTGCCGACTGCGACAAAGCTGGTCTACCGGGCCTTGGCACAAGATGCGCCCTTGGTGCAAGATGACGACGGCATCGCAAACTCGGTCGATATCGCCCAACAAATGCGTCGACAACAGGATTGCCTTGCCATGATCCCGGCCAAGTTGCACGAGCAGATCGAGCATCCCCTCGCGGCCTGCCGGATCCATGCCGCTGGTTGGCTCGTCCAAGAGCAAGACGGGCGGATCGTGCACCAGCGCCTGGGCCAGCTTGAGCCGTTGCTTCATACCGGTCGAGTATTCCTCCAGGAGGCGATAACGGGCATCGTCGAGGTCGAGGCAAGTGAGCACTTCGTGGGCGCGGCGCAGCGCTTGCATGCGCGACATGCCATAGAGTTCACCGGCCAATGCGACGTACTCGGCGCCTTGCATGCCGGGAATTAGCGCGTCGGCTTCGGGCATGTAGCCGATCGCGCGGCGCAGGGCAACACCGGCCGTTGCGAGATCGTGATCGAGCACGCGCCCTGTGCCTGACGTGGGGGGAAGCAGGCCCAGGAGAATCTTCATCAATGTCGATTTCCCGGCGCCGTTCGGCCCAAGCAGGCCGATACGCCCGCGTTCGAGCGTCAGATTGACATCCACAAGCGCATGGTTGTCGCCGAACGAACGCGAGATGTTGTGAAGCTCGATAAACATGATCGTCTAGGAGAATCCTCGGACGGCGTTTCACATGTTCCAGTAAGTCCATTCATGTAGCCAGGGCAAGAGCGCGTAGTGTCGTCTTCCTGAATTCTATTCCTATCGGCGCGTCTCAGGCCCGCGTTTCAAAAACCCCTGGTAATGCGAGCTGAAAAACAATCGCGTCGGGATCGCGGCTTGCGATGGATTTCTCGATCGGATATGATCCGCGGGGAAAGGAGCATCGAGCCCTTGGAAGGATCCAGCATGCGGCGGGATATCGACGGGTTCACGGAAGAAACGTTCGATGTATGCGTCGTGGGTGGCGGGATCACCGGCGCGGGGGTCGCGCTCGATGCCGCCAGGCGCGGATTGCGAGTCGCCTTGATCGAGCGCGGCGACTTCGGGTCCGGCACGAGTACCGCAAGTTCGAAGCTCATCCATGGTGGTTTGCGGTATTTGGAGCAGGGGCAATTCGGGTTGGTTGCAGAAGCGCTCCATGAGCGAGCTTTGTTGTTGCGCCATGCACGTCACTTGGTTCAGCCGTTGCCGTTCGTCGTGCCTTTTTATGACGACCAGCGTGTGGCGCCGTGGCAATGGCGGCTTGGCCTGACAGTTTACGACATTCTGGCCGGACGGGACAACATCGCCCGGAGTCGTCCCCTCTCAACGCGACAAGTCGATGCGGCGACGGGGCCGATGCGCTCGGGTCTACGCGGTGGCGTCCTTTACTACGATGCTTGGATGGATGACGCACGTCTCTGCCTGGCCGTAGTGCGGACGGGCGTCCAATACGGGGCTGTCGCTGCCAGTTACGTTGAAGCCACTGGCTTTGAAAACGCCGGCGGAACGATCTCCAGCGTTTACGCAGTTGACCGTTTGACGGACCGCCGATTTGTCATTCGCGCTCGCGTGGTCGTCAATGCGGCCGGGGCTGGGGCCGATGCGGTTCGCGTCCTGGCGGGCGAGCCGAGCGAGCCGCTGTTGAATCCTACCAAAGGGGTGCACCTGATCGCTCCGGACCAAGGCCATCGCGCGGCCAGTCTGCTGCTGCATCCGGGCGATGGCCGAGTATTCTTCGTCATCCCGTGGTTCGGCAAAACGCTGATCGGTACGACCGACAGCTTCCCGGATGCTGGGCCCAATGCCTTACGCGTCGCGGCCAGCGAGGTTACCTACCTGCTCGATGGCTACAACCACTATTTCGATCGTCCGCTTCAGACCGAACAGATCATTGGTACGTTCGCCGGCTTGCGGCCCTTGCTTCGCTCCCGGCCCGGCGAACCATCGTCTGTGTCGCGTGAGTTTCGCCTGCACGTCGGCCCCACCGGCATGATCACGGCGTTGGGCGGCAAATACACGACGTTTCGCCAAATGGCCGAAACCATCACCGATCAAGTCACATCGTATGTGGGCAAATCCCGGCGTTGTCGAACCGCGTCGTTGCCGCTCATCGGTTCTCCGGCGACGCCGTGGCCGGAGTTTCTGCAGGCGAAGTCAGCGCAGATCGTCGCGCGTCATCCGATTGCCATCGACTCGGTAATGCACCTCGTGCAACGCTACGGGACTGAAGTGGACAAGGTTCTCGAGCGAATAAGCCGAGCTCCGCGCGGTTTCGACCGGCTGCACGCCGAGGAGCCCGATCTTGTCGGTGAGCAGGCTTGGCAGCGCGATGAAGAGATGGCTATCTTCCCGGACGATTTCTTGCTTCGCCGCACGCGCATCGGCATGTGGCGCCCCGGATTGCGCTGTGCTTCCGCCACAACGCAATCCCGATCTGCCTGACGACGGATTGCTGTCACCCCAAGGAACACGCCAGTCGGTAAAGGATATTAGAAGCGGTCTCGACCTCGTCGAGAGGGACCCATTCGTCGATCGTGTGCGCCTTGGCGATGTCGCCGGGGCCGAAGACGACCGAGGGAATGCCGGCCCAGGCGAGCGTGGCGGCATCGGTGCCGTAGGGAACGGAGTGCACCTTGTGGCTACCACGCTCGGAGTCGATGGCGGCGCCGAGCAGACGCTGAATTTCCTCCGAGCCCTTCGGGCTGAGCGCCGGCATACGAATCCATGGCGCTGTCAGCTCGAACGGGAACTCGATGCCGGCATTGTTTTTCAGATGAGCGAGCAAATGCTTGGACGCCTCGTCTGGATCTTCGCCGGTGATGAGTCGGCGGTCGATGCCGATCTTGCAGTGATCCGGAACCGTGTTGACGCTGACGCCGCCATCGATCAGCCCGACGCTAAGGCTTGCAGGCCCGAGCAGTGGATCACTCGTGGTGGTCCGTAGGATGCTCGCATATTGTTCCAGTGCGACCAACAAGCGGCCCATGCGGTAGATAGCGTTCACTCCTTGCTCGGGTGCCGAACTGTGACAGGATCGCCCCGACGTGTAGATGTTCCAGCGGACGACGCCTTTGTGGGCATGGACGATATTGAGATTGGTCGGCTCGGCGACAACGGCGAAGTCGGCCTTGGTTCGCTTGGCCAACTCAACGACGCCGAGCATGGTGCTCTCTTCGTCCACGCTGCAGGCCATGATGACGTTGCAGCATCGCTGCGGTTTTTCGCGCACAAGCCGTGCGAAACAGGCGAGCATGGCCGACATGCCTCCCTTGATGTCGCAGGCGCCGCGGCCATAGAGTTTGTTGCCTTCGATCTTGGCGCCGAAGGGTTCGATGATCATGCCGTCGACGGGCACGGTGTCCTGGTGCGCCTCGAGCATCAGCGTGCGTTTCGCGCCGGGGATGTTCAAGCGAGCGACGATGTTGTCGCGATTCGGCGCGGTTGGTTGGCGCTCATAGGGAACGCCGAGCGAGCGGAAGAATTGCTCCAGGTAGGCCGTCACGCGATGTTCCAGCGTGATGTCGGCTGGAATGTCCTCGCGCATCGGGTTGACGCTAGGGATGGCGACAAGGTCACGCAACAGTCGAGTGGTTTCGGTCATAGGTGTCACAATTAGAGGTCGGTCTTTTGCTCGCCGCAACGCAATGGCCGGTACTCAGTACTCCTCTTGTTTCACTCCGTTTTACTAAACTGCCGATCCGTGTTCATCTGGAGTTCACCGACAGGACCGAATGGCGGCGGGGAGGAAGTCGAGGACATCGGTGGCGAGCAGGCTGATTTCGCCGATTTGATCGCGGGCCAGGTCGCCGGCCAGGCCGTGCCAGTGGACGCCGAGTTGGGCTGCCTCGAACGGCGCGAGATGCTGGCCGAGGAGGGCGGCGATGATCCCGGTTAATACGTCGCCGGTTCCGCCTTTGGCCAAGCCCGGATTGCCGGTGGTGTTGACGTAAATGCGTTGGCCGTCCGTGACGATGGTGCGGTTCCCTTTCAGGACGACGACGCAATCGTGCTTCGCTGCAAAATCGCTTGCCAACTCTGCACGATTGGCCTGAACGGTCTGGGTGTCTGTACCGAGCAGGCGGGCAAACTCGCCGGGGTGGGGCGTGATGATACGGTGCTTCTGTCCCGAACTGAGACGTTCGGTTTGGCCGATGAACGCGTTCAGTCCGTCCGCGTCGATCACCAGCGGCTTGGCAACGCGCGAAGCGAGCTCAAGGACAAGGCCGGTCAGTCCTGGGCTGCGATTCAATCCGGGGCCAATGGCAATCACGTCGTGTGCGGTGCATAATTCGAGCAGCAGCGATAACGCGGTCGCGGCGATGAACCCATCGGCATCCTGCGGCAGCGCCGCCGTCGTGTAGCAGGTATTGCCTGTTGCCACGATGGGGAGAACTTCCGCGGCCGTGGCGACTTTGACCAAGCCGGCACCCGCCCGAAGTGCAGCGCAGCCGCACAGGATCGCCGCCCCGGACATGCCGCGGCTGCCGGCGATCACGAGCACTCGGCCAAAGTCCCCCTTATGGCAGTCGGCTGCCCGAGGCGGCAGCACGGGAAGCGCGGTGATCGTTTGCGGTCCAGTCATTGCGTGTGCTTTGAAAAAAATGCGGCTGCGCCATAACCATCGTTGCTTACGCTTCAGGCTCTGATGACTACATTACGGCGCCAGACGTTCGATGAGCCAGCCTTCGCCGGCGCGACGGTAACGGAGCCGATCGTGAAGCCGATTCTTTTTACCTTGCCAGAACTCGATCGTGTGGGGAACGACGCGATAACCGCCCCAATGCGCTGGCCTGGGCACGTCGTCTTCTTCGCCGAACTGTTCCAGCAGTTGCTGCAACCGCGCTTCCAGGAACGCCCGATCAGCGATCACTTGACTCTGCGGCGAGGCGTGGGCGCCGAGCTTGTGGCCAAACGGTCGCGTCCGAAAATAGGCGTCCGACTCGTCCGCCGAGACGGCTTCGACCGCTCCTTCGACCCGAATCTGGCGCTCCAGCTGCGCCCAGTACAGCACCAGGGCAGCACGTGGATTGGCCGCGAGTTCGCCCGCCTTACGGCTCTGGTAGTTGGTGTAGAAGACAAATCCGCGTTCATCGAAGCCGCGCATCAGCACCATCCTGGCACTCGGGGCGCCGTCGGCGCCAACCGTGGCCAGTGTCATTGCGGACGGTTCCGGCAATTCGGCAGATTCAGCGTCAAGATACCATGCGGAGAAAAGGGCATACGGGTTCGCTGGGGCGGTCGTCTCTAACAGTTCAGAGAGGATGTTCGCAGGCATGGAAATGCCGTGAAAAGGAGGGGCGCAAGAAAATGTCCCACTGAAGAATACCTCGGCGTCGCCCAGTCACCGAAGCGATCAATCAGCGGGACAACGCTATACTATCCGTCCACGAGAAACATGCAATAGTTTTTTCTTTTTTTTTCTTTTTTATCGGAACTTTTCCGCCCCGCCGATCGCCGAGAAATCTACCACACGCCCTAGGGCTAAAGGTTGTCGGCATCCCCTTGCAGCGGGTGCGCATTCTCAGCTCGAATCGAGCCGGCACGAATAGAGACTTAACTCATTACCGTGGGTTAGGTTGCGCGAGAGCGCTTTGTCGGTCGTTTTCGCAAACTCAAAAACAGCATTCTCTTCCAGGGCTTTTGAGACACGCGACCAGCGCGTTTTTGGCAATTTTCGACCCGCGCCGACGAATACTTTTGTGGCAGGGTCTTAGCGGCTCGGCCCATTTATAATGAGAATGGGCGGGATCGATGGCCCAATGGGGGATCGTCATGCCGTGGTTGGCTGCAATCCGCTGGTGCGTGCTGACGTGGTGCGTGGTGACGATCACCGCGCCCGATGTGTTCGCGCAACCGCCGGCCGACAAGGCTGCTGCCGCGGACGTGAAGGCGAAAGCCGTCGACACGCGTCCACAAGGCCAGCTGCTCGATCAGATCGCCGCCTTCTTTCGCCACTGGATGGTCAACATCGCTCTCGTGACGATTGGCGTCATTGGCTTGATTTTCGAGTTCAAGTTGCCTGGGACGACGCTCCCCGGCTCGGTGGCGGCGTTCTGCTTTGTCATGTTCTTCTGGGCCCACGCCTGCGTCGGCGACGGCGCGATCACGCTCCTGGCCATCATGCTGTTCCTGCTCGGCCTGGTGTTCTTGGCCATCGAAGTCTTCGTTGTGCCCGGGCTGGGCTTTAGCGGCGTCGCCGGTGTTGTGTTGATGTTCGTTGGCCTGCTTCTGGTGACGCTTGAACACTGGCCGACCGACCAGCAAGAATGGACCAAACTTGGTTCGAACTTTGGCTCGTTGGCTATTGCTATCGCCCTGGCCATCGCGGGCGCGACCGCGCTGACCTGGGCGCTGCCCACGATTCCGTTCTTGAACGCGATGGTCCTGAAACCGCCCAGCGAGCCTAGCGAAGAAGCGGCCCCGGACTCCATGGTCAAGAGCGGCATCGTCGAATTGCTCGGGGCCATCGGCGTTGCCGTCACGCCGCTCAAGCCGTCCGGCAAGGCCCAGTTCGGTGCCCAATTCCTCGACGTCATTGCCGAGGGGACTTACATCAATCCCGGCACGCATGTGCAGGTCATCGAAATCGAAGGCACGCGCATCGTGGTGAAAGAAGTCTAGCCTGTTTAGCCCGGCCTCGTAGAGGCGGGCGGAGGAGCCACCATGTCTCCGCTTTTCGCAGAAATCGACATGATTCAAATCACCCTGGTCGGCGCCGGCCTGTTGCTGGTCGTGTTGGGGATTGTCTTGGTGTTCGTGTTCTTCAGCTTCCTCAACCTCTGGGTGCGCTGCGTGCTTACGGGCGCGGACATCAGCCTCTTTAGCCTGCTCTGGATGAAGCTGCGCAACGTCAATTACGAAATGATCGTCAAGCAAAAGATCGCTCTCGTCCAGGCCGGCGTCGCGGTCTCGACCGAGGAAATGGAGGCGCACTTTCTCTCCGGCGGAAACGTCGAACGCACCGCGGCGGCCGTTATCGCCGCTCAGAAGGCCGGACTGACGCTCCCCTGGGCCACAGCCGCTGCCATCGACCTTGCCGGCCGCGATGTCTTCGACGCCGTCCGCACCAGTGTCAACCCGAAGGTCATCGATTGCCCCGCTCCCGGGCCTCAAGGCGAACGCATCATGCTCGAAGGCGTCTGCAAGAACGGCATTCGCCTAAAAGTCCGCGCCCGCGTCACGGTTCGCACCAAGCTCGATCGGCTCATCGGCGGCGCCACCGAGGAGACCATCATCGCCCGAGTTGGCGAAGGCATCGTCGAGGCCATCGGCGCCGCCGACACGCATGAGGACATCCTCGCCAACCCGCACCGCATCTCGGCAGCCGTGCTCAAGAAAGGCCTTGATTCGCAGACCGCTTTTGAGATCGTGTCGATCGACATTGCCGAGTTGGACGTCGGCGACAATGTCGGCGCCAAGGTGCGCCGCGACGCCGCCATCGCCCGCGAACAGGAGATGCGCGCCCTCGTCGAAGAGAACCGCGCTAAGGTCGTGTTGGCCGAGGCGGAAATCCCGCTCGGCATCGCCCAGGCGTTTCGCGAAGGCAACCTCGGCGTCACCGACTACTACAATCTGCGCAATGTGCAAGCCGACACCAACATGCGCAACTCCATCGCCGAGGCCAGCAACAACGACGGGAAAGACAGCGACGCCCACTGATCCCGGAAGCCCCGGGGTGAGGTACTCCGAACCCCGGGGATAGGACTAAACATCATGGAAAACCTCGACAAAGCCATCCTGTTGGGCGTTCTCGCCGGGACTGGGCTTTTCGTTTTCATCGTGCTGCGGCAACTGGCCAAGCGCTGGGACGAAATGCACGGCGTTCAGACCGCGCCGCCTGCGCCGAAACCCGAGCCGCCACAGGAACCGGTCCCGGTTACCGTCGTCGCCGAGCCGCCGCCGCCAGTTGTCACGAGCAAGCCGTCGGAAGCCAAACCGGTTTTGACACCGAAGCGAAAGGCCGTGCCGAAGGCCAAACGGCCGACGAAACAAAAAGTGACGCCGGCCAAGAAGGTGCTGGCAATGCTGACCGACAAGGATTCGCTGACGAGGGCATTTCTGTTACGCGAGATTCTGGGGCCGCCCGTGTCGCAGCGCGGGAAATAAGCCTCTTTCGTTTAGCGTTCGCATGGCGCGAAGCGAGCGCTAAACGAAGAGGCAGCATCATCGAGGCGACAACTCCACCTTCTTTACATCCGCAAGCGCCCCGGACAGGCTACCTGCGGGCCGCACCGTCAACATTTGCTCGCCGGCCTCCAATCGGACCTGGCCGATCTTGACGCCGCGATAATCGTCCCACGACTCCGTCGCTTCGACCTTGTACAGCGCCCGTTCCTTGCCGACCTCAATGGCGAGCGTGTTGCCTGCGTCGTTCGGGTGACAGGCATAATAAATCCATACGTTGTATGTTCCTGCCTCAGGCACGGCCAACGTCCACGCCACACGATCTTCCATGCTGTACCAGTAGCCGAAGTTCTGGTAGCGTTCTTCGATGACGATGTTTCGCCCGTAGACCGCGGCGGTCTTGGCGAGCAGGCGATAAATGGTGTCCTTGTCGGGGTGCACGACCGTCGGCTTGTTGCCCGGAAACTCGCGGCGTTTCTGCGCAGGAAGACTCGAGCGCACATACTCGATCAGGTCGGCCATCTCTTTGGGATTGAGGTCCTTCTCCAGGCCCTCCGGCATGAGCGATTGCCCAGTGCTCGATAGCTCGTCGATTTCGTTGCGCAGAAGCTGGTGCGACTTGCCGTCCGGGCCGACAAGCGTGATCGACGTGCTCGTCTCGGCGGCGATGATGCCGTTGTAGAGCTTGCCTGCCTTGGTGCTGGCGGCGTAGTTGACGTAGCGTGCTTCGAGCGCGCGATTGGGATCGAGAATCGCAGTGAGCAGGCCCACGACCGATTTATCGCCGACCGACGCCAGATCGGGGCCGACGTTCTGCCCGGCGTCGCCGAGCTTGTGACAGGTCGCGCACGACTTGGCAAACAGCTTGGCCCCGCGCGTCGCATCCCCCTTCTCGGGCATTTGCAGTTGATAGAGTGTAACCACCTTGCCGCGATCGGGATTGGACGACGCTGCGAAGAGCTTGGCCGACGCCTCGCGAATCTGGGCGTCCTTGTGCTGGAGCAAGCGCTGCCGGCGGATAGCGTCGATTTCCTGGACCGGCACACGCTTGTCCTTGATCGCGTCAAGCGTCATGCTCGTCCAGAGCGGCCGGCTCAAGAGCGTGTCCAGCACCTGCCCGCGCAACTTCGGACTGTACGTCTTCCACGGCGCAAGCAACAAGCCAGGCACACGCGGATCGAATTGCCGAGAGATTTGCGTTATCGCCGCCGACTGCTCGTTGTCCGGCGTCTGCGGCGTCAACATGGCGACGAGGAGCTTGTGGTCGTCGCGGTCGTTGCCGAGGCCCTGGGCGAGCAAACGAATGGCCAGTAGTTTGTCGCCCTGTGTTGATTTGGCGTCTTTCACAATCTCGACGGCCATCGCATTGATCGCTTTGAGGCGATCGGCGGTCTTTTTCGGCTCGTCTTCACGGAAGTCCTCAAGGATTATCCTGAGTGACACATCGCTCTTCGCCATGGCGTCGAGGAGGTCGCCGACAGCGATCAGTGTTTCCCGTCGCGAGAGTTTTTCCTGCAAGGTAATCTGATGCAGAAACAAGCGTGTGGCGTCGATAGGTTGGCCCCAGGCCTTTGTTAATCTCAGAGTCGGCGCAAGGATCACAGCAGGAAGTTCCCGATTTTTAGAGATGTCGGAATAGAAATCCTTCCAGTTTTTCTCCGACACGGAGCTGAGAGCCGCCGCACGAATGTAGAGATCGTTGGCGTTTGCAATCAACACTCGGGCGAGCCGCTCACCATGGGAAGTTCCAAAAGCTGGTGTGTGCAGGGAATAGGCGAGTTGAAGTCGAACTTGGCTATCGCCGTCGCCTTCAAGGTGATCAAGGGCGTCCGCCCCCGTGGAGAACTGGTCTAGAATTGCGATCGCGTGTTTGCGAAGTGCTGGATGGGGGTCCTTCAGGAGTGATCGCAATGTCCCTTTGGTCACTCCCCCACTCGATTCCCACGAATAAATTGCGTGCAATTTGGCTTGCGCAGATTTAATCGTCCAGACTACGTCGCGAAGCTGTTGACCGACTTGTTCCGCGGCTTTTCTTTTTGAACTCATGGTGACAAGCACTTGATGTGCCGTGTCGCGCACCCAGCCGTTCGGGTGCTCTAGCTGCTTGACCAAATCTTCGCCCTTCATCGTGTCCATCCGCGGAATCTCACGCGGCTTCTTGCCCTCCGGATACACGCGGTAGATGCGGCCCAGGTCGTGGCCGGCGCGGAGGTCGAGCTTCTTCTGCCAATCCTTCGGGATCCACTCGGGATGCTCGATGACGTAACGGTACATGTCGGCAATCCACAAGGCGCCGTCCGGGCCGACCTGGATCATCGTCGGGCGGAACCAGTTGTCACTTGAAGCGAGGAACTCCGACTCCTTCTCGTCGTCGGCTCTTTGGCTCGTGAACGTTACCCCCTTCGGCTTCACGATCACGCGATGCACCAGGTTGTGCACTGGCTCCGACACGAACGCGTTTCCTTCGAACTCTTTGCCGAACAGCGTGTCGCGATAGATGATCGTCGAGCACGCGCTGGTGAAATGGTTGAGCGCTTGCGGAGTGTTGAAACGCGGCAGCGGCTTGGAAATCGGATACACGCGCACCGCCCCCGGGATCACCGGCACGCGCACGTCGGGATAAAGGACGTGCGGATTGCGTTTGAGATAGCGATCTTCGAGGACGTAGTGGAACATCGGGTTGGAGTTGTTGTTGCCGAACCAGTTGCCCCAATCGTCGCGGCAACGGCCGAACTGGGATTGCCCGCTGACGGCTTCGAACTCGCCGGTGTCAGGCTTGAAGCGGAAGTCGCGGCCGGAGATGCTCACCTTGCCCTGCATGATCTTGCGTGGCAGTAGGCCGGTGAGCTTGCCGCCTTCAATGACGCCGCCGGAATCGCCGTTGGCGCCGTAGATCCAGTTGTCGATGCCCCAGGTTAGTCCATTGACGCGGTGCTGTTGATTGCCTTCGCGAAAGCCGGTGAAGAGAACTTCCTTGGTGACTTTGCCGTCCTTGCCCATCTCGGCATAGAAGATGTCGGGAGCGCAGGTGACGAGCACGCCGTTCTTGTACGGGAAGACGCCCGTGGGATAGCCGACGTTGTCCATGAAGAGAGTCATCTTGTCGTAGGGACCGTCGGGTTTGGACTTTTCGAGGAACTTGATTTTGCCTCCGAACTTGTTTTTGCCGTCGACGCCGAGCGGATAGTCGCCCATTTCGACGACCCAGAACTTGCCGTTGGGCCCCCAGGCGAAGGCGATCGGGTCCATGACAAGCGGCTCGGCGACCATCAGCTCGACTTTGAAGCCGGGCCGAACCTTGATGCATTTGAGCGAATCCTGCGGCGACTTGGGCCCGGGCTCCATTTTGAAGGGCAGCGACGCCGTCCGAGGCTGAAGCGTAAGCGAAGAGGATTGCCCTTCACTCGGGCTCGGTAGCGTTGCGATTGCAATGAAGAGGAGGGGGACGACGCGGCGCATGGGGTTTGCCTCCAGGGTGTACGGTAGATCGTAATCGATGGATGCCCACGCGTAAAGAACTGTTTCGCCACTTGGCTTTCATGCTTCGAATAACTTGCGAACATACCACCTGAAGAGCAATCCGACAACTGCGCCAACGATGTCGCCGGCGAAAAGCGGCGTGGCGAGAAACCAAAGCGCTGTCATATTCTCCAGGCCGCCGACGATGCCGAGCATGGCCGCGGTAACGACGATCGATATTAGTCCCGTGAGGAGAATGGCGCCGACAGCGTGTAGGAAAAACGCCGTGACAAGTCCGATGACAAACGCCATCGCGATGAGCACGAAGAACGCATATGCGCTAACGTCGCCGCCGATCGCCAGCATGATGCCGGCAGCGACGGCGAACGGGAGCGCCGTGGACACACCGGCGGCGAGCGCGCGTTTCGGTTCGTAGGGGGCCATAGACGATGGAGTCAACCCGTGGGGCACGACTCCAACGTGCCTTCACGAAATTGGCACGTTGGAAACGTGCCCCACGGTCACACGAGCGTTTGCCGAATAACGAACGGCGTCTCCGGCGACCAATCGAAAACGACGAGCTCCGCCGGCTCGCCGACCGCGATCGTGCGTTCCGGCAATCCAAGAAGCCGGCGCGGACCATTGCCGGCCATGTCGAGCACGTCCGGCATCGGCGCCTCGCCAAGCTCGAGCATGTTGGCCACGCACGTGTCAGTGAACGCCCCCGAGCCGCCCAGGTACGGCGTTCCCGCGAGCACGACTTTACTGCTGACGACGCCGTGCTTGGACTTTGTTTCCACCACATCGAACTCGTGATGCCATTGGCGATAGCGTCCCTGCGGACAGCCGGCCAGCGGGCTGGCATCGCACGTCAGAATCAATCGCGCCGGCGTCTTCCCTCGCAGAATGCAGCGCATGACGCTCTCGGGCAGATGATGTCCATCAGCGATCATGCTGGCCATAAGCCGATCGTCGGCGAGTTGTTCCCAAATGTAGTTCTCGTGGCGAGGCAGGATGGAATGCGATCCGTTGCCCAGGTGTGTGCTCATCGTTGCGCCGGCCGTCACGGCATCGCGGATGCACGCCGGTGACGCGGCCGTGTGCCCGATGGCGACGATGATGCCGGCCGCCGCGACTTTCTCGATGAATGGCAGGGCGCCGGGCGTCTCCGGGGCGAGCGTCAGCATTCTAATCATCCCGCCGGCCGCGTCCTGAAATTGACGAAACTCGTCCCACGATGCCGACCGCACATGCTCCTTCGGGTGAGCGCCGCGCGGTCCGTCCTCCGGCGATATGTACGGCCCTTCCAGATGAATGCCCACGATTGCGCGAGCCTGGTCGGCATCAGCGGACCACGCGGCCCGGATCGTGAGGGACCCATGGATGAGGGCGTCAAACGATGCCGTTACCAGCGTCGGCAACAGTTGCGCGATGCCATGACGCCGGCAGGTGGCGACGACCTGGCGAATCTGCTCGATGGTGAGTGTGTCGGAGTTGAAGCTGA
>Ga0194131_10007736_pt1 | contig 14332 bp, 15 predicted proteins | sample TA2KigO120mmetaG_FD_148631 | JGI IMG/M metagenome (GOLD analysis project Ga0194131, IMG submission 148631) | Freshwater microbial communities from Lake Tanganyika, Tanzania - TA2015053 Kigoma Offshore 120m | ecosystem: Environmental > Aquatic > Freshwater > Lake | place: Tanzania: Lake... | reverse complement strand
CGGTCCGGCGACCGGCGCGGGGGTCACTGTGGCAGCGGGCGCGGCGGGGGACGGCCGCGCGGCCGGCGGCTGCTCCCCGGCGGCGAGGAGGTAGCCGATCAACCCACCTTCGGTGAGGTTCGTCCCCACCGCGACGACGGGATGGAAGAGCCCTGCCTCGGCCGCCTCCACCTGGTAGCTCGCCTTCTCGGTCGTGACCTCCACGATCGGATCCCCCGCGGCGACGGCGCTGCCGGGTGGCTTCAGCCAGTCCGTCACCGTCCCCTCGGTGGTGTACATCCCGAGGCTGGGCATCACGATCGGTCGGGCCACGTCGTCTCCTTCGGGTGTGGGGCGAGCGGACGGCTCACCATCTCCGCTGTTCGTGCACCGCGGCGACGATTGTCGCAGAGCTCGGGGCGTAGATCTGCTCCAGGACCGCCGCGAACGGCACTGGCGCCTCGGGCGAGGTGACGGTCTTGATCGGCGCGTCCAGGTCGCCGAAGCCGCGGTCGGCTACACGACCGGCGATGTCCCGCGCCATCGACGCGGTCGGCGTGTCCTCGTCGACGACGATGAGCTTGTGCGTCCGCGAGACCGACTCGAGGATCGTGTCCTCATCGAGCGGGGCGAGGGTGAGGACGTCGACGACCTCGGCCTCGATCCCCTCCGCGGCGAGCGCGTCCGCCGCGTCGAGGCACATGCGCGTCATCCGCCCGATGCCGCAGAGCGTGACGTCCCGCCCCGAGCGGACGATCTCGGCCTTGCCGATCGGCAGCGTGTACGCCTCCTCGGGGACGTGGCTACGCGAGCCGAGGCCGAGGAACTTGTTCTCCAGGACCACGACCGGGCCGTCATCGCGGATCGCCGAGATCATCAACCCCTTGGCGTTGTACGGCGTGGTGGGGACGACGACTTTCAGGCCGGAGATGTGGGCGAGGACCGAATATATCGTCTGCGAGTGCTGCGCCGCCGCGCCACCGCCGTGTTTCTGGGTGGATCCGGGCCGACTGCCGTAGGTCGTCCGGATGACGAGGGGCATGGGCACCTTGCCGCCCATCATGTAGTGCATCTTGGCGGCCTGATTGATGATCTGGTCGTAGCAGACGCCGATGAGGTCGATGAAGGAGAGGTCGACGATCGGGCGCAGGCCGGTCATGGCCGCGCCAACCCCGGCGCCGACGAATCCCATCTCGGCGATGGGGCAATCGATGATCCGCTCCGGGCCGAACTCGGCGATGAGGCCGCGGCCGCGGGCGGCGAACCACCCCTCCGGCTCCGGTTTCTCGCGCCCGGCACCGCCCGCCACGTCCTCACCGAGCATGATGATCGTGGGGTCGCGCCGCATCTCGAGGCGGATCGCCTCGAGGATCGCCTGGGTGAAGGTCAGTTCGCGGCTGGTGGTGACCACGGCACTCCTCCTCAGCGTTCCGGCACGTAGACGTCGGTCGTCAGTTCGGCGAGATCGGGCAACGGACTCTCCTCGGCGAACTTGATCGCCTCATCGATGAGCGCGCTGTTCCGGGCATCGATCTGGTCCAGTTCCGCGGCGCTGAGGAGGCCGCGCCCGGTCACCTGCTCGCGGAACCGCTTGATGCAGTCCCGATCGCGGTAGTACTGCTCCTCCTCGGCGGTGCGGTACCGGCGGGGATCGTCTGACGAGGCGTGCCCGTGGTACCGGTACGTCTTGCACTCGATGAGTGTCGGGCCCTCGCCGCGCCGGGCTCGCTGGACGGCGACCCGGGCCACCTCGTAGACGGCCAGGCAGTCCTGCCCATCGACGACGACGCCGGGCATTCCGTACCCCTGGGCGCGATCGGCGATGTTCTCGATGGCGATCGCGTATTCGACCGGAGTCGATTGCGCGTAGCGGTTGTTCTCGCAGACGAAGACGATCGGCAACTTCCAGATCGCCGCCAGGTTGAGCGACTCGTGCACCGCGCCGATGCTCGAGGCGCCCTCGCCGTAGAAGCTCGCCGTCACCCGGCCGTTCTTGAGCACCTTCGCCGAGAGTCCGGAACCGATCGCGTGCGTCGTTCCCATCCCCAGAATCGGGTTCACGCCGATCATCCCGACACTGATGTCGGTGATGTGCATGGACCCGCCCTTGCCCCGATTGGTGCCGGTGACTTTGCCGTACAGCTCAGCCATCATCGGGCGGACGTCCACCCCCTTGGCGATGCAATGGCCGTGGCCGCGGTGGGTCGAACTGATCCAGTCGTTCGGTTCGAGCGCGGCGCAGGTGCCGACCGCGACCGCCTCCTCGCCGGAGTAGTAGTGGGCGGCGCCGATGGGCAGGCCGGTATCGACGAGGCGCTTGAGCCGCTCCTCGAACTCGCGGATGAGTGTCATCCGGTCGTACATGAAGAGGAGCCGCTCCCGGGTGGGGGTGGGCCGAACCTCGGTGGCTACCATCGCGCGTGTTCCCTCCTCGCCTTGTGGATTGCCTGCTGATTGTGGCTCGTATGGTAAAGCAGGAAGCGGACGCGATTACGCAGGATCGTCTCTGAATTCGGCGTCGCGCGCGTGCGGGTCTTCGTCTCGGTCGCGCGGCGCCGCAGCGCCGGGCGGCATGTGGACCTGGCGGTCGAGCTCAATCCCGGGCGAGGCCTGCCTACCCATCTCCCCCGACCACCACGCCCTGCGTCGTTCACCTCGGATGCCGTCAAGTCCCCGCTACCTGGTACGCTGTACCCATCGCGGTCGGAGGTGCTCCTGTGCCCCGTATTGCTCCCCAGCCCATGACGATCACCGGCGTGGTCCCCCGCGTGGCACGCGCGGCGGTCCTCACCGCGCAGGGCGGACCGTTCGTCACTCGCACTCTGCCGATCCCGGAGATCGGGCCGCGGGGCGTCGTCCTCAAAATGGCGCTCGGCGGCGTGTGCGCGACCGATGCACACATCTTTCAGGGCGATTGGCCCGGTTTCACGTTCCCGGCGATCCTCGGTCACGAGAACTGCGCCTGGATCGCTCGGCTGGGCGCCGACGTGACGGTCGACTTCCTCGGCGAGCCGATCGGCCCGGGTGACCTCGTCATCCCGCGGGTCGCCGGCTGCGGCCGATGCTGGTATTGCCTCTGCGGCGGGGCGATGCGCTGGTGCCCGAACCGGCGCCTCGCCCCCGGCGTGACCCCCGGCGAATCGCTCATCGGCGGTTGGGCCGAGTACATGGTCCTCGATTCAGAAACGCTGCAGATGTTCCGTACGACCGCCCCGCCCGAGGTGGCGGTCCTCACCGAGCCGATGGCGACATGCGTCGGCGGTATCGAACGCGCCGCACTGCGCCTGTGCGAGACCGTCGTCGTGCAGGGTGCCGGGCCGATCGGCCTCCTCACCGCGGCATGCGCCCGTCTCGCCGGCGCGGGAAAGCTCATCCTCGTGGGCGGCCCGGCCGATCGTCTGACGCTCGCCGGCGAGTTCGGCGTCGACCACACGATCGATATCGACGCGGTGCCCGATCCCGCCGAACGGGTGCGGCAGGTGCGCGCCCTGACCCCGCGCGGCTTCGGTGCCGACCTCGTCCTGGGGTGTGTCGGTCACCCCGCCGCGGTCGGGGAGGGGCTCCAGTACGTCCGCCCGGGCACAGCGCGTATGGTGGAGATCGGCAACGCGACTGGCGGGGGATCGTTTCCGCTGCGTCCCTCGCCCGACCTCGTGTACAAGAACACGACGCTCCACGGCTTCTGGGGCACGACGACGGAGCACTGGATCTCCGCGCTCAGGGTGCTCGAACGCGGTGCACTGCCGTTCCAGAAGGTCGTGACCCACCGCCTGCCTCTCGAACGGGCCGGCGACGCGATCGCGGCGCTGAACGGCGGGTACCGGGTCGACGGGCGGACCGCGCTGAAGATCGCGATCGATCCCGCTCTGACCGCCGCACGGTAGATTCGGCTGCCTATCGCCCTCGCCAGAAGCCGGACCCCGCGACGCGGCGATCGAGGAGACGAGCGTGCTCTCCCGCGGCGGGGATGCGCCCCGGACCCGCGGGCGCGACAGCGGGCCACCCGCGTGCACGCGCCGATCGACCTCGGACGGACGAAGCCAGGTCCGCACCGGGCTTCAGTGCCGCGCGCTGGAGACGCGCCGGCCGTCTGAACGTTGAGATGTCGTCCACCATCCACGGCGAAAACCGCAGGATCAGCATCGACCACCTACGACGAGAGCTGCCGGGAGTCTCGCGCCGTAGACGCCGCGCTCCTCGGAGAGGTCGAGGACACGCGGGTGGCCCATCGCGGGGTCAGTTCCGTCACGCCCTTTCGACCTGCCGAGCGAAAGTACCCGGGGAGGCCACTGCCTGTCGTCAGGTACTCCTCGTTGCGTTGGGGAGACCGCGGCCACGGTCCGTTGCATCCAGTCGAGCGGCGGGTGTGGCCTGTCAGAACTCCGTTTCGGGCCGCGGTCCTCTGCCAGATCACGTCTCGCGCTACGGTGACGACAACAGTCGGAGTCTGGTCCCGGCTGATGAACGTCGAAATGGAGTGGGGCAATTGACGGGCATCACGGTGATTGGTCTGGGCAAGATGGGCCGGGCGATGGCGGAGCGCCTGATCGGCAGCGGCTTCACGGTACGCCTGGCGAACCGCGGCGCGGCGGCACGGGAGCCCTTCACGGCACGCGGCATCGCCACCTTTGCGCGGGCGGCAGACGCGGCGGCCGGAGCGGAGGTCGTCGTCAGCATGCTCACCGACGACGCGGCGCTCGCTGAGGTCGCGCTCGGCGAGGGTGGCCTCGTCGAAGCCATGGCGCCGGGCTCGCTCCACATCGTGATGAGCACGGTCTCGCCTGGCATCACCCGGGAACTCCGCGCGGCGCATCGGCAGCGCGGGTCCGACCTCGTCGCCGCGCCGGTGATGGGTCGACCCGACGTCGCCGCGACCGGCGCGCTGTGGATCCTCGCCGCCGGCGAACCCGCCCTGGAGATGCGCTGCCTGCCGATTTTCGCCGTGCTCGGCCGCGGCTACACGTGGCTGGGCGAGGACCCCGGCCTGGCGAACGTGGCGAAGATCGTCTCGAATTTCCTTCTCGTCAGCACCGTCGAACTGGTCGCCGAGGCGTTCGCGCTGGCCGAGGCGAGCGGCCTCCCCGCCGAGCGGTACTACGAGATCGGCAAGATGCTGTTCCCGACGCCCATCTACGAGGGGTACGGCGGACGCATGCTCCGCGGCGCGTTTCAGCCGGCGGGTTTCTCGGCCGCCATGGCGCTCAAGGACATCGGGATGGCGCTCGGACTCGCGACGGAGGGCGGATCACCCGCGCCGGTCGCTGAGACGGTGCGGGAGAGGCTGCGCACCGCTGAGGCGCGCGGGCGGCTGACATGGGATCTCTCCGCGCTCATCGAAGTGGCGCGGGAGGAGCGCACCGCTCGCGACGGGTAGGGATCGCGCACCGACGGCGCATATCCTGGGTCGATGCCCAGTAGGTGAGGACAACGATCAGCCATCCCGACGCGCTGCAGAACGAGCTCAGTCTCAACCAGAGAGGATCTGACTCGAGCGCTTGCCACCATCGAGGCGTTCTGTGTGCGGACTACGGTTTGGCGCCCATCGTAGGCGGATCGATCCGGCGGGCACGTGGTGCACCCGAACCTGCCGCGCGGACCGCGAGCTTCCAGCCCGCCCCCTAACCCGGGGTCCCGCGTGGACCACGGCTGGATCCCGACGGGACCAGCGGGCGCGAATCCCCGGGTCCTGGGATTCTCACGCCGGACGGATAGCCTGGTACCCTCCGTCGCACGCTGCCACGCGGCGATAGCCGTGCGGTCAGGGTACGCGCCCGCGGCGCACAGGAGCGAAGGCAATGAAGATCACCGCGATCTCGACCGAGGAGTTCCGCTGGCCCCGTCACAAGCCCATCTCCAACGGCATGCACACCTACACCCATAGCGGCCTGGCCCTGGTGAAGATCGAGACCGACGCCGGCGTCACCGGCATCGGACTTGGTGGCGGCGGCGCGATCGGCCGCGCGACCGTGCAGACGCTCGCCCGCGACCTCATCGGCGAGGACCCGATCGACGTCGAGCGGCTCTGGCATCGGATGTGGGTACCAAAGCTCATCGGCCGCCGGGGTTTGACGACCCGCGCGATCAGCGCGATCGACATCGGCCTCTGGGACATCCGCGCCAAGGTGGCGGGGTTGCCCCTCTTTAGGCTTCTGGGAGGCTTCCGCGATCGCGTGCCCACCTATGTCGCGGGCGGCTACTACGAGGAGGGCAAGGGCCTGCGCGAACTGCAGCAGGAGATGGTCGAGAGTGTCGCGCTCGGCGCCCGCGCGATCAAGATGAAGGTTGGCGCGGTCCCGATCGCCGAGGACGTCGCGCGGGTGAAGGCCGTGCGCGAGGCGATCGGTCCGGAGGTGAAACTGCTCGTCGACGCGAACTGCGCCTATCGCTTCTACGAGGCGATCCAGTTCGCCAGGCGCATCGAACAGTACGACATCTTCTGGTTCGAGGAGCCGGTCGCGCCCGACGACTACGAGGGTCACCGGAAACTCGCCGAACAGACCTCGATCCCCATCGCCACCGGCGAGAACGAGTACACCCGGTACGGCTTCCGCGACCTCATCTGCAACCACTGCGCGGCGATCCTCAATGCTGACGCGAAGGTCCTCGGCGGAGTCACCGAATTCATGAAGGTTGCCGCGCTCGCCCAGGCCCACGATCTGGACATCGCGCCGCACGGTTCGCAGGACATCCACGTCCACCTCGTCGCCGCGATCGCCAACGGACTCATCCTCGAGTATTACCGTGACACCGTGGACCCGATGCACGGGCGGGTCTATCACCACACCCTGCGGATCAACGACGACGGGACAGTCAGTCCACCCGATGTGCCCGGCATTGGCGTGGAGCCGAACTACCGCGAACTGGAGCCATACCGGGTCGCGCGGGACGCCGTCACCGCCGACGCGTGACGAGGGCCGGGCAGCCGCCTCAGTTGCCCGGCGCCCGCTCGATCGCCGCTACGAGCGCCTGGCGCGTGAACGAACTGCGGTGCACCTCGGCGTACTACTCCGGCTGGCTCGAGAGGCTCGGCGCGCGCGCTCCCGTTCCGGTCTCAACCGCTCGCTCGCTCCTTAGAGGATGAGCGCGAAGGCGGGCAGAGGGGCCAGACGCACCTGGAGGAGGAGTCGTGCGTGAAAACCGGCCGGCCCGCGCGGCGCCGGCCGCATCTCCGGGGCGCCGCAAGAACGTCCCTGATCGAGTCGCATCGGCGTCCTCGGACGGCGGGATCCTGCGCTGCGCCCGTCATCCGCGAAGGGTGCCAGAATGCGCGGGCCGGAGTGCCGGCACGCGTCACCAGGGGACCGGAGGCCCGGAACGATTGAGCGCAGCGGAGAGGCGTATTCGGCTCGGCTACGTGGGGGCCGGGCGTCAGGCTCAGCAGGTCCATCTGCCGAACTTCGCGTCCATCGAGGGGTGCGATCTGGCCGGGCTGGCGGAGGTGCGTCCGTCGCTGGGGCGCGAGGTCGCCGACCGGTTCCGTATCCCTGAATTGTACCCGGACCATCGCGCCCTCGCGGCCGATCGCCGGATCGACGCGATCGCCGTATCCGCGCCCTTCGAACTGCAGGGGGAGATCGCTCGCGATTGTCTGGAGCGGGGCAAGCACGTGTTCATGGAGAAACCCATGGCCATCTCCCTCGCCCAGGCCGACCGCATCCTCGATGCCAGCCGCCGGGGCGGCGGCCGCCTGATGATCGCGTATATGAAGCGGTACGACGCGGGGAACATCCTCGTCCGCGATGTCGTGCGTCAGTGGCGTCGGTCGGGTGAAGCGGGCGCGCTCCGTTACGTCCGCGCGCACGGGTTCCGCGGAGACTTTCAGGTCGGCGTCGACGCGATCGTGAGTCGGTCGGCCGAGGCACCGCCGCTCGCACCGAACACGAACTTCCCGGAATGGCTGACGCGCGATCGCACCGCCTATGTCGACTACCTCCAGCAGTACACGCACAACATCAACCTCGTGCGCTACTTCCTCGACGCGGCCGGTGACGCGCAGATCGAGCACGTCGATCTGGATGACGATGGGTCGGGCATCGTGATTCTGCGTGTCGCCGGTGTCCGCTGCGTCCTCGAGACCGGGCGGCTCGCATACCACCGCTGGGACGAGCACGTGCAGGTCTACTTCGATGGTGGGTGGATCCTCACCTGGGCGCCGCCACTCCTCGTCCGGAACACGACCGCGGAGGTGGAGATCTACCGGGGAGGCGCCGGTGTCCTGGACAGCACGCGCTTTCCTGGCGTCCAGCACTCTGTCAGCCGCCCGATCCCCGAACCGCGTGGATCGTGGGCATACCGCCGCGAGGCGGAGCACTTCATCGAGCGACTTCTCAGCGGCGAACCGTTCGACTCCGAGGGCGCCGACACGCGAACTGACGTTCGCCTGTTCGAGGAGATCTACCGGCGTCGCCTCGGCGTGTGACGTAGCCCCGCTCAGGACGCTGGCTGACCCGACGGATCGTGCGCTCAGCCGCCTAGCTTCGCTTCGACCGCACGCGCGATGGTCGCGCAATCGGGGAAACCGCCGTCGCGATACATCGAATGGACGAGGTCTCCGCCCACCCGCACGTCGAACGCGCCGGAGTCGGCGGGGAAAATCTCGATCGAGGAGAGGCGGTGCTGAAAGCGGATCATGAGGGCCCTGGCCAGCGCGACGGTGTGTTCCTCGTAACCGCACTCGGCGCAGTAGGAGATCGTGACCTTTACGGGAAGTCCGGTCATCTCCGACATGGTAGTGAGGCGAGCGGGAAACCGCGCCGTTTCCTGGCGCCGGGCACCAGCAGTACAGCCCCGCGTCCGTAGAATCACGACGGTGTCCGCCACGCACCGCGCGATCGCCGGACAATACCGAGCCGCGCTGTCGATGCTGCGGCAGACCGTGGAGCGATGCCCGGGCGACCTTTGGCTCGGGCCCGACGAGGCCAACCCGTTCTGGCGTATCGGCTACCACGCGCTCTTCTACGTGGATCTCTATCTCGCCCGGCGCGAGGAGGAGTTCGTCCCCTGGTCCGGGCATCGGCAGGATCACGAGGCTCTCGGGGCCCAGCAGCCATACCCGCCCTTCCGCCCAATCGCGACTGGCGAACCGTTCGGACGCCCCGACGTGCTCGCCTACCTCGATGGCCCGGACAGGGCGATCTCCGTGCGGGTCCTGGCGACCGATCTGGACTCAGCATCCGGCTTCTGGTGGCTCCCCTTCACGAAGCTGGAACTGCAGATCTACAGCATCAGGCATCTGCAGACACATACCCGGGGAACTGGCGGACCGCCTCGCTCGCCGCGGAATCGTCACCGAGTGAGTGGGCAGCTTACCCGCGTCAGACTGAATCGCGCTCGGCGTACCGCGCACACACGCATCGCTGGCCGGGCATCGCGCGGCCGGGGTGCGCGCGCGACGATACGGTCCGACCGACAATGGACGAGACCGTCGCCGTCAGTCGCCCTGTCGCGCCGCCTCGTCCAGCATCGTGATGTAGTCCACCGCGGGAACCTCGATGCCTCGCGCCCCGAGGACGGAGCAAATCTGTGTCCTGTGCTGCAGGCTATGGGTCAGCGCCTGGAGCAGACAGTCGCGCCAGGCGAACTCCCGGTCGAACCAGGGGACGTGCACGGGCCGGGAGAGCAGTTCGCCGTCGGCGGTGCCGAGTAGCGCGGCGAACCCGAAGGCGATCTCCTCGGCGCGCACGAAGAACCACGCGAGATCGCGCCGGTAGTAGGTCGCACCCGGTCCGAGCGCCTCGCGGGGATCCTGGCCGCGTAACAGCGCGAGAAACGCGTCCTCCACCCCCACGGCGTGCTTCAATGTGCGTTCTATGCTCCCGGTTGTTCCCGGCGCGTCGGCTCGAAGGGCAGCCGAGTCGAGTCCGAGACACACCTCATAGACGCGGGCGTTCGCCCAGCGGTTGTAGGCGACCAGCGCGCGGAGATCGTCCACGTGGTCCTCCTTGCCGGCCGTGACCGAACGGGGCACGATGACTCTAGTCGGGCGGGGACACCGGGACGGCACCTGCCGCGTGGCGTTGGAACCCGCGCCGACCGTCGGTCACACGCGCCGGCAAACCCGCCACAATCCCCACACGGGAGGTCGAATCTCACGCCTATCGAAACCGGCACCTTCAGCCACGCGGGGATCGCCCTGCACTAAGCCTGCCAGCGCGGCGCACCCGGAGCGCCGGTGGTGTTCGTCCACGGTATGACCAGGCGCTGGCAGACCTGGCTGCCTGCGATGCTCGCGTTTGCCTGCGATCACCCCGTCTACGCGCTGGACCTGCGCGGCCACGGTCGATCCGATCGGGCCGCGGACTTTCGGGCCATCGACTACGCGCGCGAGTCACCGCATTTCTCCGCGAGGAGGTCGGACGCCCGAAGGTCCTGGTCGGTCACTCCCTCGGCGCCATCGTGGCCATCGCCGTCGCCGCGGATCGGGAGGCGCCGGTCTCCCGGCTCATTCTGGAGGACCCACCCCTGAGTGTGTTCAGCGACCAGTCCATACGCGTCCGCACCGAACGGGAGCGGTTTGTCATCTGGCGCGATCTCATCGCCGCCAGGCCCACGACTGAACTGCTGTGGCGGAAAGTCGTGCGGTCCATGCCCGATGCGCCGATGGACGCGGTGGGCCAACGCGTCGAAACGCTGCGCCAGGTCGATCCGGCGGTGCTCCTCCTCCAGGCCAACGTCGAAGTCGGCGGTGCACTCGAACCGTCCCGCGCCGAACGGGCACGCTTGCGCCTGCGTGATTGCACCTCGGTGTATCTGCCTGAGGTCGGTCACGGCATCCACGACGACGAGCCGTTCCGGTTCTGCGATCTAGTCCGTCGGTTCGTCTGAGGGTCAATCACGCGGCGGGTCGACAAGTGGGATCCGGCGGGTCGTGCCGGCTGCGGCGGACCAGAAGAGGAGTTCAACTGGCTGAATGCGGATGAGGGGCCGTTCGTCCAGCGCCATCGCGCGGTACTGAGGGTAGCGCGCGCGGAGCGCCGCGAGAGCGTCCTCGCGCTCCGATGCATCGTCGACCAGAGCGGCCTCACCGCGGATCTGTACCCACTCCAGATGCGCCCAGTCCTCGTCGTACCGATCGACGATGAGACAGACCGCGGGGCGCGCGAGCAGATTACGCACACGGCGCGGCAGATCGTTCCGCTTGGGTTTCTCGTCGATCGGCGTATAGATCCGCGTGCCCACCCGAGCGAAACAGACGGGAACCACGTGCGGACGACCGAACGAGTCGATCGTTGCCAGATGCCCGAGCCGCGCCGCGGCGAGAAGCTGTGCCGCAGCGTCACGCGAGTCCACGCGGGCACGAGTTTCGCGCGCGTGGCGCTCCGCCGCCATCGCGGCCGTTTGAGGTGAGGGCGGCCGGGACGGCCGTGGTCCCGAACAGCGACTCTGCCCCCCGCACGGGCGTCGGGCGGTGTGCGCCTCTCCCGCCGCAGCGGGAGAGGGTTGGGTCCCCCGCGACCCCGGCTACGTCGAGTTGAGCTTCATCTCCGACATCCCGCTCACCGAGCTGATGAAGCTCGACCTACCCGGCCGCGCCCCGATCGCCAAGACACCCGGTGGCGAATCCTTCGGGTCCATGCGCATCCGCGACCCCGCCGAGAGCATCGTGATCCAGCCCAACTACTACGGCCATTGACGCCGTCCCGGGGCCCGGGAGAGCGCCCCTTGTTCGGCGCCTCTGCTTGGGCTTTCGTCCGCCGTCAGGGCTTGATAAGCACTTTGATCGCGCCGCCCTTGCGGCGGACGAAAGCGTCGAGCGCCTCCGGGAAGGCGTCGAGCGGGAAGGTGTGGGTGCGCAGCGGCTCGACGCGGACCGCGCCGCGCACCATCAGCGGCAGGACCTCCTCGCAGGTGCCGCGGTTGGCGCGGACCCCGTGGAGCGAGATCTCCTCGAGCACCAACTTCTTGATCGGCAGCGGCGCCGCCTCGAGCGGGATGCCGATCGCCGAGACGCTGCCGCCCTTGCGGGTCATCTCGATCGCCTGGGCGAGCGCCTCGCCGGTGCCGGCGCACTCGACCACCACATGGGCGCCGCTGCCGCCGGTCGCGCGCCGAACCGCCGCGACCGGGTCGCCCTGCGTGTAGTCGACCCGCTCGGCGCCGAGCTCAACCGCCTTGGCGAGCCGCTCGCCGCGGCCGACGACCAGCACCCGGCCAGCACCGACGGCGAGTGCGCACTGGAGCACCATCAGCCCCATCGGCCCGGGGCCGATCACGGCGACGGTGTCGCCAGGCGCCGGGTTCGCGCGCTTGACGGTATGCAGCGCAATCGAGGCCGGGTCGACCGCGGCCGCGTCCTCGGTCGACACGGCGTCGGGCAGGCGAACGACCGAGCGGACCGAGTGGACCACGTACTCGGCGTAGGCGCCGCCGGTGTAGTGGCCGTACTGCCGGTGGCCGCGCGCCTCGTCGCCGTAGTTCTCGCAGAGGTTGTACCGCCCAGTGGCGCAGTTGCGGCAGTAGCTGCAGCCGGCGTGGCTCGTCCCGGCGACCCGCTCGCCGACGCGCCAGCCGAACTGCTTGGTGTCCTCGCCGAGCGCAACGACCGTGCCCGCCCACTCATGACCGGGGATGAACGGGTAGCTCCTGGGCCAGAAGCCCGGGTAATCCCCCTTGACGATGTGCGGGTCGGTCCCGCAGATGTAGGCGGCTTCGACCCGGCAGAGCAACTCCATGCGCCCGGGCCGGGGGACCGGCACCCGCTGGAGCGTCACCTGCTCGAAGCCGGGGCCGTTCAAGACGACCGCCCGCATATTCCGCGGAACCGACCTGTTCTGCGCCACGTCGGTGGGTCCAAGCCTGGTCACTGTCATGCTGCTCCCTGGTCGACAATCGCCACGCTGCGGAAGGGGCTGCCGCTGCCGCCCTTAATCTTGAGCGGCAGGCCGACGAACCAGAACTGGTGCGCCGCGATCTTGTCTAAGTTGTTCAAGTTCTCGATGTTCAGGATCTCGCGCTCGCGGCAGACAATGTGTGCCGGCTGCACCCTGACCTTCGACACCTCGATCCACGAGTCGATCGACGGCGCGTCCGCGCCGATGGAGACCGCGCCGAGGTCGTTCAGGTGCTCCGTGGCCCTGCGGTCGAGGCCGGGGTAGTCGCGCACGTAGGCGAACCGGTCGCTCCGGAACTTCCGGTACCAGCCGGTATGGTAGAGTACGACCGACTGGGGCTGGATCCGCGCGCCGGTGCGCTCCAACTCGCGGTCGACGTCCTCAGCCGTGATGTAGGCGTTCGGCTCCTTCCAGGCGAAGTCGAGCCACACCGCCGGCGCCATGAACCACTCGAGCGGCAGTTGGTCGACTGACCGCGCGTCGGGGCGGTCGACGACATGGCTGATCGCGTCGACGTGCGTGTTCGAGTGGTCGCAGAGCGTGAAGCCGACGACCTGGTAGGAGTACGGCGGCTTGGTCAGTCCGAGCCGCTGCGTCTCCTCGTGGCTCAGGTGCTGCCAGATCAGCGTGCGCTGGTGCCCCGGGAACGTCGGGTCGTCGGTCGATACGGTGTGGCTCAGGTCGGTGACATGGCAGCGCCGGCCCAGGAACGTCAGCGTCGTCTGGTCGGCGAACGGCGGGCAGAAAGCCCGGATCATGGCAGCAGCGCCTGGCGGCTCCATGAGTGCCACGGCTGGTAGCCCAGCTTGCGCTTCGCCTTCTCGATTGAGATAAGCCCGTCGTCCGGCCCGAGCTCGGCGGCCATCTCGCGCAGTTCGGGGAAGAGTCGGGCGAGCGCGTCGCGGCGCGATTCCTCGATCGTGCGATCGCTCGCGAGGTAGAACGGCACGAGGTCCTTCGACTCATTTGCGAGCCGAAACGCCTGCGCCGCGTCGCGGCCGTCCAGGTACTGCCAGGCCCTGAATGCGGGGGGCTTACCTTGCGGCGGCGGCTTCGCTTCGCGGCGGAAGCGCGTCGCGCTATCGTCGCGGTGGGCGTAGTACTCGCCGAGCAGCCTGCAGGCGACGCTGCGCATGCCCCACGCGCGGGTGTACGCCTCGAGCATCTCCTCGTCCATCAGCTTCGATAGGCGGTAGGTATCCTCCGGGGAGAGCGTGTGCTCCTCGTCGATCGGCAGGTAACGCCGCAGCCAGGGTGCGTCGCGGATCCGGAAGTCGAGGTCGAGCATGAAGAACGTGCTGGCGAACGCGATCACTTCGACGCCGCCTGTCCGTCGGCCGTGTCGAGCACGTAGTAGCTGCCGAGCACGTTGGTGCGCCAGGTCTCGTACTCCAGGATCTCGGGATTGACCGAGTCGGGTTGGTCCGTCGCGTACGGGATCGCGCCGACATGGCGGACCGCACGCGGCCGCGCCGCCTCGAAGGCGCGGCGGCGGTCGTCGGCCGAGGTCAGCTCGCCGCGCA
>Ga0194131_10007734_pt1 | contig 14333 bp, 15 predicted proteins | sample TA2KigO120mmetaG_FD_148631 | JGI IMG/M metagenome (GOLD analysis project Ga0194131, IMG submission 148631) | Freshwater microbial communities from Lake Tanganyika, Tanzania - TA2015053 Kigoma Offshore 120m | ecosystem: Environmental > Aquatic > Freshwater > Lake | place: Tanzania: Lake... | reverse complement strand
TGTTCTCCGGACACGCGTACTGAAAACACGGCGCTTGTCTTGACTGAAACCTCGAAAATCGCTGAAATCGATGGTCCAGTGACGAACTTGGGTTAGGCGTGGTGTCGCCTTTGTTGTCGACACGCTGATCCTCGGGCTGACCTGCACGGGCGTGGCCGCTGTTGTGCTACGGGTGAGCGTGTCGGTTGGACGGCCGCTCGATGTGGAGACCGCGATCGCTCTTTTGGTGCCAATATTCGCCGGGATTACGGCCGCTTATCACATCCGCGGGGAGACTGGACCGAGCCAGGCGACGATCGGGAAGCGTCTCATGGGACTACGCGTGGTGACGGAGTCCGGCGACCCGCTCACGCCGCGCGAATCGATCCGGCGCGTGGTGGCGCGGTTGGTGGTTTCGATGCCATTCCTCGGCGCGGGCTGCCTGGTGGCGCTCTTTAGCGCGCGGGAGCAAGCGGTACACGACTTGCTTGCGGGGACGGTGGTCGAGCGGACGAGCCCGGTCCGGCTACGCTAGTCTGGATCGAGATGAATATCGGCATTGTCGCGGGGACTTTCCACCAGCAGGAAATCGAACTGATGATCGCGGAAGCGCGGTCGGTCGCCGGCGCGCTTGGACTCCGCATCGTCGAGACCGTGCTCGTCCCGGGATCGATGGAAAAACCGCTCGCCCTGAAGCGCCTGTTGTTGAAGGATTCAATCGACGGCGCGGTGGTCCTCGGCGTGATCGAGAAGGGCGAAACCAAACACGGATTGGTGATGGCGCAGGCGGTCATCCAGGCAATCATTGGGATCCAACTGGAAACGATGAAGCCCGTCGGGACAGCCATCCTTGGCCCGGAAATCGAGCCGGGCCAGATTCCGCCCCGGTTGCGCCCCTACGCCGCCGCGGCTGTGCGCGCGGTCGCGGCGATGCTGAAGTAGCGCATTACCCGGCGCGCTCAACGTTCACAGGGAACAGCGCGGCCACGGCGATCCGCAGGCCAGGAAACAGGCCGGGTTCTTCGAGGAACCCACTCCGGGTCACCATATACGCATCGCCGCTACGCCGCCACACCAGTACCGTTTGCGACTCCCGGTACACGTTCCATACGGCTTCAGCCCCCGCTTCCAGGTATTGGCGCGTCTTCTTGTCAATCGCCGCCGTTGTCTCGCTCCCGGATATCACTTCCACCGCTATTGTGGGGCACCCCTGAACGCCTCCCCGGTACCGTGACATCGCCGCCAGCGTTTCGCGCCGAAGGATGGCCACATCTGGCTTCTTGAGCACGGTCTGGCTGAGCCAAAAGGCGGCATTGGCGGTGGCAAGCACGTCCGCTCGGGTCGCGTCGCTCCAATTCATCACCTCACCCCCGATTCGTAGTTGGACCTCCCCGTGCTCCGCCGTCATGTCCGGCCGCTCCGAAACAACTCCGTCATCATATTCAAGGATCATCTCTTCCTGGTCGGCGAGCGCCAGGAACTCTTCCGGCGAGATCAACGTTGCGGTGGGGCGGACTTCAGTCCGCGCGGCACCCAAGTCCGGCCGCCTCTTTCATCTCGTTGATGCCGCAGCAGGCAAATCTGCCCGCCAGATATTCCCACTCCGCTCGGCCATGGTGAACACGATCTTGTCCCGCGCGGTATCCATACGGCGCCGCCCGCCCGGCACGTATGCAGGCGATAGCTTCGCCGAATGAAAATGCTGCACCGCGAACGGTTCGCCGGACGGGCGTTTCGTAGCCGGGTCAAGCCGCCTCGCCCACATGCACTGGAAGCCATCGCGATTGGAGAGAAAGTATGCGATGTTCATGTCGGGCGAGAGTTCCGGCAGGATGTCCATCGCCTTGGCGTCCGAAACTTCGATGTAATCGGCCTTGGTAGCCACGCGGTCCGGCCGAACCGGGCAGAGGTAGATGTGCGAGACGCTCCCGTCCAATATGTAGAAGATCGCCCATCGAGCGTCCCAGGAAAGGTGGCTGCCCGATCCGGTGGCTTCCATCACCTTTGCCTCGGTTCCGGTGGCCGGGTTGAGTAGATACGATGCACCCCGCCGCCCGAACAGAATTTGCGATGGTTTCTCCCCGTCCCAGGATCGGAACTGGCAATCTTCGCAGACGCGCCGGCTGGTACCGTCCAGAGCCGCGACATGCGATTCCAACTTGCGATCCGGCCGCGCGGTCTGCCAGCCCACCTGATTGCCATCCGGACTGATGTTGAGCCCCGGCACTCCGCTCGCCTCCACGGACATGAGCCGCATTCGATTCCCGGTTACAAGATCATGCACCATCACCGTGATATTGCCCGCCATGATGGACCCGAACGCAATCCGCGTGCCGTCATGCGAGACTGAACTGGAAACGTCGCTGGCAGTGGAGTTGGTGAGCCGGACGGGATCGCCCTTGGCTCGCCCGGCCGCGTGATCCACCGGCAGATACCAGATATCTTCGTTGTTCAGGCTATTGGCGTACACCAGCGTGTTGCCGGCCATGTTGGGATGCGATTCGATCCCACTGCCGGACGTGATGCGCTCCGGCTCCCCAGTAACTTCCAACTTCGCGGGATCGATGGCTACTTTCCAGGTGTTGACGCTGTCGCCGATCTGACCGGTGAATATCAATCCGGCCGGAGTCCAAGTTACATACGTCAGGCGTGGAACGAACTTCCTGGTGTTGAGCAACCGCAACAGGCCGGTCTTCCTGGGCGCGTCATCGCCCCCCGGGCCCGCGACATACCAATCCGAAGCCGCATTGGTGCTCCAGCCCGTGAACAAGATCATCTTGCTGTCGGGCGACCACACCGGCCGGCTCGCGTAGAAATCCGGCGCCAACCGCCGTGGCGACCCGCCGGCCACGGCGGCCACCCAAATCGAGCCCCCTCGATTCACGCTCGTGAACTGTCCGTACGGCGCCGGGTCACCCTTCCAAAACGAAATCCACTTCCCGTCCGGAGAAAACCGCGGATCATGCCCCGCGTCGGCCACCTTCCGCTCCGCCCCGCCAATCGTCGGGATCAGGTAAATGCCCCCGCCGTCCCGTTCGGAGCGAAACGCAATCATGCCACCGTCCGGCGAGAACGACGGCTCGTGATCGTCAGCCGCATGGGTGGTGAGCCGCCGAGCTTCCCCGCCGCTCAGTTGCTGAATCCAGACGTCAAGATTCTGCCCATTGGTCGCCCGGTCCGACGCATAGGCAATCAAATTGCCCGCGCCCCAATACGTAGGCTCGGTGGTCAGACCCGTATCAAACGTCAACTGCGTAAATACCGGCCCCTGCCCGGTGCCGCCTCCCACGGCTGGCGAACCACCCGCACTGCGCCGCGCCAGCCCCCACCAACCAGCGCCGGTAAGCAACACGCAACCAACCACCGCCCATGCCCATCGCGGAATCACCGAACGCTCGCTCCCGCCCACCGCCGCGGCCGGCGCACCCAACCGCCCCGAGTCGCTCTCCTCGCGCAACTCCTCGATGGCAAGCTGCAAATCGACCGTGCTCTGGTACCGCCGCGCCGGGTTCTTCTTGAGGCACCGCGACACGATCCGCTCCAACTCGCCAGGCACTTCGCCCGCCACCGCGCGCAGCGGGTGCGGCTCCTCCTTGAGAATCGCCGACAGCGTCGATAGCTTCGTCTCGCGCTGAAACGCCTTCCGCCCGGTGAGCATCTCGTACAGCACCGCGCCGAACGAAAAGATATCGCTGCGCGAATCCACCGCCCGGCCCTCGGCCTGCTCCGGACTCATGTAGGCCATCGTGCCGAGGATTGTGCCTTCTTCGGTGTGGACTGCGCCTTCTTCGCTGTCGGGTTTCTGCGTGCGGGTGGACGCGCTCTCGGCCAGTGTGGCGGTCTCGTGCTCGGTCAACTTGGCAAGGCCGAAGTCGAGCACCTTCACCACGCCCTTGTCGGTCACCATGACGTTGCCCGGCTTGAGGTCGCGATGCGTGATGCCGGCTTCGTGCGCGGCGCAGAGCGCGGCTGTGATCTGCGCGGCGTAGCCCAGCGCCTCGCCGGTGCGCATTCCTTTGCGCGGAATCGCGTGATCCAGCGTCCGCCCGGGCACATACTCCATCACGATGAAGTCGATTCCCTGGTCCTCGGCAATGTCGTGGATCACCACAATGTTGGGATGGTTCAGGGCGCTGGCGGCGCGAGCCTCGCGGATGAAACGCTGCTTGCGGCTCGAGTCAGCCGTCTTGTCCGGCGGCAACACCTTGATGGCCACCAGCCGGTCCAGCTTCACGTCGCGGGCCTTGTACACCACGCCCATGCCGCCCTTGCCGACCTGTTCGAGAACTTCGTAATGTCCGAGCGTCTTTCCAGTCATTTCGCGCGGAAGTTCTCCAGCGGCATCAAGTCAGCCTTGTCGCCGGAATTTCCATTTTGGCTCCCGGTCACCGATCAGTATACACCCCTTTGCCTCCCATCTTTGGTGCAGTCTGCTTGCCACCCCGGTGATGCCCGCGGGGTAGGCGGCTGACCAGCGTTCCGTTACTTCGCGGCCTTCTTGGCGAACACCGCGATATACTGCCGCCCCTCGGAAAACGGACCCGTCGAGTGCAGCCGGAATCCGTTCGATTCAATCTCCTTCGCCACGTCCACCTGATCCAGCCGGATGTGCTTCGGGTCGCGGAATCCTTCCTTGTAGAAGTCAACGATCACCAGGCGGCCGCCGCTCTTCAGGCTCTTGTGAATCCCGGCCAGCATGTCCGCGGGAAAGTCGAAATGGTGGTAGACGTCGAGCACGAGTACAACGTCCACTGCGTCCTCTGGCAGCTTGGGGTCCTTCTCCGTTCCATGGATAAAGGCCACCGTCGACAGGTTTTTCGCCTTCGCGTTGGCGCGCGCCTTTTCGAGGAAATCGGGGAAGATGTCTTCGGCGAACACCTTGCCTTCCGCTCCCACCGGCTCGGCGAGGTAGGGCAGCATGAACCCGACGCCAGTGCCCACATCCGCCACGGTCATTCCCGGCTTTAGGCCCAGAGCGGCGACCAAATCGCGCGGACGCTGTGTTTGTTCCCGGTCATGCGCGGAAAGCGAGTTGGCCACGCGGGCGCGGCCTTCGGGGGTCCGGTAGCCGGAGTTGGCGTAGTCGGCCAGTTGCGCGAGAGCGCACCCGGCAAGCAGCGGAAGAAGCAGGATTCTCATAGTGCGGTCTCCATGGGTAGGGCGAGAGGCGGTTCGTTCAGGAATTCGAGCGCCGACATGCGGTCAACGGCCTCGCGCACCGTGCTCTCGATGGCTGGCTCGAGCGTGATGACGAACGGCAGGTCGTTCTTGTCTTCACTCGGCAATTGTATGACGGCATCCAGGCTGATGCGCTTGTCGGCGAGGATCCCGGCGAGCGCCGCGATGATCCCAGGACGGTCCTTGACGCGGAATCGGAGGTACCAGGCGCGGGTCTGCTGCGTGATCGGGATCGGCTGATGGACGCCGAGGTGCGCATGGGCGAACGGGGAAACGCGCTGTGGACTGCCTGAGCGGATCTCGCGCGCCACCCGCATCAGGTCACTGACCACGGCGACTCCCGTCGGATGGGATCCTGCGCCGCGCCCGTAATAGAAAGTGTCCGCTCCATACTGGCCGCGGACCCACACGGCGTTGTAAGCTCCCAGCACGCCCGCCAGGATCGTCTGTTTGGGGATCAGCGCGGGACGCACGGACAGCAGCAGCCCGTCCGGCGTAGCGCGCGCGGCGCACACCAGCCGGATCGTGTGGTGAAGCGTGTGAGCGTACTGGAAATCAATTGGTGTGATCCGCCGGATCCCCTCGGTGAAGATTCCCTGCGGAGTGATCCGCTGCCCGAAGGCGAGCGCGGACAGGAGCGCCAGCTTCGACCGGGCATCAAGGCCGTCCACATCAGCGGACGGGTCGGCCTCGGCGTATCCCAGCCGCTGCGCTTCCGCAAGCACCTCCGCGAAGGCCGTCCCCCGGCGCTCAATCTCGGTGAGGATGAAGTTCGACGTTCCGTTCAGGATCCCGTAGAGCGCGGTGATCCGGTCGCCGGAGATGCCCTCGCGGAGCACGGCGTGAATGGGGATACCGCCCGCGACGCTCGCCTCCATCGCGAGGTTGACCCCGGCCGCGATGCCGCGCTCCCAGATGTCGGCGCCCGCCGTGGCCATCAGCTCCTTGTTGGCCGTGACCACCGACTTGCCGGCCGCGATTGCGGACTCCACGATGTCGCGCGCCGTGGTGGCGCCGCCGACCAACTCGGCGACAATGTCGATGTCCGGCGCGTTCGTGATCTCCCGCCAATCCGTTGCGCGGCGGACCGGGCCCAGCGCCTCCGGGACCGCCACGGCGCCCACGTGGCGCGAGCACACCGCCGCAACCTTGAGCCGGAAACCCAATTTCTGTGCGATTTGCGCGCCGTTTTCGGCGAGAATCGCGAGTGTTCCAGATCCGACGTTGCCGAGCCCAATGATCCCGGCGTTGACATCCTGCATCAACGGTTAGGATAGCAACGCCGCCCGAATCGCATCCCGCGGCGATCCGTTACAATTCACCGCCCTCGAGCACGCAAATATCCCGGAGGTTCCGGTAGTTCTCCGCGTGGTCCAATCCGTACCCCACAACGAACTCGTCCGGGATCGTGAACCCGACATACTTCACCTGAACGGGCCGCATCCGCCGCGACGGCTTGTCGAGCAGCGCGGCGATCTGGATCGAGCGCGGACGCCGCTGTTGCAACACGTGCGCCAGGTAGGTCAGCGTGACACCCGTGTCGACGATGTCCTCGACGATCAGCACGTCCACCCCTTCGAGCGACATGTCCAGGTCCTTCGTCAGTTTCACCTCACCCGACGAGGTCTTCCCGCGGCCGTAACTCGAAACCGCCATGAAATCGAACTTGACGGGCGCGGGGATGGCTCGCGCCAGGTCGGCAAGGAAGATGCATGCGCCCTTTAGGATTCCAATCAGCACCACCGAGCCGGGCGGGTAGTCGTGCGCGATCTGCTGGCCCAGCTCCCTGATCCGTTCCTGGACCTTGTCATAGGGGATGAGAATCCGGGTGGTCGGCTCCGAGGCCATTGATGCAATCTCCTCCTGTGGGCCGGTCAGTCGGCCTTCCTGATCTTGTGGCTCGGCGGTCCGATGTGGATGTGAGCCGCGGTGGACTGTCCCCGGACGGCGCCGCGGAACGCCAGGAAAGGCACCCGCATGTTCTCCAGCAGCCGGCGGAGCCAGACGCCCTCGCGCGAGTCGGGTTCCACCCCGACATCGAGCCGTCCGGTGTGGTCGAAGCCCATCGTCCGGTGCGTCGCCGTCCCGCCGCGGGCGGTGACCGGGAGCGGTACCCCGAACTCACGCGAATACGCGGCCTCGATGGTCCGGACCTTTGCCAGCGAAGGGACTCCGGGGTCGCCCAGGAACCGCTCGGCGGCCTGGGCCTCCGGCGAGTCCGGTGGCGCCTGGACCTCGGCTTCCTGCTCGGCCCGGGCCATCTCCGTCAAATCGTGGAACAGCCGGGCGCGCGCCGTGGCCGCCTCATATGCCTCACGGGCACGGGCCGCCTCGTCGCGCAGCGGATCGACGGTGTTTGGTGCGCGGACTTCGAGCGCCACAAGCTTCTCCGCCTCCGCCACCTTCGCTTCGCGCCGTTTCCACAAGCGCTCCGCTGCCGCGATCATGGCCGCGGCCTGTGCCTCGGTCATCTCTTCGAGTCCAACCCGGCCGTAGAGCGTGGCGCGCAAGGTGGTCTGATCGTCGGCCTCGTGTGCCGCACCGAGAGCGTCTTCGAGAGCCTTGCGCGGCAGCGCGCCCGCCTCAACCAGGGAACGGATGCGGTCCAACTCGGACTGCTGCGCGAACGCCGCCAGAGCGCCAGCAACGATCCACACACATCTCGCCAAGGCACGCATCTCCATTCGATTGTAGTACGATACGGCTGAGGACATCGCTCTATCGCGACCAAGAAAACCGCCGCCAAGGCAGCCGTGAAGAAAGCCGTCCGGAAGACGGCGGTGCGCAAGACAGCTCCCGTTGCAGCGGCGAGTGAACCATCGGCAATTCCCCCGTCCTATGTCACCTGTGTGCGGGCTGCGGAAGAGAAGAAGGGCCTCCATATCCGCGTGCTCGACCTGCGTCCGGTGACTTCGTTCGCCGACTTTTTCGTCCTCTGCACCGGGAACAACCAGCGCCAGAACCAGGCGATCTGCGACGAAGTGTTGCGGACCATGAAGGATCGCGGCGAGAACGCCAATTCCCTTGAGGGATATCAGAACGCCGAGTGGATCCTGATCGACTACGGCGACCTGGTGATGCACATCTTCGATGCGAAATCGCGTGGATACTACGATCTCGACCGTTTGTGGCGCGACGCGCCGGAGATCGCGGTTCCGCGGGCGTGACGCGGTATTACGAGGATCTCGCGGCAGCTTTCGTTCGCGGACACCTTCCCGCAACCGTTGGAATGGACGCGCCGGCGGCGATCGAAGCGGGCCTCGCGGCCGGACTCCGGATCCACAAGTTCAAGCGGACGGAACTGCCCCGGATCCAGCGGACGATCGGAATCCTGCGATCGCTGGGTCCTGCGAGCCTGCTCGACACGGGCAGCGGGCGCGGCGTGTTCCTGTGGCCGCTGCTCGACGCGTTTCCCGGGCTGCCGGTGATCGCCACGGATCTGCTGGAGCACCGTTGCACGGGCATTCTCGCTGCACGCCGCGGAGGCGTCGCGAATCTGTCCGTGGTAAGAATGGACGCGCAAAGGATGCCGTTCGCGGCGGGGTCAGCCGACGTGACGACGATGCTCGAAGTGCTGGAGCATATGCCGGATCCGGAAAAGGCGGCGGCCGAGGGGATGCGGGTTGCCCGGCGCGCTGTGGTGTTCTCCGTGCCGTCGCAGCCGGATGAAAACCCGGAGCACATCCACCTGTTCGACCGGCCGCGGCTGGACGGGATGTTCCGGGGAGCCGGGGCGCGGAACGTGCGGTTTGAGGCGTTGCTGAACCACTTCATCGGTGTCGCGCTACGGTAGGCGCCGGTACAGCCGCTTCAGCAGTTGGATCTGCCCCGCGTGATACAGGTCATGCGCGATGATCCCCGAGAGCAGCTCGAAGTTGGCCACCTTGCTCGACTCCGGCTTCCGCGGCAGATCCGTGGCGTCGAGCTCACACACCGCCGCGCGGAGCGCCCGGTGCGTGTCGCCGAGCAGCTTGACATCCAGTTCCCAAGCCTTAGCCGAAGCCTCAGCCGGCGGCGTCAGCCAGTTCGAACCCTGGCGGGCGAAGGTCGATTTCGGCGCATTGGTCAACCGCCGCCAGACGGTGTACTTCCAGTAAGCCGCATGCAGCGTGATCTCCCAAATGCTATGGCGGTCCGGCTGAGGACGCCACGCCGCGGTGGCCGCGTCCACGTTGCGCAGGGATCCGCGCAGGTTGGTCCCGTGCCACGATTTCTTGTCAAACGCCATGTCCATTTGCCGGACCAGGACTTCAATTTCCGCGCACCGCGCTGCCATGTCATCATTGTCCAATGAAACGCGCGCTGATTCGAACCGGCTTGCTTGTCCAGCTTCTCGCCCCCGTAGCCCGTTCCCAGGACCGCGCGCCCGCCCTCGATTCCATCCGCAAGGACGATCTCGAGGCGGACCTCTATTTTCTCGCCGGCGACTCGCTTCGCGGACGCCTTACCGGAACCCCCGAAGTCCGGCTCTCAGCGGACTGGATCGAATCCCGCTTCAAGCGGCTCGGCCTGCTCCCCGCCGGCGGGGACTCTCTTGTCCACCGCTACAACCTCACCTGGTCGACGCTCGCCAACGGCAACCGGATGCGCGCCAGGAGCGGCGCCGCGGTGATGGACGCGCGAGTGCTTGAAGACTTCATGCCGCTGTTCTTCACCCCCAGCGGAGGAGCCGAAGCCGCTGTCGTCTACGCCGGATTCGGAATCCGCGCGCCCGATCTCAACTGGGACGACCTGGCGGGACCGGTGGCGGGCAAGATCGTCCTGATGCTTGAGGGCGAGCCCCGCCCGAACGATCCCAAGAGCCCATTCGACGGCGTGGTTACCTCGGTCCACTCCGACCCGATGCGGAAGGCGCTCAACGCCCAGGCGCGCGGAGCGGTAGGCGTGCTGCTGGTCAGCGCTTCCCAGCGCCAGGGCGGGTCCAGCCGCTTTGCGCAGGAGGCCCGTGGCTACTGGCCGGATAAACCGCCGCACCTCAAACGGTACGCGATCACCACCTGGGCCGAAGAACTCCGCATCCCGGTTGCGTCGGTGTCCCCGGCGTTCGCCTCCTTTCTGCTCGGAAGCCGGGACCTTGCGGCGCTTGCCAAACAGGCCGAGACTCCGGGAACCGCGCGGATCCAGCCGCTCGACCCCGTGACCGTCGACTTTGCGACCCGCGTCACCCGCCACGTCATCGACGACTGGAACATCGTCGCGCGCATTGAGGGCTCCGATCCCGTGTTGAAGGACGAGGCGGTGCTGGTCTCGGCCCACTACGATCACAATGGAACCGACGGGACCCAGATGTACAACGGCGCCGACGACAACGGCTCCGGGACGGTGGGCCTGCTCGAAATCGCCGAGGCTTATGCGGCGGCGGCACGGCAGGGATCAAGACCAAAGCGGACCGTGTTGTTCGCGGCGTGGGGATCGGAGGAGCGCTGCTGCGGTCCATTGCTGGGCGCTTGGGCGTGGGTCCGGCATCCTGGCTGGCCGCTGGAGAAAACCACGGCGGTGCTCAACATGGATATGATCGGACGGCGCGAAGAGGTCCCTGAGGGCGGAGGATCCCGGTTCCGCGGCCTGCCCATTCAAACCGCGGCCTCGAACGCCAACGCGGTGAATGTGATCGGGACCACCTTCAGTCCCGACATGAAGAAGGCCGCCATCACCGCCAATCGCGCGGTGGACATGCAGTTGCGGTTCCGCTACGACAACAATCCGTCGAATTTGCTACGGCGTAGCGACCACTGGGTCTTCTTGCAACACGGAGTGCCTTCGGTGTGGTTCCACACTGGGCTTCATCCCGACTATCACACGGTGTTTGACCGGCCGGAGAAGATCGACTATCCGAAGATGGAGCGAGTGGCGCGGCTGGTGTACCAGGCGAGCTGGGACTTGGCCAACGGCCCCGGGCGTCCTGCGATGCTGAAGCCGCGTCCGGTGCCAGAGCCGGATTAGGGCGGCATGCTGAGGCGGCTCGCTGTTGGGGCGCACCGATCACGGCATAAACCGGACGATGTAGAGCCCACGAAAACTCAAGTTTAGCGCCCGCCCAGCTACGGGTCCTTGGTGAACGTCGCCACCGGCTGCATTCCCGGCGCGATCACCGCGTTGCAGCGCTCGTTGCCCATCCAGTCGATGTAGATCAACTCGATCGTCCCTTCATCGTGCAACCGCATCTTGCACCAGCCGTTGTTCCCCCGGTCCGGCCGGATATTGGTGGAGTGGAACCGCGACCGGTACTCGACGAACAAAGCCGGTGGATCATTCGGCGGGTCCGTCTCCAGCGGCCGCGGCAACGTTTCATACGGATAGCCCCCGTGCCCGATGCAAGTCCCGATGAACGGGAACTGCGGGTTCCTTCCGAACAGCGCACAGTAGTGGTTGTTGCCCCAGGCCCATAGCCGGACGCGGTTTCCAATGATGGCCTTGAGATCCCTCTCGAGCAGCTTGGTGGGCTTGTTGCTCCCCAGACGGTAGGGCTGGTTTGCGGTGAGCAGGATGTTGGTGAGCCCCAGGGCGTCTCCCTCATTGAGGCGGTCCGTCAGCCACTGCTTCAGCCCATCGGCCAATCTCCCGCGCCGGTCGTAATCCGAATCGAGTCCCAGAATCTGGAACTTGCTGTTGCGGACGCAGAAGTAGGAGCCCTCCTGCTGCTGGCGTGAGTGGTTGGCCCTCTTGCGCTCGATGAAGTCGAAGTACCACTTGCCGCCGGACAGCATCTCGTGGTTGCTGTTGATCATGTACAGGTCCGTGGTGTCGAACATGTCCTTCAACGGCTCCTCGACGTACTCGCGGAACTCCTCCTTGCGCCCGGCGTAGTAGACGTCGCCACAGTGGAACGCGAGATCGGCGCCGCTCTCGCGGATCTGTTTGGCGATGTAGAGGGAATGGTAACGGCCGGTCCCGAAGTCGCTGAAGAGCGCCACCTCGACCGGAGTCCCGGCGCCCGCGTTACGTACCGGATAGACGAACTTGGATGCGAAGCCGTCGTGTTTCCGGAAATCGTCCCGCTCGGCGACGGGCACCGCGCCCGTGCCGCCGAAAAGGAATCCAGGCCCGGCGAAAACGAACCATCCCAGAAAATCGGCCGAGCCTTCGAACATGGTGTCGTCCGGGTCGATTGGAATCGTCGAATCTTCGGTAAAACTGCCGATCGAAAGCGGCGCCGCCGCGCCCAGCCTCGGTGCGCCAGGCGTGCGGGAGCCGCGGACGCTCTCGCGAATGTCAGATGCCTGCCGCAACTCGCGGCCTGTCCGGCCCAGCCGGATCCGGAACTGTTCTTCCGTCATTACGGCGTCGGTGACGCTCCGGGCTTGTTCGAGCACCGCCTGAGGATTCTGGCGGAACTCCTTCTCAATCTTGTCGAGTGTTTCGACGTTCAGTTGCGGCAGATCGCCTGCCTTTTTCCTGGCTGCTGTGGGTGACACTTTGGGACCTCCTGAACAGAGAGCGTAACACCGGCGCGGAATCCGCCAAGGTTTGCAATATTGCCGCGGAGGAGAATGAAGTGGACGCCCTGCATACGTACTACCGGCCGGAATTGGCGCTACGATAAGGTGAGGAGGCTCCGAATGTATCAAAACGAACTCTCGACCTGGGAAAAATTGACGGCATCCACGCCGCTCTCAAAGACGCAGTCGGCGGTGATCAAGCAGACCTACGTGCTGCTCGCCTTGAGCGTGTTGGCGGCGATGGCCGGTGGCTACATCGGCGCCACCTCAGAGACGCTCGTGCGGTTCTTCTCCTCGACGATTGGCTGGATCGTGGCGATCGTGCTGCTCAACGTGGTCCCCTGGATCGCAATGGCCGCGCGGCACAATCCGGTTCTGGGGATTTCGGCGCTCGTGTTCGACGGCTTCCTCGCGGGAATCGCCATCTCCCCGTTGCTGTTCGTAGCCAGCATGCTCGCGCCCGCGATGATCGTGGCTGCGATGATGATCACCGGCCTGGTCTTTGTGTCGATCACCGGATTCGTGTTCATGAGCGGACGCACGTTCGCCGCCCCGCGCGGACTCATGATCGGGATGTTCGCCGCCATCACCGGCGCGATCATCCTGAACAGCTTCATGAACATCGGCTGGCTGGGAGTGGTGGCCAGCGCCGGAATCGGAATCATGGGTTGTCTCGGATTGATCTACTCAACCAGCGGCGTGCTCAACAGTCCCGACGCCGACAGCCCGATTCCGGGTGCGCTGGCGCTGTTCTCGGGCCTGTTCAACGTGTTCGTCGCCGTGCTGAATCTGCTACTCCGGCTGGCTGGCGGCGGACGGAGAGACTAGCAAGGAAGGGATCCTTCAGCCGCGCGGACAAGGACTCCGTCACCCTCCTGCCGCCCGGCGGACAGTAAGAGGCCAGCCCCAAAAAAATCGGGCGGCCCGGACTCGCCGGACCGCCCGTTCCCACACGCACCTTATCGATGCGACCCAAGGAGGAAGCGGAAGCTCCGCTGCTTACACCTTCTTAGCCTTCACGGTCTCCGTGCGCAGGTTGTTGGTCACCTTGAACACACCGAACACTCCGTTGGCCTGCAAGTTCGCGATATTGAGGTCCATCTCATTGAGGACCACGCCTTCCAGCGTCACTTCACCGTTCTTAACCAGAATCCGGATCGAGGGCTGCGCACCCAGCGCATACCGGTTCAGCGCTGACTGGCCATAGACGGCCCACGCCACGCGGAGCCGCACGTCGTCGTCAAACCGCGACAGCGGGAGCACTTCAATCCGGTTGATCACGCTCGTAACGCCGGGGACCATCTGGGTGACCCGCTCGGCGGAGCTCTTCAGGGTCGGCCGGGTCACTGCTCCGTGCAGCGTCACCGTGCCGTCGTTGACTTCAAAAGCCAGGTTGTCGAAGATGCCATAGAACGGCAGCATTACCAGTTCATGGCGGACTTTCTTTGCGATGGTGGCGGCATCCGCGGGTCCGTTCTCCACGGCGCCGAAAGCGCCGAAGGGAACCACCGCCAGGGTTGCCGTCAGGACCATGTGAGAGAGGGCATTGCGTTTCATTTTTTTTCTCCTTGTCGAACGTTTGATCGTTCTGATTAATGAAACGTCGCTCATCCTCAACAGGATTCGGTCCCCCGCCGCATTTACACAACATTTACAATTCCCGCGAACTCCTCTCCCTGAAGCTGCCGTGGGGGGCCGTGCGTGCTACAGTGGCTGCTTAAAGATGAAGATTGGGCA
>Ga0194131_10007733_pt1 | contig 14334 bp, 13 predicted proteins | sample TA2KigO120mmetaG_FD_148631 | JGI IMG/M metagenome (GOLD analysis project Ga0194131, IMG submission 148631) | Freshwater microbial communities from Lake Tanganyika, Tanzania - TA2015053 Kigoma Offshore 120m | ecosystem: Environmental > Aquatic > Freshwater > Lake | place: Tanzania: Lake... | reverse complement strand
TGGCGGCGGGCGCCCTGTCGGTGGACGTGACCGACGCCCACGCCGGTGGTGAACTGGAAGTCCCAGTGTTTGCGGAGCCGCAGTGGAATTCCGATGCGCACTGGTCACTCGCACGAGTCACGGTGTTGTTGGGCGCGGATGCAGATACAAGTGCCCTGCTCAAGTCGGTCTGTGAGCAGGCCGGCGTCGCTGTCATGCCACCGGCGCAAGTCGAACGCATCGACGACCAGGATTGGGTAAGGGCCACTCAATCCCAGTTCGAACCCGTGCAGGTATCGGCACGTCTGTGGATCGTGCCGTCTTGGCACACCCCGCCGGCCGCCGACGCCATCAACCTGAGACTGGATCCAGGACTGGCGTTCGGCACCGGCTCACATCCGACCACATGGCAATGCCTGCGCTGGCTAGACGCCCACCTCTTGCCGGGCCAGCGGGTGCTCGACTACGGTTGCGGCTCCGGCATTCTCGCCATCGCAGCCGCCAAGCTTGGGGGCGTGCGGGTGGTCGGCACCGATATCGATCCTCAAGCCTTGCTCACCGCAAACGATAACGCCAACACCAATGGTGTAGAGATCGCATGGCTGGCGCCGGAAGCGCTGCCGCCACGAGCAGATTACGACGTGGTGGTGGCAAACATTTTGGCCAACCCGCTGCGCGCGCTCGCGCCCTTGCTGTGCGCGCAGCTGCGTCCGGGCGGTCATCTCATCCTGGCAGGCATACTCGACCGGCAAGCGGAGGAAGTCATCCAAGCTTTCGCACCCTGGGTGTCACTGACGCCCTTCGAACCCCGCGAAGGCTGGACTTCTCTGATCGGGACGCGCCATATTGCCGACCAACAGTAGGATTGCCAGAGCTCAGCCATCATGAGCATGTACACCCGTTGCTCATCGTGCAACACCCGTTTTCGCGTCACCGTGCAACAGCTGCAGGCTTGCAGCGGGCAGGTTCGATGCGGACGTTGCACGAACGTATTCGACGCCTTTGCCACCTTGACCGCGCGCCCGCCAGGGGATGGCGAAGATCCGCCTGCCCTTGAGAACTCCGTCCGTGAGCCGCAACGCGCGCCCGTTGCCCCTTCAGTCGTACCCTCCGTTCCGACGACCGTGGTGCCAAGTTTCACCCGTCCTCCGGAAGAAGCGCTCGCCCTCATGTCTGGTGCCAGCGAGCAAGTGTCCCTCTCCACCACCTTGACCATGCCGACGGGAAGCGCCGCCGAGCCGCTGACCCTGCCAGCCGATTTGTTCAGTCGCGCCAAGGGCCCCAAGTTGCCGGGCCCGACCTGGCTCTGGTCAAGTGCCGCAGGCCTGTTGGGCGTGTTTGCGCTGTTGCAGTTCGTCCTGCTGTTTCGCTCTGAATTGGCGGCCTCCATGCCTGGCACACGCGGCGCCCTACAGGCGTTGTGCGCGCCCCTGAGTTGCGAAGTGCCGTTGCCACGCTACCCAGACAGCCTGTACATTGAAAGCTCGGACCTGCAAATGGTCGACAGCGCCCGCCCGCAAGAAGTGCTGCTTACCGCAACGATTCGCAATCGCGCGGACAAGTTGCAGGCTTACCCGATGCTGGAGCTCACGCTCACCGACACCATGGATCAGCCCATCGCCAAGAAGCACTTTCACCCGAAAGAGTATCTTCCGGCCCACCTGAGCGAAACGGTAGGTTTCGCGCCGGGATCTGAAGTCGGCGTGCGTCTCATGCTGTACACCAGCGAGTTGCGTGCGTCAGGCTACCGGCTGTTCCTCTACTTCCCCAGTTGATCCATGGCGCTCGCCACCGCACTCAACGCTGAACACCGAGCGCTGGGTGCGCGCATGACGGATTTCGGTGGCTGGGACATGCCCCTGCACTACGGTTCGCAGATCGAGGAGCATCACCGTGTGCGTCGGGATGCGGGGGTCTTCGACGTCTCTCACATGCTGGCAGTGGATGTCGAGGGTGACAATGCCTTGGCCTTTCTGGACCGGCTGTTGTCGAATCGCACCAGCAAACTCACTACACCAGGCAAAGCGCTCTACAGCTGCATGCTGCGCGATGACGGCGGCATTCTCGATGACCTCATCGTCTACCGCTTGAGCGCGACCCGCTTTCGACTGGTGGTGAATGCCGGGACGGCGGAGAAAGATCTGCGCTGGATTCAGTCCCAACCCGACCTCCCCACGATCAGCCCGCGCCGCGATCTGGCCATGCTGGCGGTACAAGGCCCCCGTTCCCGGCAGAAAACCTGGCAGGCCTTGCCAAAGACCAAGACCATATCGGAAACACTGCCGCTGTTCAGCGCTGCCCAGACGGGGGACTGGCTGATCGCCCGCACGGGGTACACCGGCGAAGAGGGTTTTGAGATCATGTTGCCGATTGCCGATGCGGTCCCTGCATGGCGCACCTTGCTTGCGGGCGAGGTGGGGCCCATCGGACTGGCGGCACGCGACACCCTGCGACTTGAAGCCGGCATGAATCTCTACGGGCAGGATATGGACGAGCAAGTCAGCCCCATGGAGGCCGGTCTGGCCTGGACGGTGGATCTGTCGACACCGCGCGCATTTGTTGGCCGCGCTGCATTGGAGTCGCGAGCACCACGGTTCAAGATGATTGGACTGGTGCTGCTCGACAAGGGCGTGCTGCGTGCGCACCAGCGAGTCGTCACCTCAATGGGCGAGGGCGAAATCACCAGTGGAACATTTGGCCCCACGTTGTCGCAGTCCATCGCGCTGGCACGCCTACCACTGGCGACACAGATGGGTGACGTGGTGGATGTCGACATTCGCGGGCGATTGCTGAAAGCACGGGTTGTAAAATATCCTTTCGTCAGGCACGGTCGTGTCCTGGTGACATCCACCTGTTGAGGAGATCGTCGGTCATGAACAATCCTGCCCACTTGAAATACGCCACCAGCCACGAGTGGGCGCGGATAGAAGACGACGGCACGGTCAGCGTAGGTATAACCGATCACGCCCAGGAACAGCTGGGCGACGTGGTGTTTGTCGAAGCGCCGGCCGTAGGCAAGAAGATCACACAAGGCAAGGAGTGCGGCGTGGTGGAATCAGTCAAGGCCGCCGCCGACATCTTTGCGCCGCTGTCCGGCGAGGTCGTGGCGATCAATGATGATCTTGGCGGCGCACCGGAGAAGCTGAATGCAGACCCCTATGGCGCCTGGATGTTTCGCGTGCGGCCGGACAACATCGCCGAATTGGAGCGCCTGATGGACGCCGCCAGCTACGCAAAGACCGTGGCGGAAGACGGACACTAGACACCGGCGCCATGCCCTTCATCCCCCACACCGGGCAGGACGTTCGCGACATGCTGGACGCCATCGGAGTGAAGAGTATCGAGCAGCTGTTCGACGAAATACCCGCCGACATCCCGCGGCCCGAGTTGGCGGCCCTGCCGCCCGCGCTCAGCGAAATGGAAGTCTCTCGGCTGATGCGCAGCCGCGCACGCGATGTGACGCCGCTGTTGAGTTTCGTCGGCGCCGGTGCCTACGAGCATCACATTCCGGCGGCGGTGTGGCAGATCGTCGCGCGCGGCGAGATCTATTCCGCGTATACACCCTATCAGGCCGAGGCCAGCCAGGGCACGCTGCAGATCCTGTACGAATATCAGACTATGATGGCCTCGCTAACCGGCATGGACGCCAGCAATGCGAGCCTTTACGACGGCGCTTCGGCGCTGGCCGAGGCCGTGCTGATGGCGGTGCGCGCGGCCAAGCGTTCGCGCCGTGTGCTCATGCCGAGCACCGTCAACCCGGTCTATCGAAGTGTGGTGCGTAACATCGTCCAGCACCAACAGATCGAGATCATCGAACTGGACTACGACAGCGTGCTTGGCGCCACCGCACCCGCCGCGCTGGCCACGCATCAGGACTCGGAATGCGCCGCGCTGGTGGTGCCCCAGCCCAACTATTTCGGCGGCGTGGAAGATGTGGATCGCCTCACGGACTGGGCACACGCGAAAGGTACGCTGGTGATCGGGCTGGTGAATCCCACCGCGATGGCGCTGCTCAAACCACCGGGCGCCTGGGGGACGCACGGCGCCGATATCGCCGTCGGTGAAGGTCAACCGCTGGGCGTGCCGCTGGCCAGCGGCGGCCCCTATTTCGGCTTTCTTACCTGCAAACAGGCACTCGTGCGGCAGATGCCCGCGCGCATCGTCGGCGGCACGGTGGACATCGATGGTCGCCCAGGCTTTACCTTGACTCTGCAGGCTCGGGAGCAGCACATCCGCCGTTCCAAGGCCACCTCCAACATCTGCACCAACCAAGGCCTGGCGGTGAGCGCGGCAACGATTTACATGGCAATCATGGGGCCAGGAGGCTTGCGTAATGTGGCCCTGCATTGCCATCAGAACCTGCGCCAGTTGCGTACACACCTCACGAATGCGGGCATTCGGCCACGGTTCACTGCACCGTGCTTCCACGAATCGGCGTTCGATCTTGGCGCGTCACCAAACAAGGTCGTGGACGCCGTCCTCGCCAGCGGCATTCACGTCGGTGTTGATCTCGCGCCGGACTATCCCGAGCTGAACGGGACCCTTCTCATGTGTACCACTGAAACCAAGTCGAAGCAGGATATCGAGCGTGTAGCGCAAGCGCTCACCGACGCGCTGCGGCCAAACACATGACAGACGGTTCGCACCCATGACCACGCTGTTTGAGCATTCCCGCCCGGGTGCCGGAAGCCGTGCACAGATTCCTGCACCACCTGACGAGACCACGGATTTCGCCGCTCAACAGCTACGCGCACGGCCGCCGCTGCTGCCGGATGTCTCCGAACTGGAAGCAGTCAGGCACTACACGTGGTTGTCGCGCTTGAATTTCTCCATCGACACGCATTTCTATCCGCTCGGTTCCTGCACGATGAAGTACAACCCACGGATATGCCACGAGCTGGCCTCATTGCCCGAGATGCTGTCGCGCCATCCTTTGGCGCCGGAATCCCATAGTCAGGGCTACCTCGCCTGCCTGTTTGAATTGCAGGAAATCCTGGCGACAGTTACTGGCATGGCGGGCGTGAGTCTGACGCCCATGGCTGGCGCCCAAGGCGAATTCGCTGGTGTGGCCATGATCCGGGCCTATCACGATGCGCGCGGCGACCATGGCCGAAGGGAAATCATCATTCCCGATGCCGCCCACGGCACCAACCCTGCCACCGCGACCATGTGCGGCTATAGCGTACGAGAGGTACCGACGACCGCGACAGGTGACGTCGACCTGGTGGCACTGCAAGCTGCGGTCGGCCCGCAGACTGCCGGATTGATGCTCACGAATCCGTCGACGCTCGGGGTGTTCGAGCACAACATCCTGCGCATCCGTGACCTAGTACACAACGCCGGCGGTCTACTCTACTACGATGGCGCCAATCTGAATGCGGTACTGGGCAAGGTGCGTCCGGGTGACATGGGGTTCGATGTCATCCACATGAATCTGCACAAGACCTTTTCCACGCCTCACGGCGGCGGCGGACCCGGCGCCGGACCCGTGGGCGTCACACAGCGGCTGCTGCCTTATCTGCCCTTGCCCATGGTCGGTTGTAGGGGCGGACACTACCACTGGCTGGATGTGCGGGATCGGCCGCACAGTATCGGGCGCCTGTCCGCAAACATGGGCAATTCAGGCGTCCTGCTGCGCGCTTATGTCTATGCCCGCATGCTGGGGGCAGCGGGAATGCAGCGCGTGGCCGAGTTCGCCACGTTGAATGCGAACTATCTTATGGCACGTCTTCGCGCCAAAGGCTTCGAGGTGGCGTATCCGACGCGCCGGGCCAGTCACGAATTCATCGTAACCTTGAAGGACCTCAAGGCCCGCACCGGCGTGACCGCCATGGATGTGGCGAAACGCTTACTGGATAAAGGCTTTCACGCACCCACTACCTACTTTCCCTTGCTGGTGCCTGAGTGCCTGTTGATCGAGCCGACCGAAACCGAGTCCAAGACCACCCTGGATGCATTCGCGGAGGCCCTCGCCGAAATCGCCGATGAGGCGCGCACCCAGCCAGACCTGGTCAAGAACGCCCCTCACGCGATGCCTGTACGCCGGCTGGACGATACCAAGGCGGCGCGCGAATTGGACCTGGTCTGGAACTCCCAAAGACGCGATCAGAGCCAGCCTTGACCCCTAACCCGCACAAACACTCGGGCTGGCGGCGTCTGGTGAATGCGTTCGGTTATTCCATGGCCGGGTTGAGGACTGCGCTGACCCACGAAGCGGCCTTTCGGCAGGAAGTTGCGCAGGCCGTCGTATTGGTGCCCGTCGCGATGCTGGCAAACGTCAGCGCGCTGGAGCGGGCCGTACTGGTGTAGGCCGTCCTGTTCGTTCTGGTTATTGAATTGATCAACTCCGCCGTCGAAGCCGCTATCGACAGGGTATCTCTTGAGAATCATCCGCTTGCCAAACGGGCAAAAGACCTGGGCAGTGCCGCGGTTTTCGTCAGCCTGGTGTCGCTAATCGCCGTCTGGGCGTTGATTCTGACCGCCTAGCGGCCCGCCGCCGAAAGCCCGTGTTCTTGCAAATTCAATGGCATAACCTTTGCTGAATGGACCCACTGCAGAGCTTTTCACGGGCGGCCAACGGCGTGTATGCCTGGACCACTAAATTTCTCCGTGATTTTGACGATGAGGGGGGATGGAAGTGATCCGGACAGCGAAGCGAGAGGCTTGACGATCTTGGCGCTTGCCAGCAGCATCACAACGGCATAATTTCAGTGTGTGGTTAAAGTCGTGCCACCCACCTAGCGGGGCCCCTAGGCCCAACAATCACAAGGCAGTTGTTTTGAACCCACTCAGTCATGCGTGACCTCAGGCAAGCGCTGGAGATGACAGCCGCCAGCCACACCGGCATGGTGCGGCCCCACAACGAGGACTGTGTCAGCACCGTCGGCGAACTTGGACTCGCCGTACTTGCTGACGGCATGGGAGGCTACAACGCTGGCGAAGTGGCCAGTGGCATCGCGGTCACCATGATTACCGACGAGCTTCGGCGAACCCTGACCGAGGCACCGTCGCACCTGCTCAACGGCAGCCGGCATGGCAAGGAACCCGGCATCTCGACGATCGTCCAGGAGGTGATTGGCAAGGCCAATGGTTTCATATACCAGGCAGCCAACAGCCGGCCGCAGTATTCCGGCATGGGCACAACGCTGGTAATGGCGGTATTGCGCGACAACAAGGTCACGGTGGCGCACATTGGGGATTCCCGCCTCTACCGGGTGCGCGGCGAGAAGATGGAACAGGTTACCCGCGACCACTCCCTTCTCCAGGAGCAGATCGACAGCGGCATGCTGACCAAGGAAATGGCCGGCCGGTCCCAGAACAAGAACCTGGTCACGCGGGCAATGGGAATCGATGCCAAAGTCGATGCAGACGTCCAGATCCTCGAAGCTTTGGAAGGCGATGTTTATCTTCTTTGTTCAGATGGCCTTAACGATATGGTGGAAGATGACGATATTCTGCTGACGGTGAACTCACTACGCGCGAATCTGACCCTCGCCGCAAATCAGTTGGTGCAGCTGGCTAACGATAACGGCGGACGGGACAACGTATCTGTGGTGCTGATCAAGGTCAAGAAGGCGTTTCCTGCCAACACCGGCTGGCGGGCGCGCATGATGTCATGGTTTAGTTAGATAACAAGGATCCCGGCAATGGCCAAAATGATATTGAGCCTAGACGGTATGGTGATTCGAGACTATTCGATCTCCGAGGAACGCACGACCATCGGGCGCAAGGCGCGTAACGACATCCAGATCGACAATCTGGCTGTCAGCGGCGAGCATGCAATGATCGTGACGATCCTCAACGACTCATTTCTGGAAGACCTGGGCAGTACCAACGGCACGTTGGTCAACGGCCAGGCGATCAAGAAACACTTCCTCCAGAACAATGGCGTGGTCGAGGTCGGCAAGTACAAACTGAAGTACATATCCGATCAGCCGGCTCAAGGCGGCATGGCGGATTTCGAGAAGACCGTCGTACTGCGTGCCCCCGCCAAAGCGGAAGCCGCCACGGCGGCGGCGACCGCCGGCGCCGGCAATGGCGCCACCGTGACGGTGATCAAGACCGGCGTCAGAGATACGGTGGTCAATCCCGACATGATGCGCACCCAAGGGTCGGCGAGCCCGATCACCCGCACTGCCGGCGTCACGACTCAAGGCTTCACTCGCAGCGCCGCGGTTCAGACCGGTGGCGTCGCCGCCACGCCTTCCGCATCGGGCCAAGCGGTGGCGACAGGACAGGCCATGGGTACGGTGCAAATCCTCTCGGGGCCCAGCGCGGGTAAGGAACTTCCCCTGAACAAACCGCTGACCACGCTTGGCAAACCCGGCGTGCAGGTGGCCGTCATCGCGAAACGCCCGCAAGGTTTCTACATCACCCATGTGGAAGGCAGCAATTTCCCCTTGGTGAACGGCAAGATGCTGGATGCCCAGGCCTACGCGCTGCACGACCACGACGTGATCGAGTTGGCGGGCGTAAAGATGGAGTTCTATCTAAAGCCCGGGGCCTGATTTCACGACGTGCCCTAGGCCTCTACACCTGCCTAGCGGCCCGTCGCGTCAGCGAGCCCCGCTCTTCTTGTGAAGCAGCAGAACTTTCGCTATGTGGTTGGGCTGCTGCTAGTACTTGTTTTCGCTGCCCACGCCTCGGGCTATCTGTCGCTTCCTTTGCTCACGCGCCTCGAGGCCATCAGCTATGACGCGCGCGTGCGCTTTCTCGGCAAGCCCGGGATCGATCCCAACATCGTCATCGTCGACATCGATGACAAAAGTCTCGCTGCAGAGGGCCGCTGGCCCTGGCCCCGACATCGCCTGGCGACCCTGCTGGACCAACTGTTCGACCACTACCAGGTTCGGCTTGTGGGTTTCGATATGGTATTCCCTGAACCTGACCGTGATAGTGGCGCACAACTTGTCGACAGCCTGACCGCAGAGCGCGCTCTACCCCTGGAACTTTGCGTCAAGCTCGAACGCTTGCGCGCCAACCTGGACAGCGACGGCCGCTTTGCCGCAGCACTGGCGGGACGCGCGGTTGCGTTGGGCTACTACTTCGTCGGCGACGATGGGACCGGTGCACAGCCCAATCTCGGCACGCTGCCTCAACCCGTACTCCAGGCAGAGCCGGGTCGAGCACCGGCCACCCAGGCGCCGCTTTGGGCGGGCTACGGTGGCGATCTCGCGACCCTGGCTAGCCAAGCGCGCACGGCAGGGCACATCAACTACCGCCCCTGACCTGGACGGCATCAGTCGCAGGGTCCCGCTGCTGGGGCGCTACGGTGATGGCTACTTTGAAGCGTTGTCGCTGGCTATGGTGCGCGAGCTGGTGGGGCCGGCAGAGATTGCCCTCATCACCGGCGAGGCCAAGGGCGACTATGCGCGCGTGGAGCATATCGCCATCGGTGAGGCGATCCGGGTTCCCGTGGATAACGAACTGAACGCCCTAGTCCCGTTTCGCGGCGGTGCCGGCAGCTTCACCTATGTTTCCGCCGCCGACGTGATCAGCCGCGCTCTTGATCCGCAGGTGTTGGCCGATAAGATCATACTGATAGGCACCACCGCGCCCGGCTTGGTCGACCTGCGCGCAACACCCGTGTCGACGGTCTTGCCGGGGGTAGAAGTCCATGCCAATCTGATATCGGGGATGCTTGATGAGAGCATCAAAAGCAATCCCCCATACATGACCGGCATCGAACTGGCGCTGGTGGTGACCGCAGGTTTGATTCTGGCGATGCTGCTGCCACGTCTGTCGCCGCTGCATGCGACCGCGCTGTCAACGGCAATGATCGCGGCTGTCGTGGTGGGCAACTGGTACGCTTGGCTGGAACTGAATCTGGTGCTCCCCATCGCATCTGGGGTGCTGCTGATCGTGCTCCTGTACGGATTGAACATGTCCTTGGGTTACGTCGTGGAAACGCAGTCCAAAAAACTTATCACCGATCTGTTCGGGCAGTACGTGCCGCCCGATCTGGTCAAGGAGATGAGCCAGGGTCCCGCGCGCTTTACGCTCGAAGGCGAAAGCCGCGAGATGACCGTACTGTTCTGCGACGTGCGCGGCTTCACGACGATTTCCGAGGGTATGGAGCCGCGCCAACTGACCCAGTTGATGAACGAGTTCCTGACGCCGCTCACCCTGGTGATCTACAAGCACCGAGGCACCATCGACAAGTACATTGGTGATTGTGTGATGGCTTTCTGGGGCGCGCCGCTTCCCGCGCCGAACCACGCCACGCTGGCGGTCCAGGCGGCCCTCAAGATGACCGAAGCCATGACGGTTCTCGCGCCCAAGTTCAAGGCCCGCGGCTGGCCCGAACTCGCCATCGGAATCGGGCTCAATACCGGCCGCATGAGCGTGGGAAACATGGGCTCCGAAGTGCGGGTCGCCTATACCGTGATGGGCGATGCGGTCAACCTGGCCTCCCGCCTTGAGGGCATCACCAAGCAGTACGGCGTCGATATCCTGGTTGGCGAAGATACGCGCAAGCAAGTCGAAGGTGTGGTCTTCCGTGAGATCGACCGGGTGCTCGTCAAGGGCAAGCGCGAACCAATCACGATCTATGAGCCGCTCTGTCTGGAAACCGAGTCGCCGCGCGCGCGGGAAGAGTTGGCGCACTGGCACGAAGCCCTGGCTGCCTACCGCATGCGCGACTGGAGTACCGCCACCTCCTTGCTTGACGGCCTGACGCAGGCCGCTCCCGCCACCAAACTGTACGCTGTGTATCGCGAACGCGTCGCGCACCTCAGTCAGCTGCCGCCCCAGGACCGCTGGGACGGGGTGTTCGCCTTCAAGTCCAAGTAACCATGGAACTCCTCGTCCTCGGCTGCAGCGGTGGGATTGGTGCTTCGCTTCGCACCACATCGCTATTGGTCGACGGTGACATCCTCATCGACGCCGGCACCGGCGTAGGCGATCTGATCGTGCTGGAACTCGGCCAGGACTTGTGCAAATTGTTGGGCGCCGAGCGGCTCACTATCTACACCGTCTCGGATGACAAGTCCTTCATCCAGTCCAAAGTCAAAACTGGCCTGTCTTCCTTCAAGGATCTGATGCTCCCCATTGGCGGCAGCAGTATCGCGGGCTATGTGGCGCAGTCGGCGCAACTCGCCAACATCAAAGATGTGTATGACGATGCCGAGCTCAAACAGCTCGGACCCGAAGTGCAATTCCTCAAGGAAGTGGATAAGCGCACGGGATTTCGCACCCGGCAAATGCTGGTGGCCCCCATTCTCGACGCTGGCAGCGGTGCGGTGATCGGGGTCGTCCAAGCCATCAACTCGAAGAGCGGCAAACCTTTCCGGCCGCTCATCGAGGAGGGCATGCTGAACCTTTGCGAGACACTAGCCATCGCGTTCCGGCAGCGCCAGAGGGCACAAGTCGGAGTACGAGGCAAGTTCGACGATCTGGTCACCGACTCGGTGATCTCCGCCGACGAGATGGAGATCGCGGTGAAATCGGCGCGCAGCAAAGGCGTCGACATGGAAGCGGTGCTGATGGAGGAATTTCAAGTGTCCAGCGCGGCGCTGGGTGGCGCACTGGCAAAGTTCTTCAACGTTCCCTATGAGCCGTTACGCGCTGACCGTGTTAAGCCGGTCGATCTGTTGAAGAACTTGAAGCGGGATTTCTTGGAGAGCAGCGGCTGGGCGCCAGTCGAGGAGGGTACCGAAGGGCTCATCGTTGTGACGACTGACCCCGAGCGGGTGCGCGCCGCCAAGATCGTACCCAGCATCTTCCCGCGCAGCAAAATCTTGTACCGAGTCATCACACAAAAGGAATTTCATCTCACGCTCGATCAGTTGTTTGGCGCGGATCTCACTTCGGGTCCGAACATCGACGAACTGCTCTCGGATCTGGGCTCCGACGGCGTCATCGATGATGAGGCCAATCCCACCAATGATGATGTCTCGATGGCTCAAGACAACGAGCTGGTCAAGCTGGTGAACAAGATCATCATCGAGGCCTATCAACAGGGCGCGTCGGATATTCACGTCGAACCGATGCCCGGCAAAGGCAAGACCACCATCCGTTTCCGCAAGGACGGTACGCTGACCAACTACATCTCGGTGCCGGCAAGTTACCGCAACGCCGTCGTGGCGCGCTTGAAGATCATGTGCGATCTGGATATCTCCGAGAAGCGCAAACCTCAGGATGGCAAGATCAAGTTCAAGAAGTTCGCACCGCTCGACATCGAGCTGCGCGTCGCAACGGTTCCCACTCAGGGCGGCGTGGAAGATGTGGTGATGCGTATTCTCGCCGCCGGTGAACCCATCCCACTGGACAAGCTGGGCGTGCGTCCGCGCAACCTGCAACGCCTCAAGGACACCGTGTCGAAACCCTACGGCCTGTTTTTCGTGTGCGGCCCGACGGGTTCCGGCAAGACGACGACACTGCACTCGGTGCTGGGCTACCTCAACACTGTCGACACAAAGATCTGGACCGCGGAAGACCCGGTCGCGATCACGCAGAAGGGCTTGCGTCAGGTGCAGATGAATCCGAAAGCCGGACTCAACTTCGCCACCGCCATGAAGGCGTTCTTGCGGGCAGACCCGGACATCATCATGGTGGGTGAAATGCGCGACAAGGAGACCACTGCGATCGGTATTGAAGCCTCGCTGACAGGCCACCTCGTGTTCGCACCCTGCATACCAACAGCGCCCCCGGATCCATCATCCGTCTGCTCGACATGGGCATGGACCCCTTCAACTTCGCCGACGCTTTGCTGGGCGTGCTGGCACAGCGGCTGGCCAAACGACTATGCAAGTGCAAGAAGCCGTACGCGGTCCCCGCCGATGAGCTCAAGTCGCTTATGCAGGAGTACGCCACGGAACTGATGAACACTGAGACTTGGAAGAAAGACCCAGGGGCAGCCATGAGTGCACTGCGAGACGAATGGGTCAAGGAGTTTGGCAACGAGAAGGGCGAGGTCACCTTGTATTCGCCGGTCGGCTGCGACGCCTGCGGTGGCACGGAATACAAAGGGCGCGTCGGCTTACACGAGTTGCTGCTCGGCAGTGATCAAACCAAGAAGCTGATTCAGGAACATGCGCGCGTGGCGGAGATCACCGCGGTCGCGATCGAACAGGGTATGCGCACACTGAAGCAGGACGGTATTGAGAAAGTGCTGCAAGGCATCACCGACATTCATCAAGTCCGTGCGGTGTGTATCAAGTAAATCCAGGTCGTGCCGTCATGCGTCACATGCCGTCAACGCTTCGAGGCTTACGTCTGGCGCCAATGTGAACCCGACGATGAACGCTCAGACCGTAACTCTCACTCCCGCCGACAACGGCGGAACGGTGGGCTGGACTTGCGCAATCGCAACCGACACGACGCGATACAAGTACGTACCGGCCAACTGCCGTAACTAAGCAAGCCGCCGCAATGCAAGAGGCCCCTCTTAGGAGGGGCTTTTTGCTTTTGTATGGGTTCTGCGTGGGATGTGCAGAGCAATAGCGGTAGGCTCCGCCTACTTGCGGAATACGTTGGCGTTCAACGGCAAGCCATTGCTCAGGTAGCTCAAAAAGTACTCGAGATTGTTCCAGTCCTCGCTGGCGTAGCCTGACGGTACTGCCCTCATCTGTTCCGTACAGCGCTTGAACCGGCCCTGCAGGGTCATGAGTTCCTCTCCACCACGGAATATCGGCCAATGGGTAGCGTGACCCAACGCGGGTGACACCACCTCCATACGCATGACGTTGCCAGCGTTGTAGAAGTGGCAGCCTGAGCATGCGGCATTAAGCTGCCCGATCCGGCGGAAGAAAAAATCCCGGCCGGCCTCGTACTTCTTCCGCGCGGCCTCGCTTTCGACCTTGATTTCGATGCGCATGCCGTCCGATAGCGAGCGCGCATAGGCCGTCAACGCCCCCATGGTGTTGCGATCGCCGTAATCGTAGGGCACTTCGCCGTTGCGTTGGCGGCATTCGTTCAGGGTCATCTCAAAGGTCACGACAGTCTGGCGTTCGTTGTCGAAGCGCGGATAGCGGCCCACGATGTTGCGTCCCGCATCCGGATAGCAGTCAGCGTAGCGGGCGCCACTGCGCAACGGTGTTTCCCACAACTTCTTGCCCTGGTCGATGTCGCCGAGAAAGGGGGGAAACTCCATGATCTGATCGTACTGGGACCTGCCATCAGGATTGACGATCATGCCCCCCAGCCCGTAATCGTCGAGCGGCACGTCCGGAAATCTGCTCTGGAAAAATTCGATCATCTCGGCGCGATCCTGTACCGGATCGATACTGCCCGCGCCAGCGGGCCAGCAGACGATCGCAGCCAGCAGCACGCTAAGCGCGCGCCGGTACCTTGGCCTTAGCCGCATTGCTTTCCCCGCGATTGTCGACCCAGGAGATCTCGATCTCGTCCCCCGGG
>Ga0194131_10007732_pt1 | contig 14335 bp, 10 predicted proteins | sample TA2KigO120mmetaG_FD_148631 | JGI IMG/M metagenome (GOLD analysis project Ga0194131, IMG submission 148631) | Freshwater microbial communities from Lake Tanganyika, Tanzania - TA2015053 Kigoma Offshore 120m | ecosystem: Environmental > Aquatic > Freshwater > Lake | place: Tanzania: Lake... | reverse complement strand
GCCGCGCGACGCGACGGCGCGGCGCGCGCCGTCGGGGTGCCGGTGTTCGACCGCGAGACCGCGGCTCGACTCGCGCACGCTCGGCGTCGGCCGTGTCCGATGAGCGTGGATGCGTGAAATCGGGCCTGCTGTTGCGTGGCGATCACACCCCGGTGGCATGCTGCACGCGTGCCTGGTACCGCGTCGCCGGGATCCGGCGCTTCCCTTGACGCGGTGAGGTGCCGGCCGTATCGCCGCGCGAGGTTCACGATGAACACCCCGACCCTGCGCCAGCTCCTCGGCAACGCGATCGTCGCGGCGCACCTGCCCGGACAGCGCGACGCACCCTACGCCGACCCGGCGCGCCTCGCCGCGGCGCGCGACCGCGGCGTGCGGCGCACGGTGCGCTACGCGGCGACGCACGTGCCGCACTACCGCGACTGGTTCGCCCGGGCGGGCGTCGATCCGCGCGACGTCCGCTCGGCCGCGGATCTGCGCGCCCTGCCGCTGGTTGCAAAGGACGAGCTGCGCGCGCAGCCGGAGCGCTTCGTCGCGCGCGCAGCCCGGGCGCGCGAAGCGCTCGCCTTCGTCACCAGCGGCACCACCGGCGAGCGCTCGTCGGTGCTGCACGACCGGGTCTCGCTGCTCGCCAACATCGCCTACGGCGAGCGCGAGCGCGCCGTGGTCGACGGGGTCGTCGGTGGGTCGCGGGCGCGGCGCGAGATCGCGATCCTGCACGGCGGGTCGACCGTTCTCCAGGTGTGGGACCACTACGCGCGGCACACCTGGGTCCCATCGCGTCCGGCGCGCACGCGGCTCGGCGTCGATCTGCCGCTCGAGGACGTGCTGGCGCGGATCGAGGACGAGCGCCCCGAGCTGCTGCTCGGCTACGGCTCGCACCTCGAGCTGCTCCTGCGTGTCGCCGAGCAGCGCGGCGGGCTCCGCCACCGGCCGCGCGCGATCCTCTACGGCGCCGACGCGATGTCGGCCGAGACGCGGCGGCACGCGGCACGGGACCTCGGCATCGTGGTGCTGTCGACCTACAGCGCCGCCGAGGCGTTCAAGATCGGCTTCACCTGCGAGCGCGGCGAGGGCTTCCACGTGCACGCCGACCTGTGCGATGTCCGCCTCGTCGACGCCGACAGCCGCGACGTCGCACCCGGGGAGGCGGGCGAGGTCGTGATCTCGAACCTGGTGAACCGCGCCAGCGTGCTGCTCAACTACCGCCTCGGCGACGTCGCGGCATGGGCGACTTCGCCCTGCCCGTGCGGTCGCACGCTGCCGCTGCTCGCGAGCCTCGCCGGACGCAGCGAGGAGATCGTGGAGCTGCCCGGCGGACGGCTGCTGCACCCGCGCAGCGTGTGGTCGCTCGTCAAGAAACGTCCGGAGATCGTGCGCTACCAGCTGGTGCAGGACGCCCCGGACCGGCTCGAGCTGCGCCTGATGACGCTCGCGCGCGACGCCTACGATCGTCTCGCACCCGGGCTCGCGGCGGAGATGTCGGCGCTCGCCGCGACGGCGCGGGTCGAGACCGCGTTCGTCCGCGACCTCGGCGTCGCCGAGGGCGGCAAGCTGCGCACGGTCGTGCCGCTGCGCCGTGGCTGCGCATGATCGCCGAGCTGCGAGAGCTCCAGCGCGCCCGGGCGCGTCTCGGCGCGAGCGCCGGCGAGCTGCGGGCGTTTCAGGCCGAGCGCCTCGCCGCGGTCGTCGGCGCCGCACACCGTCGCGTGCCCTTCTGGCGCGCGCGGCTCGACGCCGCCGGCATCGCGCCCGCGACGGTCCGCAGCATCGCCGACCTCGAGGCGATGCCGCCGGTCACGAAGGCCGAGCTGGTCGCGGCGGGGCAGACCTCGGTGATGGCGAGCGGCGTCGACCCGGCGTCCTGCCTGTCGTTCCACACCAGCGGAACCACCGGCGAGCCCTTCAGCCTCTACGCGACGATGGACGAGATCCGGGTCCACCGCATCATCCAGTTCCGTGCCCTGCTCGCGGGCGGCTACCGCATGCGCGACCACCTCCTCGTCCTCGGACCGGGCCGCGGGCTGCCGAGCGGCCTGCACCAGCGGCTCGGCATCTACCGCCGCACGCACGTCTGGCCGACGGCGCCGGTCGAGGAGCAGATCGAGGCGCTCCGCCGCGCGTCGCCGGACGCGCTGTGGATCTACCCGAGCTGCCTGCACGCGATCCTCGAGCGCACCGGCTTCCGCCTCGGCAGCGTTTGCCGGCCGCGCATCGCCTTCTCGAGCGCCGAGATCTTCGGAGCCGAGCAGAAGGAGCGGCTGCGCGAGGACTGCGGCGCCGAGCACTTCGATCTCTACGGCTGCGTCGAGTTCGGCCGCATCGCCTGGGAGTGCAGCGCGCACCAGGGCATGCACGTGAACGCCGATCACGTCGTCGTCGAGGTGATCGGCGATCACGGTACCTGCCCGCGCACCGGCGCGCGCCTCGGCGAGGCGGTCGTCACCTCGCTCACCAACACCACCGTGCCGCTCTTGCGCTACCGGCTCGGCGACGTGGTCGGGCTGCTCGACGGTCCGTGCCCGTGCGGCTCGGCGTTCCCGCGCATGAGCTACCCGCTCGGCCGGACGCGGGACCTGCTGCGCCGGCCGAGCGGGCTCGGCGTCACCGCCGGACCGATGACCCACGTGCTCCGCCGGCGGCCGTGGGTCGCGCGCTTCCAGATCGTGCAGGAGAGCCTCGACCGGCTGCGCCTACGCGTCGTTGCGCACCGCGCGCCCGAGCCCGACGAGATCGCCGCCGTCGAGCACGACGCGCTCGCCTACATGCGCGAGCCGATGACGATCACCGTCGAGCTCGTCGAGCGTATCGACGGCGGTCCGGGCAAGTTCCGCGACGTGATCGGCTTGCCCGCGCGCGCGGCGACCGAGAACCGCGGGTGAGCGCGCTGTCGCACGGGCTCGACGTGCTGCGCGTCAAGGTCCTGACCACGCTGCTCCGCCGCGTGGTCGTCCTGGTGCGCGCCCTCGACCGCGACGGCAACGACTTCCCGCTGCCCGAAGGATTCCGCCTGGCGGTGCTCGCGGAGCACGATCTCGGCGCCTACCGCGCCTTCCGCCCGGACCAGGAGCAGACGCTGCTCGACGAACGGCTCGCGCGCGGCGACCTGTGCTTCGCGGTCCTCGCCGGCGAGACCATCGTGCACGCGACCTGGGCGTCGTCCGCGCTCGGCCCCCTGCCCTACCTCGCCGCCGACGCGCGCCTGCTCGAGGGCGACGTCTGCCTGTACGACTCCTACACCGAGCGCTCCTTCCGGGCGCGCGACCTGTCGCGCAGCCGCGACGAGCTCTGCCGCCGGCACTACCGCGCTCGGGGCCTCCGCCGCTCGGTCGCGCTGATCGCGCGCGAGAACGTGGCCGGGCTCCGCACCGCCGAGCCGCTCGGCTACCGGCCGATCGGCGAGTACGGCTGGCTCCGCCTCGGCTCCCTCGAGCGCCGGTGGTCGACCAGCTCCGGCTCCGAGCCGCTTCCGGTCCTGGTGCCGCGGAGGTCGAGCTAGGGGACCGATCCGCGCTACAGCGGCCCGCGGTGCTCGTCCTTGCACTTCTCGTGCTCGATGACGGCGTCGGCCGTGTCCGATGAGCGCGGATACGTGAAATCAGGCCCTTCCGGCTGCGACAGGATCTGTGGTACCGGCCCGAACCCGGCAGCGATCCCTACCAAAGAACGAGGAGGGTCCATCTCCATGTGGCTCGAGATCCAGCGATTCGTGCGGTTGGCGCTCCCGGTCGGCGCCTTGCTCCTCGTACTCTGCGGCCAGGGTCTGGCGTTGCCGCCGGGATTCACCGAGCTGACGCTGTGGAGTCCCGAGGTGACGGACCACGAGCTCTTCGGGCGGGCCGTGGCGAGCCGGGGATCCGAGCTGGTGGTGGGCGCGCCGGGCTTCAGGTCGTCGTTCTTCGCAACGCTGCCGGGGCGGGTCTACGTGATGGACCTGAGCGGTGCAGCGAGGATCGTGATCGAGAATCCGACCGCCGACGCCAACGACGAGTTCGGTGCTGCAGTCGCGACGGTGGGCACCAACATCGCCGTCGGCGCCCCCTCGGACGACGCGGTGGCGAGCGACGGGGGGGGCCGCCTACCTCTTCGACGGCGACAGCGGGGCGCTCCTGCACACGTTCGTCGTGGCGGGCTCGGGACCGAACTCGCGCTGCGGAGGAGGCGTCGCGGCGCTCGGGCCCGACGTGCTGGTCCTCTGCGCGGACGGCGTCCACCAGTTCGACGGCGGCACCGGAGCTCCGGTGCGGCACTTCACGGCGCCTGGCTGCGTCGGTGGGCGCGGGCTCGCGACCATCGACGGCGACGTGTTGAGCGCCGGCTACGACGGCACCATTTGCCGTTTGGATGGCGCGACCGGTGCCGTGGTGCAGACCTACGTCGATCCCGAACCGTTGCTCGGTGGCGCCTTCGGCAGCTCCATCGGCGTCGACGCCGACCGCATCCTGGTCGGAGGGGCGGCGTTCAGCGGAACGCGCGAGTCGATGTACGTCTTCGATGCGGCGACGGGTGCGCTGCTCGAGTCCATCCGGGGCCCCGCGTTCGGCACCATCTACAACGCTGGCTTCGGCACGTCGGTGGCGGCGGCTGGCGGAGTGCTGGTCGGCTCAGGCTGGAACGCGGCGCGCTTCCACGACGGAGCGACCCATGACTTCCTCGCCCTCTGGCGTCCGGAGGACCTCGCGGTGAACTCGTCGCGCGACACGATCACCGCGATCTTCGATACCGCTTTGCACTCTGGACCGACACCATCCGACCCAACGTCGGACGCGGCTCCGTCACGGTGCTCGACCCCTGCGGCAACGGCGTCCACAGTCCAGCCGAGCAGTGCGACGACGGCAATACGGCGAGCGGCGACGGGTGCTCGGCCACGTGCCGGCTCGAGGGCTGCCCGACGCTGACGTGGCCGCCGACGCTCGCGTGCAACTCGACCGGCGCGCCCGGCAAGTCGACGGTCAGGCTGCGCAAGCGTTCCCAGGGATCGTGGGGCGTCAACGCGGACGGGTTCGTCTGGAAGTGGAAGGGGGCGTCGAGCCTCGCGGCCTTCGGCGATCCGACCAGCACGGCGAGCTACCAGCTGTGCTTCTACGACGATCTGTTCGGGACGCCGGACCTGCGCTTCGACCTGGCGATCCCCGCCGCGGGATCTTGCGACGGCGAGGACTGCTGGCGTTCCGCTGGCACCTCCGGCTTCACCTACCAGGACCCGGGCCGTACCCCGAGCGGGATCGAGAAGATGAAGATCCGGGCGAAGAACGGCGTCGCCGACATCACGATCTCGGGCAAGGGGATGCGGCTCGGGCTGCCCGAGGTGGTCGGCGAGAACCTCGCCTTCCCCTTCGGCTTCGGCTGGGCGGTGGTTCTCGTCGAGACCGGCTCGGGCGAGTGCTGGAGTTCGGGGTCGGCCGACGCGCGGAACGGACAGCGGGTGTTCAGCGGCCGGTCGTGAGCGTCGGCGAGCGCATCGTCAGCCTGGACGCCGGGGCGTCGCGATCCTGCGCTCCGTTTCTTCGAGATGGCGCATCGCTGCGCGCTCGGCTTCGACGCGACGAGCGAGCCCCCCGTCGTCCGCGCGCAACGCACGATACAGGTCGGCGGCCGCACGCAGGGCCGAGGCGCACTCGTGCGCCTCGATCCGTGCAACCGTCCGGCGCAGCTCGCGCGCAAGCGCGGGGACCAGGGTCTCGATCCTGCGCACACCCGAGGGACGAGCGCCGGCTTGCGCGAGCCCGAGCGGCCCGAGCACCGTCACCCGGAGAAAGCTCAGGAACTCGACCGCCTCGAAGAGCTCGCCGCGCGCGATCTTGGTCGAACCGTAGTGCACCCAGATCCAGAAGCGATCCTCGATCCACTGCGGGTCGGGCGTCGGAAAGCGTGCCTCGCCCGCGCGCAGCGCGTCCGAAAGACGCTGCCCACGCTCCCACAGCACGATCGGATCCTCCACCCGCACCGCGGCGTCGCCGAGTGTGACGAACTTGAGGTCGACGTGCAGCAGCGGCTCGTCGTACAGGCAGATCAGCAGCCGCGGCTCACCGACGTGCTCGCCGGTGAACGCACCGAGCAGGCGCCCGAGCGACCCGGCGATGTCCCGTGCCCCGGTGAGGACGGCGCCGTGCGCGTCGGGCTCGACCGCGATCGCCAGGTCGAGGTCGCTGAACTCGTCCATGGTGTTGCTGAGGTAGGAGCCGCCCGCCGCGACGCCGACCAACCGCGGATCGCGCGCGAGCACGGGGAGCGCCCGCGTCAAGAAGCGACGGTGCGTCGCTGGCAAGGTGCTGGGGGTGTGGTCGAGCATCACGGGAGGGCTCCGCCGACGACCTGTACTGCTTCGCCGGTGCGAAGTCAGCCGCCGCGCGAGCGGCGTGCTTCGCCGCTCATGGAATCCCGGTCGCCGACGCGCCGTGCGGAAGTCACGACCCTCGTTCAGCCGGCCGTTGCGGCGCGTGCCCGGTCCTTCGCGGCGCGCTCCGCAGCGCCTCGCGTCCGAGCGCATGCAGTTGCCCGAGCACGAGATCCCACACATAGCCGCGGCGCGGAAACCGGCGCAGCAGCAGGATCTCCGCTGCCAGGTAGACGCGCCCCTGCCGGCGCTCGTGGGGCGGATTGTCCTCCATCCGGATCTGCGCCGCCGACAGCGGCAGCCAGTGTCCGATCGTTCGGCCGCGCTCGTAGTGCAGGGCCTGCACGTAGAGCCCCAGGAGCCGGTCGAGCGTCCAGAACGGGACGTACTTGATCGGGCCGGCGAGCAGCAGCATGCGGGCCAGATCCTCCAGCGCCGGCTGCACGACGTCCCGGCGCCAGACCCGCTTGTCGAAGTTCTCCATGTGGGGGCCGCGCTGGTTGCGCCGGCCGCGCACCAGGCTGCCCCAGTCCACGGGCTTGTCCATGCGCGCGATCGGCGCCCGCATCAGGCAGTCGGCATCGCGGTGGAAGCGGTCCTCGTCCGCGGTCTCGGGCAGCGTCGCGACGTCCGGCAGCGCCGGCCAGGCGCGGGTCATCGCGTCCTCCGAGCCGTACGGGTGCGCCTCCTGGGTCAGCCGCAGCACCCAGCTGGTCGGAAAGCGGGCAAAGTAGGCCCGCGCGAGGTCGAGCACGCGCGGGTGCACGGACTCGTCGCAGTTCAAGGACAGGACGAAGCGGCCGCGTGCGCTCAGCAGACCGGTCAGACGCTGCGCGACCTCACCGCGGATCGGGCTCACCAGCTCGACGAGGCGCGAGTCGCGAAGCTCCAGGCGCGCGTCGCCGGGAGCATGCACGACGATCGTCTCGACCTCGCCAGCGACGTCGCGGATCTGCCGCCGCCACCACTCCGGCACGCCCGGGCGAGTCGGCACGACGATCGAGAGCTCCGGCACCAGAGGTCCGCGAGCGGCGTTCCCGTTGGTCGTCACGGACATCCTGAAGGGGCACCTCGCGCCTCTGCTCCGGGTCGATGCAATGCGGATCCCAGATCGGACCACGCCGACGGACGACCCGATACCGTCGCCCGGCGGCGCGTGCCCGGCCGCACGCAGCGCCGCTGCAGATGGCTACGGCAACAGGACTCCCGGAAGACACAGCTCATAGGCGCGCTTGGTGACGAGCTCCTCGGTGCCGAACTCGCTGGTGGAGAAGAGGTCGCTGAAGGTCGGCTCGCTGCCGCCGGTCAACAGCGGAAGGAGGGTGCGCGCCTGGAAGCAGACGAGGTGCGCGGTCGGGTTCTCGATGCCGAGCCCGCTCATGTCGACGGGCGTGCAGAGCCGGGTGAGCTTGCTCAGGGTGAAGCTCGTCCCGTCGGTGAACTGGTTCTCGAGCATGACGCTCAGGGCGGTGGCGCCGCGCGGCAGCGCCGGCGTGCCCGGACTCCTGCGCGCCTTGTAGCACTTGTAACGATCGACGTCGTGCAGGAGCGGGTTCGGCGCAGGAGGCGGCGCGCCGATGCCCTTCGAGGTCGGCACGAGAAGGCGTTCCGGCTTGATCGTGTCGATCGAGAACATCCCGAGCTGCGTCGCAAAGCGGAGGCCGAGCTGCCGGAAGTGCGGCGTCTCGCCTGCGGTCGCCTTGATCTCGCGCGAGTGGAGGTGGGTTTCTTCGTCGAGGATGCCCTCGGCGTTCTTGCTCGCGGGCGTGCAGAGCGCGCGCGACTTCTTGACGTCGGAGAGCTTGCTCTCGAAGGCGTCGCCGAGAACGACACCGGACAGCGCGGGAAGGGCCGGCGTGCCGATCGCGACCTTCGTGTCGTAGCAGAGGAAGTGATCCGAGATGTACGTCACGGGCATTGCTGCGCCTGCCTCGGTGGCGCCGATGTCGCACTCGTCGACCGTATCGCCGTCGCCATCGACCGGACGCTCGAGCCCGCGCTGGTCGGGCGCGCCGCAGCGTGCCGGATCGGCTGCGTCGCGCGCGGGGCTACCGGGGAGCGGCAGGTGGGTGCTCGTGAGACCGCCGTTCGCCGCGAGGGCGCCGAGCAGCGGGGCGCCGGAGACGTCGGTCGAGCCGAGCACCATCGCGCAGCCAGTCGCCGTGCCGAGCAGGTTGTGTCCCCTCGAGGTGAGCGCCCCCTCGCAGTCGGGAGCTTCGCCGCCGGTGTCGTCGTTGCCGGCGAGGATCGAGTCCTCGAGGTCCACGACCGGCGTCGGCGTGACGATGCCACCGCCGTTGCCCGAGCCGTTGCTGTCGGAGTCCGCGGTGTTGCCCGTGATCGTCGAGCGCACCACGCGAATGCGCCGGCCGAGACGCAGCCCGTCGGCCAGGTAGATCGCACCGCCCGACAGTGCTGCGCTGTTGCCGCTGATCGTGCTCGAGTCGATCGTCACCTGAGCGAGGCCACCGGGCGCGATGCTCGCGCCCTCGACGTAGATCGCGCCGCCGTTCGTCGTGGTCGAGTTGCCCGACAGCGTGCTGCGGCGCACGACGAGCTCCGTCTGCTCTTCGTAGAGGATCCGGATGCCACCGCCCGCGTTGCTCGAAATCGTCGAGTCGGTGACGATCGCTCGCGCAGCGGCGGTGTCGTAGAAGGTTCCGAACGCAATGCCTGCCTGGGCTTGCCCGTCGATGGTCGAGCGCAGCACCTGGAGGAACAGCGATCTGTCCGGAAAGCCGGTCGTACCGCTGATTCCCACGAGGTTGCCCTGGATGAGCGTATCGACCAGGCGGAGGAGTCCGCCGGGGCTCATGTCGATGGCCGCGAGCGTGTTCGAAACGATCTGCGAGCCGCGAATCGTGATCGTTGCACCGCCCTGGATCCCGTTGCCGGTGCTCCCGGTGATGATCGAGTCCTCGATCTCGACTTCGTTGCCGGTGCTGAGTGCGAACGAGTTGTCCGAGAGGATGGAGTCGACGATCTTCAGGTTGCCGCCGTTGAGCACGCCGCCGCGCCCGCGGTGGACCGTCACGCCCTCGATCCTCGCATCGGCGGAGAAGGCGACGGTGAAGATGTTGAAGTGCGGAGCTGCCACGGCACGCTCGACCGTTGTTGTGGCGGCGCCGGCACCGATGATCTCGATCTCGCTGGTGATGGCAGGCAGGCCCCCGGCCATCAGCGTGTAGGTTCCGGCCGCGAGGTTGATCGTGTCGGCCTCGCCATTCCCGTTCGCCGTGTTGATCGCCGCGACCAGGCCCGCAACGTCGCCCGAGGCGATGTGGAACGTCGCTGCGGGCGACCGCGTCGTCGCGGCCAGGACGAGCACGCCCGCGATCAGGGGTGCCGGAGCCCATCGTCGCGCCAGCCGAGTGAAGGACATGCCGACTTCCTCCGTCGTTGTTCGCGCCGCGCACTGCATGCCTGCGCGTGGCGAGGAGGCTAGATCTGCCCTGCTGCGAACGCAATCCGCTTTGTTGCAGCCGAGCGACGGCGCGCGGCCGTCCCATCGTGCTCGGCACGGGCCGACCCTGACGCAGCGGACGCGGCAGCGAACGACGGCTGCGATCCGTTCGACGGCTCCTCGGGGAGCGCCCCCGACGTCGAGCGGCCCTGCGACGCCGGCTCGCGCCCGCTCGGCGTCGGCCGTGTCCGATGAGCGCGGATACGCAAAATCGCGGATAGGTGAAATCGGGCCTTTTGGAACGCCTTCCCGCCGATGACGCTGATCGACGAGCTCGAGCTCGGCACGCTCGAGCGCATTCGCGCGACACCCGCGCCGATTTGGACGCTCGTCGTCGGCAAGCTGCTGGTGCGCTTCACGATCGGCGTGATCCAGATGGTCCTGCTGCTCGCTGTCGGACACCACGCGTTCGGCGTGTCCGTCGGACCGCAGCCGGCGGCGCTCCTGCTGCCGAGCGCGGGCATCGTCTTCGTCGGTACCGCGTTCGGCGTGCTGGTCGCGGGCCCCGCGCCGACGCGCGACGCGGTGATGCCGCTCGGCGCGATCGCGATCGTGACCATGTGCGCGATCGGCGGCTGCTGGTGGCCGATCGACCTCGAGCCGCGCTGGATGCAGGACCTCGCGCAGTGGTTTCCGACGACCTGGGCGATGACCGGCTTCAAGGACCTGATGATGCGCCGGCAGACGGTCACGGCGGCGCTCCAGCCGACCGCGATCCTGTTCGTGTTCGGGCTCGTGTTCCTCGCTGCCGGCCTGGTGCTGTTCCGCTGGCGGCGCTGAGCGCGGTGCAAGCCGACTGGCTCGCCGCCCGCGCGCCGCGCACGGGGGTCACTCGACGGTCGCGCCGGCCGGCGGCGGCGCCACGCGCCGTGCGGCCGGCGGCCGCAGCGCCGGCACGACGAGCAGCTCGTGCGCGAAGGGAACGTTGCCCGGCCCATCGAAGCGTGCGCCGTCGACCTGCTGCAGCTTGAGCTCGAGACGGTAGCGCCCGGGCTGCGCCGGAGCGACGAGTACCAGCGTTTCGCGGATGGTCTCGCCGGCGGGAACGTCGCGTCGCAGGGGGATGTCGCGCGCGCTGGCCGCGCCGGGACCGGCATCGAGCGGGATCCAGCGGTGCGTCACGACCACGGTCGACGTGCGCGGCACGTTCGCTCCGAAGGTCAAGTCCAGGATCAAGGCGGGGTCCGGTGCGGGCACCGCCGGCCACGGCGCGCTGCCGAGGTTGTGCAGCAGGAAATCCGGCGCCAGCCACTGGCGTGTGGCGACGCGGATGGGGAGTGGCGCGACCGCGGTGATCGTGCCGACATCGGCGCCGCTCGGCAGCGGCACGAGCGGCGTGCCCAGGACCGTGCTCCGCGCCTGCTCGGCTCTTCCCGAGGCGATGGTCTCGTACCAGGACGGATGCTCGGGGCGGCGCACGATCTCGAGCAGGAGCCAGCCCGACAGGTCCCAGGCGCGGCCCACCGCTGGTGCCGCGCGCAGCGCGCGTTCGATCGGCTCGCGCGGAAGCTTCGCCGGCCACGCGCTCGCCGGCCGCAGCAGGATCCAGCGCAGGTGGGTCGCGTCGACCAGGTCGTCGAGCGCTGCCGGCTGGTGAATCCGGCGGAGCAGCGTCGAGACGAGCAGCCGGTGGCCGGGCTGGTGGCCGGTGTAGCCGTTCACGAGGGGCGTCCAGTGCTGCGTGCTCGCGAGCATCGCGTCGGGCTCGAGCAGCTCCTCCTTGCCTGGGTCCGTTCCGTCGCCAGCGGGCGACCCGTGCAGCGGCAGCACCACCATGGCGCCACCGCCGTTCTCGCGCACGATGACACCGACCGTGTGGTGGACGGCGCGATCGCGCCCGAGGCTTACGATCTCCTGCATCGTGCCGCTTCCGAGCCGGGGTTCCTTCGCGACCAGGGCGAGCAGCAGCGCCGCGATCGCCACCTGACCCATGCGCTTCGGCCACCGCTCCACGATGGTCTCGAGACCGGCCGCGACGAGCAGCGTCCAGCCGAAGCCGCTCACCTGCTGGAAGCGGTGCGGGTAGCGTACGCCACGGAGCGCATCGGCGGCGAAGGTCTCCTTGAGCGCGGTCGGGACGCCTCCGATCAGCAGCTTGCCGATCGCGATGCACGCGACGGCTGGCAGGACGAGGCGGCGTGCCGCGGGTACGCGCCACGCCGCGCCGGCCAGGCCCAGCGCGCCGACCACCGTGAGCAGCGTGTCCACCGGCAGATGTCGCACGGCGAACCACCACATCATGGGATCGAGCAACGAAGGGCCGAGCAGCGTGTCGCGGCTCTGCGGGTCGGCCATCACCTGCGTTGCGGCGCGCGCGAGATAGGGCGGCAGCACGAGGAGGAGGGGGAGCGTCGCGATCGTCGCTGCCGTCGCGCCGAGGGCGATGAAAGCCAGCCGGCGCGGCAGCGGCCGCAGCAGCTCGCAGGTCGCCCAGACGAGCGCCGTGACGCCGCAGATGAGCGCTGCGTACATCGACGCCAGGAGCCCGACTGCGAACACGGCCGCCACCAGCGTCGCCCGGATGGCGCCGGGACGCTCGCGCAGGCGCACGAGCGCGAGCGCGATTGCCGGCAGGAGAAACGCCGGATGCTGCAGGACGTGAACGTTGTACGGCAGCTGCAGCGGCCCGAGCATCAGGGCCCCACCGCCGAAGAATGCGACGCCGGCGCTGCAGCCGACGGCACGCAGCAGCCGCTCGGCGCACAGCCCGGCGAGCCAGTAGCTCGCCAGCGCCGTGAGGTTGACCGCGAGGACGGCGTTGCCGGTGAGCCACACCAGCGGTGCGAACAGCAGCTGGCTGGTCAGGAAGTAGTCCGAGCCCGTGAGCTGCGCCGGTGCGGGATGGTTGATGTTGGCCCCGAAGAACGTGGCCGCGGGATCGACCATGGCGCGCGCGACCCACGACAGGATCCACGTGATGAGCTGCGCGTCGTAGGCGTTCGGCTCGCGTGGCAGGTGGGTAGCGAGCGCGCCGAGATGCGTCGTTATCGCAGCGACGAGCAACAGCGCGTAGCCGGCCGCCGGCGGCAGGAGGTCGCGTGTGGCGGTGCTGCGGGGCTGCGGTGGGGTGCGGCGAGCGGACAGGCGGGCTTCGTCGGCTGGGGCGGGCTGCGACATGCGAGGGGGAGACCATCCCGCAACGAGTGCCAGCGGGCAAGCCGCACCGGAAGCTCGAGCAGAGCGACATGTGAGCGCACGCCGAGCCGTTCGACGGCTCCTCGGGGAGCGCCCCCGACGTCGAGCGGCCCTGCGACGCCGGCTCGCGCCCGCTCGGCGTCGGCCGTGTCCGATGAGCGCGGATACGCAAAATCGCGGGCCTTTGGAAGGCCTTCCCGCTCACCCCGCCGCGGACGCTACAGCAGGTAGCCGCGCGCGAGCGTCGTGAACTCCGCCACCTGCGCCGTGGTCCACGCTTCGTCGCGCCCGAGCTCCGCCGCCAGCAGCTGCGCGACGCGCGGTGCCGCCTCGATCGCGGCGCGTGCGTCGAGCAGCAGCGAGCGCGTGCGCCGCGACAGCACGTCCTCGACCGTGCGCGCCATCTCGTGGCGCCCGGCCCAGATCACCTGCCCCATGACGTACGGCAGCCGCGGATGCACGAGCTCGCGGCGCGCCGGGTCGTCGGCCAGGAACGCCTCGACCAGCTCGGCGTCGGTGCCGTACATCTGCATGTGCAGCGCGTGCGGCGTGCGCGGGTCGTCGTGCGGCATCGCGCCGTGCAGGCGGAGCTTCTCGGTCACGCAGGCGCGCGGCCGCAGGTCGCCGACCGCGATCGCGTCGTCCACCGTGTCCTGCGCCATCTTGCGGTACGTGGTCCACTTGCCGCCGACGATCGTGACGAGCCCGGCGTCGGACACGATCACCGAGTGCTCGCGCGAGATCGACTTGGTGCGGCCGCGTCCCGAGCCGTTCGCCACCGGCTGGACCAGCGGGCGCTGGCCCGCGAACACGCTCAGCACGTCGTCGCGCGTCGGCTCGCGCTCGAGGTAGCGCGCGGCGTTGCGCAGGATGAAGTCGACCTCCTCGGGCAGTGCGCGCGGCTCGATCTCGGCGTTCGGCATCGCGGTGTCGGTCGTGCCGACCAGCACGCGCTGGTGCCACGGGATCACGAACAGCACGCGACCGTCGTCGGTGTGCGGCACCATGATGGCCGTGTCGCTCGGCTGGAAGCCGCGGTCGAGGACCAGGTGCACGCCCTGGCTCGGCGACAGCATGGTCTCGGCCGCCTGGTCGTCGAGGCGGCGGACCTCGTCGGCGAAGATGCCGGTCGCGTTGATCACCACCTTCGCGCGCGGCTCGTGCACGGCCCCGCTCTCGACGTCGACCACGCGCACGCCGTCGATCTGGCCGTCGTCCTTCTTCGTGAAGCCCTCGACGCGCATGTAATTGACCACCGCCGCGCCGTGGTCGGCCGCGGTCTGTGCGAGCGCCACCGCCATGCGGGCATCGTCGAACTGCGCGTCGTGGTACATGACGCCGCCGAGCAGGTTCTCGGTCTCGACGTTCGGGATGCGCTCGATGGTGCTCTTCCGGTCGAGGAG
>Ga0194131_10007729_pt1 | contig 14339 bp, 17 predicted proteins | sample TA2KigO120mmetaG_FD_148631 | JGI IMG/M metagenome (GOLD analysis project Ga0194131, IMG submission 148631) | Freshwater microbial communities from Lake Tanganyika, Tanzania - TA2015053 Kigoma Offshore 120m | ecosystem: Environmental > Aquatic > Freshwater > Lake | place: Tanzania: Lake... | reverse complement strand
CCGTCGTGACCGCGCTCTATCCCGACGCGGCGCCGGCGCGCGTCTTCGTGACGCACACGCGGCCCGAGGTGATCCTCGGCACGCTGGCGCCCGCGGTCACCGGCGCGGCGCCGATCGGCCTCGGCTACAGCTCGGCCGGCGGCACGCTGGACGTCGAGCGCCTGCTGTTCGTCAACCGGTCGTCGTGGGCGCATTGTGTCGGCGCGGTCGCCGCCGCGCTCGGCCTGCCGCGCGAGCGTGTGCTGGATGACGCCGAGCGCGCCGCGCTCGACCACCAGCGCAGCCCGGAGGGCCTGATCACCGGGCGCTGATGCGCGGCCGCCCCAGCCCCCGGGGCGCCGCCGCCTCACTCAGCGCGCCCCCTGCGCACGCAAGCCGCTGAAATCACGGACCTCACGCCTGGCGCTCGCCTTGCTCCCTCCTCGCGCGGCTCGAGGAGGGCCCGCATGGACGAGAACGAACATCCGAAGGGGGCGCTGGTCTTCATGCTGATCTACCTGCTCACGCTCTCCGCGCTGTGGCTCAACGCCTACCTGCGGCTGTGGAGGGGCTGATCCCATGAAGAAGGGCACCACGATCTATCTCTACGAGCTCGCGTGGATCCTGCCCAGCATCGCGATCCCGGTCGGGATGCTCGCCGCGCTCACCGTCACGGCGTTCGGCGCCGGCATCCATCTGCCGAGCGTCGCCGGGCGCGTCGAGCCGCCGAACGCCCAGGTCGCGCCCTTCGACAAGCCGGGCGTCACCGAGGTGGGGCCCGGCCGCTACGAGGTCGTGCTCACGGGCCAGATCTGGACGTTCACGCCCGCGGAGATCCGCATTCCGGCCGGCTCGACGGTGACGTTCCTCGCCACGAGCCGCGACGTCGTGCACGGGCTCATCGTGCCCGGCGTCAACGTGAACACCATGCTGCTGCCGGGGCAGGTCGCGCGCGTCACCGCGCGCTTCGACCGGCCGGGGGAGTACCCGATGATCTGTCACGAGTATTGCGGCATCGCGCACCACATGATGGGCGGCCGGATCATCGTGGAGCCGCGCTCGTGAGCACGCTCGTCGTCGGCCGTCCGCTCGCGACCGTGACCACGAGGCCCACCGCGGCGCCCGCGCCGCCCGAGAACCGCCTGACCGCGGCCTTCCTGGTCGTGGCCCTCGTCGCGCTCTTCGGGGGCTCCGTGACGGGGCTGCTCCAGGGGCTCGGCCTGAACGGCGTCGAGCTGCCGCCGCACCCCACGTTCATCAAGTCCTACTATCACTCGGTGAGCATCCACGGGGTGCTCAACGTGCTCGTCTGGACCACGTTCTTCATCGCCGGCTTCCTCACGTTCATCACGGTGCGCGCGCTCGGCACGCCGCTGGCCAGCCTGGCGCTGGGGTGGGGAACGTTCTGGCTGATGACCGGCGGGCTCGTGCTCGCCGCGATCCCGCTCGTGGGGAACGCGGCGACCGTGATGTTCACGTTCTACCCGCCGCTCAAGGCGCACTGGGCCTTCTACGTCGGGCTCACGCTCGTGGTCGCCGGCACCTGGCTGGTGACGTTGAACCTCGCGCTCACGCTGCGCACGTGGCGCCGCGCGCACCCCGGGGCCCGCACGCCGCTGCCCGCCTTCATGTCGATGGTCACCATGGCGATGTGGACCCTCGCGTCGTTGGGCCTCGCCGCCGAGATGGTGTTCATGCTCATCCCGTGGTCGCTCGGCTGGGTGGCCGGCACCGACGCGCTGCTCGCGCGCTCGCTCTTCTGGTTCACCGGGCACCCGATCGTGTACTTCTGGCTGCTGCCCGCGTACGTCTCCTGGTACACGCTCGTTCCGCGCCAGGCGGGCGGCAAGCTCTTCTCCGATCCGCTCGCGCGCGCCTCGTTCCTGCTCTTCCTCGTGCTCTCGACGCCGATCGGCTTCCACCACCAGTACACGGACCCCGGCATCCACGCGGGCTGGAAGCTCGTGCACGCGTTCCTCACCTTCGCCGTGTTCTTCCCGAGCCTGCTCACGTTCTTCAACGTGGTCGCCTCGCTGGAGAGCGGCGGCCGCGCGCACGGCGGCAGGGGGCTGTTCTCGTGGTTCGTGAAGCTGCCGTGGGGGAACCCCGTCGTCGCGGCGCAGGTCGGCGCGATGCTCATGTTCGCGTTCGGCGGCATCGGGGGGCTCATCAACGCCTCCTACAACCTGAACCTGCTCGTGCACAACACCGCGTGGATCCCGGGCCACCTGCATCTCACGGTCGGCACCGGGGTCACGCTCACGTACATGGGCATCACGTACTGGCTGGTCCCGCTCCTCGCGGGCCGCGCGCTGTGGAGCCGCAAGCTCGCGCTCGCGCAGATCTGGATCTGGTTCGGGGGGATGGCGATGTTCTCGAACGCGCTGCACCGGCTGGGCATGATGGGCATGCCGCGCCGCACGGCGATCGCCACCGCGCCCTACCTGCAGGACGACTGGAAGCCGCTGCTGCCGCTCGTGGCCGTCGGCGGCACGCTGCTCTTCGTCAGCGCGATGCTGTACTTCCTGAACCTCGCGCTCACCGCGACCCGCGGCCGTCGCGAGGCGGCGGCGCCCGTGCCGTTCGCCGAGGCGATGTCCGGTCCCGATCACTCGCCGGTGCTGCTCGACCGGTGGCGTCCGTGGCTCGCGCTCGCGGTGGTGCTCATCGTGATCGCGTACGGTCCGACCCTGGCGCGGCTCGCGGCGTCCACGCCGCTGAGCACGCCGGGCCTCCGGGTGTGGTGATGGTGTCCAGGGCCGCGCTGGTCTGGCTCGGGCTCCTCGCGCTCGCGATCGCGAACGGCGCGCTCCGCGAGCTGGTGCTGGTCCCGCGTCTGGGGGACTACCCCGCGCACGTCGTCAGCGTGGTGCTGCTGTGTGCCGCGATCCTGGCGGTGACGCGGGCGACGATCGCCTGGATGGGGCCGGCCGGCGTGGCGCAGGCGGTGCTCATCGGGCAGGTGTGGACGCTCGCAACCGTCGCGTTCGAGTTCGGCGGCGGCCGCTACGTCTTCGACCTGCCCTGGGAGACGCTCTGGCGCGACTATCGCCTCGTCGAGGGGCGTGTGTGGCTCGCGGTGATCGCGACCACGCTGTTCGCGCCGGTGCTCATGCGGCGCACCACGCACCGCGATGCCGCCGACGGCGACGAGTTCCATCGTGACCTGAGCTGGCGCGAGCGCCGGGCGATCGAGCACGCCGCGCGCCGGGCCGACAGGCTCTTCGAGGAGTGACGGCCGCCGCGCCGGGCGCGCTCACGAGCCCGCCTCGCCCGTGGAGGGGATGAGCGCCCGTGCGCGCACCATCGGGTCGGGCGGCTCGAGCCCGCGCACGTCGAGCGTCTCGGCCGCGCGCACGTCGGCCTCGCGCCAGAACCACACGACCCAGTCGTCGGCGGCGCGGCGCTCGGTCCAGTGCGCGACGCCGCGGCGGTCGAGCACGTGATAGAGCGGCAGCGGCTCGAACGGCGTGCGGAGCAGCACGACCTGCGACGGGCGCAGCTCGGTGATCGCGCCCATGATCCGTCCGAACGGCTCCTGGCCGCGCCGCAGGTCGTCGCGCACGTCCAGGACGACCTGGTCGCCGGGGCCGAAGCGGGCCAGCGGCGCGGGCTTGGGCGATTGCCCCCACGCGGTCTCCGGCGCCACCGCCTCCAGCCGCGCGAGCAGGGGCGTGAGCGGGCACTGGGTCATGGCTCCGTCCTCCTGGCGCGAGCGTACGGCGCCCGCCGGAGGCCCGATATGACGCCGGTCATACGACGCGCCGGTATACCTTTGTGGGAACGGAGGGGCTGACCGTTGCGGATGGTGGTCGTGCTCGCGATGACGATCGGCCTGGCGGTGGGGATCGGCGCCTACACGTTCGTGTACGCGCGGGGCGCGGCGTACCTCACCAACGACCCCAACGCGTGCGCGAACTGCCACGTCATGCGCGAGCAGCTCGCCGGCTGGACGACGTCCAGCCACCGGGCGGTCGCCGTGTGCAACGACTGCCACACCCCGCACGACCTCGTCGGCAAGTACACCACCAAGGCCGTCAACGGCTTCTGGCACTCGTTCGCGTTCACGACGGGCCGCTTCCCCGAGCCCATCGCGATCAACGCACGCAATCGCGCGGTGACCGAAGGGACGTGCCGGTCCTGCCACGAGGCCGTCGTCCAGGCGATCGACGCGCACCAGCGCGCGGAGCGCCCGATGGAATGCATCCGGTGCCACCGCTCGGTGGGACACCTGCACTGAGGGAGCCATGAACGACAGCCGCCGCCCACGCCGCCGCTTCACGCTCGTCGCGCTCGTCGCCGCCGGCGCCGCGCTCCTCGCCGCCGGCGGCGCCGCACTCCTCGCCAACATCGTCGAGCGCAAGCAGGAAGGGCGCAGTCCGTTCTATCGCGTGGTCGAGCTGACCGACGACACGCAGGATCCGGCCGTCTGGGGCAAGAACTTCCCGTTCCAGTACGACGGCTACCGCCGCACCGTCGACCAGGTCCGCACGCGCTTCGGCGGCAGCGAAGCCGTGCCGCGCACGCCGACCGCGGCGGACCCCCGCTCGATCGTCGCCCAGTCGCGGCTCGAGGAAGACCCCCGCCTCAAGATCATCTGGGCCGGCTACGCGTTCGCGACGGACTTCCGCGAGGAGCGCGGGCACGCGTACATGCTGAGCGACCAGACGTACACCGAGCGGCAGATCGTGGCGAAGCAGCCCGGCGCGTGCCTGAATTGCCATGCCTCCACCTACGTCGCGATGAAGACGCTCGGCGGCGGCGACCTCGTGAAGGGGTTCGAGCGGATGAACACGCTCCCCTACGCGGAGGCGCGCGCGCTCGTGGAGCACCCGGTCACGTGCCTCGACTGCCACGACCCGCAGACCATGCAGCTCCGGATCACACGGCCGGCCTTCATGGAAGGGCTGCGCGCGCTCAAGGCGTTTGAGGGCGTGAAGGACTACGACGCGAATCGCGACGCCACGCGCCAGGAGATGCGCGCGTACGTGTGCGCGCAGTGCCACGTCGAGTACCACTTCAAGGGCCCGGAGAAGCGGCTCGTCTATCCGTGGGCGAACGGCCTGCGCGCCGACGACATCCTGCGCTACTACGACACGGAGAAGTTCGCGGACTGGACGCACGCGGACAGCGGCGCGCCCGCGCTCAAGGCCCAGCATCCGGAGTTCGAGCTGTGGAGCCAGGGCATCCACGCGCGCTCGGGCGTGAGCTGCGCCGACTGCCACATGCCGTACACGCGGGTGGGCTCGCTGAAGATCAGCGACCATCACGTGCGCAGCCCGCTCCTCAACGTGAACCGCGCCTGCCAGACCTGTCACAAGTGGTCGGAGGACGAGCTGAAGGCGCGCGTGAACACGATCCAGCAGCGGACGTACGAGCTGCGCAACCGCGCGATGGACGCGGTGGTCGCGCTGATCGGCGATCTCAAGAAGGCGCGCGCGCAGGGGCGGGGCGACGCGGAGCTCGCGGGCCCGCGCGATCTCCAGCGGCGCGCGCAGTTCCTGCTCGACTTCGTGGAGGCCGAGAACTCCATGGGCTTCCACGCGCCGCAGGAGGCCGCCCGCGTGCTCGGCCAGTCCATCGACCTCGCCCGCCAGGGGCAGCTCGCCCTGCGCGACGGAGCCCGCCCCGCGCGCTGAGCGTCTCAGCCCGCCCGCGGCGGCATCGGCATGCGGACCCTCGGCCACATGTTCACCACGAAGAGCAGGTGGACGTGCGCGGTGATCACGATGCGCGCGGGGTGGACGTTCGCGAGGAACTGCGACACCACGAGATAGCCGCCCAGCCCGAGGCCCGCCATGAGGAACACGAAGCTCGTCCTGACGTAGCGGCGGACGAGCGGCGGCATCTACGCGCCGTCGCCCGCGCGCGCGGCGAGCGCGTCGACGTCGGCCAGCACGAGATGCCCGTCCTCCTCGACGACGAGGCCGTCGCGCTGCCAGCGGCCGAGCACGCGGATCGCGGTCTCGACGGTCGTGCCCGTCATGTCGGCGAGGCTCTGCCGCGTGAGCGCGAACGGGAACGTGACCCGGCGGCCGGCGCGGACGCCCTCGCGCGCGGCGAGGCGCAGGAGGGTCGCGGCGAGGCGCGCCTCGACGGGGTCCGTGGCGAGCGAGGTCACCGACTCGTGCGCCGCGCGCAGGCGGCGCCCGATCATGAGCGCCATCTCGCGCACGATGCTCGGATGACGCTCGGCGAGCGGGACGATCACTTCCTGGGGAATCTTCGTCACGACGCTCGGCTCGGTGGTCTGCGCGGAGGCGGGGTACGGCCGGCGCTCGATCACCGCGACGCCGCCGAACGCCTCGCCCGGGCCGAGCAGCTCGAGCACCACGTCCTTGCCCCCGCGCGCGTGGCGCAGGATCTTCACGTGCCCGCGCTTCACGAGACAGAAGGCGACGGCGGGCTCGCCCTCGCTGAAGACGTACTCGCGGGCGCCGTACGCGGTGTCGCGCGCCGCGGCGGCCAGCGCGGCCAGCTCGCGCGGCGGCAGGGCCGCGAAGATCGGGCTGCCGCGAACGACGTCGGGGTCGCCGCGTGGCGGCATGTGCCGAGGATAGCAAGCGGGCGGCGTTGGGGCGTCGGGACCGCACCTGGGGCGCCGCCGCCGCGCGGCGGCCTCGGTCACGCACGCGGAAGTGCGTGATTCCAGAGGAGCCCGGGGCTGGCAGCGACCCTGCAGCCTACGCGGCCCGTGAGCATCCTCGTCACACCCGACGCCTTTGCCCCGCCGGAGATGGCCGCCCGCGCCGCGCGCGCCGGCGCGCGCAAGGCCGAGCTCGACGCGCTGAGCCTCTTCACGCTTGCCGTCCTCGCGGGTGCCTTCATCGCGCTCGGCGCCCAGCTGGCCACCGTGGTCGGCGTCGACGCGCGCCTCGGCGCGGGCCCCGCCCGGCTCCTCGCCGGCGTCGCCTTCTCGCTGGGGCTGGTGCTGGTCGTCGTGGGCGGCGCCGAGCTCTTCACCGGGAACATGCTGCTCGTGATCGCCCGCCTCACCGGCGAGGCGACCACGGGCGCCGTGCTGCGCAACTGGGGGATCGTGTACGCGGGCAACTTCGCGGGCGCGGTCGCCACCGCGGCGCTGATGGCGGCGAGCGGTCAGGCGGCGCTGCTCGAGGGCGGCGTGGGCGCCGCCGCGCGGGCCACGGCGGACGCCAAGCTCGCGCTCGGCTTCGGCGAGGCCGTCGTGCGCGGCGTGCTGGGCAACGGGCTCGTGTGTCTCGCGGTGTGGCTCGGCTTCAGCGCGCGCACCACCACCGACAAGGTGATCGCGGTGGTGCCGCCGGTGGCCGCGTTCGTCGCGGCCGGCTTCGAGCACAGCATCGCGAACATGTACTTCCTGCCCCTCGCGCTCTTCCTGGACGGCACGGGGACGGTGACCTGGGCGCGGATCGTCGTGGACAACCTGGTGCCGGTGACCCTCGGCAACGTGCTCGGCGGCGTCGTGCTGGTCGGCGCGATCTACTGGCTGGTCTATCTCCGCCCGGGACGGCCGGGCGCGCAACCGGAGGAACGGCGATGACCGCGAAAGCGACGACGGTGCGGGCGCGGGCGATCCTGGACGACGCCGCGGAGCGGCCGCTGCTCGCGGCGCTCTACCGGGGCCGATGGATGATCGCCGCGCGCGGCGGGCTCGCCGTGCTGCTCGCGGCCGCGCTCCTGCGCTGGCCGCCTGCCACGCTGCCGACGGTGGTGCTGCTGTTCGCCGCGTACGCGATCGCGGACGGCATCCTGGCGCTGGCGGCGGTTCTGCGCACGCGCGCGCGGCTGTCCGAGGTCCGCGTCGTGTGGCCGGTCGCGCTCGAAGGCGTCGTGAGCGTCGCGATCGGCACGCTCGCCCTGGTGTGGCCGCTGCGGGTCACGAGCGAGCTGGTGTACCTGCTCGCCGCGTGGGGCGTCGGCACCGGCGCGCTCGAGCTGGTCGCGGCGTCCCACGTGTCGTGGAAGCGCGCGGCGCACTGGCTGCTGCTCACCGGCGGCGCGTCGTCGATCTTCCTCGGGCTGCTCATCGCGCTCATCCCGTACGCGGACGTCGCGCGGACGGTAGAGATCATGGGCGTGTACGCGCTGGTGTTCGGCGCGGTCCTCGGGGCCGCCGCGTGGGCGTTTCCCGGCGACGACCGCCTGCGCCGGGCGATCCTGCAGGGCGACGGAGGCCGGCGATGAGCCGCGCGCGCAAGCCGCGCGCGAAGGCCCGGTCGAAGGCGCGGCGCGCCGCGCGCCACGCGATCGAGGCCGGTCACGTGGCCGACGAGGCGGTGCGCGCGCTCGGCGAGCACCCGGGCAGCACGCCCCGGCTGACGGGCGGTGACGTGGATGCCGACTGGCAGGGCGCCGCCGCGGTCGGGGACGAGGCGGTGGGCGGCAGCGTCGCCACTCCGGACCAGGACGTGGTCGACGAGCTCGCGCGCGCGCTCGGCGTGGAGCAGGCGGCGGACGCGGAGGTGCAGACCAGCGGGGAGATCCTGCGCGAGCGGGACCGCCATCGCTGGCGGGCCGAGCGCGAAGCCGCGCGCGAGCCGGAGACGGGCCGGTGAGGGTCGTCATCCTGGGCGCGGCCGGCCGCGACTTCCACGACTTCAACGTCGTGTATCGCGACGACCCGGCCGTCGAGGTGGTGGCCTTCACCGCGGCACAGATCCCGGGCATCGCCGGGCGCCGCTATCCGGCGGCGCTCGCGGGCCCGCGCTATCCCGACGGCATCCCCATCGAGCCGGAGGCCGAGCTCGAGCGGATCGTCCGCGCGCGCGCGGTCGACACGGTGGTGTTCTCCTACAGCGACGTGAGCCACGCGCACGTGATGCACCTGGCGAGCCGCGCGCTCGCGTGCGGCGCGGGGTTCACGCTGCTGCCGCCGCGCCGCACGATGCTGGAGGCGCGCGTCCCCGTGGTGGCCGTGTGCGCGGTGCGCACCGGCTGCGGCAAGGGCGCGGTGAGCCGGCGCGTGGCGGCCGTGCTCCGCGCGCGCGGGCGCGCGGTCGCCATCGTGCGGCACCCGATGCCGTACGGCGACCTGGTCGCCGCGCGCGTGCAGCGCTTCAAGAGCGCCGCCGACCTCGACGCGGCCGACCTCACGCTGGAGGAGCGCGAGGAATACGAGCCGCACGTCGACGCGGGCAACGTCGTGTTCGCCGGCGTCGACTACGGCGCGATCCTCGCCGCCGCGGAGGCCGAGGCCGACGTGATCGTCTGGGACGGCGGCAACAACGACCTGCCGTTCTACCGTCCGACGCGGCACGTCTGCCTCGTGGACCCGCACCGCCCGGGTGACGAGTCGACGTATCACCCCGGCGAGGCGAACCTCCGGATGGCGGACGTGGTGGTCGTCACCAAGGAGGACACCGCCTCGCCCGAAGGCGTCGCCGCGGTGCGCCGGGCGATCGGCGCGCTCGCGCCGGGCGCGCGCGTGATCGACGCGCGGCTGCCGATCACCGTGGACGAGCCGGACCTCGTGCGCGGCCGCCGCGTGCTCGCGGTGGACGACGGGCCGACGCTCACGCACGGCGGGATGCCGGCGGGGGCGGCGGAGCTCGCGGCGCGCGCGCTCGGCGCGACGCTCGTCGACCCGCGCCCGTACGCGCGGGGGAGCCTGCGCGAGGTCTTCGCGGCCCATCCGGGGCTCGGGCCCGTGCTCCCCGCGATGGGCTACGGGCACGCGCAGATCGCCGATCTCGCGGCGACCATCGACGCGACGCCGTGCGACGTGGTGCTGGTCGGCACGCCGCTCGACCTGCGCCGCGCGCTGCCCGTGCGACATCGCACGGTGCGCGTGCGCTACGAAGCGGAGGCGTGCGGGGCGCTCGGCTTCGACGCCGCGCTGGACGGCCTGTGAACCGCCCCTCGCTCGCCGCGCTCTTCGCCCCGCGCGGCGTCGCGATCGTCGGCGCCTCCGCCGATCCCTCGAAGGTCGGCGGCAGCGTGCTCGCCAACCTGCGCGCCGCGGGCTACGACGGCCGCATCGTCCCCGTGAACTGCGCGCGCGCCGAGGTGCAGGGCCTGCCCACGATCCCCTCGCTGCGCGACGTGGGCGGCGGCGTCGACGTGGCCGTCGTGGCGGTGCGCCCGGACGACGTCCTCCCCGTGCTGAAGGACTGCGTCGCCGTGGGGATCGGGGCGGCGGTCGTGATCTCCGCGGGGTTCCGCGAGGCGGGCGACGCCGGGCGCGCGCGCGAGGCGGAGCTGCGGGCGTGGCTCGCCGGCCAACCGCTGCGGGTCGGTCCGAACACGCTGGGCTGGATCCGGCCGTCGCGCGGGCTGAACCTGTCGTTCGCGCCGGGGACGCCGCCCGCGGGCCCGATCGGCTTCGTGTCGCAGAGCGGCGCGCTGTGCACCGCCATCCTCGACTGGGCGCGCGAGCACGGCCTCGGCTTCTCGCTCTTCGCGAGCCTCGGCAACCAGGCGGACGTGACCGAGACGGACGTCCTTGGCGCGCTGACCGACGATCCCGCAACGTCGGTCATCGCCGGCTACGTCGAGGGCGTGGCCGACGGCCGCGCGTTCTTCGAGGCGCTGCGCGCGGCGGCGGCGCGCAAGCCGTGCGTGCTCATGAAGGCGGGCCGCTCCGCGAGCGGCGCCCGCGCGGTCACGTCGCACACCGGTGCGCTCGCCGGCGCCGACCGCGTGTTCGACGCGGCCGTGCGCCAGGCGGGCGCGGTGCGCGCGCGGTCGATCGAGGAGCTGTTCGACCTCGCGCGCGCGCTCGGCCGCCAGCCGCTGCCGCGCACCCGCGCGCTGGTCGTGGTGACCAACGGCGGCGGGCCCGGCATCCTCGCCGCCGACGCGGCCGCGGACGCCGGCCTCACGGTGGCCGGGCTGCCGGAGGCGACCGCGCGGCGGGTGCGGGCGGCGCTGCCGCCGACGGGGTCGGCCGCCAACCCGATCGATCTCGTAGGCGATGCCGGGCCCGCGCGCTACGGCGACGTGCTCCGCGCGCTCGACGGCGATGCGGCCTCGCACGTGGTGATCCTGGCCCCGCAGGCGGCCACCGACGCCGCCGGGGTCGCGCGCGCGATCCGTGCCGCCACGCGCGGCTGGAGCGCGCCGGTTCTCACCAGCTTCCTCGGCGGCCCGCGGGTACGCGCCGGCATGCAGGACCTCGAGGAGCACGGGATCCCGTGCTACCCGTTTCCCGAGCGCGCGGTGCGGGTGCTCGCCACGATGGCGGCGCTCGCGGAGGGCCGCACCCGAACCGCCGAGCCGCCCGCGCCCGTCCTCGATCTCGCGGCCGTCGGCCTCGCGGCGCGCGCGCTCGGCGCGCCGGTCGGCGCGCGCGTGGGGCTCCGCGAGGCGGCGCCGCTCCTGGCCGCGGCGGGCATTCCGGCTCTCACGCCGCGCTTCGCGGCCACGCCGGACGAGGCGGCGGCGGCGGCGCAGGCCCTCGGCGGCGCCGTGGCCCTCAAGGTCGTGTCGCCGCAGATCAGTCACAAGACCGACGTGGGCGGGGTCGCGGTCGACCTGCGCTCACCCGACGCCGTCCGCGAGGCGGCGATGCGCATGCGGACGGCCGTCGCCCGGGCCCGTCCGGACGCGGCGATCGAGGGCTTCCTCGTCCAGCCCATGGCGCCCGCGGGCGGCCTCGAGCTGCTGGTGGGCCTCGTGCGGGATCCGCAGTTCGGGCCGGTCGTCGTCGTGGGCGCGGGCGGCATCTACGTGGAGGTGCTGGACGACACCGCGATGCGCCTCGCGCCGGTCGGTGTCGCGGAGGCACGGCGCATGCTGATGGAGCTGCGGATGGCGCCCGCGCTCACGGGCACGCGCGGGCGCCCGGCAGTGGCGCTCGACGCGCTCGCGGACGTGGTGGCACGGCTGTCCGCGCTCGCCGTCGCGCTGCCCGCGCTCGGGGAGCTCGAGATCAACCCGCTCGTCGCGACGCCGGACGGCGCGACGGGCATCGACGTGAGAGGAGTGCTCGCATGATCCGCCGGTCGCTCGCCATCGCCGCCCTGGCCGTGTCGCTCACCACCGTCGTCGGTGTCGCCGCCCGCGACCGCGCGGCGGCGCAGGACCGCGCGGAGCAGGGGCGCCGGATCTTCATGGACCAGGGCTGTTACGGCTGTCACATCGTCGGCAAGCTCGGCACGCCGATCGGTCCCGACCTGTCGCGCATGGGCGCCCGTCGCTCCGAAGCCTGGCTCGAGGACTGGCTGCGCGACCCCGCGAACCAGCGGCCGGCCGCGCACATGCCGCGCCTCGAGCTCACCGAGGCCCAGGTCGCCGCGCTCGCCGCGTTCCTCGCCTCGCTGAAGTAGCCGCGGCGGCGGCCCGCCTCACGTGAGGCGGCGCCGCCACACCGCGGTGGTCCTCGCTCCGTATCTCGCCCCGCAAAATCAACGAGTTGCGCGACGCCAGGCCTGGCGTTTCCGTTGCACTTCTTCCGCGCGTCATCCCAAGGAGGGACACGATGAAGGCGACGAAGATCCTGGTTCCGCTCGATGGCTCGACGCTGGCCGAGGCCGCGCTGCCGCGCGCGCTCGAGCTCGCCACGGCGTCAGGGGCGCCGCTGGTGCTCCTGCGCGCCACGCAGGCCCGCGCGTTCCCGGGCGCGGATCCGATCGAAGCGCAGCTCGAGGCCGTGCGTGAGTCGGAGGCGTATCTCGTCGAGGTCGCGGCGCGGCTCGAAGCGCTCGGCGCCAGGGACGTGCGGCGCGCGGTCTGGTACGGCGCGCCGGCGCCCGCGATCATCGACGCCGCGGCGTTCAACCAGGCGGACCTCATCGTGATGACGACCCACGGCCGGAGCGGCCTCGGCCGGCTCGTGATGGGCAGCGTCGCGGAGTCCGTCCTCCGCGGCACGCGCGTGCCGATCCTGCTCCTCCGCGACGGCACGGCGCCGCTCGCGGCCGCGGCGGGAACGGCGAAGGCGGCGTAGTGGCATGGCGACGCTGACCCCCCGCGACCACCAGGTCGACACGCTCGACGTCGGGGCGATCCGGCGCGGGCTCGCCGGCGACACGATCGGCAGCCACGTGTACGTGTTCCGGGAGGTCGGCTCCACCAACGCGGTGCTGCGCGACCTCGCGGATGCCGGCGCGCAGGAGGGCACGGTGGTGATCTCCGAGGCGCAGCGCTCGGGACGCGGGCGCGGCGACCACGCGTGGTTCTCGCCGCCCGGGCTCAACCTCCACGTCTCCGTGCTCCTGCGGCCGGCGATCGCGCTCGCGGCGGCACCGGTGTTCTCGTTCATCGCCTCGCTCGCCCTCACCGAGGCCCTGTGGGCGCTCGGCGTGCCCGCGGGCGTGAAGTGGCCGAACGACGTGCTCGTCGCCGGCCGTAAGGTGGGCGGCGCCCGCCTCGACGTCGCGGGCGACGGCGGCCGCGTGCGCTACGTCGTGCTCGGCGTCGGGGTCAACGTCAACGTGCCGCGCGTCGAGCTCGAAGCCGCCCTCGGCCCGCTCGCGGCGGGCGCGACGTCCCTGCAGGCAGCGGTCGGGCGCGCCGTCGACCGCAATGCGCTCGCCGCCTCGTTCCTCGGGTTCGTCGAGAAGTGGCTCGCGCTCTACCGCGCGAACGGCCCCGGCGTGGTCCTGGACGCCTGGCGCGCGCGCGACGTCCTCGCCGGGCGGCGCGTGGCCGTGGAGGAGGGCACCGAGCGTCCGTTCGAGGGCCGCGCGGCCGGGATCGACGAGCACGGCTTCCTCCACGTGGAGGATGCCGACGGCGTGCGCCACACCGTCATCGCCGCCGCCGTGCGGCCGCTGGAGGAGCTTCGGTGACGATGCGCGTGTTGCTGGCGACCGACGGCTCCGACGACGCGAAGGCGGCGACGGCGTGGGTCAAGCGGCTGCCGCTGCCGCCGGACCGCGAGGTGATGGCCCTCACCGTGATCGCCACGCCCCTGGTGCCGCTCGAGCCGAGCGTGCTCGGGGAGCTCGACGCCGCGCTCGTCGCGGAAGCGCGCCGCCTCGCCGACGACACCGCCGCGGAGCTGTTGACGACCCGCGCGACCGGGCGCGCGGTGAAGGGCGATCCGCGCGACGAGATCGTCGCCGCCGGCCGCGACTGGGGCGCCGACCTGATCGTGATGGGGGCGCGCGGGCTCAGCGGGGTCAAGGAGTTCTTCCTCGGCAGCGTCTCGCAGGGCGTGGCCCGGCAGGCGCCGTGCCCGGTGCTCGTCTGCAAGGGGACGCCGCGTGAGGTCCGGAGCGTCACGGTCGCCCTCGACGGCTCCGCGGACGCGCGGCGCGCGCTGCAGTGGATCGCGCGGCTGCCGCTCTCGCCGTCGACGCTCGTCCGCCTCGTCGGCGTCGCGGAGCGGCAGCTCTACCCGGTGACCGCGCCCGCGCTCGTGAGCGCGAGCCTCCAGAGCAGGATCGCCGCGGCCGAAGCCGAGCGGCGCCGCGCGCTCGAGGCCGAGCTCGCCC
>Ga0194131_10007725_pt1 | contig 14342 bp, 11 predicted proteins | sample TA2KigO120mmetaG_FD_148631 | JGI IMG/M metagenome (GOLD analysis project Ga0194131, IMG submission 148631) | Freshwater microbial communities from Lake Tanganyika, Tanzania - TA2015053 Kigoma Offshore 120m | ecosystem: Environmental > Aquatic > Freshwater > Lake | place: Tanzania: Lake... | reverse complement strand
GAGTACGAACGACTGTATGCGCTGCGAGAGTCCGATGCCCGTCTTGCCGGCGATGACCGCCGGAATCCAGCCACCGCTCGGAGTGACCGACACCAGCCAGCCTTCTGCATCCGCGGCTATTACCGACGTCGTGCCGCACCAGAAGGCCTGCTCCATGTCATCAAGCGGATAGCGGCGATCGGGGACGCGCGCATCGACCGTGGGGACGCCGCCGCTCGGCGAATACGGCCGCTCGCTCGGTGTGGCAGGCGTTGCGGGCGGGACCGTCGGTGAGGGCGTATTACCCCGGCCGCGAAGCAAATCTTTGTAAGGATTACTGCCGCCCTGAAACGGGTAGGGGTCTCCCGGGCCGATGCGTGGATCGTTGCGTTCACCGATGAGCTTGGCGCGCTGCCGGGCGTAGTCTTTCGACAGCAGGCCGGTGATGGGTTCGGTCGGCGCAAAAGCAGGATCACCGTAATAAAAATCGCGATCGGCAAACGACAGGTTCATCGCCTGATAAACCGTGTGCAAGTACCGTGACGAGTTGTAGCCCATCGCTTGCAGATCAAAGTTTTCGAGAATATTGAGCGCCTGCAGCATCGCCGGACCCTGCGTCCAGATGTCGAGCTTGTAGACCTCGACGCCGCGGTAATTGACATGGCGCGGCTCTTCGACCTTGACCTGCCAATTGGCGAGATCGTCGCGCGTGATGAGTCCGCCTTCTGCCTGGACGGCCGCTGCGAACTCGGTCGCAATATCGCCGCGATAAAAGCGCTCGTAGGCTGCCATGATGGCTTGCTTGCGTGATGCGCCACGTTTGCGCGCGCGAGTCTCGGCCTCGACGAGTTTGCGCAGAGTGGCGGCGAGCTCAGGCTGACGGAAAATTTCACCCGCTACGGGCCCTTCGCGGCCCGCTGCAGCCTGGTCTTGACGATGCGGCAACATCACGCGGGCACTGTCAGACCACTCTTTGAGCTTGCGTTTATTGCGCTCGATGAGCGTTGCCGTTTGCGCCTCCATCGGATAACCGTCGGCGAGCTCGATCGCTGGCGCCAGCACTTCGGCCAGCGAGAGACGGCCATACTCGGCGAGCATCACCAATATGCCGCCGGGTGTGCCGGGGGTGACCGCGGCCAGCGGGCCGAACTCCGGTGGATATTTCATGCCTTTCGATGTGAAAAATTCTGGGGTTGCACCTGACGGCGCCACGCCGAGTGCGTTGATCGCAATCACGCGGCGTTCTTGCGGGTGCCAGATGAGCGCCTGTGTTTCTCCACCCCAGTGCAGTACGTCCCACATGGTCGCTGTGGCGGCGATCATCGCGCAGGCGGCATCGACCGCGTTGCCACCGCGCTGAAAGATTCGTGCGCCTGCAGTGGCGCCCAGCGGCTTGCCGGTTATTGCCATCCACTGTTGCCCGTGCAGCGGCGGTTTTTCGGTTTTCTCCTGCGGCACCGCCTGCATTGCAGCAACCGTCAGCGTCACTGCGGCGAGCGCGCGAATGAGGCGACGACGAACGCTGGCGAGGAATGGAGTGTGCTGGGCGTGCATCGGTGCCTACCTCGGTGGGCTACTGGTCGTTGGCATAGAATATCGGATCAGAGTTTTCACGTTGGGGACAAAAATCTTGGCGATCAATGCGCCGGTCATCATCGCAGGCGCCGGGCCCGTCGGCTGCACCGCGGCGTTGCGACTCGCGCAGGCGGGCATCCCGGTGACGCTGCTCGAGGGTTTGCCGGATCTGCCCGAAACCCTGCGCGCCTCTACTTTCCATCCGCCCTCGCTCGACATGCTGGATGAACTCGGCATGGCCAAGCCCCTCGAGGCGCAGGGCCTCGTCTGTCGCAAGTATCAGTATCGCGATCGGCGCACCGGCGAGATCGCCGAATTCGATCTCGGACATCTGGCCGAAGATACGCGTCACCCTTATCGGTTGCAGGCCGAACAGTGGAAGTACACGCGCCTCGTGTGGACCGAACTGTGCGAACAGCACGCGGGCCTCGCCGAATGCCATTTCAACTCCTTGGTGAAGGGCGTGCACCAGACCTCTGACGGGGTTGAGGTGCTGGTCTGGCAGAACGGGCAAGAGAAAATCTTGCGCGGCTCGTTCCTGGTCGCCGCGGATGGTGCCGATAGTGCCGTCCGCAAGGCCGTCGCCATCGAGTTCGGGGGCTTTACTTGGCCCGAGAAATTTTTGGTCGCCTCGACGCCCTTTCCGCTCGAAACGAAATTCGATCGTCTTTCTCTGGTGAATTACGTCTCAGACCCTGAGGAATGGCTGGTTCTGCTGCGTACGCCCTCGCTCTGGCGTGTGCTTATTCCGACGGATCCGAAAATCGAGGACGATGCGCTTTGGTTGTCGGATCGCTGGATTCAGGATCGTTTGCATCACATGGCGCCGCACGATCGCGACTATGAAATTGTCCATCAGACGATTTATCGCGTGCATCAGCGCGTTGCGAAGACTTATCGTCGCGGACGCGTGCTACTCGCGGGCGACTCTGCGCATATCAACAATCCGCTCGGCGGCATGGGCATGAATGGCGGCATTCACGATGCCTGGAGCCTCGCTGACAAGCTGATCCGCGTTCATCACGGCGCAGAGGCCGGACCCTTGCTCGATCTCTATGACCGTCAGCGCCGGGGCATCTGCGTACGGTTCGTGCAAGAGCACACCATCAACAACAAAAAATTGATGGAATCGAAGGATCCTGATGTGCAAAAGAAACGTCAGGCCGAATTCATGCGTGCGGCTGCAGATCCTGCCTTGTCACGGGCCTTTCTGCTCAAGACCTCGATGATCCAGAGTTTGCGGGACGCCGAACTGATTCAGTGACCGTCGAAGGCAACGAGGGCAAACACAGGCACGCCGAGATCGCGTATTTTCTTTGCGCCCTGCAAATCGGGTAGATCGATCACGAAACAGGCTGCGAGCACTTCGGCACCGAGTGAGCGCAGTAACGAAATGGCGGCCGTTGCGGTGCCGCCGGTGGCAATCAAATCGTCGATCAGGATGACTTTCTCGCGAGGTGCAACGGCATCGCGATGGATTTCCATCTCGTCGGTACCGTACTCCAGCGAATAGCCGATGCGGACGGTGTCATGGGGTAGCTTGCCTTTCTTGCGGATCGGCACAAAACCGGCCTGCAACTGGTGCGCAACGGCGCCACCCAAAATGAACCCGCGCGCCTCGATCCCCGCAACTTTACTGATCCCTATGCCTGCGTACGGTGCGGCAAGTTGATCGACCGTCGCGCGAAAGGCTTCGGCATTACCGAGCAAGGTAGTGATGTCGCGGAACTGGATCCCTGCCTGCGGATAGTCGGGGATGGTACGAATACTATTTTTCAGCACGGTCGCACCTTAACATGTGTGCCCATGAAGAAGTCCACACTGAAAAAACTAGCGGTGCTGATGACGGCCGGTCTCGTGCTCTCTTCCGCGTCGTTCGCAGCGGAGGATACGTCGATCATCGGTCGCGAGCAGGTGAACGCGACGCTATGGATGCAACGCGCCACCGAATACCGCATCGCAGCTACCCAAATATATCGACTGGCGACGGAGCGCCTCGCTAGCACGGTAGCGGCTCCCGGAAGCGCTGCAGTCGAGCAGCAACAGGCGGACGCAGCGGCGCTTGCGAGTTTGCCGACGGCGATCGTCGTGGATCTCGATGAGACCGTGCTCGACAACACGTTTTATCAGGCCCGGCGGATTCGGGCGGGTGGCGATTACGACGAGCCGTCTTGGCAGTCGTGGATGCAGGAAGCCGCAGCCACCGCCATCCCCAGTGCAGTGGAATTTCTGCAGGCGGCTGCGCGCGCGGGGCACCAAATTTTTTATGTGACTAATCGAGAGTGCCGAGCGCTGGCAGAATATCCCGCTGACCCTTGCCCGGCGCGTACGGCGACGCTGCGTAATCTGCAAAAACTCAATCTGCCGAATGCCGCCGACCCGGGGGCGTTGAGTCTGCGGCAGGAGCGACCCGAGTGGTCGAGTTCAAATAAAACCGTGCGTCGCGCGTGGATTGCAAAGACACATCGCATCGTGGCCCTTGTCGGTGATGATCTGCGCGATTTCATTGATCGCCCCGATTTCGAGGTCCGTCAGGCAGAGCTCTTGCCCCTCTTTGGTACACGCTGGTTTTTGTTACCGAACCCGATCTATGGATCCTGGGAGCGTGGCATCACGGCTGATGCTTGCAGTGCGGGCATGTCGCCTGCCGCGTGTGCATCGGCGACTACCCAGAAGCGTTATGCCGCGCTCGAGGAACATCCGCCGCATTGATTCGCGGATTATTTTGAGTGTTTGGAGCAATGTTTGCCGGGCAATGCAATATCGACCCACACCAGTCGGTGATCCGAGCTGGTCTCGACATCGTCGTTGACCAGTGTAAACTCCGCATCGCTATTTGCCGGCCAAAACACGCCAGAGGCGCAGACCTCGAGATTGCTCGACGGCAGCACATAGTCAGCCCGCAGGTTGCCGACGGCATTGCCACGGTCAGAAAAATCGGCGGTATCGAGGGAGGCATCGCCGCGCTGTGCCGCATTGGTGCCGCCCTGCCGTTGTGCTGCTTCGCTGGCACCGCGGCTGCGAGGCGCTAACTTGCCAACGGCTGTTTCACGATGCACGCGTGGGTGCAGCAAGAGTTGATCGATGGCACCGCGGACACTGCCGCCATCTTGCGGGTCGGCGTTGAGATCGCCGGCGATGACGAACGATGCGCCGGTTTCGAGTCCGCCTTGTCGACCCCAATCATCGCGCAGATAGTCGCTGCGTGACGGGTCGATGTAGTCCGCCCAAAGTCGGATCTCGTCATGGTTGCGCCGACCGTTGCGATCTTCGGGACCATCGAAGTCGGGCGGGGTCGGGTGACTGACGAGAAAGTGCAGGGTTTCTTTGCGGTTCAGTCGGATCGCGACATCCCAATGACTTTTCGATGACAGCGGCAGTTTCGCGAGACTCTCGGGCGTATACCAGTCGGGCGGCAGCAAGGCGCCAGGCATGTCACGCCAAAGAAAATGACGAAAGGTCCGTGTCGCTGCGTTATCGATGGGCAGCTGCGAGAAGACGACCAAGCCATATTGGCCCGGGAATCGCCCGAAGCCGAGCGCATCGTTACCGCCGCCGATGCTGCCACTGCGATCGAGATCGAGTCCGGTCGGAATCCCGGTATTCGAAGGTGCGATGAAGTGGTGGGCGAATCTCAGTGGCTTGCCGCCCATCTGCGAGATCGCCAAATAATTTAGGGCAAAGAGCTCTGGGCTTCGTGGATCGTAGTCGAACTCATTGAGCAGCAAGATGTCGGGGCGCATGCGTTGCAGCACTGCGGCAATCTGCTTTGGCTGCGCCGACCCCGGGGTCGCCAGTTCGCGAGTCAGATCACCCTCAGCCTTGCGGAAGAAACTGACATTGTAGGTGGCGATGCGCAGCGTGCTTGCGGCACGAGGCGGGGGTGTCGTAGCCGGCTCTGGATTGTCGCGCGACAGTACGGGTTCACGAGACAATACGGGCGACACCAAAGAAAAAAATCGCGCCGAGCGCGATCATCATCATGCGCATGACTTGCGGTACAAAAACAAAGGGGCGCCATGAGGCGCCCCTTTGCCATAACGCTCCGCGGATCACGCGGGGTGCCTCGCCGCTTTAGAAGCGGGTCTGCACCGAGATGCTGACCGTGCGCGGGGCGCCCAAGGTCAGGAACGGCGTACTCGGCGAGAAACCAACGAGAGGCGGGGTAGGGGCGATCGAGTAGGCGGTGCTACTGATTGAACCGAAGAACTCTTCATCGAGTAAATTGTAGACGTTAAGCTGTACACGCATCGATTTCACGCCTTCGAATTCGAAGTTATAACCGGCATCAAGACTAAATACCGTAAAATTATTGACGCTGGCGTCGTTCACGTCAGTCGTGAAGCGATCATCGACGAATTTACCCTCGAGCCCGAGGTTGAAGTTTGCAAAGGGTCGTAACTCAATACGACCGGCGAAGGTCCACTCGGGCGTCTCAACAAGTCGCTTACCTCCAGTCGGCAGCACGCTCGCGGCGCTGACCCGGAGGTCCTGCTTCAACTCGCTGTCGTTGTACGAGGCCGAACCGTTCACCACGATCCAGTCGTTGGCCTGCCAGCCGATCTGGAAGTCAGCACCCTGCAGATTGACGTCGCCGACGTTACGATCAACCGAGTAGCCGAGATCCGGATCGAAAGACGACACGATGCGGTTCTTGAACTGCGATTTCCAGAGCGCGACCGACGCGAGTAGCGACTCTGAGCGATAGCGCCAGCCGAGGTCGAAGGAGTCGGTCGTCTCTGGGTTCGGGATGGCCTGACGAAGCACCCCATCGTTACCACGGCTCACGGTGTAGAGGTTGTCCGTACGCGGCGCCGAGAGGCTCGCGGCGTACGAGACATACACCGTCTGTGAGTCGGTGAGTGCATAGGTCAAACCAAGATTCGGAAGCACATCGTCGAATTTAAACGTTCCAGCGAACGGGGGGATGTATTGGATCGTCGAGCTACCAAGCGTGACGTTACCGTTCGGCAGGAAAGTGGTCGGACGCTGTGTTGTGCACAGCACACTAAATGCCCCGCTTTGCGAATAGCAGTACTGATTGAGTTGGCGCTCGAAGACTGGTGCACGAATACCGATCGCTGCAGTCACTTTTTCGTCAAAAAACTTTCCGCGATACTCCGCAGAGAACTGACTCAACTTGGCGATCGAGTAACGATCACGACCGCGCACGAAGCTGCCGTCGGCGGTTGGAACCTTACGACCCTGACGACCACCAAAGAAATTCTCTGGGTTACCAGAGCCATCGAGGTAGCCCCACTCGCCGGTCTGACGGTGACGACCGTAGTCCCACGCGTAGGCCACACGAACTCGCTGTGTCTCCGAAAGGTCCCAAATCAGCGAGGTGTTGACGCCGAAGCGACGTGTGTTGGTGTTGCTCGGGGTGTAGAACCGCACGGTGTCGAGCACGTCGCCGTCGCCGTTCAGATCAAAGCCGAGCGCGGTCGAGAGTCCAACGACACGACGATCGGCGTTCGATGTAGCCGACGGGGTTTCGTTGAGCACCTGCGTGCCACCACCATTAGCAAGAACATATTGGAAAGACGGATCGATAGCGAGCCGAACGTTTTCGCTGATATTCCATAACGAGTTAATACGGATGTTGCCGGTGTCCGAGGGGTTCACGCGCAGGCCGTAGTAATTGGTGCAGGCTGACGGGTTGAGCGGGTTTTCGGTGGTGCCGGAGTTCGGTGCGGCGTTCTCATCTTGTCGGACACCGTTGACGCCGGGCAGACGCGTGCAGAACGCCAAGTTATCGCGTTTGCGCCCACCTTCTAGCCACTGCGCTTCGGTGGCATTACGATAAAAATTATTGCGGTTGCGGTTAAAGTGCGCCGCAATAGCGATGAAGTCACCGTTGCCCATGTCCTGAAACAAGCGCGCGTTGAACTGGCGCTTGTAAATCTCGCCGGGACCTTTGTACTTGTCGTTGCTGGCGTGTGAGGCTGTGAAATAGGCGCGAGTCCCCCAAGGACTAATCTCGCCGGTCTCATACATACCGAAATAGCGGCGGTAGTTATACTCGCCCGCCGACACCGAAACCATGCCGCCTTCTTCCTTGCCGGGACGACGTGTACGGTTGTTGATGGTGCCGCCCACCGCCGACGCCGTCGGACTGTCGACATCGGTCGTACCGAGGTTGACGTCGACCGCTTCGATCAACTCGGGGTCGATTTGCTGGTTGGTGTAGATGGCGTAGTTGCCGGTGTCGTTGAGCGGAATGCCGTCAAAAGTCAGCGACACGCGCGAGCCGTCGATGCCGCGCAGGCGCAGGTTGCCGCCTGAGCTGCCGTACGGGTCGTTGTTGGTGAAGCTGACACCCGGAACCTGGTTCAAAGATTCGAGGAAGGTTTGACCCGGGATGTAGTTCTGCAAGAACTCACCGGTGATCGTGACGCGCGACTTCGCGGCGTTCTGTTCGGTGACCGCGCCAATCTGGCCGAAGCGGCGACCGGTGACGACGATTTCTTGCAGCTCCTCGGCTGCGGTCGTACCCGTCGACTGTGCAAAAGCGGAATGGCTCGTCGCCACGACGAGCAGCGGGCAGGCGAGCAGTACGGCAAGCGAAATGCGGGAGCGTCGTGCTGCGGACACGGGCGCGTGTGTGCCCAAAATCTGCGTGGACATTTTTGAAGTCTCCAAGTGCGTCAAGAAGTGCGTCAGGGAAGGGCGCAATGACCCCAAATTCGAGACTGCGAATTCTACGTTACGGACCCCGGAAAAGGCATCCGGGAAACCCTAGTGTCGCAAAAAAACAACGATCGGAGGTCAGGTGTGAGCCCTAAGACCCGTATTTTACCGTTTCAATATTTGCGGATTATGACGAGGGGGTTTTTCAGGCCTTGCCCGTTTCGATGGCCGAGGTGAAGTGTCGGCGACAGAGGGACACATAGCGGTCGTTGCCGCCGATCTCGACCTGGGCGCCGGCCGTTTCGACCCGCCCGTCGGGGAGCACGCGGACCACCATGGTGGCCTTGCGGCCGCAGTGACAGACCGTTTTGATCTCGACCAAATTATCGCCCCAGGCGAGCAGTTTCGCGCTGCCCTCGAAAAGCCGTCCCAGGAAATCCGTGCGCAGTCCGTAGCAGAGCACCGGCACATTGAGCTCATCGACCACGCGCGCGAGCTGACGGACTTGATCGCTGGCGAGGAACTGCGCCTCATCGACGAGTACGCAGGCGATCGGGCCCTCTGCGAGATCAGCGCGAATCTCGTCAAAGAGATCTTGCCCCGCAGCAAAGTGACGGGCGTCGGCGCTGATGCCGATACGCGAGGCCACGCGGCCCCCTGCGCGATCGTCGAGCTTCGCGGTATAGACGACAGTGCGCATGCCGCGCTCGCCGTAGTTGTGCGACGCCTGCAGCAAGGCCGTCGACTTGCCGGCGTTCATGGTCGAGTAATAAAAATAAAGTTTCGCCACGACGGCGCGCCCTCAGCCCGCGACGATGCCGACAATGCAACCGGTCATGCACGAACCCAAAGTCGCGGCGACGAAGGCGGGCCACGCCAGCGAGGCGAGATCGCCTCGACGCTCGGGTGCCATGGTGCCGATGCCGCTGATTTGAATGCCGATGCTCGCGAGGTTTGCAAAGCCACAGAGCCCATAGATCGTGATGAGTCGCGAGCGATCGGATAGCGCTTCGGGCGGCACGCCGGTCAGCTGGATGAAGGCAATAAATTCATTGAGCACGCTTTTGACGCCGAGTAGCGAGCCCGCTGTCATCGCTTCGGACCAGGGAATGCCCATGAGCCACGCGATCGGTGCGAAGATCCAGCCGGCGATGCGCTCGAGCGTGATCGCTTCGCCACCGATCGCCGGCAAGAAACTGACGATGCTGTTGGCGAGCGCGACGAAGGCGGTCAGCACGATGAGGATGGCGATAATATTGAGAAAGAGTGCGAGCCCATCGCTCGTGCCGCGCGTGATCGAGTCCATCGCGCTCGGATAAATTCGCGGCGATTCCTGCAGATCCTGTGAGCTGCCGTTGTCGTCGGGCAAAATCATGTGGGCAAAGAGCACGGAGGCCGGCACCGACATGATCGACTTGGTGATGAGATGACCCAGCACACCCTGGAACTGTGCGCCGAGCATTGCCGAATAGATCACCATCACTGAGCCCGCGATCGTGGCCATGCCCGCCGTCATCACGAGCAGCAGTTCGTAGCGCGACATGCGTGCGAGATAGGGTCGAACGAGCAGCGGCGCTTCAGTCTGGCCGAGAAAAATATTGGCCGTGGCGACGAGACCCGAGGGGCCACGCGTGCCGAGTGCGCGCTCGAAAACCCAGCTGATGCCGCGGATCACGATCGGCAGGATACGCCAGTACCAAAGCAGCGCAGACAGCGCCGACATCACGATGACCAGCGGCAACACCTGAAAGGCGAAGGTGACCGCGGCATTGGGGTTGGTGACGGTAAAGGGTGTGTCGCCGCCACCCACATAGCCGAAGACGAACGCGGAACCTTTGAGCGTCGCGGCGCCGAGCGCACCGACTGCCTGATTGAGGTAGAGCAAACCTTCTTTGATGACGGGTGCGTGGAGCAGCAGGATGCAGATGACGAACTGCAGCGCGAGCGCGATGCCGACGAGTTTCCAGTTGATGCTGCGGCGGTTACTCGACATCGGCAACACGATGGCGATGAAGACAGCGATACCGAGCAGGGCCTGCAGATAGAGTGTCATGGTGATCGTCCCGTGCTGATGCTCTGGTGAATTATTTGAGCTTGATCTCGCGCAGCCGTTCTTGCAGATATTCTTCGGCGAGGATTGGCGGCAAGGGTTCGGGTTTTCCGGCGCCGACGCAGGAGGGCAGGGCGGCTATCGGAAAGTCCGGGTTGAAGTGCAGAAAAAATGGCATGGAATAGCGCGCATTTTGTGCGCGCTCGCTGACCGGATTGATCACGCGATGGCTGGTGGAGCGCAGACGGCCGTTGGTCAGTCGTTGCAGCATGTCACCGACATTGACCACCATCGAACCCGGCACCGGGTTGACCGACAGCCACTCGCCCTGACGGGTGAGTACCTGTAGCCCCGGCTCTTCGGCGCCGAGCAACAAGGTGATGACATTGATATCTTCGTGTGCGCCCGCCCGAATGCTCTCGGTGAGGTTCAGCGGCATGGGTGGGTAGTGGATCACCCGCAGCACGCTATTGCCGAGCTGAACTTTTTCTTCAAAATAATCGGCTGGCAGATCGAGCACCCGCGCGATCGCGGTCAGCAGTCGCCGGCCGCTGCGATCAAAGGTTTCGAACATCTCGATGCAGCTGTCCTTGAAACCCTCGATGCCGTCGATCCACACGTTGTCGGCCATGTAGTGTCGATACGGATGGCCCTGCGGCAGCTCACGCCCGACGTGCCAGAACTCCTTGAGATCGAGGTGACGGCTACCTTTGGCGGTCTCGATGCCAAAGGGTGTATACCCGCGCGCGCCGCCGCTGCCCGCGATGTGATACCGCCGTTTATCGGCATCTGGCCAAGCGAAAAAGGTCTTGTACATGCCGAGAAAGCGGTCGATGAGCGGTTGCGGGAACCCGTGGTCGGTGATGATCACGAAGCCGTGATTGGCATAGGCGGCACCGAGCTCGCGCACGAAACCCGCGGACTCGACAGCGCGCAGGCTCAGGGTCGGGATGGCATTCGACATCAACCCATTCTGCACCCTTGCAAGCGCTACGTTAAGATTTGCGGGTGATCGATTTAGCCCTTCGCGTGCTGGCTGCCTACCTGATGGGCTCCGTCAACGGGGCGCTGCTGATCGGGCGCTTTCGCGGCATCGATATTCGCTCGCAGGGCAGCGGCAACGCCGGCGGTACCAATGCGTTGCGCACACAGGGCTGGACCTTCGCGAGTGGCGTGATCCTGATCGACGTGCTGAAAGCCGTGCTGGCCGTTCGCTGGGTGCCGAGCGCACTCGTGCCCGCGCAGTATCCGTTCGAGTGGCTGGCCGTCGCCTGTGGTTTTGCGGCCGTTCTCGGTCATGTGTATCCGGTGTTTCACGGGTTTCGGGGCGGCAAAGGCGTGGCAACCGTTCTCGGTACGCTGCTCGCGCTATCGCTGCCTTTGTTGCTGGGTCTGCTCGCGGTCTGGTTGGGGATGATGTTCGTATTCGGATTCGTCGGGCTCGGCTCGATGGTCGCGGCCGCAAGCCTGCCCATCTTGGTGCAACTCGGCGCGGCGCGCGGTTGGCTTGCACCCGAAGAAATGATGCCGCTCACTGTATTTGGTGTCGTCTGTGCAGCCTTCGTCATTTGGACGCATCGCAGCAATATCGCACGCATGCGCGCAGGCACCGAGCCGCGAGCCCGCAAGCTCTGGCTGCTGGGTCGTTTGCGCGAGCGTCGCTGAAGCGAGCCGCACCGATGCTCACCCAGAAAATCTTTGGCGCGCTCGCCGATGGCCAGCTGCACTCCGGCGAAGCTCTGGCCGAGGCGACGGGGGTGACCCGGAGTGCGGTGTGGAAGGCCATCAGTCAGCTGCGCGAGATGGGCTTACCCATCGAAGCGCAGACCAATCGCGGCTATCGACTCGGTGCTCCCTGCGCGGTGCTGGACGCAGGTGCTATTCGCAGCGATCTGCCCAAAGAAATCAGCGATCTTACGCAGCTCGAAGTGGTCTGGGAGATCGGCTCGACGAATACCGCGCTGCTCGAATCGCAGCCGCCCACGCCCGGCGAGTTTGCCGCGTTGCTCGCCGAGAACCAGACGGGTGGGCGCGGCCGTCGCGGTCGCCGCTGGCAGGCGGCTCTAGGTGGCAGTCTTTGTCTGTCGATTGCCACGAGTTTCGAGCCGCTGCCGCGTGATCTGCCGACGCTGACTCTGGTCGTCGGCGCCTGCGTGTGCGAGGCCTTGCTGAGCTGTGGCGTGCACGAAATTTATTTGAAATGGCCAAATGATGTGGTGAGGCTGTCTTCATCGGCGCAGCTCGTGAAACTCGGCGGGATACTCGCCGAGTTGCGCGCCGAGGCTGCAGGACCCGCTCTGGTCGCGGTCGGCATTGGCCTCAACTTGCGGCTCGGCGAGGATACAAAGAAATTGATCGCCGAAAGTGGTACATCGGCGGGCGATCTCGAATCCTTGGGTCTCGATGCCGGCAAGCGTAATGCCGTGGCTGCGGCAATCATTGGTCGGGTGATTGCCGGGCTACAGCGCTTTGCGGTGGAGGGTTTTGCACCCTTCATCGAAGACTGGCGGACGGTCGATGTGCTGCGCGATCGACCGATCCGCGTGCTCGATGGCAGCAGCGAACGCGAGGGTATCGCTCGCGGGATCGATGCGCAGGGTGCGTTGCAGCTCGAAGACGCCACCGGTCATCGCTGTGCGATACTCGCGGGAGAAATCAGCGTACGTACCTAGGATCATGAGCAACCCCCCTTCCTACACTCCGCCCAAAATCTGGGTCTGGGACCGCGGCAACGGGGGTCGATTCGCCAACATCAATCGACCCATCGCGGGGCCCACCCACGAGAAGACGCTGCCCCGCGGGCGGCATCCGTTGCAGCTTTATTCTTTAGGCACGCCGAATGGCATCAAAGTGACGGTGATGCTCGAGGAGTTGCTGGCTGCCGGCCACGCCGGTGCGGAGTACGACGCCTGGATCATCGACATCAGTGCCGGAGATCAATTCGGCAGCGGCTTCGTCGATATCAATCCCAATTCAAAGATTCCAGCGCTACTCGATGTCAGTGGGGAGCCGTCGGTGCGCGTGTTCGAGTCGGCGTCCATGCTCACCTATCTCGCCGAGAAATTCGGGGCGTTTTTACCGGGCAGCGGCGCGGCGCGCGCGGAATGTTTGTCCTGGCTTTTTTGGCAGATGGGAAGTACGCCTTATCTGGGCGGTGGCTTCGGGCATTTTTATGCCTACGCCCCTGACAAGTGGCAGTACCCGATCGACCGGTTCGCGATGGAGGTCAAGCGACAGCTCGATGTGCTCGATCGCAGCCTCGCCAATCGTGCGTACATCGCTGGCAGCGACTACAGCATCGCCGATATGGCGATTTTTCCTTGGTACGGCGGGCTGGTGCTGCAAGATCTCTACGGGGCAGCCGAGTTTTTGCAGGTGGCCAGCTATACCCACGTGGTGCGTTGGGCCACTGAATTGGCGGCGCGGCCCGCTGTGAAGCGTGGCATGCGGGTCAATCGCAGCAAGGGCGAAGGCGCGATCCGCGAGCGTCACGAGGCCAGCGATTTTGGATAGAAAATCGCGCTAAAATCTAAATCTCGGGCGCCGGGTTAGCACAGTGGTAGTGCAGCGGTTTTGTAAACCGTTGGTCGGGGGTTCAAATCCCTCACCCGGCACCATTAATCAAACACTTAGAGACAGCAGTCCGGTCGAGCTTGTCCTAATCTAATGGCCCCTGCAGGACAGGAGAAGGACAAGCGTGGACGGCGAAGACAGTTTCCCTCCATCTAGACCGTACTCTACCTCAGCAGGATCGTCCGTGCGGGAGAAGTGTCCCGCTTGATACTTTAAAGAAATCGCGTGACACCCCCCACCCCCCCTGCAATCGGCAGGGGGGTGGGGGTGCTTTACAGGGGATCCCTTATTGCCTCGCTAGCGTTGCGGTTTTTGAGTCTTCGGCGGCGACCGTTGCTCGACGGTCACTTTCTTTCCGTCTTTAACAGCCTGACGATCCCGTGCGGAAATGGCGACCCCGACGGCGTGACGCTCGCGAGTTCGCTGCGGCTCTGCCCGATCGTATTTTGGTTGCGCTACAGCGACTCGATACCTCACTCGAGGGCTATCCCGTCAGTCGCCTCGTTCATTCGCTGCAGACGGCAACTCGAGCCGA
>Ga0194131_10007724_pt1 | contig 14343 bp, 8 predicted proteins | sample TA2KigO120mmetaG_FD_148631 | JGI IMG/M metagenome (GOLD analysis project Ga0194131, IMG submission 148631) | Freshwater microbial communities from Lake Tanganyika, Tanzania - TA2015053 Kigoma Offshore 120m | ecosystem: Environmental > Aquatic > Freshwater > Lake | place: Tanzania: Lake... | reverse complement strand
CGAGTCGCCACGCGACGAGTGGGAGAGACCGGAAGCCTCAACACCTCTCCCGCGAGTCGCCACGCCGCGAGTGGGAGAGACCGGAAGCCTCAACGCCTCTCCCGCGAGTCGCCACGCGACGAGTGGGAGAGGCCGCCTCGCGAACGCAGTTCGCGAGGCGGGTGAGGGTGGCAGGACCCGAGGCGATCGTCGCAGGGCGCCCCTGTCGCGACGACGCCGGTCGCCGCACGTCGTGCTTTGGACCTTGCCCCACCGGGCTTCTCGCTTCCGCTCGAAGCCCGACTCCCCCGCGTCGCTCCGCTCGCGGGAGAGTGCCTGACTCGATCGAGCCCCCGATCGAGCCCCGGATCGACCGCGGGCATATTGCCCGCATCGGTCGCGCCTCGTGGTCCAGCGGCCCGGTCGGGGAGCCAGCGGTCGGCGTCGTTCACTTCGTCGATGGCAGGCTCGGGCGGGATCCGCCTCGGACCGATGGCAGGCTCCCCATGCCTTGGGCACTTTTCGCCCTTCGCTCCGCCCCTTTCCCCGAACCACGCGCATACTTCGCTCGTCCCGGTCGGTCGACCGCGGACCCCGCCTCCGCTCCTCTTCCTCGTCGATGTCGCCAGTGGATGGCGACGATGGATGACCGCATGACTTACGACGCACGCCCCCCCGGAACACGAACCCCCGGAACACGCCCCCCCGGAACACGAACCCCCGGAACACGAACCCGCCGACGCGCCTTCGCCGCGTGCCTCGCTCTCGCCTCCTCGCTCGCGGTCGCCGCGGCAGCGCGGGCGGCCGCCATCGGCACCACGACCGTGGTGACGCACGGATTCCAGAGTGGCGAGAAGGGCGCGTGGGTCGAGGCGACCGCCAAGAGCGTGCTCGCCCGGGCGGGCGGCGACGGCGCGGTCTACCGCTACGACGGGGCGACGCGGGTGCTCACGCGGGTGCCGGAGGCAGGCGGCAACGGCAGCAGCGCGAACGTGGTGGTGATCTTCAACTGGAACGAGGACTCCGGCTTCATCGACGAGGGTCCGAACTGGAACTACGCGCAAGCCGCCGGCGACGTGATGCAGGCGATGCTCCGCGACGCCGCGTACGCGGCAGGCGAGGAGGGACCCTCCGACCTCGTCTCGGGACGCGTCGTCCACCTCATCGGACACAGCCGCGGCGCGGTGGTGATCAGCGAGGCGGTCCGCCGGCTCGCCCTCGCGGGGCTCCCGGTCGATCAGATGACGACCCTCGACCCGCATCCGGTGAACGGCACGCTCGACGCCCGCTACGACCTCAACTGGGGCGATCCGGTGCCGGTCCGCTGGAGCAACGTCGCGTGGGCGGACAACGTCTGGCGGGCGGACGGCGGCGGGATCCTCAACGGGCTCGACTTCGACGGCATGCCGCTCGCGAACACCTTCGACGTGCCGCTCTCGGAGTCCCTGCTCAACTGCTGCGCCTACTCGTTCTCCCACTCCGACGTCCACCTCTGGTACTTCGGCACGATCGACCTCGCGCCGAACCCAAGCAACGGCGAGCAGACCATCACGAACACGATGCGGAACTCGTGGTGGCCGGGCGGTGCCGCCCTGCTGGGCTTCCATCGCTCCGCGATCGGCGGCGGCACGCGACCGGCGATCCCGCCCGGAGTCGCGCCTCCCGCCGGATCGGCGCCGCTCCTCGAGAACGGCGGCTTCGTCGCGGGCAGCCGCGCCGGCTGGGCGTTCCACGGCGGGGTCGGCGCGACGGTCGGGAGCGAGGGCGGCAACTCCTTCGCGCGGCTCAACGCCACGCGGTCGGTCCTCGTCCACAACCTGATGCACTTCCCCGTGCCGACGGCGCCCTCCACCTCGCTCCGGCTCGGCTTCCTTGCGCGGAGGGCCGGCAGCAGCGCAACCAACGACGTGCTGCGGATCTTCCTCGAGCGCGCCGAGGACGAGGCGCCGACCCCGATCCCCGGCGCCGTCTGGGGCGTCTCCGGGCTCGGCGGCGGCTTCGGCGCCGGCGAGGCGCTGATCCCTTCGGAGTTCCACGGTCGGACGGCGCTGCTGCGGATCGAGCTCGACGGCGGTCCCGACGGGATCAACTCGACGGTCGAGCTCGACGAGTTCGTGCTGGAGATGACCGGCATGATCGGGGACATCGACGGCAACGGCCAGATCGATGGCACCGACCTCTCGATCCTCCTCGGCACGTGGGGCGACTGCCCCTCGAAGGAGCCGTGTCCGGCTGACTTCGACGGCAACGGTCAGGTCGATGGCACCGACCTCTCGGTGCTCCTTGGGGGATGGGGAACGCCCTAGCGGCTCGACCCGATGGGACTGCGTGGGATGGGTGGCTTCGGCGCCCCGTGCCTGCTGATCCCGGACGTCTGGCGCGACTCGGATCGTCCGGCGGCGCCGCGATGTCGTCGGGGCAAGGCTCAGGTACCCTCCGCCGCTCGACGATCGCCTCGCCCCGGAGTATCCCGCGATGGATGCCTGGTACGTCCTCGACCGCTCGGTCAGTCCGCCCCGCCCGACCGGACCGTTCCCGTTCGAGGAGCTCCGGCGGCGCGCTGGACTTGGCTCTCTGCGTGCACAGGACCTCGTCGCGCGGGCGGGCTCCTCGGAGTGGATCGCCGCCGCCGGCGACCCCGTCCTCGCCGCGCTCTTCAGCGCGGCGCCGCCGATCGAGTTCGACTCGGCACGCGCGGGCATCCTCCGCCTCGAGCAGCCGGGCGCCCGGGCGTTCCCGCCCTACTCCTTTTCGGGTGCGTTCTCGCTCGCGACGAGCACCTTCTCCTCGCAGTGGGCGACCCTCGTCCTGATCGGGCTCGTCGGGATCGCGATCAGCGCGGCGATCGCCATGCCCTCCTGGATCGCGACGGTGCTCGGCGAGGCAAGCGGCGACCGGGGCGCCGCGGCGGCGTTCTCCCTGCTCGCGAGCTGCGTGAACCTCCTGCTGCAGATCCTCGTCGGCGGGCCGCTCTGGGGCGGATGGATCGTCGCCGCCGCGAACGCCGTCGAGGGTCGCGGAAACGTCTCGGACGTCTTCGCGGGCTTCCGGCGATACCAAGCGACGGTGGTCGCCTACCTGCTCACCATGCTCATCAGCCTCGCGATGGGCATCGCGATCGGGTTGCCGCTCGTCATCGTGGTCGCGCTGGCCGCCGCGATCGAGGGATCGGGCAGCGGACCGGCCGAGGCGATCCTCGTGATCGGGGCGGTCATCGCGGTGGTCGCCGCCGTGCTCGTCTTCGCGCTCGTCCTCGTGAGGGTCATCCTCGCGGCGGGCATCGCCGCGGATCCCGCGTTCGGCTCGATCGGCGGCGGCGAGGCGGTGCGGCTCTCGTGGCGGGCGTCACAGGGTCTGGGATGGTCGATGTTCGGACTGCTCCTCGTCGTGGGTCTGCTCGCGGCGCTCTCGGTCCTCCTCCTCTGCGTCGGCTACGTCCTGATCGGCGTGCCGCTCATGCTTGGCGCGACCGGCGCGATGCACGTCATGATCAACCGTCGCATCATCGCCGCCCCCGCCGCTCCCGCCTGACCCGGTCTCGCGTTCCCGGAGCATCGTCCTCCTCATGCCTCCTGCCCTCAGCCTCGCCGAACAGGTCCGCCGCGACCTCGACGGCACGCATCCTCTCGTCGTCATCGAGACAGACGACGAGCCGGAGATGCGCGACCTCCTCCTTGCCGCGATCCCCGCGGACGTCCCCGCCCGCTCGTGGACGGCGATCCGCGGGCTCGGCGATGCGCGGCTCGAGGGGAGATCGATCCCGGACACCGAGCACGCCGCCGCGGCGCTGGGGTGGCTCGCCCTCGAGGGCGTCGCCGAGCGGTCCGTCACGATCCTGCACGACCTCGCGCCTCACCTCGACGATCCTCGCCCGCAGCGGGCGCTGAAGGAGCTCGTGCATCGGATGCGGGGCGTCTTCGGCGTGGTCGTCCTCGTCGGGCGGAGCGTGACGCTGCCCGCGGACCTCGAGGCGGAGGCGCATCGCCTGCGAAACCCCGCCGCGACGCCGAAGGAGCTGGAGAAGTCGATCCGCGAGGGGCTGCGGGACCTGAAGCGGACGCGGTCGATCGAGATCTCCCTGAAGCGCTCGACCCTCGACGCCATGATCCGCGGGCTTCGCGGGCTGACCCGACGGCAGGCGGCGCGGGTGATCGCCGCCGCCGCCGCAGAGGACGACCGCTTCGTCGACGCCGACCTCGAGCGGGTCCTCCTCCTCAAGCGGAACGCCTGCGCGGACCTCGGCGGCGTCCTCGAGTTCGTGCAGGCGCCGGTCTCGATGGACGAGGTGGGCGGGCTCGCGCGGCTCAAGGCGTGGCTCGCGGCGCGGCACCTCGCCGACTCCGAGGCGGCGGCGGAGTTCGGGCTGAGGGCGCCGCGGGGCATGCTCCTCCTCGGGGTGCAGGGCGCGGGCAAGAGCCTCGCCGCGAAGGCGGTCGCGACCGCGTGGAAGGTGCCGCTCCTCCGCCTCGACGCGGGCGCGCTCTACGACAAGTTCATCGGCGAGAGCGAGCGGCGCCTCCGCGAGTCCCTCGCCCAGGCGGAGCGGATGGCGCCCGCGGTCCTCTGGATCGACGAGATCGAGAAGGGCTTCGCGAGCGCGAGCGCCGCCTCCAACGACGGCGGGCTCTCGCGCCGCATGTTCGGGACGCTCCTCACCTGGATGCAGGAGCACGACAGCCCCCTCTTCATCGCCGCGACCGCGAACGACATCGCCTCGCTGCCGCCGGAGCTCCTCCGGAAGGGTCGCTTCGACGAGGTCTTCTTCGTGGACCTGCCGGGGCTCGAGGTGCGGGCGAAGATCCTCGAGATCCATCTGCGCCGCAGGAAGCGCGACCTCAGGCCGCTCGACCTCGCCGCCGTCGCCGCCACGACCGAGGGCTTCAGCGGCGCCGAGCTCGAGGCGGGCGTGGAGGCGGCGCTGCGGCGGGCGTTCGCGGAGGGCAGGCGACCGCTCGCGACGAAGGACCTCCTCGAGGCGTTCCGCGAGAGTCCGCCCCTCTCGGTCGTGATGGCGGAGCGGATCGCGGAGGCGCGGGCGTGGGCGTCCTCCCGCTGCGTCCCCGCCGACTGACCTCGCCGATCGTCGGTCCCGCCGCGGCGGAGAGGCTCAGGCGTTCGCGCTCGCGCCGGCGTCGCCCGCCTTGGGGAAGGGCGCGATCCCCTGCCGCGCAAGCTCCTCGGCGATCGCGAGGCGCAGCCGATGCGCGACCGCGCCGCCATGCGTGACGTCGGCGACGACCACGCGGAGATCGAGGGTGACGCCGGTCTCGCCGAACTCCTTCACCGCGACGGAGGGACCCGGCGAGCGAAGGACCTCGTGGTCGCGCCGGGCGATCTCGAGGAGCAGCCGCTCGACGAGCCGCAGGTCGCTGCCGTAGGCGACGCCGACATGGATCACCTGCCGCGCGAGCCGATCGGCGAGCGTCCAGTTGATCACCGTGCCGGTGATCAGCGCGGAGTTCGGGATCACCACGTCGCGGCGGTCGGAGTCGATGAGCGTCGTCGCCCGCATCCGGATGTTGGTCACCCGCCCGGAGGAGGCGCCGATCGTCACCTCGTCGCCGATCCGGATCGGCTGCTCGACGAGGAGGATCACCCCGCTCACGAGGTTCTTGAAGATCTCCTGCAGCCCGAAGCTCAGCCCAAGCACCGCCGCGCTCACGAGCCACTGCACGCTCGACCACTGCACCCCGAGGAAGGAGAGGGCGATCACCACGCCGAGGATCCCGAGCACGTACCGCAGGAGCGTGACGATCGCGTAGCGGACGCCGGCGGTCAGCGGCAGCCGAGGCAGCAGGACGAGCTCGACGAGCCCCGGCACGTTGCGGGCGACCACGAAGGTGAGGATGAGCGACAGCACGCTCGCGAGGAGGTGCAGGAGGTCGATCGGCACCAGCTCCGGCGCCATGCCGCCCGCCGCGGCGGGAACCTCGCGGGTCACCGTCCACAGGACCACGTCGCGCAGGTTCCGAAGCGCCGGCAGGAACTTCGACCACGCCGCGAGGAGCCCGAGGAGGAGCACGGTGCTCATGATGCTCGTGATGATCCGAAGCGCCTGCACGTGGATCGCGTCGAGGTCGATCGCCGCCGGAGGATCGACCACGCCGCGCGGATCGGAGGGCGGGCTCGTCACGGTCGCGTTCGAGGCGGACGCAGGGGGAGAAGCGGTCGCGGTCGAGGGCGACCCCGGCGCGAGCCCGGAGGCGATCTGCCGGCTCGTCGCCTGCAACCACCGCACCGCCAGGTCCCGCAGCACCCGCACCCCGAGGATCACGCCGACCGAGGCGGCGATCCGCTCGAGCGCCAGGTTGGTCGCGAAGAGGTAGCCCTGCCACGCATCCACGATCGGGACCAGGAGCGCGACGAGCAGGGCGCCGTACCAGATCCACTGCCCTCGCGCGAGGAGGTGCCCTGGTCGCGCCCGCAGCCACTCGGCGGGCAGTCCGCGCCGAGGGTTGAGGAGCGCCGCCGCCGCGGCGAGCCAGACGAGCGCCGCGACGAGGAGGATCGACTGCACCGCCACCGCCTCCTCGTCGAGCGGCACCCGTCCGAGCGCGATGATCTCGGGAAGAAGCTTCGTCGGCACGAGGACGAGGAGCAGGATCCACGCCCAGCGCCGCACCATGCCGAGGACGCGGGGCGACCAGCGGAAGTGCGCCTCCGCGAGCCCGCCTCGGCGGGTCAGGCTGATCGCCCCGAGGAGGGTGATCAGCGCGAAGTTCCGCGAGAGCGTGTCGGCGAGCGCCGCCGCGAGCGGATCGAGTCCCTCGCTCGGCTCGAGCCGCCAGGCGAGGAGCGCCGCCGCCGCCGGGATCGGCGCCACCAGGACCGCCGTCGCGACGGCGGCGAGGAGGGTGGCGGAGAAGCGGTCGGTCTCGGGGCGGAGGAGTCGCTCGCGGGTCCGCGCGAGGATCCGCCCGCACGCCGGACGCGCCGCGAGGAGCGCGACGAGCAGCACCACCGACGCGGCGACGCCGACCGGCACTCCCGAGCGTACGACGATCGACCAGCCGGTCTCGACCCACGGCGCCTTCGCCACGATCCCCGGGACCAGCGCGAGCCCCTCCAGGAACCTCCACGGGGTGGTCGGGTCGCTCGCCCGGAGCGAGAGCAGGTTCGCCAGGATGAAGCGGTCGTAGCGGTCGCACGCCTCGAGGAGCCGCTGCTCGGCGTGCTCGAGCTCGTCGAAGGCGGCGGACGCCTTCGTCACGGCGGCGATCAGCGGCACCAGCCGCTCGTCGCGCTGCGCGACCAGCACCTCCGTCAGCCGCGCGATCAGGAGCTCGGGATCCATGCCCGGCGGAGGATCCGCCGCGCCGATCGCCGCCTCGACCACCGACGAGAGGTCCTGCAGCTCGTCGAGGCGGTCGCCGAGGTCGATCGCCTCGAGGTCGAGCTCGAGCGCCTGGTCTCGACTCAGGCGGGCGTCCCGACGGGAGCCGAGGACCTCGCGGACGCGCCCGAGCTCGGCGACGAAGCGCCGACCGACCATCGCGCCGCCGCTCAGCTCCGCCCGGCGCTCCTCGCTCGCGATGAGCCGCTCCAGCCCATCGCTCTCGCGGACGATGGTCGCGGCGCGAAGGCTCGTCACCGTCGCGAGCACCGCAAGGTCGTCGAGCTTGGCGGCGTAGGCGGCGCTGCGATCAAGCTCCGCCCTGATCGGGGGGAACTCGTCGGGGGAGCCCGGCTCGGGCGGCGCGGTCTGGGTCGGTCGCGGCGTGGGCGTCGGTCCCCCGGGGATCGCGAGCGCGGGCGAGACCCTGATGACCAGTCCGAGCGCGAGGACCAGCGACCCGATCAGGAACCGACGGACCTCGGAGGCGACGGGGGTCGATTCGGGTCGCATGGGGGGCGGAAGTATAAAGAGGACGGAATCGCCGCCCGGGTCTTTCTCCGAGGGCGTTCGAGGGGGGTCGCGTTCCCACGAGAGCCCCGGTCCCGGACGCCCGCGGACGCCGGTCCGAGGGAGGTCCCGCGCCGTCTCCGAAGCACCGCCGCATCGCTTGCCGATAACCCTCGCCTTCACGCGGCGCGGGATCGTGCCCCCGCCGAGTCCGCCGCGAGCGGTCGGAGCACCCTCGCCACCCTCCGCCGAGGTCGCTCCTCGTGGTCCCCTCAGGAACCCGCGTCATGACGAAGTCCCTGCCGAGAGTCGCCCTCCTGCTCGCGGCGAGCGCCGCGCTCGCCCTCGCCCCCTGCGCCATCGCGGGCGAGGCGGACCTGCAGCTGCCCGACATGCGCAGCACCCAGATGACCTCGACGCTCACCGGAGGTCAGATCCTCTGGGGCGGCATCATCATCTCGATCCTCGGGGCGCTCTTCGGACTCCTGCAGTACCGCCAGACCGTGGCGCTGCCCGCCCACAAGTCGATGCTCTCGGTCTCCAACATCATCTGGGAGACCTGCAAGAGCTACCTGACCCAGCAGGGCAAGTACCTCTCGGTGCTCTGGATCCTCATCGCCGCGGCGATCGTCTTCTACTTCGGCTTCCTCGAGCACAAGGGCTTCCGCGACGTCGTGGTGATCCTCCTCGCGTCGGTGCTCGGCATCCTCGGCAGCTACGGCGTCGCGTGGTTCGGGATCCGGATCAACACCCAGGCGAACTCGCGGGCGGCGTTCGCGTCGCTCAAGGGCTATCCCCTGCCGGTCCTCGGGATCCCGCTCAAGTCGGGCATGTCGATCGGGATGCTGCTCGTCTCGGTCGAGCTCTTCTTCATGATCTGCATCCTGATGTTCCTGCCCATGATCGACCCGGCGCTCGTGGGGCCCTCGTTCATCGGCTTCGCCATCGGCGAGTCCCTAGGCGCGTCGGCGCTCCGCATCTGCGGCGGCATCTTCACCAAGATCGCCGACATCGGCGCCGACCTCATGAAGATCGTCTTCAAGCTGCCGGAGGACGACCCGAAGAATCCCGGCGTCATCGCGGACTGCACCGGCGACAACGCGGGCGACTCGGTGGGTCCGACCGCCGACGGCTTCGAGACCTACGGCGTCACCGGCGTCGCCCTCATCGCCTTCCTCTCCTACGCCCTCGGCGCGATCGGCGACGCGGGCGACATGTGCGCGAAGCTGATCATCTGGCTCTTCGCGATGCGGGCACTGATGATCGTGACCTCGCTCGCGAGCTACTACCTCAACGAGGCGATCTCCAAGGCCCGCTTCGCGTCTTCGAAGGACTTCCACGAGGAGGCGCCGCTCACCTGGCTCGTCTGGATCACCTCGATCCTCTCGATCATCGTGACCTTCGCGGCGAGCAAGTGGCTCCTCGGCGGGATCACCTACGCCGGGCAGCCCCTCGACAACCTGTGGTGGGCGCTCAGCGTGATCATCAGCTGCGGCACCGTCGCGGGCGCCCTGATCCCGGAGTTCACCAAGATCTTCACCTCGACGAGCTCCGGTCACGTCGACGAGGTGGTGAACGCCTCGAAGCAGGGCGGCGCGTCGCTCAACATCCTCTCCGGCTTCGTCGCCGGCAACTTCAGCGCGTTCTGGAAGGGCCTCGTCATCGCCGGGCTGATGGCGCTCGGCTGGTGGATCTCGACCGAGGCGGACGTCGCGGCACTGATGCCGTCGGCGTATCCCTTCGCGGGACCGATCTTCGCGTTCGGACTCATCGCGTTCGGCTTCCTCGGCATGGGCCCCGTCACCATCGCGGTCGACAGCTTCGGACCGGTGACCGACAACGCCCAGTCGGTCTACGAGCTCTCCCGCATCGAGGCCCGACCCGGCATCAAGGAGGAGATCAAGCGCGACTTCGGCTTCACCCCGGACTTCGAGAGCGCCAAGCACACCCTCGAGAAGGCCGACGGCGCCGGCAACACCTTCAAGGCGACCGCGAAGCCGGTGCTCATCGGCACGGCGGTGGTGGGCGCGACCACCATGGTGTTCGGCATCATCCTCGCCCTGATCAAGTCCGAGGCGGGCGCGGACGCCACCACCGACGCGCTGCAGGCGGCATCGACCTTCGTGATCGGGAAGCTCTCCGTGGTGACCCCCGAGATCCTGCTCGGGCTCCTGATCGGCGGCTCGGTGATCTACTGGTTCACCGGCGCCTCGACGCAGGCGGTGGTGACCGGCGCCTACCGCGCGGTCGTCTTCATCAAGGAGAACATCAACCTCGACAAGGCGGAGGCGAGCATCGAGGACGCCAAGAAGGTCGTCGAGATCTGCACCGTCTACGCCCAGAAGGGCATGACCAACATCTTCATGGTCGTGTTCTTCTTCTCCCTCGGGCTCTCCTTCTTCAACCCCTACTTCTTCATCGGGTACCTGATCGCGATGGCGTTCTTCGGGCTGTTCCAGGCGATCTTCATGGCGAACGCCGGCGGCGCCTGGGACAACGCGAAGAAGATCGTCGAGGTGAACCTGCGGGCGAAGGGCACCGACCTGCACGCCGCGACCGTGGTCGGCGACACCGTCGGCGATCCCTTCAAGGACACCTCCTCGGTCGCCCTGAACCCCGTCATCAAGTTCACCACCCTCTTCGGGCTCCTCGCGGTCGAGATCGCGATCGCGATGAAGGACCATCCCGCGAAGTTGTGGATCGGGATCGGCTGCTCGCTGATCGCCTGCTTCTTCGTCTGGCGCAGCTTCTACGGCATGCGGATCCCGGCGGACCAGCAGCTCAAGAAGTGATCTCCCGCCCGATCGCCCTCGTCTCCCGCGAGACCCGCCCCTGCCGGCGGGTCTCGCTGCTTGATGAGTCGTCGCGGCGGCTCGACCGAAGCACGGGGAGACGCCGTTCGACGCGCGACCGACGCAAGCCGCCGCCGACCGCCTCTCCCGCGGCGAACCTCTCCTAGACTCTCCGCTTCATGAGCCTCGGTTCCCTCGCCATCGTTCCGCTTGCCCTCCTCGCCGCCGCGGCGCCGGTCGCCGCGCCGGAGGCGGAGGGCTTCATGCGGACCGCGGGCGAGTGGCTCGTCTCGCACGGGGCGATCGCGATCTTCGTCGCGTTCGTCCTCTGCGGCATCGGGCTCCATCTGAGCGAGGACTTCATCCTCATCCCCGCGGGAATCTTCGTGGTCGCGGCGGACGGCACGGTGGACTGGACGCTCTTCACCGAGTTCGCCGTCGCCGCGTGGCTCGGGATCGTGGTCGGCGACATCGGCTGGGTCTGGATCTGCCGGCGCTTCGGGGTGCGGATGATGGCGTCGCGGCGGGTCCGGCGGTTCATCGGGCCCCGCACGCTCTGCGAGGTGAAGCACCAGATGGACGCCCGCGGGGCGTGGGCGCTGCTCGCCGCCCGCTTCATCCCCGGCGCCCGGACGCCGATGATCACGGTGAGCGGGCTCATGCACCTCGCGTGGTGGAAGATCCTCCTCGTCGAGATGGGCGGCGTGCTGATCACCGCCCCCGCCCAGATGCTGATCGGCGTCGGCGTCGCGAAGATCGGCGCCCAGTTCGAGAGCACCGCCCACCGCTGGATGCTCTACATCGGGGCGACCCTCGCGGTGATCGTGGCGATGTTCCTCGTCCACCTCGCGATCTCGCGGCGGGCGTCGAAGCATCGACCGCCGCGGGCGCGCCTCCGCTGGCTGCGCGGGTTCAGCATCGCCAAGCAGTTCACCCGACCGCGTGCCGCCGTCGCCGTGGCGCGGTGACCGCCGCCGGTCGACGCCCGCGATCAAGCAGGCTCCGCCGTCGCCCCACGCCGCGAGGAGCGCGGCGAGGTCGATCCCTTCCACCACGCCAACCGGGTTGAGGGCGCCGTCCACGTCCTGGCTCGGCGCGGAGAACTGGTCGGCGCGGCGGGCGACCCCGGGCACTCTCCTGAAGGACCGCCCGCGGAGGGGGCGGATCGCCGTCTCGACGACGCTCCCGCCCCCCCTACGCCGCCGAGACCACCTGCGGGGACCGCGTTGCGGAAGGCTTGAGCCGGTCGGCGACGAGGCGACCGATGTTCAGCGCCGCGGTCGCCGCGGGCGAGGGCGCGTTCAGGACGTGCACCACGCCATCGCCGTCCTCGATGTGGAAGTCGTCCACCATCGACCCATCGATCTTCACCGCCTGCGCCCGCACGCCGGCGGGCGCTGGGTCGATGTCCTCCGACCGGATCTCGGGCACGAGCCGCTGGAGCGACCGCACGAAGGCGGCGCGGCTGAGCGAACGCCACATCTCGCCAAGCCCCGCCTTCCAGTGCCGCGCCGCGAGCCGATGGAACCCGCGATAGCCAAGCGTCTCCGCGAGGTCGCGGAGGCTGAGCGAGCCGAAGGTGTAGCCCTCCCGAGCGAAGGCGAGCACGGCGTTTGGACCGCACTCGACGCCGCCCTCGACCATGCGGGTGAAGTGCACCCCGAGGAAGGGGAAGTTCGGATCCGGCACCGGATAGATGAGGGTGCGGCAGAGGTGCTCTGCGTGCGGACGCACCTTGTAGTACTCGCCGCGGAAGGGAACGATCTTCGCCTCGGGTTGCCGACCGTCGAGCCGGGCGAGCCGGTCGCTGAAGAGCCCCCCGCAGTTGACGACCGTGTCGGCGGTCACCTCTCCTGCGGTGGTGCGGACGACCCGTCGCCCTCCGTCCCGGTCGAGACCGATCACCCGCACGCCGAGCCGGACCTCGCCGCCGAGGTCGCGGATGCTCGCGGCGAGCCGCTCGCAGACGCCACGGTAGTCGACGATGCCCGTCTCCGGCACGTGGATCGCCGCGACGCCCCGCACGTGCGGCTCGAGCTCGTGCAGGCGCTCCGCGCCGATCCGCTCGCAGCGGACGCCGTTCGCGACGCCCCGCTCGAGGATCTTCTCGAGCTGCGGGATCTCCGACTCGTCCACCGCCACGATGACCTTCCCGCAGAGTTCGTACCGCACGCCCTCGGTCCGGCAGAACTCCTCCATCGCCTTCTTGCCGAGGCGGCAGTTGATCGCCTTGAGCGAACCAGGCTTGTAGTAGATGCCGGAGTGGAGGACGCCGGAGTTGCGACCGGTCTGGTGCTCGGCGACCCGCGTCTCCTTCTCGAGCACGACGACGCGCGATCGACCATCGCGGGCGACCTGCCACGCCGTCGCGAGTCCGACGATGCCGCCGCCGATGACCACCACCGTCGAGTCGCTCATGGGTTCGCTCCAAGTCGCGGGGATGATCAGGCGGGTCGTCCCGCCGAGGCGTACTGCCGTTCGATCCACTCGCGGTAGCGACCGTCCGCGATGCGTCGGCACCACTCCTGATGTCCGAGGTACCAGTCCACCGTCTTGGCGAGCCCGCTCTGGAAGCTCTCGCGGGGACGGAAGCCAAGCTCCTTCTCGATCCTCCCCGCGTCGATCGCGTAGCGGCGATCGTGACCCGGGCGGTCCTTCACGAAGGTGATCAGCGAGTCGCAGCGCCCGCCCTTCGCGGCGGGACATGCCGGATGCAGCGCGGCGAGCGACGGGTCGCGCTGGAACCTCGCGTCGACCACGCCGCAGAGCGTCCGCACGAGGTCGATGTTCCGCTGCTCGTTGAGCCCGCCGACGTTGTAGACCCGTCCCGACTCGCCCTTCTCGATGATCAGGGCGATGCCGCGGCAGTGATCCTCGACGTAGAGCCAGTCGCGGACGTTGCTGCCGTCGCCGTAGATCGGGAGCGGCTTGCCCGCGAGCATGTTCATCAGGACGAGCGGGATGAGCTTCTCGGGGAACTGGAACGGACCGTAGTTGTTCGAGCAGTTGCTCGTCGTGACGTCGAGCCCGTAGGTGTGGTGGTACGCCCGCACGAGGTGGTCCGACGCCGCCTTGCTCGCCGCGTAGGGCGAGTTTGGGGCGTAGGGCGTGTCCTCGCGGAAGGCGGGATCGCTCGGCTCGAGCGATCCATACACCTCGTCGGTCGAGACGTGGTGGAAGCGGTGCGGCCCAGGGTGGTCCGTGAGCCAGCACGCGCGGGCGACCTTGAGCAGCTCGTGCGTGCCGACGATGTTGGTCTCGATGAACGCGTCCGGTCCAAGGATGGACCGATCGACGTGGCTCTCCGCGGCGAAGTGGACGATCGTCCGGATGGCGCGCTCCCGCACCAGGCGGCTCACGAGGTCGCCATCGCGGATGTCCCCGTGCACGAACTCGAGCCGATCCTCGTCGAGTCCCGCGAGGCTCTCGCGGTTGCCCGCGTAGGTCAGGGCATCGAGCACCACCACTCGATCCCCCGGACGAGCCGTCAGCCAGTGCCGGACGAAGTTGACGCCGATGAACCCGGCGCCGCCAGTGACGAGGATCTCAGGCATGGGCACACTCCGCGAGGACCTCATCGAGCGTGTCGAGCCAGTGCCGGCTGGTTCGACCGAGGATCGACCAGGTCGAGGACTTGTCGAGCACCGAGCATGCCGGACGATGCGCCGGGGTCGGGTACTCCGAGGTGGAGATCGGCACGACCCGGGCGTTGCTTGGAACGAGCCCCCT
>Ga0194131_10007723_pt1 | contig 14345 bp, 14 predicted proteins | sample TA2KigO120mmetaG_FD_148631 | JGI IMG/M metagenome (GOLD analysis project Ga0194131, IMG submission 148631) | Freshwater microbial communities from Lake Tanganyika, Tanzania - TA2015053 Kigoma Offshore 120m | ecosystem: Environmental > Aquatic > Freshwater > Lake | place: Tanzania: Lake... | reverse complement strand
TGCGTCGACAACCTCCTGACGGGACGGCGGTCAAATATCGACCACCTGTCGAACCGGCCTGGGTTTGAGTATCGCCAGGCCGATCTCACCACTTCTGCCGACCTCATTCGGGATGATCCGCGCAACCCCGTGACACATGTCATGAACCTCGCGTCGCCCGCAAGTCCCGTCCATTACGGCAAGCATCCGATCGAGACACTCAAGGTCGGCGCAGTGGGCACCATGAACGCCCTCGAGTTTGCTTCCCGGAAGGGAGCGGTCTTCCTCCAGGCCTCGACGTCCGAAGTCTATGGCGACCCGCTGGTCAATCCGCAGCCGGAAGACTACTGGGGCAACGTGAACCCGATCGGACCCCGCAGCATGTACGATGAGGCCAAGCGGTTCGCAGAGGCCGCATGCGTTGCCTACATGCGGTCTCGTGGCGTCGACGTGAGGATCGCCAGGATCTTCAATACGTACGGACCGCGGATGCAGCTCACCGACGGGCGGGCGATCCCGAACTTCATGGTCAGCGCGATCAGGGGCGAGCCTCTGACCATCTACGGTGACGGATCCCAGACACGTTCCTTCTGCTACATCGACGACCTGGTTGAAGGTCTGTTCAGACTGCTCACCATGGAAGGCCACGCGTTCGGCGTGCTGGCGGGGTCGGTGCGAGTGATCAACCTCGGGAACCCAGAGGAGATTCCGATTATCCAGCTCGCGCGCGAAGTGCGGGCTGTGGCCGGGAGCAAGTCGGAGATCGTTCTAAGAGATCTGCCAGGAGACGATCCCAAATTACGTAGGCCGGACATCACGAGGGCGAAGACGATCCTGAAGTGGACTCCCAAGGTGACGCGGCCTGACGGCTTGAAGCGTACTTTGCCTTACTTCATGTCAGAGCTCTCGAACCAGTCGAGGAACCGGTAGGCTGAACGAGTTCCGAAAAGCCATAGCCCTCCTTAACAGGCGCGAGCGTTTCTGGCTGGTGCTGCTGGTCGTCGCCTCGATAGCAGTGGGCGCCCTGCAGGTAGCGGGTGTGGGCTCGATCATGCCCCTACTCAGCCTGCTCGGAAACCCGGAAGCGTGGACCGAGAGCGCGATTCTGAGTCGAGTCCACGACTACCTGGGATTCGACACCGACCGCGCCTTCCTGATCTTCATCGGGAGTGTCGCCGTCGGCGTCTTCATCCTTTCCAACCTCTTTCAGGCTTCTTTGATGTGGCTCATCAGCCGTTTCGCATGGCGCGTGCACGGCAGGCTTTCGACCGAGCTACTATCCTCTTACCTTCTCAGTCCGTACACGCTCTTTCTCGACAGGAACACTTCGGACCTCCGGAAGAACGTGCTCCGGGAGGTGGAGCGGTTTACCGAGGACGTGATTAGCCCGATGCTGAGGCTCTGTGCGTTCGGTGCCACGATCCTGTTCCTGGTCGGCTTCCTCTTCTGGCTCGACCCGATATTTGCCGGGCTCTCCGTGATCTTCCTGGGCGGAGGTTACGTTCTGCTGTTCCTCGTAGTTCGACGAGTGCTCACGCGGGCGGGAGCCGCACGTGTCGTAGCCGACGCACTCCGCCACAAGGTCGTGGCCGAGTCGATGGATGGCATAAAGGAAACCAAAGTCCTTGGAACGGAAGCCACGTTCGTCGCTCGATTCGAGCCTCCAACCCGGGCCGTTGCGACCGCCATGATCACGCTCCAGGTGCTCGGGCAGGTCCCAAGATACGCAATTGAGGCATTCGCGTTTGGGAGCATCCTGGTCGGTGCGCTCTATTTTGTCGGCACCGGATCGGGATTGAGAGACCTGGTTTCGGTGGTTGGCGTCTATGTGTTTGCGGGTTATCGCCTTCTGCCGGCCATGCAGAACGTGTACCAGTCCTGGAGCGCCGTCCGGTTCCACCAGGCGGTGTCGGAAGTCATCCGCAGGGACCTTCGGGCGGATCGCAGACCAGCGCGTTTGCAGGTCGGACGTCCAGGCCCCCGGGAGCCGCTACCATTCCACGAGTCCATTGAGCTCGACAACGTCACGTTCTCGTACCCGAGGAGTAGCGGACCCGCGCTGGATGCCGTCAGCCTTTCGATCTCCAGGGGTTCGACCGTGGCGTTCGTGGGCGAGACCGGCGCCGGCAAGACCACAGCCGCCGACGTCATCCTCGGCCTCTTCATTCCCCAGACCGGGAGGGTGCGCGTCGACGGGGTCGCGCTGGAGGACGAGGTCACGGTCCGAAAATGGCAAGACAACGTCGGTTACGTGCCGCAGGAAATCTTCCTGGTTGACGACACCGTTGCGGCGAATATCGCCTTCGGGATCCCTGCCCGGGAGATCGACATGGGGGCGGTCGAAGCCGCCGCGCGGGTCGCGAGAATCGACGGTTTCGTCACCGATCAGTTGCCCCTCGGCTATCAGACAGTCGTCGGAGAGCGAGGCGTCCGCATGAGCGGGGGCCAGCGCCAACGGATAGGGATAGCCCGAGCGTTGTACAGGAATCCAGCGGTACTCGTTCTTGATGAGGCGACCAGCGACCTCGACGTCGGTACGGAGTCGCTGGTCCATGAAGCGATAATGTCCGTTCGTGGGAACAAGACCGTGATCATCATCGCCCACCGGTTGTCGGTCACCCGGGAGTGCGACAGGCTATTCGTATTCCAACGGGGGCGGGTCGTCGCTGAGGGGCGGTACGATCAAATCGTCACGCCTTCTGGATCGTTCGCGGCCAAAATTTAGCCGGCGATATTGCACACATGGGCCCGCCGCTCAGCTACGGTCATCGGTTGAAGAAGGAGTGCGCGAGGTAAAGATGCGAACGGTACTGGTCACGGGTGGGGCGGGTTTCATTGGTAGCCATTTGACGTCGTCCTTGCTCGCCCAGGACTATCGAGTAATCGTCCTGGACGACATGAGCCGCGGGAACTGGGAGAACTCCGCCCCTTCTACAACTACCCGACCAAGTTCCATTTTGTTTCAGGTAGCATGACGGATTTCGACCTGTTGGACCGGCTGGTCACGGAGGCGGACTTCGTCTTTAAGCTGGCGGCTCAAGTCCATTGGGATGAGTCAATCAACTACCCCAGGCAAAGCTTCGAGAGCAATGCCCTTGGAACGCTGAACGTTCTGTGAGCGGTCCATCGAAACATGGTTAAGCGCGATCCCGTGCAGCTGCTCCTCTACGCGTCCTCAAAGGAGGTTTACGGAACTGCCCGCTATGTGCCCATGAATGAGAACCATCCCAAGAACCCCCAATCCCCGTATGCCGTGGGCAAGGCCGCCGCAGGCCGTCCGTGTGACGGATAGATGGAAGGACGATTCTGAATGCATCCAATCAACCGATTCTTCGGGATGTTCAATATGCAGCTGCAACCGCTGTCGAGGCGCATACCCGGAGATTTAATGCGATCATTCGAAGTCAATTACGCAAGCCTGAAAAATAACGAACACTGATTTGTTTCGAGAAATTTGTTACGAAGTGGGCGCTCATCCCATGAGCTTCGTCGATTTTGAGTGCGGTTTCACCGCCCGACACTTGAGCAGTGCGAATGCGACCGAGGTAGTGGACATCGGTTCGTATCGGTGGTTCGTCCTCGGGCTCCTGGCTGGATTCAAGGTCACGGCGCTCGGCGTCAGGACTCGCGAGGCCGAGCATCCTAACGAGGTCGTCATCGTGGGGGATGCAAAGTCACTGCCCCTCCCTTCCAACTCTGTGAAGGTCCTGACCTCGCTTTGCGCCCTGGAGCACTTCGGGCTGGGCAGGTACGGCGATGATTTCGACCCGGACGGTGACATTCGAGCCGTGAAGGAAATGGTCCGAGTGCTGAGTCCCGGCGGGACGTTGATTCTGTCGACCACCATTACGCGCATCCGTCCAGCAATCGCCTACAAAGCCCATCGGATCTACTCGAGGGAAATGTTGCGGGATCTGTTTTCCGGCCTTCGCCTGGAGGACGAGAGCTTCTACAGCACGGAAATGGAGAAGGCTGTGCCCTATGAACAGGTCACCACGACACCGAAAGTCTGGGATACCCATATCGGCAAGTTCCGGAAATAGCCGTGTGCTGACCCTGTTTTTCACGGCTAAGCCGTTCCAGGGAGCCAATGGACTGGCCCAGGAGCGGGCCATTTCGAGCTGGCTGGCTATCGACCCGAAGCCAGAGATCCTGCTGATGGGCCGGGGCCCCGGATACGAACAAGTGGTCGAGAAATTCGGCCTCCGCCATCTGCCCGACATAGCAACGAACCAGCGCGGCCTCCCTCTGATGGACGCGATGTTCGAGGCCGCGCAGCTCACGGCTGCCAACGGGCTGCTCTGTTACGTGAATGCAGACATCCTGTTCTTCGGAGATATCAACAATGCGGTGAGAACCCTGGCATCGGAGAAACGGAAGTTCCTCGCGATCGGGCCGTGCTGGACGATCGACTATAGGGCGGGCAAGCTGCCCGACCCAGGAACGCCGGGCTGGGAGGAGACTCTACGGTCGCAGGCAATCCCGCCAACGCGGAATGGCCGTAACCTCGTGGGCATCGACTATTTCCTGTTCCGCGCTGGAACGCTAACCGACCTTCCACCCTTCATGCACAGCGGGGCTGGCTGGAGCTTGGGCTGGGATAACCGCATCATTCATTTCGCGCGCTCACGGGGGCACATCGTCATCGATACGACGACGGCTATCACCGCCATGCACCAGGAGCACGGTGCAGGGGAAGCCGAGCAAGCCGGTTGGCGTCTCCAATGGGTTTCCCCCGAGGAACTCTTCAGCATCGCCGACGCGACCCATCTCCTGGGAGCGGGTCGGGTCCGAAGATCGACAAGGGTTCACAACCTATGGCGACTGTTCTATACGATGTTCGTGCTGCACAAGAGCCTGAGATTTCTGAAACCAGTTGTGGACACGCTGTTGAAGCTGACGCACCCTGTCCGAAAGCGGTGTGGCGTAACCGTCGCAGCGATGGCGGGAATCAGGCGGAACAAGCAGGCATGAAAGCAGTCCTCCTGGTCGCCTCCCACAGTGCCGCCCCGGCGAGGAGCGTTCCGTGGTAGCCGGTAACGACTCGAACCGGCTCGTCGATGAGGTGGGAGTCGCCCTCATAGGCGCCGGTTACTGGGGCGTTAACTACGCAAGGGTCTTAAATGAGATCCCAGGCGCCAGGCTCGTTTCTGTAGTCGACTCCAGCGAAGAGCGGCTGAGGGAAGTGGCGAGGCGGTTTCCGAGGATCCGGTTAGAGCGCGGCATTGACCGAGTACTCGGTGATCGCGAGGTGAACGCCGTCGTCATCGCTACGCCGACCGCGACGCACTTCGACATCGCCCGATCGGCCCTGCGTGCCGGCAAGCACGTACTGATCGAGAAGCCGATGACCGGGACGTTTTCCGAGGCGAGAGAGCTCACCGGAACCGCCAACTCCAACCGATTGACCATCATGGTCGGGCACACGTTCCTTTACAACCAGGGCGTCATGGCCGTAAAGCGGTTTATCGATGAAGGTCAGCTCGGCAGCATTTATTACCTGCATTCGACACGCACCCATCTCGGCTTGATTCGTCGCGACGTGGACGTCGCGTGGGATCTGGCGCCGCATGACATTTCGATCTTCAATCACTTCCTTTCCTCGACTCCCGTTTGGGTTTCCGCCACCTCTGGTAGCTACCTGAAGGACAGTCGGGCGGACGTTGCATTCATTTCACTCGGATATCCAGGGGGAGCTATCGCCAACATCCACGTCAGCTGGATCGACAGCAACAAGGTGCGGCAGGTGACGGTCGTGGGCAGCCGTCAGCGGATCGTGTTCGACGACCTGAATCCCATGGAACCGGTACGCGTGTTCGAGACCGGGGCGGCGGTTACCGGTGACGTGGACTCCTACGGGGAGTTCAAGCTCTCGCTGCGTGACGGCTCGATCATCAGCCCGAAGATACCCACGGCTGAGCCCCTCAAGACCCAGTGCCGGGAATTCATCGAGTGTATCGCCACAGGCAAGCAGCCGGCATCCGGCGGAGTCGAAGGCTCGAACGTAATCCAAACCCTCGAGGCGGTCACGCAATCGCTTCGGACCAGTGGGTGTCCGGTGCGGGTCGGCGAATCCGGCTGAGGGCCGACGTGAGTCGCAAGCGCGTGGTGATCCTCGGAAAGGGATCGCTGGCGATCCGGATCGCCGACTGGTTCCGCAACAACGAGCAGTGGGAACTCGCCTACGTCGTCCCGGTCATCCCTGAGCCGACCTGGACCACGTCACTGAGCGACTGGGCCCGGTCCACCGGTGTGTCCGTGGTGGAGTCTGGCCACTACCGGGATATCCCGGGTGCACGTGAGCGGGGAGTCGTAGATCTCGCCTTCTCCGTGTTCTACGACAAGATAATCCGCAGTTGGTTCATCGAGAATTGCGGACGAATCGTCAACCTGCACAACGGCCCCCTTCCTAGGTATCGCGGCGTCTCGCCGATAAACTGGGCGCTCAAGAATGGCGAAGTTGAGCACGGGGTGACGATCCACGAGATCACGGCGGGCATCGACGACGGCCCAATCATCGCCCAGTTGAAGTATTCAATCTATCCAGAGATCGACGAGGTGAGGGACGTTTACCGCAGGGCGCTCGAGTACGGATGGGCCCTGTTCGAGCAGACGATGCCGAATCTGGATCGAATAACCCCCCGACCGCAGGAAAGCGAAAATGCAACCTACTACAGTGGAGAGATGAATCGACTGCTGGGCGAACGTCGCAGCTTCACCAGGAAGGAATCGGGCAACCAGGGGTGACCAAGAACACTCAGACCGCGCCGAGGGGTCACGACGTCCCGTTTGTAGACCTCGTCGCACAGTACCGGTCGATTCAACCGGAGATCTCTGAGGCGATCGGTGGCGTGCTCTCGTCCGCCAGCTTCATCCTGGGCCCTGACGTATCTGCATTCGAGAGTGAGCTGGCCGCGTTTATTGGCTGCGAGTTCGCTGTCGGAGTGGATAGCGGCATATCGGCCCTTGAACTCGGCCTCCGGGCACTCGGTGTCGGTCCCGGCGACGAGGTGATCACGGCCGCAAACAGCTTCGTCGCCTCGGCTTCGGCGATCGCGTTCACCGGTGCGAAGCCAGTGCTGGTTGATATAGACCCCCTTACCTACAACATCAACCCTGACCTGGTCGAGTCAGCGATCACCCCTCGCACCAAGGCGATCATGCCGGTGCACCTCTACGGCCAGTCCGCCGACATGGATCGCATAGTGGCGATCGCCCGCAGGAGAGGACTAAAGGTAATCGAGGACGCCTGCCAGGCAATCGGTTCGGAGTTCAAGGGGAGACGCGCAGGCGCGATCGGCGATATCGGAACATTCAGCTTCTACCCTGCCAAGAACCTGGGCGCCTACGGCGACGGCGGTGCGCTCGTAACAAACGACAAGAAGATCGCCGAACGTGTAAGGATGCTCCGAAACTATGGTCAGCGAGAGAAGTATCACCACGTCTATCTGGCGTATAACCGTCGGCTCGATAGCCTCCAGGCGGCGGTGCTGCGGGTAAAGCTCCGACACCTCGGCGGATGGAACGCCGCACGCCGCGAACACGCTCGCTCTTACCGAAGCCTGCTGGCAGAGGGCCCGATCGCGCCTCCGGTCGAGGCTCCCGGAGCGTTGCACACCTATCACCTCTACGTCGTGCGAGTGCGTGAGCGCGAGCGAGTGCAGGCGGCTATGACGACGGCTGGCGTGTCTACGGGTGTTCACTATCCGATCCCGATCCATCTTCAGGAGGCGATGTCCGACCTGGGTCACAAGGTTGGCGACTTCCCGCAGACCGAGGCAGCGGCGAAAGAGATACTCTCGTTACCAATGTTCCCCGAACTGACCGGGCAGCAGATCGGAAGGGTCGTCGAATCGTTGCTGGCCGTCACCAGTTGACGTCGCCTGGCCACCGATCGCTACTACGGCAGCCAGGTTCGGAAACGACAATTTCCCGTGCTACCATTCGAAAGGCGGACTGACCGGACTCCCATCTACCGGGTCGTGGAAATCGGCCCAAAACCGATTGACGATTGACCCAGATCAAAACTTTGGATCCCAGCCCTTCGGCCGACATTTCCGTGTCAGTGGTGGGTCTGGGTCATGTAGGCCTGGTAACCGCTCTCGGGCTCGCGGAGATGGGCTGGCGCGTGCTCGGTACTGATCAGGACTCCAGGAAGCTTGAGTCGATCAAAGCTGGTGAGGCGCCTTTCTATGAACCAGGTCTCCAGGAGCTCCTGGACAAGCACCTCGATTCCGGGCTTTTCAACCCACTGGCCGACCTCGATGACTCGATCAGTCGTGCGTCGGTCGTCTTCCTGTGCGTAGGTACGCCGCAGCGTAGCAATGGCGAAGCTGATCTATCGCAGCTGGAAAGCGTCGCCAGGTCGGTTGCCCAACGTCGCAACGACTACCTGCTGGTTGTCGAAAAGAGCACGGCGCCGGTTACTAGCGCCCAGTGGATCGGCCGCACTGTCGAACGGTATGGCCACTCGAAAGATCGCATTGACATCGCGTGCAACCCGGAGTTCCTGCGGGAGGGCACGGCGGTTCATGACTTCCTTAACCCAGACCGGATCGTGCTCGGGGTAGAAACAGACCGAGCCAAGGATATCCTGCTCCAGATTTACGCCCCGCTCGACTGCCCCAAGCTTGTCACTGACCTCAACACGGCCGAGTTGATCAAGCACGCCTCGAACGCATTCCTGAGCACGAAGATTTCTTTTATCAACATGGTGGCCAACCTGTGTGAGGCCACGGGCGCCGACGTGACCAAGGTCAGCGAGGGCCTGGGGCTGGATCCCAGGATCGGCCGTTCGTTCCTGAACGCTGGGATCGGGTTCGGCGGGTACTGTTTTCCAAAGGACATCCGAGCGTTTGCTCATATCGGCGAAGTTCACGGGGTGAACATGAGCCTGCTCAGGGCAGTAGAGGACATCAACCTGGACCGGGTCGAACGATTCATCGCTCGCCTGCGCAGCCACCTGTGGATGCTCAACGGGAAGACTGTCGCGGTCCTGGGCCTTGCGTTCAAGCCGGGTACCGATGACGTGCGCGAATCCCCGGCAGTTGCCGTGGCTCGACGGCTTAGGGAGGATGGCGCGAACCTACGGCTTTACGATCCGCAGGCGGGCATCCATGCCCGGAGCTTGTTGCCGGCTGAACCCGGGCGCGTCGAATACTTTGATGATCCATACAAAGCCGTCCAACAGGCGGACGCAGCCCTGGTCCTGACGGAATGGCCTGAATTCGCTGAACTTGATCTCGGGCGGGTCAAGAAACTGATGCGGGTACCCATCCTCGGCGACGGACGAAACGTCTACGATCCCTCCTCGGTGAGGAAACTGGGATTTGAGTACTTTTCTGTCGGCCGTCCGTAGTAATTCCCATTGAAGGACCAACGGCGAGGGCGAGTTCTTGTCACCGGCGGCGCCGGATTCGTCGGCTCGCACCTGTGTGAGTTGCTGCTCGCCCGGGGATTCCAGGTGATCTGCCTGGATAACCTTCTTACGGGTCGTGAAGTCAACGTTCGTCATCTGATGGACCGCGAGGGGTTCACGTTCGTCCGGCATGACATAACCCGACCCATCGACCTGAATGACGACGGACCACCGATCTCGCATGTGGCGCACTTGGCCTCGCCCGCCAGCCCGGTGCACTACGTCAGATTCTCGATTGAGACTTTGAATGTCGGTTCCGTAGGTACATATAACGCCCTTGAAGTGGCGCGCCAGGCGGGCGCTTCGTTCCTGCTGGCGTCAACTTCAGAGGTCTACGGAGACCCGCAAGTCAACCCGCAGCCCGAAACATACTGGGGCCACGTCAACTCGATAGGGCCGCGCAGCATGTATGACGAGTCGAAGCGCTTCGCCGAAGCGATGACGATGGCTTTCGCGCGCGTCCACAGTCTCGACGTCAGGATCGCTCGGATTTTCAATACTTACGGTCCCCGTATGCCCATAGACGATGGCAGGGTCATCCCCAGCTTCTTTACTCATGCACTGAGGGGACAGCCGTTGCCCATTTTTGGCGATGGAGGTCAAACGAGGTCCTTCTGTTATGTTGACGATCTCGTAGAGGGACTTTTCAGACTGTTGTTCGTGGAACGTACAGCGCTGGCGAAATCCTCAGCTTCGTTGCCAGTCGTGAATCTCGGCAACCCCGAGGAGATGACAGTTGCGGCGCTTGCGACAGAGATACTCGCTCTCACGGGGAGTAACGGGGGACGGACGTTCAAGCCGCTACCGGGGGACGACCCAAAGGTGCGGTGTCCAGACATCTCACGCGCGCGGGCTGTCCTGGGATGGGAGCCCACCGTTTCGAGGCGAGAAGGTCTTCAACTGACCCTTCCATGGTTTCGTGAGGCTGTCGAGGCGGCCGACCACTCACGATCGCGGCAAGCACGTTGATCTCCAAGATCCTGAGACTGCTTACCGCCCGAGAGCGGGTCGCGTTGCTCGGCCTCGTGGTTGCGTCCCTGCTGATGGGCGCACTCCAGGTGGCAGGGGTCGGATCGGTCATGCCGGTGCTTGCGCTGATGGCCAAACCCGGCATCGCTCATGAGAATCCGATCCTTAGCTGGGCGTTTGTCACCTTCGGATTCGCGAGCACCCAGAGCTTTCTTTACTTCGTGGGCGCCGTCGCGCTCGGATCGATCATCCTATCCAACGCGTTCATCGCGTTCACGACCTGGCTCATGATTCGATATTCATGGGGCGTCCACGCAAGGATCTCCGTTACGCTCCTGGACTCCTACTTGGCGAAGCCGTACGAGGAGTTCCTGATCAGGAACTCCGCAGACCTTCGCAAGAATGTGCTTCAGGAGGTCGGCCGCTTCACATCCGGCGTGCTGTCCCCATTGCTGAGCCTCGTGGGGTTCGGAACGGTCGTGTTGTTCCTCGTGACGTTCCTTATCTGGCTCAACCCGCTCATCGCGGCGGTGGCGGTCGTCGTCCTGGGCGGCGGTTACGTGCTTCTCTTCGTTGGCGTGCGTCGTGCTCTCACTTCGTCGGGAGAGGCGAGATCCGCGGCCGATTCTCAACGGTTCAAGATCGTCGGTGAGTCACTGGACGGTATCAAGGAGACCAAGGTCCTAGGTAGGGAGGCGACCTATGTCTCTCTGCTAAGGCGGCCAGCCCAGGTGCTTGCGCGGACAAGCACAACTCAGCAAGTTCTTGGTCAAATGCCGCGATTTGCTATCGAAGCACTCGCGTTCGGCAGCATATTGCTCGCCGTACTCTTCTTCATGAGCTCCGGCGCTGACCTCGAGGGGGTCGTCGTAGTCGTGGGCGTATATGCCTTTGCCGGCTACCGGCTGCTGCCTGCAGTGCAGAACATCTACCAGTCCTGGAGCACCATCCGCTTCAATCAGACTGCGCTTAATTCGATCCACAACGAGTACGCAGAGCGCGCACCGAGTGATTCGACCGTTGACGCGGATGACCGACTCGCGTTTCGCGAATCGCTAGAGCTGGACCAAATAAACTTCACGTACCCAAACGCCTTGTCCCCTGCCCTCAAGGACGTGTCGATTACGATCCGAAAGGGTTCATCAGTTGCATTTATCGGAGAAACCGGAGGCGGGAAGACGACGCTGGCCGACGTAATCCTTGGGCTTCTTCGTCCCCGGCAAGGTCGGTTAAGCGTTGATGGCGTCGCCCTGAATACGCCGGTCGTAATCAGGCGCTGGCAGCGGAATCTGGGTTATGTTCCGCAGGAGATATACCTGACGGACGATTCCGTGGCGGCCAACATTGCGTTCGGAGTTCCCCCGGGCGACATCGACCCAGCGGCGGTCGAACGCGCGGCGCGAATCGCGAACATCCACTCGTTTATCGTGCAGGAACTACCCCACGGATATTCGACGGTGGTCGGCGAAAGAGGCGTACGCCTGAGTGGGGGCCAACGACAGCGAATTGGAATCGCGCGCGCCCTGTACCGCGATCCTCCGGTGCTTGTCCTGGACGAAGCGACAAGTGATCTGGACGTGGCCACGGAGGCGGCGGTGCAGGACGCCATTACGAGCGCAAGCCGAGAGCGCACCGTGATCATGATCGCCCATCGCCTTTCAACCACGCGAAATTGCGACGTACTCTATGTGATCGAACAAGGGCGGATTGTCAGGCAGGGAACGTACGAACAAGTCGTCGATGAAAATGGCCTGATGAAAGTAACGAGCCAGGGTAGCGCTCTGGCCCGTGGATCGTAGTAGCATTCGAAAGGGGCCGGTGCGCCGTCGCACGCCGACCCAGGCTCAGTTGTCCGGAGGCGCCAAATCTTGCCCAGACATCTCGTCATCGACGGACAGGTCATCAATGACGATTCTCGACCGTTCGTAATCGCCGAGATTGGTCACAACCACGCCCACGAGATGTGGAAAGCCAGGGCGATGGTGTTGACTGCCAAGCAGGCAGGGGCTTCTGCTGTCAAGTTCCAGACTCGGCATCCCAGGGAAGTCTATTCCGTCGCCGAGTTCAACCGCAGGACTGACAACCCTCAGTGGTTGGATCCGGTCTACGGCCGCCATCGGGAGAAGCTCGAATTCACCAGGGATGAATGGGTTGTCATGGCAGATTTCTGCCGTGAGAACAGCGTCACGATGCTGTCGACCCCGTTTGATTTCAAGTCAGCCGACCTGTTGATTGAGCTCGGTATGCCGGCGTTCAAAGTCGCCTCTGGGGACGCAACCAACATACCGCTGATCGAACATCTCGCTAAAGTCGGAAAACCAGTGATCGTCTCAACGGGTGGCTGCACTTTAGACGACGTGCGACGGGTGCATGACTCGGTGATGCCGATCAATCCGCAACTGGCGCTACTTCAATGCTCGTGTGTATACCCTGCCCCGTCGGACGCTATGAATCTCCGGGTTATCGAAACGTACCGGAGAGAGTTCCCGGAGTGCGTTATCGGCCTTTCGTCACATCATGCCAACTGGGCTGTAAACATTGCGGCCTACACTCTGGGCGCCCGGATATTCGAGAACCACTTCACGAACGATCGCACATGGAAGGGCACAGACAACCCATTCTCGCTAACCCAGACGATGATGTCCGACTTCGTAACCGGCGTGAACGAAGTAAGGGTCGCGCTTGGTAGCGACGAAAAGTTCGTGACGCCCGTCGAAGTGAAGCCGACCATAGAGCGCCGCAAGAAGCTCGTTGCCGCGCGTGCGATCGCGCGTGGTAAGGCAATTGAGAGAGGTGATATCGCAATCAAGTGTCCGGGGGACGGCATCCCGCCATACGAGATCGGCAAAGTGATCGGTCGGCGGGCCCTGATAGACATTCCGGCGGAGTCCGACTTATCAGGTGCGAATGTCGAGGGTGCGGCCAGCCTGGTGAAGGCGGCCGGCAATTAGTCGATGAAGAAGAACGCGCCGAGCGTCGTCGCACTGATACCGGCACGGTCGGGATCCAAAAGAATTCCAGGGAAGAACGTCCGGGTTCTCGCTGGTCACCCGCTGATCGCCTACAGCATAGCTAGCGCCCTCGATAGCAAGTTGTTTGGCGCGGTCATAGTCTCTACCGACTCCGAAGAGATTGCAGCTATCGCGAGGCACTACGGCGCGGAAGTCCCATTCTTGAGACCCGCGGAGATCGCCACCGATACGTCACCAGACATCGAGTGGATAGAACATGCGCTGGCACGCCTCGACCGCGATGGGAGGCGTTTCGACTGTTTCAGCATCCTTCGTCCCACGAGCCCATTTCGCAAGGCCGAAACGATTCGGCGCGCTTGGAATCAGTTCCTGGCAGAGACGGGCGTGGATTCTCTAAGGGCGGTGGAGAAATGCGGTCAACACCCCTGCAAGATGTGGGTGGTACGTGGTCACCGCATGATGCCGTTGATCCCGTTCGGGCCCAAGGAGCAGCCCTGGCACAGTAGCCAGTATCCGACGCTTCCGGAAGTCTACGTTCAGAACGCCAGCCTGGAAATGGCCTGGACCAGAGTGGTCACGGAAGGCCGGACGATCTCCGGTCAAGTGATCATGCCGTTCCTCACCGAACGAGACGAAGGCCTGGATGTGAATGACAAATCGGACTGGCTGAGCGCCGAAATCCTGTTGAGGGATGGCGAAGCCAGGCTCCCGAAAGTGCCTCAACCTCCCTATCGGATCGATTCGGGGACGCTCGACGGCCGTTGACGGCTGCGGGACCGGTCGAGTACGGATCCAGGCAAACGGTTGATCAGCCGGGCCTTAACATGGCATACGATAAAACTAGCCCAATCGGTAAGGAATCAACCGGAAGGATGAACCCTCGAGACCGGGTAGCTTCTGACTCCCGCCACGCGATCGTTTCCGATCACTTGAGCAAGAGCGCCAACCTGAAGCTCGACGTTGCTCGACATTTGGCTGAACCGATCGTTCAGGAGGCAGAAGTGATC
>Ga0194131_10007719_pt1 | contig 14352 bp, 12 predicted proteins | sample TA2KigO120mmetaG_FD_148631 | JGI IMG/M metagenome (GOLD analysis project Ga0194131, IMG submission 148631) | Freshwater microbial communities from Lake Tanganyika, Tanzania - TA2015053 Kigoma Offshore 120m | ecosystem: Environmental > Aquatic > Freshwater > Lake | place: Tanzania: Lake... | reverse complement strand
GGGGAGACCGCTGATCCGGGTCGGGACACCTTCGCCGGGATAGCCGAGGACGGAGAGGTGGTCGCGTTCGCGCGGGTGCACTCCTCCGCCCAGGTTCACGACGTCGACTGGGTCGAGCTCGACGGGTTCGTGCTGCCCGCGGCGCGCGGCGGTGGGCTCGGCCGCCGGCTGTTGGAGTGGGCGAGGAGCGGGCCGCCGGCCTGCACCGCGAGCGCCACCCGGACACCACGGGGGCCGTCCGCGTCCACGTGCACCAGAACAACCCGAGCAAGGAGGCGCTGGTCCGGGCCGCGGGCTATGAGGCGAGGCGCTGGTGGCACACGATGGTCCGCAGCCTGGGCGATCCCCTGCCCGACCTTCCCCCGACGCCGCCCGGCCTGAAGCTGGCGCCGTACTCGGCGGATCGTGACGAGGCGGTCCGCCAGGCGCACTTGGAAGCCTTCGCCGAGACCTGGGGCGCCGCCCCTCCCGACGAGGAGCGGTGGTCGCGCTTCTACACGGGGGTCAGCCCGTTCCGGCCGCAGCTGAGCTGGCTGCTCAGCGACGGCGACCATGTCGTCGCCTACCTGCTGACCTTCTTCTGGGAGGCCGACGCGGCCGCCACCGGCGTGCGCGAACTCTACGTCGGGGACCTCGGGGTGCGGCCGGCATGGCGCCGTCGCGGCCTCGGCAGCCTGCTGCTCGCCGCCGCACTCGAGTCCTACCGCTCCGCCGGCTACGAACAGTCCGCTCTCAGCGTCGACTCCGCAAACCCAGCGGCGCCCTCGGCATCTACGAGCGGGCCGGGTTCGCGGTCAAGGACACGACCGTGAGCTGGACGAAGCCGCTTGAAGCGGCCGGACTGTCGAATTCGGGCTGATGGGCGCCGCTGAAGCGGCGGGTGCTCAGACGTGACAGGCGCGGATCAGGGCATCCCGGTGCCCTGGGATGGCTGCGGATACGGGTACCGAGAACCGGCAATTCAGTTGCCCTGCGCCCGCCGGAGTCATGCGGCGAGCTTCGAGCCAGGCGGTGTCTGCGCGCATCGCCAACATCAGGCTGACCACGATCGTCTGGAGTGACGCGTCATCGCCAGCGGCGACACGCCTGACGACGACGCTGGCGATGAACGCACCGATGATCGCGGCCACGGCCAGCACGCCGCTCAAAGGAACCAGCTTCTTCACCGACATACGCCCTCCTTGATCCCGTTGCCCCTTGTCAGCCTCATCCTATGCCGATCCCGGATCGGCAAGCGTCGCCGGAAGAACACCGGCGTGGACGGCTACGGCGAGCTTCAGCGCAACTCCTTCACCGATGAGGTCGGCAGTGGCGGCGTATGGCGCGCGCGGGACTCATTCTCTGGGCTGATGGATTCTGCCTCGCGGTTGGACCCGTGCCATGCGACCCGGCGCTCGCTTTCCGTGCAGCCCGCCTTGAAGCATGGGCGCGGCTGGTTTCGAACCAGCGACCTCTCGCGTGTGAAGCGAGCGCTCTCCCACTGAGCTACGCGCCCTGGGAGCGGATAATAGACTCGCGTGCCACCGCGTCAGCAGGGATAAGGCCCTCACCTTGGCCACTCGACTTCACCGCATGGGGCTGTTCATCACCCGCCACAAGCTGTGGGTGCTGCTCGCGTGGCTGCTGGCGCTCGCGGGCGTGGTCACGCTGGTCAACACGTTCGGGGCCAACACCTCCAACAACCTCGAGCTGCCGGGGACCGGCAGCCAGTCGGCCACCGATTTGCTGGCGAAGGAGTTCCCGCCCCAGCAGAACGGACAGAACCAGATCGTCTTCCGGGCGCCCGAGGGCGAGAAGGTCACCGATCCCGAGCTCAAACGGGCGATCGACGAGAGCGCCGACGAGATCGAGAAGATCCCACACGTCTTCCAGCTGACCTCGCCGTTCAGCACCACGGGCCAGGGGCAGCTGAGCAAGGACGAGCGCACGGCCTACCTGAACGTCCTGCTCGACATCGGCAACCAGAAGATCACCGAGGGCTACGCAGAGCGCTTCCTCGAGGCGTCCCAGCCCGGCCGGGACGCCGGCATGGAGGTCGCCGCCGGAGGGCAGATCGGAGCCGAGCTGTCCGAGCCCGAGACCAAGATCAGCGACCTGATCGGGATCATCGCCGCGATGATGATCCTGACGATCACCTTCGGCACGCTGGTGGCGATGGGGATGGCGATCCTGCCCGCGGTGCTGGGGCTGATCTGCGGGCTCTCGCTGCTCGGGCTGCTCGGGCACGTCAAGGAGGTGCCGTCGATCGCGCCCACCCTGGCGACGATGATCGGCCTCGGAGTCGGCATCGACTACGCGCTGTTCATGGTCAGCCGCTATCGCGTGCATCGCGACGAGGGCATGGCCACCGACGCCGCGATCGCGAAGTCGGTCGGCACCACCGGCACCGCGATCGTGTTCGCCGGGGGAACGGTCGTGATCGCGCTCGTCTCGCTGCTAGTGGCGCAGATTCCCCTGGTCACCTCGCTCGGCTATGCGTCCGCGGTGGCGGTGGTGACGGCGGTGGCGGCGGCGCTCACGCTGCTGCCGGCCCTGCTGGCGCTGGTCGGCGACCGCATCGACTCGCTCGGTGTGCCGGGCTTCATGCAGATGCCGCCGAAGCGCGGCGGCGGCCTCTGGCACCGCTGGGCCGGCTTCGTCACCGCCCGCCCCGGCTGGGCGGTGCTGATCACGCTGGGAGTGCTGACGCCGCTGCTGATCCCGTCTCTCTCGCTGCAACTCGGCCAGCCCGACACCGGCGCGGCCCCGCTCGACACGACCGAGCGCCAAGCCTACGACATGATCACCGCGGGCTTCGGGCCCGGCTACAACGGCCCGCTGCTGGTCGCGGTCGACCTCGGCGACGAGCCGGCCAAGCCCAGCGAGGAGTTCAACAAGCAGTACGCCAAGGCGCAGAGCCTGCAGTCTCAGCTCGAGGCCGAGCAGGCCGAGGGGGAGACCGGCGCGGAATCCCTGCAGCGCTCGGCCGACGAGCTCGAGGCTCAGGAGCAGACGCTGCTGGCCGAGAAGGACACGCTCGAGACCAAGGCCGGCGACCTCAAGACCGAGAAGGGGAGGCTGCAGAAGAACGCGGCCAAGCTGGCCGAGCAGCGCGACATCCTGGCGCAGCTGCAGCTGCTCGTGGACGAGGCACTGACGCTGGTCAAGCAGGCGGCGAAGCTGGCGGCGCAGGCCTCGGACCTGGTCGCGAAGCTCGACAAGGTGCTCGCCGCCGAGGCCGCGGCGACGAACCCGGAGGTGAAGGCGGCCCTCGCGGCCGAGGCGAAGCGCCTGGAGGCGCAGCTGAACGACGTCAAGCAGGAGCAGCAGGAGCTGAACCAGGAGGGCAAGGTGCTGGCGGGCGAGATCAACGATTTGGAGCAGGAGGCGACGAAGCTCGGTGACGAGGCCTTCGCGATCGCCGTAGACGCCGCCGAGGCGGCCGCCGAGGCGGTGACCCTGCTGAAGCAGAAGAACAAGCTCGTGCAGCAGGCCGCGAACCTGAAGGTGCGGGCGGCCAACCTCAACACCCAGAAGGTGCAACTCGAGGCGCTGCAGCAGCAGGCCGAGGTCCAGGCCCAGCAGGCCCAGAAGCTGCAGGCGACCCTGACCGATGAGCTGACCCTGGCGGGCGGCGACAAGCGCGGCACCGACACGAGGCTGGTGACGCTGCAGCAGGACATGAGCGAGGCGCTCGGGGTCGCCCTGGTGAGCCCGCCGGACATCAACAAGAGCGGGGTCGCCGCCGTCTTCGGCGTGATCTCGAAGTACGACCCCGCCGACGAGCGCACGACCGAGGTCGTCACCCGCCTGCGCGAGTTCGTGATCCCGCAGGCGAGCGAGGGCGAGGAGATGACGGCCTACGTCGGCGGCTCGACCGCGGCCAACATGGATCTGGCCACAGGGATCACCGGGAAGCTGGCGCTCGTCTTCCTGACCGTGGTCTCGCTCGGCTTCCTGGTGCTGCTGATGGCCTTCCGCTCGTTCATCGTCGCGACCCAGGCGGTGATCGCGATCGTACTCGCGGTCTGCGCCGCCTTCGGGGTGCTGACGGCGGTCTTCCAGTACGGGTGGGGCGTCTCGCTGGTCGGCATCGACACGACGAGCGCCTCGGTGCCGATCGCGAGCTACGTGCCGCTGATCATGTTCGCCGTCCTCTTCGGGCTATCGATGGACTACCAGGTGTTCCTGATGAGCCAGATCGAGCACGCGCGCAGCCAGGGCGCAAAGGAAGCGGACGCGGTGCGCGAGGGCCTGGCCGGCGGCGGGCGCGTGATCTTCGCCGCGGCGCTGATCATGATGTCGGTCTTCGGCAGCTTCATCATCAACGGCGACCCGACCGTGAAGCAATTCGGCGTCGGGCTCTCGGTCGGCGTCTTGCTGGCCGCGCTCTGCGTGCTGCTGCTGGCGCCGGCGATCATGACGATGGCGGACAAGGCGGCATGGTGGATGCCGAGGTGGGCGGACCGCTTCGTGCCCCACATCGACATCGAGGGGATGAACGTGGACGCCGAGATCCCGGACTCGAAGGACGGCAAGAAGCGCCGGCGAAAGAAGCCGAAGGCGTTCGACTCGATGAAGCTGTAGCTAGCTGCCGAGGACCCGCAGCACCTCGGCGACCGAGGTGACGCCGGCGCGGGCCTTGGCGAGGCCGTCGTCGCGCAGGCTGGTCATGCCCGCCTCCCTCGCGGCCTCCGCGATCTGGTCGCTCGTGCCCTTGCCGAGGACCAGCGCCCGGATCTCCTCGCCCATCTGCATCACCTCATAGAGGCCGATGCGGCCGCGGTAGCCGGTGCCGTTGCACTGCACGCAGCCGACCGGCTCGAAGGCCTGGAAGGACTCCGAGGCGGCGGGCCCGCCGGCGCCCGTCACCTCGCCGGGGCTGAGGGTGACGGGGCGCTTGCACTCCTCGCAGAGCCGCCGCGCCAGGCGCTGGGCGACGACGCACTCGATCCCCGAGGCGACCAGGAAGGGCTCGATCCCCATCTCGACCAGTCGCGCCGGGGCGATCGAGGCCTCGTTCGTGTGCAGGGTCGTGAGCACGAGGTGCCCGGTCAGCGCCGCCTCCATCGCGATCTGGGCGGTGTCGCGGTCGCGGATCTCGCCGACCATCAGCGTGTCGGAGTCCGAGCGCAGCATCGAGCGCAGCCCCGAGGCGAAGGTGAGGCCGGCCTTGGGGTTGACGTGGATCTGCTGGATCCCCTCGACCTCGTACTCGACCGGGTCCTCGATCGCGATCACCGTGCGGTCTGGGGTGTTGATCTCGGTCAGCAGCGCGTACAGGGTGCTCGTCTTGCCGGCGCCGGTGGGACCGGTGACGACCACCGCGCCGTGCACCTGCCCGATCGCGCGCCGAACGAGCTTGCGGTCATCGGCGAGCATCCCGAGCTGGTCCAGGTCGAGCACGACCCGGTCCCTGTCGAGGATCCTCATCACGACCGACTCGCCGCGGATCACGGGCAGCGTGGAGACGCGGATGTCGACCTGGCGGCCGTCCACGTTGAGCGCGATGCGGCCGTCCTGGGGGACGCGCCGCTCGGCGATGTCGAGCCCGGCCATGATCTTGATGCGGCTGACCAGCCCGCGAACCAGGCGCGCCGGCACCGTGGTCGTGGCCAGCACGACGCCATCCACCCGCATGCGCACCCGCATGTCTCCGCCGGTGGCGTCGAAGTGGATGTCCGAGGCGCCCCGGTTGACCGCGTCCGCGATCACCGAGTGCACCAGCTTCACGACGGGCGCCTGGTCGGCCGAGGCCGCGGCCTCCTCGCTGCTGACCTGCTCGAGGCCCCCCTCGGAGATCTCCTCGACCGACTCGCTCAGCACGGAGAGCTGCTTCATGACGGCGTCCAGGCCCTCCTGGCTGGCGATCGCGCGCCGCACCGGGTAGCCGATCGACATCGCGATGTCGTCGACGCCGAGGATGTTGGCCGGGTCGGAGGTGGCGACCAGCAGCGAGCCGTCCTGGAGGAAGGCGATCGGTATCGCCCGGTAGCGGCGCGCGTCGCCGGCGCCGATCAAGTTCGCGGCGGCCGGTTCCACGTGGAACTGTTTGAGGTCGACGAAATAGAAGCCGTTGCGCTCGGCAAGCGCGTGGGCGAGCTGCTTGGAGCTGACCATGCCGCCCGCCAGCAGCAGCTCTCCCATCGGCCGGTTCGAAGCCGCCTCCTTGGCCATCAACTGCTCGACCAGCTCACGGTCCGCGTAGCCGAGCTCGACGATCACGTCGCCGAGTCGGCGGCGGGGGTCGCTGTTGCCGCTGGCGGGGGTCAGACCGGGGATGGCGCCGGCTGCGGCGGCCGCGGGCTGGGCGGGCGTCGCGGCATGGCGGCGTCCCGGGCGCCACGCCGGCATGCTAACCATCGGGTTGCGCGGCCGTGGGCTCCACCCTCTCCCTATCGGCCGATCGCCGCCTCAAATCAAGCCCCGGTCTTCGCCGGACGCCTCTCTCGAGGATGATGTCGTCGTGAGCCCCCGCCGCCAGGACCTGCCGCCACTCGACCGCGCCGAGCTGGCGCCCGACCCGTTCGCGCAGTTCGCCGCCTGGTATCAGCTGGCCGAGCGCGAGGTGCCGCTGTGTGAGGTGATGACCCTGGCGACGGCCGACGCCGAGGGCCATCCCGACGCGCGCATGGTCCTGCTCAAGGGCTTCGGGCCCGACGGCTTCCGCTTCTTCAGCAACTACGAGAGCGCCAAGGGCGAGCAGTTGGCGGCCCGCCCCCGAGCGGCCCTGGTGCTCTACTGGCGCGAGCTCGACCGCCAGGTGCGGGCGCGGGGCCCGGTCAGCCGCCTGCCCGCGGCCGAGTCCGATGCCTACTTCCAGAGCCGCCCCCGCGGCAGCCGCATCGGCGCCTCGGTCTCGCCCCAGAGCCGGCCGATCGAGCGCGAGCTGCTCGACGAGCTCTACGCTGAGGCCGAGCGCGCCGCCGCCGACGGGCCGATCGCGCGCCCCGCCCACTGGGGCGGATACCTGCTGGCTCCGGAGACGATCGAGTTCTGGCAGGGACGGGAGGACCGCATGCACGACCGCTTCGTCTACTCGCGGGACGGGGACGGCTGGACGATCGAGCGCCTCGCGCCCTAGGATGCACGGCGGACCGTGCTAGGCGGGGAATTAGCGGTGCCCTGCACTCGCAATCCGCTCTAGCGAGGCCGAATTCCCGTTCGAGGGTCCGGCATCTGGAGCCGGTTCGCCGAGGGCGGCGCTGACGGCCAGGTCCTGCGCAGTGGCGGCCTGTGAACCAGGTCAGGTCCGGAAGGAAGCAGCCTTAAGCGGTAGCCGCCATGTGATGCAGGCAAGCCTGGCTCGAGCCAACCGAGGATGACCCGTCCAGGAGCTTCGTCTCGACGGCGGGTGCACGGTCCACTTCTGCTCTCCGCCCGTGATCTCCGGGCAGCCCGCAGTTTGCGGCCGGGCGCCGGAGTGGCGTTGGGGGCGCCGGTTAGACTCGCCCCCGTGGCCGATTCCGCCTCCCTCTACCGCCGTCACCGCCCCCAGAGCTTCGGTGAGGTCGTAGGCCAGGAGCACGTCGTCCGCACCCTCTCCAACGCGGTCACCCAGGGCCGCGTCCACCACGCGTACCTCTTCGTCGGCTCGCGCGGCACCGGCAAGACCTCGATGGCGAAGATCCTCGCCCGCAGCCTCAACTGCGCCAACGGGCCGACGCTGGAGCCCTGCGGAGAGTGCGAGTCCTGCCGCACGATCGCGGCCGGCACCTCGCTAGACGTGATCGAGATGGACGCGGCCTCGAACCGCTCGGTGGACGACGTGCGCGAGTTGCGCGACCGCGTCGCCTACGCCCCGGCCGAGGGCCACTGGAAGGTCTACATCCTCGACGAGGCCCACATGCTGACCAAGGAGGCCTGGAACGCCTTCCTGAAGACGCTCGAGGAGCCGCCGCCGAACACGGTCTTCGTGCTGGCGACGACGGAGCCCCAGAAGGTGATGGCGACGATCGTCGACCGCACCCAGCGCTTCGACTTCCAGCGCCCGTCGCTGGAGCAGATCGCCGAGGTGGTGCGCCGCGTGTCGGCGGCCGAGGGCATCGAGGCCGAGGACGGCGCCGTCGCCCTGATCGCGCGCTCGGCCCAGGGCAGCTTCCGCGACGCGCTCGGGACGCTCGACCAGCTCGTCTCCTACGGCGGCGACAGGCTGACCACCGACGACGTGGTCGAGATGCTCGGGGCCGCCGACGCCGAGTTGCTGTTCGAGACGACCGACGCGATCGGGGCCGGCGACGCGGCCGCTGCGCTGCGCGCCGTCGAGAGCCTGGCGCGCTCGGGCCGCGATCCCGGTCAGTTCGCGCGCGACCTGATCGCCCACCTGCGCCAGCTGCTCGTCGCCCGCGCCACCGGCGAGGTGCCCGAGTCCTTCACCGTCACCGTCGCCCAGCCGGAGCGGCTCGCCGGGCAGGCGCAGGCGATCGGCGAGGCGAAGCTGATGGGCGCGATCGATGCGCTCTCGACCGCGGCCGCCAACATGCGCGAGGGCGACGATCCCAGGCTGAGCCTGGAGGTGGCGCTGCTGAAGGTGACGCGGCCGGCGCTCGATGCCTCGCACGAGGCTCTTCTCCGCCGCATCGAGGTGCTGGAAGGGGGCACCGGCGGCGGGGCCGCTGCTCGGTCGCCGGGGGAGTCCTCCCCGGGCGCGCGCGCTGACGCGCGCCCAGACGGACCGCCTCCGGCGGCCGACATTGGTGACCGCCCGGCTGAGGATCCCCCGACGCCCGAGCCGCGGAGCGGCGGCGCGCCCAGCTCCCCCAGCTCGAAACCGAAGACGAAGCCCGAGGCGGCATCCGGGCCGGGTCCGGTGGCCAGGGCTGGGGAGGCGGCTACGGCGGCGGTGGCTTCCGTGGAGCTGGAGATCGAGCGGGTGGTGGAGTTGTGGCCGGCCGTGGTCGATCACGTGCGCTCGTCGGGATCGGAGATGCTCTCGACCCTGTTCGCCGGCGCGCGGCCGCTGGCGGTCGACAGGGAGAGGTCGGTGCTCAAGGTCGGCTTCCCGACCTCGGCCAAGTTCAACAAGCGCAAGGCCGAGGCGGCCGCCAACGTCGAGCGGATCACGGAGTCCCTGCGAGCGATCGTCGGCGAGGGCCTGCGGCCGCAGTACTCGCTGATCGACCCGGAGGAGGTTCACCCCGAGCCCTCGAGCGCCGGCGGCGAGATGGCCGAGGAGGAGCTGATCGAGATGCTGAAGACGAACTTCGACGCCCGCGAGGTGACCGGCGAGCCCGGCGCCGAGGCGCGGGAGGAGGCGGGTTGATGCCCAAGGGTCCCGACATGGGCCAGCTGATGAAGCAGGTCCAGCAGATGCAGACGCAGATGGCCCAGGCTCAGGAGGAGCTGAAGAGCGAGACCGTCGAGGAGAGCGCCGGCGGCGGCATGGTCAAGGTGACGATGACCGGCGACATGCAGCTGCGCGGCATCGAGATCGCCCCCGAGGCGATCGACCCCGACGACGCCGAGCTGCTCCAGGACATGGTCACCGCAGCGGTCAGCGAGGCGCTGCGCTCCGCTCAGGAGCTGCAGCAGTCCAAGCTCGGCGGGATCGCCGGCGGTCCGGGCGGCGGCCTGCCGGGCCTGCCGGGCATGTAGCGTCCCGGACGCAAGCGATAGGGGTAGGAGGAACCGGATGGGACGCTTCGACATCAGCCCCGAGATCGCCGAGGAGTGGCGAGGCAAGTTTCGCGAGACGGTGCAGCCGATGCTGGATGACGAGGTGCTCGCGGTCGGGCCGTTCCGGACGACGGGCTCGGGGACCAAGTACGGAATCTCGAAGCTGCAGGTCGGCGCCCTCGCCTACGGCGCCGCCCACCTGATGGGCAAGAAGAAGGCCGGCGGGCTGCCCGGGCAGTTCCTGCTGGCGGTGACGCCGAGCGGCCTGCACGCGTTCAAGTACAAGCAGAAGCGCGGCGGCCCCGAGGCGAAGGAGGAGGTCGCCGCCTGGGACCACGAGGGGCTGAAGGCCGGCACCAAGCGCTTGCAGACGACCACGCGAGTGACGCTCGAGTGGCCCGACGGCGACAAGATGGTCGTCGGCCAGGACGGCATGGGCGACAACCCCTGGGCCGACGACGTGGTGCGCGAGCTCGGGGCAGCCTAGTCCGCCTTGCTTTTCGCCGAGCCGTGTGGTTAGGATCGGCCGAGGGGAATGAACGTTGGGCGGCGGGGGCGCGACCGGCTCTCCATCGGCTTGCAAGCCGCCGTGGCCCCGGCACTAAGGAGGAGAGATGCTGAATTTCCCGCCATCGGCGGCCTCGACCCGACCCGCGGCTAGGCTCCACCCATGTACGCAGGCCCGATCAGCCGCCTGATCGGCGAGCTCTCGAAGCTGCCCGGGATCGGGCAGCGCACCGCGCAGCGGCTCGCCTTCCACATCCTCCGCGCAGAGGACGCCGACGCGCTGGCGCTGGCCGAGGCGATCCGCGAGGTGAAGGAGAAGGTGGGGCTGTGCGAGGTCTGTTTCAACCTCTCCGAGGGCCCGCGCTGCCGGATCTGCGAGGACTCGCGCCGCGAGCGCTCGCTGATCTGCGTGGTCGAGGAGCCCGCCGACGTGATCCCGATCGAGCGCACCGGCGAGTACCGCGGCGTCTACCACGTGCTCGGCGGCGCGCTCTCCCCGATCGACGGCGTCGACCCCGAGGACCTGAAGATCGCCGAGCTGCTCGATCGCGTCGACGGCGAGGTCACCGAGGTCGTGCTGGCCACCAACCCGACCACCACGGGAGAGGCGACCGCGCTGCACATCGCCGAGGCCCTGCGGGGGCGCTCCGGCTCGAACGGCGCGCTCACGGTCACCCGCCTCGCCAGCGGCCTGCCCGTCGGCGCCGACCTCGAGCACGCCGACGAGGTCACGCTCGGCAAGGCGCTTGCCGGGCGGCGCTCGCTGGGGTGATCGGAGCGACCTGAGCGCTAGCGCATGCGGCGCGTCGGATCGTCGTATCCGCCGCGCTGCTGGGGGTGCTCGTCGCGATCGCGGGGCTTGTCGCGGTTGCCCGACTGCACCAGCTCGTAGAGCAGGGAGAGGGCGAGGCCGGCGCCGCCTGCGATCATCAGGATCAGGCCGACGGTCTGGATGTTGATCACGTCGGTCTCGACGTTGATCGCGTAACGCAGGATCGCGCCGATCGCGATCAGGAACATTGCGGTTGCGATGGTCACGGGGCGGCAGGATAGCCGTCGCGCCCGCCGCGAGCCGCAAGCGCGCTCTCGGGCAGGGATTCGCTGACGCCGAAGCGCCAGTAGAGCCGGCGCAGCGGCCGCGGCGCCCACCAGTTCCAGCTCCCCAACAGAGCCATCAGCGAGGGCACCAGCAGCGCCCGGATGATCGTGGCGTCGATCAGCACGGCGAGCGCGGTGCCGATCCCATTCTGCTTGATGAAGATGATCTCCGAGGTCGCGAATGCGCCGATCGCGATCGCGAACAGCAGCGCCGCCGCGGTCACGATCCGTCCCGTGCGCTCCAAGCCGATTGCGACGGCGTCGTTGTCGGCGGCTCCGCCGTCGCGCGCCTCCTTGATCCGCGAGAGCAGGAAGACGCCGTAGTCGGTCGAGAGGCCGAAGGCGACCGCGAACAGCAGGATCGGCATCGTCTGCTCGACCGCGTCCTGGCTGCGGTAGTCGAGCAGGCCCTCGAGCCGCCCGTCCTGGAAGATCAGCACCAGGATCCCGAACACCGCGCTCAGGTTGAGCAGGTTCATCAACAGCTGTTTCACCGGCAGCACGACCGAGCCCGTCATCAGGAAGAGCACGATCAGCGTCGCGCCGACGATGATCGCGACGGCCAGCGGCAGGTGCTCGGAGAGGCTCTGCTGGAAGTCGAGGAAGCCGGCCGTGGCGCCGGTGACCAGCACCTCGGCGCCGGCGGGCGCCGGCAGCTCGCGGATCGCCCTGACCGTGTCGCGGCTGCCGTTGGCGATATAGGGCTCCGCCGAGATCGCCTCGACCACGGCGTCTCCGTTCGGCAGCGTCTGCGGCGGGTTGACCGCGATCACGCCCTCGGTTGCGCGTAGCTCCGCCGTGACCCGCTGGACACCCTCCGGAGTCGCGTTCTGGACCAGCACCCGGATCGGGGTGTCGCGGTTGGGAGCGAACTGCGCCCGCAGCACGTCGTCCACCTGGCGGGCGCTTCGCTCCTCGGGCAGGATCTGGGAGTCGGGCGCGGTGAACTCGATCCGCAGGAAGGGCAGCCCCAGCACGATCAGCAGCGTGGCGCTGGAGGCCGCCACGATCCCCGGCCGCCGCATCACGAAGCGCGACAGCCGGTACCAGAAGCCGCTCTCGAGCGGCGCCGTCTCGCGCGCCTGCCGGCGCTGCAGGAACCTCGGCGCCAGCGAGTTCACCCGCTCGCCCAGCAGCGCCAGCACGGCCGGCAGCACCGTCAGCGAGATCACGGCGGCCAGGATCGCCACCATCGAGCCCCCCAGTCCCATCGAGTAGAGGAAGCGCTGAGGGAAGACGAGCAGGGACGCGAGCGCGGCGGCCACGGTCAGCGAGCTGAAGAAGACCGTGCGCCCGGCGGTCGCCATCGTGCGCCGCATCGCCTCCAGGCCCGGTCCCGATCGCGCGATCTCCTCGCGATAGCGGGAGACCATGAACAGGCTGTAGTCGATCGCCAGTCCCAGGCCCAGCCCCGTCGTCAGGTTGAGCGCGAAGATCGAGATCGAGCCGAGCTCGGTCGCCATCCGCAGCCCGAAGAAGGTGCCGAGGATCGCCAGCATCCCGACCAGCAGCGGCAGCGCGGCCGCGACGAGGCTGCGGAAGAAGATGAACGAGAGCAGGAAGAGCAGTGGGAAGGCCAGCATCTCGGCCCGCTTCAGGTCCTCCTCGACCTGCTGGTTCACCTGCTCCTGGGCGAGCGCGTAGCCGCCCACCGAGACGCCCGGCTCGCCCGCGAGCTCTTCGCGGATGCGGTCCGCGGCCTCCTGCTGGGCCTTGTCGTCGGTGGGGACGAGGCTGACCGCCAGGTAGCTGGCGCGTCCGTCGCGCGAGACGAAGTCGCGCGAGCCCGTCTCCAGGAAGCCGACCACGCGCTCGACCTCGGGGTCCGACGCGAGCCCGGCGCTGAGCGCCTCGACCCGCTCGCGCCCCGCCGCGGTCCCGACGGGGGCGTCCTCGACCAGCACGATCACGCCCGCGTCGCGGAAGCCGGCCGCCTGCAGGCGCTCGTCGGCGATCACGCTCTCGGTGGCGGGGTCGTCGGCGCCGTAGGGATCGAGCCGCTCGGCGACCGAGCTGCCGAGGGCCCCGGCGGCTCCGAACAGGACGACGGCGGTGAGCACGACCGCGAGGCGATGCCGCTGGGCCAGGCGCGCGAGCGCGTCGAACATCAGCGCTCCCCCTCGATCTCCGCGGCCTCGGGCCGCGGCAGCTTGCGCAGCGGCACGCCCTCCTCGAAGGCCAGCGCCTGGCGCTCGAACCAGTCCGCGACGAACTCGTTGAAGTCGATCCCGAAGCGCAGCACGGCGTATCCCGGCTGGTCGCTGCCGGGGGACTCGGCCTCGACCGCGCGCAGCTCCTCGGCGGTCTCGGCCGCCATCTCGGCCCGCTGGCGGGCAATCCCGGCGGCGCCGGCGGGTTCCACCGCGGTTGCGAAGAACAGCTTCAGCATCGCCTCGTCGCGGTAGTCGAAGCGCTCGGGGGGCTCGCGATGCCACTCGCCCAGCGCGTGCCGCCCCGCATTGGTCAGCTCATAGACGGTCCGCCGGCGCCCGCCGGTGGGAGCGTCGGTGCCCTCGATCAGCCCCGCCTCGGCGAGGCGGCGCAGCTCCGGGTAGATCTGGCCGTAGCTGGCCGCCCAGAAGTACCTGGTCGAGCGGTCGACGGCGGCCTTGATCTCGTATCCCGACCGCGGCCGCGAACCCAGCAGCCCGAGGATGACTTTGGCGGTGGCGCTGAGCCCGTGGTCGTTCACAGGGCCATATGTATCAGCGCGATATATGCGCGTCAGTGACCCTGGTCACAGGGCGCCTCAGCCCTCCAGCAGCCCCAGGCTGCGCTTCAGCGACAGCACCCGGGCCACCGCCTGGTCCAGGCGCTCGGCCGGGATCGATCCCCGGCGGGCGGCCTTCAGCAGCGCCGCCCGGGCGGCGGCGGCGCCGGCGGGATCGCTGACCTGGACCATGTCGGCGCCCGCGGCCAGGGCCTGGACGGCCGCGCGCTCGGGCGCGAGCCCGGTCGCCGCGGCGCCCGCGCTGAGGTCGTCGGTCAGCGCCACGCCCTTGAAGCCGAGCTGGTTCCGCAGCAGGCCCGTCGCGATCGCGGGGGACAGGGCGGCGGGGGTGACCGGTTCATAGGCCGCGTACAGCCCCAGCGAGAGCACCAGCGCCGGGGCGCCGGCGGCGATCGCCGCCCGGAAGGGAGCGAGGTCGCGCG
>Ga0194131_10007709_pt1 | contig 14366 bp, 14 predicted proteins | sample TA2KigO120mmetaG_FD_148631 | JGI IMG/M metagenome (GOLD analysis project Ga0194131, IMG submission 148631) | Freshwater microbial communities from Lake Tanganyika, Tanzania - TA2015053 Kigoma Offshore 120m | ecosystem: Environmental > Aquatic > Freshwater > Lake | place: Tanzania: Lake... | reverse complement strand
TGGCAAGACGGTCGGCATCTACGCCGGCGCGCTGGGCTTCGGCTTCAACACCGAGCTTCTGGCCAAGAAAGGCGTCAAGGCGCCGGCGTGCTGGTCCGATCTCCTGAAGCCCGAGTTCAAGGGCGAGATCCAGATGGCCAACCCCAACTCGTCGGGCACCGCCTACGTGGCCATCGCCTCGCTGGTCCAGCTGATGGGCGAGGACAAGGCGTTCGACTACCTGAAGAAAATGCACGCCAACATCAATGCCTACACGCGCTCGGGCACCGCACCGATGAAGGCGGTGGCACGCGGCGAGACCATGGTCTCGATCAGCTTCGTGCATGACGGCGTGACCGAGGCCCTGGCCGGCTTCCCGGTGAAAACAGCGACGCCGTGCGAGGGCACGGGCTACGAGATCGGCTCGATGAGCATCATCAAGGGCGCCCGCAACATGGCGAACGCCAAGAAGTTCTACGACTGGGCACTCACGCCCGAAGCGCAGAAGCTGGAGGCCCAGGCCAAGCAGTTCCAGGTACCGTCGAACAAGGCAACGCCGCTGCCGCCGGAAGCGCCCAAATTCGCCGACATGAAGCTGATCGACTACGACCAGGCGAAGTACGGCAAGTCGGCCGAGCGCAAACGCCTGATTGCCCGCTGGGACAGCGAGGTCGGCACACTGCCCAAGCCGTAGAAATGCTTTCCGCGCTCCTATGACGATGTCGCGACCTGCCTTGGCGTGGTCGGTCGCGGGCTTGCTCGCGGCTGTGACGCTGCCGTGGTACGCGCTGCAGGAAGGTCTCGACTCAGGCGTCTGGCTGACCGGCCTATGGTCGTCGGACGACTACGCTTCGGCGCTCGGTCAGGTCGCCGCGCTCGGCAGGTGGTGGCTTGCCCCGGTCTTGCTGGCACTGCTCGCCTGCGTTGCGATCTCCTTGCCGCCGCTGCCGCGCGAACGACGCGGCACGCTCTTGTTGTGGGCAAGCGGCATCGGCCTCGGCCTGCTGATCGCCCAGGCGCTCGGCATAGGATTGCGCGGCTGGACGACGAACTGGCTCACGGCGCTGTTCGGCGAACTCGAGGCTCGGCAGTTCGGCATCGGCGCCGGCGCCGCCGTGATCCTGATCGCGCTCCTTTCGCTGCTGTCGATCGGCCTGGCGCTGCGTGGCGCCTTCGGCGGCGACGCCTTCGTGGCCGGCGCGGTGACGACCGTCGCCGCCTCGATCGTGCTGTTCACGGCCTGGCCGATCCTGCGCATCCTGTTGCAGGCCTTCCAGGACGGCGACGGCGCCTTCATGCCGGCCTTGCTGATCGACCGGCTGTCGACCGAGAAAATCTGGAGCCTGCGCTGCCTCGCCGGCGGCGGTCGCTGTGGCGTAGCCTGGAACACGCTCTTCCTGGCGATTGCCTGCGGCGCCGGCACGACGGCTCTAGGCCTGGCCTTCGCCCTGATCGTCACGCGCACCTCGTTCGCCTACAAGAAGACCCTGCGCGTGCTCACGGTGCTGCCGATCATCACGCCGCCGTTCGTGATCGGCCTCGCCCTGATCCTGGTGTTCGGCCGATCCGGCCTCGTCAACCAGTTCCTCGAATGGTCGATCGGCGTGCCGCCGACGCGCTGGATCTACGGCTTCCAGGGCGTCTTCCTCGCCCAACTCTTCGCCTTTACCCCGGTTGCCTTCCTGGTGCTGATCGGCGTCGTCGAAGGTGTCAGCCCGACGCTGGAAGAGGCGTCGCAGACGCTGCGCGCCGACCGTTGGGCGACCTTCTCGACCGTGTCCTTGCCCTTGATGCGGCCAGGCCTTGCAAACGCCTTCCTCGTCGGCTTCATCGAGAGCATCGCCGACTTCGGCAACCCGATCGTGCTGGGCGGCGACTATGGCGTATTGTCGACCGAGATCTATTTCGCCGTGGTCGGCGCGCAGCTCGACTACGGCCGAGCCGCGGCGCTGGCGCTGCTGCTGCTGGCCTTTGCGCTGGGCGCCTTCTTCCTGCAGCGCCGCATCGTCGGGACTCGTTCCTATGCCACCATCTCAGGCAAAGGCGATAGCGGTCTGCCGAGCCCCCTGCCCGACCGCGCCCGACGCGCCGCACAATGGGTCGCCTTGCCGTGGGCGGCCATCACGTTGCTGCTCTACGGCTTCGCCTTCGTCGGCGGCCTGGTGAAGGTCTGGGGGCGCGACTACACGCCCACCCTCGAGCACTACGCCAAGGCGTTCGCAGTCGAAACCACGGCCGACGGCGTGATCTGGTCGGGCGCCGCCTGGAACTCGTTCTGGACGACGGTCAAGCTCGCCGCCATCGCCGCTCCGCTCACCGCCGCGCTCGGCCTGCTGGCGGCCTGGTTGCTGGTGCGGCAACGCTTTGCCGGGCGCTCGACGCTGGAGTTCGCCACCATGCTGTCGTTCGCCGTGCCGGGCACGGTGATCGGCGTCGCCTACGTCTTTGCCTTCAACGTGCCGCCGCTCGAGATCACCGGCACCGCGTTGATCATCGTGCTCTGCTTCATCTTCCGGAACATGCCGGTCGGTGTGCGCGCCGGCATGGCGGCGATGAGCCAGATCGACCGCAGCCTCGACGAAGCCTCGCTCACCTTGCGCGGCCGTGCGCCGCAAACCTTGATGTTCGTCGTGCTGCCGCTGCTGCGGCCGGCGATCGTCGGCGCCTTGGTCTACGGCTTCGTGCGCGCCGTGACAACGGTCAGCGCCGTGGTGTTCCTGGTCACCGCCGAGTACGAGCTCGCCACCACCTACATCATCCTGCGCGTCATCAACGGCGACTATGGGCTCGCCATCGCCTATAGCTGCGCGCTGATCGTGCTGATGCTCGCGGTGATCCTGCTGATCCAGCTCGCGGTCGGCGAACGTCGCCTCGGGCGACGCGCGCCGCAGGCGCAAGGAGGCCGCGCATGAGCGTGGAGTTCCGCGACGTCGTCAAACGTTACGGCAACGCGACAGCCGTGGCCGGCGTCAGCTTCACCGTCGAAGCGGGAACCCTGGTGACACTGCTCGGCCCCTCGGGCTGCGGCAAGACCACAACCCTGCGCCTGATCGCCGGCCTCGAGCTGCCGAGCGAAGGCCGTATCCTGATCGCCGGGCGCGACGTCACCAACCTCAGCGCCACCCAGCGCGACGTCAGCATGGTGTTCCAGTCCTATGCGCTGTTCCCGCACATGAGCGTGCTGGAGAACGTCTGCTACGGCCTGCTCCGCTCTGGCATCGCCAAGGCCGAGGCTGCAGCGCGCGCCCGCGATGGCCTGAAGCAAGTCGGCCTCGACGGCTTCGAGGCCCGCCAACCGTCGGAACTGTCGGGCGGCCAGCAGCAGCGCGTCGCAGTGGCTCGTGCCCTGGTTCTGAAGCCATCGGTCCTGCTGTTCGACGAGCCGCTCAGCAACCTCGATGCCCGGCTGCGCCGCCAGATGCGTGAGGAGATTCGCGAGTTGCAGCGGTCACTCGGCCTCACCGTGGTCTACGTCACGCACGACCAGCAGGAGGCGATGGCGGTATCGGATCGCATCATCGTGATGAACGCCGGCCTGATCGAGCAGCAGGGCGGGCCGCGCGATCTCTACGAGCGGCCGGCGACACCGTTCCTGGCCCGCTTCATGGGCGAATCGACGCCGGCCCGCGGCGCCGTCCGCCGCCTCGATGCGGCCCGCGTCCGGGTGCGCCTGGGCGAGGCCGAGATCGATGTCGCCGACCAGCACGCGGCCGACGGCGATGCGACCGTCGCTGTCCGGCCCGAGGCGATCACGGTCGAGCCGGCGCCGGGTCCGACAGGCGCCTTGGCGGGAAAGGTCGCCAAGGCAAGCTACCTCGGAACCCACATGGAATATTCGATCACCACCGCCGCCGGCACGCTGTTCGCGACCTGCCCGCGGGTCGAACGGCCGCTGGCGCCAGGCGCTGCCGTCGCGCTGGTGCTGGCGCCGCGCGGCGTCATCGTCGTGGGGCGATGACGATCTCGGCGATCGCGCCGCCCTGCAGCCGGTACAGCCGGTCGTGTCGATGCGACAACGCAAGGATTTCCGGCGGCGGCAGTCCGGCGTAGGCACCGCGCAGGCTGCGGCTCATCATCTCGTGCGTCACCGCCACGATCACCGGCGCCACGCAGCTTGCCAACCACTGCTCGGCCCGCGCGGCGGCGCCGGCATAGCTTTCGCCGCCTTCGATCAGGTAGGTCCACTTTGCGGCCTCCCGCGCCGCACGGGCGCCCGGATACCGTTCGTCGATTTCGGCGTAGGTCAGGCCTTGCCAGACTCCGAGCTTGTGCTCGATCAGCAGGGGCGAGGTACGGACGACGGTGGCTTCGAGGCCAAGCTCGCGAGCAATCAGGTGAGCGGTCCCCTGCGCTCGGCCAAGCGGACTCGCCTCGATCACGAGCGAACGGATGTCACCGGCGAGTTGCCGCAGCGATTGCCCGGCGGCACGTGCTTGATCGATCCCCGCCTCGGTGAGCGGTGAATCGAGATGCCCCTGCTGGCGGCCGACCAGGTTCCACGCCGTCTCGCCGTGGCGGACGAGAAGGATCAGCCCGTCGTGGCGAGCTGCCGGCCGGCTTCGGTCAGCTTGCACACCAGCCAGTCCGGCTTCAGTGGATTGTTGAACCACGGCTCGGCCCACCCGCGATCCAGGCATCGGCGCACGATGGCCGGTGCGACGGCCTGACCGTCAAGGTCGAACAGAGGCAGCTTGCCGCCTGCCTGCGCGAGTCCCCGGCGCAGGTAAAGCAACTCCAGCAGCGTCGGAAGATCGACTTCCAACTCATTGTCATTCAGCGCAAAAATGCCGAACGAACTCGCTTCATGGCGAGTAAGTGTGCGATCTGCAAACACGGCGGCGTCCCCCTCTGACGTTGCCGGTCAATGTCCCTCGTCGAACAGGATACGCTTGTCCGACGAAAAACAAAGTAAAATCAGACTGTTGTCGGATTTTGTTGGAGTGACCACAGGATTTGGTGGTCACCCTTCGAACGGCTGCCAGAACTTGGGGTAGTCGCTCCAATCACCAATCTAGACGACGTCTAGTTATTGGCCTTCAAAGTGCTGCGCAGTTGCGTCAGCGCTTGTTCGAGGTCTTCGAGCACCGATTCGATCTCGCGGCGCTTATGCAGATCGAGCACGGCCGCTCGCGGCGTCGTGGTCGAAGGCTGCGGGCCCGTCCGCGGCAGTGGCTGGCGTTGCCCGCCAGCCATCGCCTCGGCGCGCGCCGACACGATGCGCAGGCTCTCCAACGCGCTCTCGGCAGCGATGTCGAGGCGCTGCAGCTGCGGCAGCCGACCGCGACCCTCGCGCAGCAGTCGCTGCACGCCCTTGATGGTGTAGCCGTCCTCGTACAGGAGCGTCCGGATGCGGCGCAGGAGGTCGACGTCCTCCGGCCGATAATACCGCCTCCCGCCGCCCCGCTTGAGCGGCCGGACTTGGCTGAACTTGCTTTCCCAGAACCGCAGCACGTGCTGCGGCACATCGAGTTCGGTCGCGACTTCGCTGATGGTGCGAAATGCCTGAGCCGACTTTTCAACCCTTCTTTCTGCGGTCTGAACCGATACGGCCATGACTTGACCCCCACATTGCCCCAACTACCCCTTGTTCTCGTCTGGCGCCCCGTTGATCGTTGATTTCAGGACGTTCGACGCTCGAAAGACGAGCACCCGGCGCGGCAGGATCGGAACCTCCTGCCCCGTCTTCGGATTGCGGCCCACGCGCTGGCCTTTGTCGCGGACCGTGAAGCGCCCGAACGACGAGATCTTCACCGATTCGCCACGCGCCAATGCCTCAACGACCTCGGAGAGAATCGTCTCCACGAGGTCGCTCGATTCGTTGCGAGACAGTCCCACTTCCTGGAACACCGACTCGCTCAAATCGGCACGCGTGATAGTCCGGCCTTCCATCCGGCACCCTTCCTTTCCCCACTTAATCCTTACTCTAAGGTGGGAAAGCGGTCAATATCAGTAGGATAGAAGCTGGCGTTGAATCGCCGTCTGTTCTCGTTACGTTGCGCGCAGGTTTGTTTCCCGGGCGGGCCGCTACCAGCGTACCAGCGAGGCCCCCCACGCCAGGCCGCCGCCGATGCCTTCCAGCAGCAGCAGATCGTCTTGCTTGATGCGGCCGTCCTTGACGGCGGCATCGAGCGCCAAGGGGATCGAGGCGGCCGACGTATTGGCATGGCGGTCGACCGTCACGACCACTCGCTCGGGCGGCAGGCCGAGCTTGCGGCCGGTGCCGTCGATGATGCGCTTGTTGGCTTGGTGCGGCACCAGCCAATCGATGCTCTTGGCTTCCAGGCCAGCCTTGGCCAGCACCTCGCCCACGACCGCCGCCATGTTGACCACGGCATGCTTGAAGACCTCCTTGCCCTCCATGCGCAGGAAGCCGGTGGTCTTGGTCGAGGACGGGCCGCCATCGACGTAGAGGATGTCGTGCTGCCGACCATCGGAATGCAGGGCATTGGCCAGCACGCCACGGTCGGCCGAGGTGCCACCGCCCTGCTCCGCCCGCAGCACGATCGCGCCGGCGCCATCACCGAACAGCACGCAGGTGCCGCGGTCGTTCCAGTCGAGGATGCGCGAGAAAGTTTCCGCGCCGATGACCAAAGCCGCCGAGGCCATGCCGCTCTTCAGCAGGCTGTCCGCCACCGACACGCCATAGACGAAGCCGGCGCAGACGGCCTGGACGTCGAACGCCGCACCGCGGGTCATGCCCAGCGTCGCCTGGACGCGCGTTGCGGTGGCGGGAAAGGTCTCGTCGGGCGTCGCCGTCGCGAGCACGATGAGATCGATGTCGGACGCTTTCATGCCGGCGTGTGCCAACGCTCGTTCCGACGCTTTGACCGCCAGATGCGAGGTGAACTCGCCATCGGCTGCTATATGGCGCTGGCGGATGCCGGTGCGCTGCTGGATCCACTCGTCGGACGTATCGACCTTTTTGGCCAGTTCGTCGTTGGTGACGATCCTCTCCGGCAGATAGGCGCCGCATCCCTGAACAACCGAACGTATCACGCGCCGCCTCCGCTGGCCTGCAGCGCCGCCGCGGTCGAAGCCGCTGGAGTCGCCGGGAGTTGATGCAGCCTGGCCAGGCCCTCCACGAGCTTGCTCTTATATTCGTAACGGACCAGGTCGATCGCCACGCCGATGGCATAGGCAAAGCCCAGCGCATCGGTGCCGCCGTGGCTTTTCACGGCGACACCGTCGAGGCCGAGGAACACGCCGCCATTGTAGCGGCGGGGGTCGACGCGCTTGCGCAACTTCACCCAGGCGCCCGAGGCAAACAAATAGCCGATCTTGGCGAACGTCGAGGTTCGGAACGCGTCGCGCACGAATTGCGTGTAGAGCTTGGCCGTTCCCTCGATCGATTTCAGCGCGACGTTACCGGTGAAGCCGTCGGTCACCACGACGTCGACCAAGCCGCTGCCGATGTCGTTGCCTTCGACGAAGCCATGGCAGTCGATCGGCGAGCCATCGCGGCGTAACCATGCCACCGCCTGGCGCAGCTCTTCATGCCCCTTGAGTTCCTCGGAACCGACATTCAGCAGGCCGACCCTGGGCCGATCGAGGCCGAGCAGGACCTGGGCAAAGACACTGCCCATGACGGCGAACTCGGCAAGATTTTCGGCATCGCACTCGAGGTTGGCGCCGAGATCGAGCATCACGGTTTCACCGCGCGCCGTCGGCAAGAAAGACGCCAACGCCGGCCGATGGGCGCCTTCCACCATGCGCATGGCGAACATCGAGATGGCGAGCAGCGCGCCGGTATTGCCGGCCGAGACCACGCTGTCGGCGCGGCCCTGGGACGCCGCCTCGACCGCCAGCCACATGCTCGACTTGCGCCGCCGACGCAGCGCGAAGCTCGGCTTGTCGTCGGCCAGCACCGAGTCCTCGGCCGGTACGATCTCGAGCGCCTTCGCCAGCCCTTTGGCTTTGTCGACCAGTGGTTTCAGGCGCGCCGGATCGCCGAACAGCAGGAACGACGTGCCGGGATAGCGCTCGCGGGCGATGTTGGCGCCGGAGACCACGACGCCCGGCGCGTTGTCTCCACCCATGCCATCAAGCGCCAGGACGATCTTGCCGGCGCTCACCGCGCTGCTCCGCTTGTCAGGCGCCAGCCCATCGCCGGCCGCGTGCGGCCGTTACTTCTCGGCCGACGCGCCGTCGGCCAGGACCGGCATGTCCTCGCGATAGTAGCCGCAGTGCGAGCACACCGTATGCGGCCGCTTCAGCTCGCCGCAGTTCTTGCACTCGACGTAGGCCATCGAGGGCAGCGCGTGATGCGCCCGGCGCATATTGCGGCGGGACTTGGAAACCTTCTTCTTGGGAACGGCCATAACGATCTCCACACGGGGGCGGCGTCGCGCCTGCCCCAAAAAAGCGGCGGCCGCGCTCGGAAGGCGCGGCGGGCGCTTTGTCTAGCCAAAACGCCTCACCACCGCAACAACTTACCGCCCGCGGCGCGGCTTGTCTCTGAGGGCAGCAAGGCCGGCGAACGGGTGTCGCCGCTGCTCGCCGGGGCCTTTTCGGCCACCCTGGCGGGGTTTTGGCAGTACATCCTCCAGTTTCACGCCTGGGCGCCTGGGATAGGGGTCGGCGGCCAAGGCGAGCTGCTCGGCGACAATTTCGCCGACATCCAGGGTATTTCCCATCAGCGGCTCGGGGGCGTCGGCCTGTGCGCTCAGCACCGTCTCGCCGCTTTCAGGGTCGCGATCGTCGGCCAGGCCCTGCTTGAAGACGATGCGGAACGCATCGTCGAGATCCTGTGTCACCGGCTCGAGGGTAAGCACGCAGGCCTGCACGATACGCCCCCGCAAGCGCCCCTCGACGACGATCTGATCGCCGGGCCGGCGGTCGACGGTCAGACGCGCCGAGAAGGCCGACAATCCCAGGAAGCCGAACCGCCTGGCCAAGGCGGCGCGCTCGCTGTCGCTGGCGGTTATCTCCAGCGCCGCACCACCAGTCCCCATGCGATCGAGGTCGATTACTCTCTCGATTTCCGGTTTGTGTTTATTTTCAATATCCTGGGACATTTTCTTTATCTATTTGCCAATTCACTTGGCGCCGCCGACGCCAGCTCGGCGGCATAGCGTCGGACATGCGCTTCGAGCCGCGCGACCTGATCGTCGGTGGGCGACCTACCGCCGTATGCGTTGCGGCGCAAGGCGTCGGCAAGCGGCATCGGCCCGGCGGCCAAGGCCGCGCGGTAGGCGAGCGCCCGGCCATGCAGTCCCTCGGCCATGATCTTGATCCGTCGCCCGACTCCCAGATCCTGAACACCCAGCTCGCGCAGGGTGAGATCGAGGTGGCGGAACATCGCGTCGAAGTAAGCCTGCGCCAGCGCCTCGCCATCGGGTTCGCGCCGCAGCCGGTCGATGACCAGCGAGGCATGCAGGGCCAGGGCATCGAAGCGACCATCGAGCGTGTCGGGAATGCCGCAGGCCTCGAACAGCGCGGGCGCCCGCGCCTGCTCGGCGGTCCGCCTGTAAAGGGCGGCGGCAAGGGCTTCATATGGATTCTTGCGGCGAAACACGACGCACTCCCAGTCGACCGCGGGGAGGTTGACCCACCGCCGCGGCCACGACATCTTTACAGTCCCTCTTGCCAATCTACCTCAGAAGCCGTCCATGCGTCGCACCGTCCCGCTCGCCTTCGCCGCAGCTCTCGCCCTCACGGCCTGCGACACCTATGGCGACATCCGTGGCTTTGCCCCCACACCCGGCAGCGTCGACAAGCTCGAAGTCGGCACGCAGAGCCGCGAGGACATCGTGCGCCTGTTCGGCTCGCCGTCGTCCGTGGCCACCTTCAACCCGAACGTCTGGTACTACATCACCGAGAAGCAGGAGAACTGGGGCCCCTCCAAGGCGTGGATCAGCGAGCAGAACGTGATCCAGATCACCTTCAACGAGCAGGGCCGCGTCGCCAATATCAAGTACTACGACCTGAAGGACGCCCAGAATATCACCATGGTGGCACGCATCACGCCGACCTCGGGCAAGGAGCTGACGGTGCTGGAGCAGATCTTGGGCAACGTCGGCAAGTTCTCCGGCGGCAGGTCGCAGAGCAGCCCCGGTGCACCGACCAGTGGCGGGCCCTGAGCAAGGGTGGAACGCGACCAAGAAAAAGCCCCGATCTTTCGACCGGGGCTTTTCTTTGTCTGGAATGCCGCCTGCTCAGTGCGCGAGCACGGCAAGCAGCAGCAGGGCCACGATGTTGGTGATCTTGATCATCGGGTTCACGGCGGGCCCTGCCGTGTCCTTGTACGGGTCGCCCACGGTGTCGCCGGTCACGGCGGCCTTGTGCGCCTCCGAGCCCTTGCCGCCGAAATGGCCTTCCTCGATGTACTTTTTGGCGTTGTCCCAGGCGCCGCCGCCCGCCGTCATCGAGATGGCGACGAACAGGCCGGTGACGATGACGCCGAGCAGCATGGCGCCGACCGCGGCAAAGCCGTCGGCCTTGGTCGCGATGGCGCTGATCACCACGTAGACCACTATCGGTGACAACACCGGCAAGAGCGACGGGATCATCATCTCCTTGATCGCCGCCTTGGTGAGCATGTCGACCGCACGGCCGTAGTCGGGCCGGTCCTTGCCCTGCATGATGCCGGGCTTCTCCTTGAACTGCCGGCGGACTTCCTCGACCACCGACTGCGCGGCACGGCCGACAGCCAGCATCGACATGCCGCCGAACAGATACGGCAGCAGGCCGCCGATCAGCAAGCCGACCACGACGTACGGGTTCTTGAGCGAGAACTCGACCGATTTGATGCCGAGCTTGCCCTGCGCGATGAAGTAGTCGAGGTCCGACGTATAAGCGGCGAACAGCACCAGCGCGCCGAGGCCCGCCGAGGCAATGGCGTAGCCCTTGGTGACGGCCTTGGTCGTGTTGCCGACGGCGTCGAGCGCGTCGGTGTTCTTGCGCACCTCCTTGGGCAGGCCCGACATCTCGGCGATGCCGCCGGCGTTGTCGGTGACCGGACCATAGGCGTCGAGCGCCACCACCATGCCGGCCAGCGCCAGCATGGCGGTGGTGGCGATGGCGATGCCGAACAGGCCGGCCAGGATGTAGCAGACGATGATGCCGGCGCAGATCAGCAGCGCCGGCAGGGCGGTCGCTTCCATCGACATCGCGAGGCCGGCGATGACGTTGGTGCCGTGGCCGGTGACCGAGGCCTGGGCCACCGCCTTGACCGGGCGGTAGTCGGTGCCGGTGTAGTACTCGGTGATCCAGACGATCAGGCCGGTCACGACCAGGCCGACCATGGCGCACCAGAACAGTGTCATGCCGGTGAACTGCCGGTCGCCGACCTTGAGCACGGTGGCGTTGCCGATCACCCAGTCGGTCACGAACCAGATTGCCGGGATCGACAGCACGCCGGCCGCGATCACGCCCTTGTACATCGCCCACATGATGCCGCCGTCGGAGCCGAGGCGGACGAAGTACGTGCCGATGATCGAGGTGATGATGCAGGCGCCACCGATCGCCAATGGATAGACCATCAGCTTGGCGACCAGCGCCGGGTTGGCCACGAAGAAGATCGACGCCAGCACCATGGTCGCCACGATCGTGACGGCGTAGGTCTCGAACAGGTCGGCCGCCATGCCGGCGCAGTCGCCGACATTGTCGCCGACGTTGTCGGCGATGGTGGCCGGGTTGCGCGGGTCATCCTCGGGGATGCCGGCTTCGACCTTGCCGACCATGTCGCCGCCGACGTCGGCACCCTTGGTGAAGATGCCGCCGCCGAGGCGGGCGAAGATCGAGATCAGCGAGGCACCGAAGCCCAGCGCCACCAGGGCGTCGACCATCTCGCGGCTGGCCGCGCCGACACCCATCTTGAGCAGCACGGCGAAGTAGCCGACCACGCCCAAGAGCGCGAGGCCCGCCACCAGCATGCCCGTGACCGCGCCCGCCTTGAAGGCGAGGTCGAGGCCCTGCCCCAGGCTCTTCTGCGCCGCCACGGCGGTGCGCACGTTGGCGCGCACCGACACGTTCATGCCGATGAAGCCGGTCGCACCCGACAGCACAGCGCCGATCAGGAAGCCGACGGCCGCGTACTTGCCGAGCAATACGGCAAGCACGACCAGAACGATGACGCCGACGATGGCGATGGTGGTGTACTGACGGCGCAGGTAGGCGGCAGCGCCCTCTTGCACGGCCTGCGCGATCTCTTGCATACGCGCGGTGCCCGAATCAGCGGCCATGACCCGCGAGGCGGTGACGACGCCGTAGAGAACGGCGATGAGACCGCAGGCGATGACGGCCCAGAGAACGGTAGACATTATTGGCTAACCTATTGTTTTTAAAGGCACTTCCAGCCTGGCGTCTGCCGAGTTCTCAGGACTCCCCCGGCGCGAGGCGGGCGGAAAATGGCAGAACGCCACAATCTGCGCAACCCGCCACAGGGAAAAGACCCGTTGCGTCAAGGGCTTGGCTTTAGGCGCGTGCCGGGTGGCGCAGCCGGAACAGGCCGATCATCAGCAGTGCGACCAGGACCAGCGCAAGTGCCACGTAGTTGAGCACAGCCCAGCCCTCGGTTTCCAACACCACGCTCGCCATCAAGCTCGCGGTCGCAGTCGTGCCGAACACGACGAAGTCGTTGAAGGCTTGCGCCTTGCCACGTTCGGCCGGTCGGTAAGTGGTGGTGAGCAGCGTCGTCGCACCGACGAACAGGAAGTTCCACCCTACCCCGTTCAAGCCGAGAGCGATGCGGAAATGCCATTCGGTGAGGCCAGTCAGAGCGACGACGACGCCCAGCACCAGAAGGGCGATGCCCAGCGTCATGATGTTGAAGATGCCGAAACGGGCGATCAGGTGGCCGGTGAAGAAGGCCGGCACGAACATGCCCATGACGTGCACGAAGATCGTCACCGGCGCCTCTGTCTTGTCGAGGCCGCACATCACGATGGCCAACGGCGACGCCGCCATCACGAAAGACATCACGCCGAAGGCGATCACTGCTCCGGCGCACGCCACCATGTAGGTTGGTTGCGTGACGATCTGCAGCAGCGGTCGTTGCGGGCCCGATGTGTCCTCGGCCTTGACCGGCGGGAACTCGATGAAGGACAGCACCGTGAAGACGATGACGTGGAGGACGACGACCGCGCAGAAGCTCGCCTGGAAGGTCGGCAACCAAAGATCGGGCGTGAAGCGCGCCAAAGCCGGGCCGATGATTCCAGCCACCACCCCACCGGCCGTGACGTAGGAAATCGCCTGGGCGCGATAGTGACCGGGCGCCAATTCCACGGCCGCGAAGCGGTAGAGCTGCATGTTGGCGACGGCATAGCCCAGGCACAGACCGGCCAGGCACATCACCAGGAAGCTGCCGAGGCCGAGCCCGATGGCGGCGCAGGAAGCGCCCACCACGCCCATGGCCGCACCGATCCGAAAGCCGAACTTGCGGCCACGCCGCATCATCAGCAGCGAGGCGGGGAACACCGACAGCATGACGCCGAGATGCTGCATGGTGACTGGCAGGTTCGCCCACATGCGCATATCGGGCGACACGATGGTCAGCACCGCGAGCGCCGACGAGGCGAACATGAGTGTGTTGCTGCTCTGGGTCAGCGCCTGACAAGTCGCCAGCAGCGCGATGTTGCGCAGCGAGCGACCGGGCATGCCGCCAGCCGACGTCGCTTGCGTTCGAGCCTGCTCCGGCTTGGTCGATCCATCCATTGGGCGCGCACTCTAGTCGCCGCGTCGAGCCGCCCCAAGCGAATAGGCGCTGTGCAGTGCAGCTATGATCAGCCGCCGCAGCTAGAAATGGACGTAGCCCTTGCGCGGCGTGTGCGCCGTCCGACCGCCAACCGTCAGAGCCACGCCCCGCCCGCGGTCGAATCTGCCGATCGGCGTCACCTTGACCTTGGCCACTCGGGCCGCCACACGCAGCGCGCTTTCACGGCGCGGCGGCACGGCGATCACCAGTTCGTAGTCGTCGCCACCGCCCAGGACGTTCACCCACAGGCGCGGTTCCTGCGCAACGGCGCGGCGGGCAGCGGCCGAGAGCGGCACGCGCTCGCGCGCGATATGGACCGACAAGCCCGAGGCGTCGGCGATGTGCCCGGCATCGGCCAGCAGGCCGTCGGACACGTCGGCGACGGCGGTCGCAATGCCGACCAGCCGCGCGCCCAGCGCCGTGCGCGGTTCGGGTTTGCGAAAGCGCCGTTCGAGCGCCGCCGCTACCAATTGTCCACGCGCCGCCAGCAGGCCGAGCGCGCCGTCGCCGATCGTGCCGGTGACCCACAGCCGATCACCCGGGCGCGCACCGTCTCGCGTGAGGCCGCGTCCGCGTGCCACGCGGCCGAAGGCGGTGATGGTGACGGTGAGCGGTCCCGGCGTCACCACGGTGTCCCCGCCGCACAGCACGATGCCGTAGCGCCGCTGATCGGCCGCCAAACCGCGCGCGAAGG